>Ga0116134_1000970_pt1 | contig 14673 bp, 14 predicted proteins | sample June2015DPH_19_5_FD_89737 | JGI IMG/M metagenome (GOLD analysis project Ga0116134, IMG submission 89737) | Peatland microbial communities from SPRUCE experiment site at the Marcell Experimental Forest, Minnesota, USA - June2015DPH_19_40 | ecosystem: Environmental > Terrestrial > Soil > Wetlands...
AATCAGTCTCCGTGCTCGTTCATGCGAATCGGTGCTCACAGCGGCGCTCCCTTCAACCACGGTTCGAGTGCGCTCAGGCCACGGTAGATCCTGGATTTCACAGTGCCCAAAGGCACCCGTGCCACGCGGGCGATCTCTTCGAGAGACATGCCCTCCTGAAATCGAAGCACGAGCGCTTCTCGATATTCCGCGGGGAGATGTTGCATGCCCGCCCCGATTTGCTCGTTCTGCTCGCGCTGCAGAGTCAGATCAAAAGCCGAGGCTTGTCCGGTCGCAGGCACCTCGAAGGGCACTTCGCCGTCATTCAACAAACCGTCGAGGCTGGCGGGCTGCTTGCGGCGCATATGATCGATCGCCAGGTTCCGCGCAACCGCGAAGAGCCATGTACTGAATGCGTACTTGTCGTTGAACTGGTGCCCGCGTTCGAGCACTCGGATCCACGTTTCCTGAAAGAGGTCCTCGGCCAACTCGCGGCGTCCGGTCAAGTACAGGAGATAACGGAGAAGGCGATGCTGATATTGCTCGATCAGCCGGTCGAGCAGGTCGGGATCTCGACGTCGAAGTCCACGCGCGATCTCCGTGCTCTCTTGCGTCATCGAGATCTCTAAACAGAAGGCAGCCGCGTTCATACTACTGAGAGATACGGAGGGCTGGAGAAAAAAGACGCAAGCGACCGTGGAAAGGTTGGTGATCCCCCTAAGTTATTGAATGGAGAGGGATCCGAGCTTTACCCCACCTCTACTAATCCATAACTGAGCGCCCAGCGCGACCGCATTTCCTGGAGCGCCCGATCAATTTCTCCCTTTGATATTTCGGCGTTCGGCCCCGAGACCACATATGCAGCCTCGCGTTTGGCCGCCTCCAGCAATTGGCGATCGCGGATGATGTTGGCCACGCGGAAGCTTGGAATGCCTGCCTGCTTAGTCCCGAAAAATTCACCGGGCCCGCGCAATTCGAGATCAAGTTCCGCAATCTCGAAGCCGTCGTTCGACCTGACCATCGCATCGAGACGCCTTTCGCCTTCTTCCGAAACCTTTCCGCCGCGCAAAAGCACACAATAAGATTTCGCCGCGCCGCGCCCAATGCGTCCGCGCAACTGGTGAAGCTGCGCTAATCCGAAGCGGTCGGCGTGCTCGATCACCATGACGGTCGCGTTGGGGACGTCGACGCCGACTTCGATTACCGTGGTCGCGACCAAAATTTCAATCTTGCCCTGTTGGAATTCACGCATGACATGTTCTTTTTCGTCAGCATTGAGACGGCCATGCAGCAGACCGACATGCAGGTTGGGAAAAATCTTTTCGCGCAACTGCCGGTGCATCTGCTCGGCGGCCTTCACTTCACGCTCTTCTGTCTTGTTCTCCTCGATCACGGGATAGACGACGTAGGCCTGATGTCCGGCGGCGATCTGCTTGCGGACAAAATCCCACACTTCGAGGGCGCGCTCGTCGGGGAGCGAGCGAGTGACCACGGGAGTGCGTCCGGGCGGGAGTTCGTCGAGCACCGAGATATCTAAGTCGCCGTACAGCGTTAGCGCTAGCGTGCGCGGGATGGGCGTCGCCGTCATCACTAAGACATCGGGCTCGGGGTCGGTGGAGCGCCGGGCGTCCCCGCCCGGCACGGGGCGGAGCCCCGTCACCACACGAGCACTATCCACACGAGCTTCGTCTGATTTTTTCATCAGCTTCAGGCGTTGCATTACTCCGAAGCGGTGCTGCTCGTCCACCACCACCAGGCCTAACTTTTCGAATTCGACTCGATCTTGAATCAGCGCGTGCGTTCCGATTACCAGTTGCGCGTTGCCTTGCGCGATGTGGCGGCGCACGTCGCGCTTGCGGTCCTCTTCGAGCGAGCCGGTCAGCAGCACGATGCGGTATCCGGCGCGTTCGAGAATCTGGCGGGCGGAAAAATAATGTTGCTGCGCCAGAATTTCCGTCGGCGCCATCAACGCGACCTGATATCCGTTTTCAATGGCGATGATCGCGGCCTGAAAAGCGACAATCGTTTTGCCCGATCCCACATCACCCTGCAACAGACGCCGCATGGGGCAAGGCGTCTGCATGTCGGTGGCGATTTCTTTCAGCACCCGCTTCTGCGCCGCCGTCGGATGAAACGGCAGTATCTTCTTTATAGCCTCGCGAACGCCATCGTTGAGCTGAAAGGCGACGCCGGTTTGCGCCTTCTGCTCGCGCCGCTTGAGTTCGAGGCCCAGCTCGATGAAAAAGAGTTCATCGAAGATCATTCTTATGTGGGCCGCCGTGCGCGACGATTGCAGGTCGGCAAAACTTTCACCGGGATCGGGCCAGTGCACCTTCCACAAGGCTTCGCGCGGAGACACCAGGCTCAAATGGGCGCGCACCGCAGCTGGGATCGGATCGGGAAGATCGGGGCTCAGATTTTCGAGCGCCCCGCGGATAATCCGCCGGAACCAGCGCGGCGTAAGTTTGCCCTGGCCGGTCGATTCGTAGATGGGAACAATGCGTCCGATTTCGAGCGAGGCGGCGGCTTTTTTCTCCGCCTCTTTTTCGGCCGCCTCGGCGCCACCTTCATCATTAATATTGATGTCGCCAAGAATCTCGAATTGCGGCTGCACGATCTGTAGTTCACCGTCGCGGCCTTCTTCGACCTTGCCGTAGAGCGCCAGCATCTGTCCCGGCTGGAAGCGGTCCTGAAGATACGTGGCGTTAAACCAGATACACTTCAGCCGAGTACGGCCCTGGCCGACCGTGAGTTGAAAGATGGGCGCGCGGCGCGTGCGAAACAGTCCCGAGTTGCGGACTTCGGCAATCACCGTCGCCATTTCTCCGGCACGCAGTTCGGCGACCGAACGCGGGTTCAACCGGTCTTCGTAGCGGAAGGGAAGGTAGTGCAGCAGGTCGTCGACGGTTCGAATATCCTTGGCGGCAAGGATCTCGGCCAGGCGCGGGCCAATGCCTTTCACATACTGCACTGGAGTGGACGGGTCCAGCATCGTAAAGAATGTTAGCAGCCGGGACGCTGTTTTGAAGGGGCGCGGCTTCAGCCGCGCCTTTAGTATCGCAAAATCGACTGCGGCTTCAGCCGCTGAGAGCCGCCGGGCCGCCGCGCTCCTAAGGTGAGTACAACAATGAAGAATTTTCTCGACGCGCTCGCGGCCGTGCTCGCAGGCAATGCAATCTACTATTTGCTCATGCCGCACCTCCCCGCGGTCGCGAGGCACAGGCTTTTCCGGGAAGACTGGGGCCTGCTGGTGGATTTCGTGATCTGCACGGTGATCTTTGCAGTGGTGAAATATATGAGAAGACGTGAGGGATGATTGGTAGAGACGCGGCTTGCCGCGTCTGAGGCGAGGCAAGCCTCGTCTCTACGGGAAGGCTGCGCAGGTCGCGAAATCATCAAGTAAACTCATCGTCATGTTCAGGTGCAGCCCATGCTGAAGCCGCGCGCATCGATTGCCCGGATGAGTCCGTACCATTCGCCCATCGGGAGCCGCTCCGGGTTGAGTCTCGATCTCAATGAGAGCATGGCCGGATGCTCGCCGCGAGTGTTGGCGCGGCTGCGTTCGCTCTCGACGGCGGACGTGTCGTTGTATCCGCAGCGTGAGATTGGCGAGCGGCTGATCGCCGATTTCCTGGGCCTCGCACCCGAGCAGGTCTTGCTCGCCAACGGAGTCGATGAGGCTCTGTTGCTGCTCTTTGCGAATTACCTGGGTCCAACCGATAAAGATCCAAACGATAAAGACACAAGCGATGAAGGCGCAAGCGGCGAACTGCTGTTTGCCGACCCCACGTTCGTGATGTATCCGATGCTGGGCGCGGCGCTGGGGGCGCAGGTGGTGCGCCTGCGGTCGGGCGAAGACCTGGCGCTTCCCGTCGCCGATTTTCTGGCGCGCATATCGCCGCGCACCCGGGTGATCGCGATCGCGAATCCCAACAATCCCACCGGCCTGGCAACGCCGCGCGCGGACTTATTGAAGATTGCGGAAGCGGCACCCGATGCGGCGGTGCTGATCGACGAAGCCTACTTTGAGTTTTGCGGGGAATTTTGTGGCGAGACACTTATCCCAGACCTGGAGAGCCATCCGAACTTGTTCGTCGCGCGCACCTTTTCGAAAGCCTATGGACTTGCCGGCCTGCGCCTGGGGGTGCTGACCGGCGTGGCGGAGCAGATCGAATACCTGCGGCGCTTCTGCGTGCCCTTCAATGTGAATGCCGTGGCGCTCGCTTGCATCGAAGAAGCGCTGGCGGACCAGGCGTTCGTGCGCGATCACGTGGCGCAGGTGAAGCGGGGCCGACAGCAACTGGAGCAATTGTTCGACGAGTTGGGCCTGCGCTTCTGGCCAAGTCAGACGAACTTCGTTCTGGTGCGAGTCGGTGCGCCCGCGCAGACATTTGTGGAAGCGATGCAGCGGCGCGGCATCATGGTCCGCGATTCATCGGCCAACCCAGGTTGCGAGGGATGTGTGCGTATCACCGTCGGCACGCCCAGTCAGATGGATGGAGTGGTGCAGGCGATTCGCGAGGCGATCGCGGAAATTCACCGCTCTTGATCGTGGAGAACCGGGCACCCCGCCCGGCCTCGATGCTTCTGCGGGCGCACCTGGGACGGGCGAGGCGCCCGTCGCTCCACCGGCCCCAAGCGTGCAAACAAAGCCCAGAATCGGGCAACATATCCCCATGACCACGATTCTGCTCCTGACCCTCTCCAACATCTTCATGACCTTTGCTTGGTATGGCCATCTGAAGTATCGTCACGCGCCGCTGTTCAAGGTCATCCTCATCAGTTGGCTCATCGCTTTCGCCGAATACTGTTTCCAGGTGCCCGCCAATCGCATCGGCTCCTATGAGTTCACGACAGCGCAGTTGAAAACAATCCAGGAGGTCATCACGTTAACCGTGTTTTCGATCTTCTCGGTCCTTTATCTGCGTGAACCGCTGAAGTGGAACTACCTGGTGGGCTTTGCCATGATGATCGGAGCCGTCGCGGTCATTTTCAAGAAATGGTGAGGCAAGCTCCGACTGGCGCCTCGCCTGTCAAGTCCTGTGGTGGCCGGGCGGGGCGCCCGGCTCTCCACCGGCAACACCTAGTCTCCGCTGGCTGTCTTTTGCGGACTGGTCTTCGTGATGGCGATGGCTGCGGCCGCGATCTGGGCTACGTCCAGCAACTCTGGCGGATTGTCAGTGGCCGCTGCCAATCCGTCACGCAGCATCGAGTTGCAGAACGGGCAGGCCGCCGCGACCACACTTGCGCCCGTTGCCACCAGTTCCTGGGCGCGCTCCAGGTTGACACGCTTGCCTGTCTCTTCTCCCAGAAACATTAAGCCGCCTCCGCCACCACAGCAGAAGCCGCGTTCGCGCGCCCGTGGCGGATCCACCACCTGCCCGTAGCGCGCAATCACCTCGCGCGGTTGGTCATACACGCCGCGATATCTCCCGAGGTAGCAGGCGTCGTGAAACACCATGCTCTTCTGGGCGCCGGTGTCGAGGTCGAGCGGCAGTTTGTCCTGGTAGCGGGCGAGCAACTCGCTGTGGTGCTCGATGTCAATGGCGCCCCCGTGCTCCTTCCAATCCACGCCCATGGTGCGCACGCAGTGCGGACAGATCGAAACCATTTTCTTCACGCCGGCCTCGCGGATCTGTTCCAGGTTTCCCTGCGCCAATTCGCCGAACAGATAATCGTTGCCCAGACGCCGCACCGGATCGCCGTTACACTTCTCCTGGCGCAGAACGCCGAAGCTGATGCCCAGGTAGCGCAGCACCTCGACCAGCGCCAGCAGAATCTTCCTTCCATTCGGGTCATAGGATCCCAGGCACCCCATCCACAGGCAGTATTCCTGGGTTCCGTCGAAGTACGGCAGGCCGTTTTTCTCGATGAATTCTCCGCGTTCGGAGGGCGGAAACCCTAGCGCATTACCGTTGCGTTCGAGCGTGTTGAACAGGTCGCCGCCATGGCTGTTGTCCCACTTGCCGGTATTCACCGCGCCGCGCCGCAGACCCACGATCAACGGCAGGTGCTGGATGCCCACCGGACACTGGAACTCGCACGCGCCGCAGGTGGTGCACTGGAAAGCCGCTTCCATCGAAAGGTGCTTGCCCAGCAGCGGCTCGCTGCTTTGCGGCCCGAACTCTTGCAGGTAATGACGTGTGCCTAGAATGATCTCTTTGGGATTCAGAATCTTTCCCGTGTTGTTGGCCGGACAGTGTTCGGTGCAGCGGCCGCACTCGACACAGGTGAAGGCCTGCAGACTGGCAATGCGCGTCAGATCCTTGCCGGTGTCGAGGCCAAAATCTTCGTCGCCCACCAGCGGCGGGATCTTGCTGAAGGCATCGCGCTCCAGAAACACCGTTAATGGGCTTAGAACCAGGTGCATGTGCTTGGTGCCGGGAATCAGCGGCAGAAAAACCAGGAGCACCAGCGTGTGCGCCCACCACAGCGCCCAGGCCGCCGTGCTACCTTCCGTCACCCAGAACTGGGCCAGGTAGGTGATCATCAGGGCAAAAATCAGGAATGCGATCAGGCCAGATTCGGGCGACAGAGGCTCGAGCCATTTCGGCCGGAGCACGAACCGGCGAAAGGCTAGCGCCGCGATCGAGACGGCCACGGCTACGGCGAACACGCCGGCAAACAGGAAATAAAAACGCGAGAAGCCGCCATCCGACAGGAAGCCCCAGCCGAATCCTGCGGCGAAGTGGTTGAGCGTCACCAGGGCGAAAACGCAAAAGCCCCAGAAGACAAAGGCATGCGCCAGGCCGGGCAGCGGCCTCTGGGCAATGACCAATCCCTGCGCGGCCACTTCCCAGAGCACTTTGCGGATGCGCGGGCCAATCGGTCGCAGTTGGAAGTCGGCGTCCGGCTTCGATGCCAGGATCACACGCAGCGCGGCGCCGAACTTCCGCCAAAAAAGAAACACCGAAACGCAGATGGCGATGAGCAGGACGACTTGTCCCGGCCAGTTCATACAGGGATGTCTCCAGATAACCCGACAGTCTAACGCAGGCGCAGTTCCCATGCACCAGCACAACGTGCGCGGGGGACGAATCCTTTGCAACCGCCGGCATCGCGAATCGAGAGCTTCCCATCAGCCCGCTGCGCCGTGCCTTCTTGCACAGTCTTGTCCTTTACACCAGGTGTATACTCGGGGGGTATTTTTATTGAAATCCGGCTTTGGCCGGGCGCGGAGCGCGGTTCATTCGTTCTTACAACTCCGTGAATAGAACGCTGGCACGGGGCTCTTAATTTCATTCGCCCTGAAAACCGGCGGGGGCGGGAATCGCTCAAGCGGAGCCTTCCCCGAGAGAGGTCTTACTCGTGGACGTCGTACTCATACGCCTTCTGTTTGTCCTGATCGTCGCTGTTATCTGTTTCCTGATTCATCCGTTTAATCTGCCCCAGAACCTTGCTGCCGCCGTCGGTCTGTTGATCGGAGCCGCCATCATCGTGTTCGAGTGGAGGTTGCGCGCGATGAGTCTCAAGCGCCTGATTGGTGCCGCCATCGGCAGCGTGCTCGGCATCGTTGGCGCTTATCTTTTCGCTCTCGTCATAGGCAACAGCATCCCGGCGAGCCCGACCCGAAGTTTCCTCCAGATCATGGTCATGCTGATCATGGCCTATGTGGGATTGGTGGTCGGTGCCAATAAAGGTGACCTGCTCAATCTGGCGGCGCTCGGCGGCCTCTTCGGCGGCGAAAAATCCGGTAAGAAGAGTTACAAGATCCTCGACACCAGCGTCATTATTGACGGTCGCATCTCCGACATCGCCGAAACTGGCTTCCTCGACGGCCTGATTGTGATCCCGCAATTCGTCCTCCGCGAATTGCAACTGGTGGCCGATTCCGCCGATTCCCTCAAACGCAATCGCGGCCGCCGTGGCCTCGACATCCTGCAGCGCCTCCAGAAAACGGCTTCGGTGCAGATCCAGATCGTGGAAGACGACTTCCCCAGCGTTCGCGAAGTCGATATGAAGCTCATCGAACTGGCCAAGCTGTATGAAGGCAAGATCATCACCAACGACTTCAACCTCAACAAAGTCGCCCAGTTGCAGGGCGTCGCCGTGCTCAACATCAACGAATTGGCGAACTCACTCAAGCCCATCGTTCTGCCCGGCGAAGTGATGCGCGTATTCATCCTCAAGGAAGGCAAGGAGTACAACCAGGGCGTTGCTTATCTCGATGACGGCACCATGGTGGTCATCGACAACGCGCGCAAGATGATCGGCAAGACGATTGATATCTCGGTAACCTCAGTCTTGCAAACCACCGCGGGCAAGATGATCTTTGGCAAGTGGGATGAGCGCGGGACGGGCCGCCACGATGCCAAATTGACGCCTCCGGTGGCCGCGCCTCCGACGACCGTGCCTCCGCCGGCATCAACCAATGGACCGCCCTCTGATCCGGCACGAAAGCCCACGGTGGCAACGGACCGGGTAGCCGACTAGACCCTGGACTCTAGGTGGAAACGGTTCTGGTGCGAAAAATTCGTTGTTTCTGGGCGAAAAAAAGCGTAGGCTTCCCAGTTCAAAGCCCAAACAGATTTTTTTGTTCACGAACTCAACTTGGAGGCAAATGATGAAACGTCTATTTGCAGGGCTATGCGTGTTGGCCCTTGTCTCAGCAATCTCACCCCTGGCGCTGGTGCAGGCGCAAACGGCGGCAGACGACAAAAGACCTTTCGCCTATGACGTAGCCAAGGAAGTTACACTCAGCGGCACGGTGTTGAGTGCGCTCGATAAGCCCGCTAAGGGAATGATTATGGGCTCCCACCTCCTGTTCGCAACTTCCTCCGGTTCGGTGGACGCAAGTCTGGCGAGCCTGGCTCTGCAAGGCAAGCACGCCGTCTCCATCGCTGCGGGCCAGCAAGTTGAGGTGACCGGCGTCATGAAGACTATTAAGGAAAAGCAAGTCTTTCTGGCCCGCACCGTGAAAGTGGGTGGCGAAGTCTATACCATCCGAAACGAACACGGGTACCCCGTGTCGCAGCACTCACGCGAGCGTGCAAGCCGGAAGTCGGCAGGGGAGGGACTATGAACCGCAAGACTTACGCGAGCATTCTCGCCTTAACTTTACTGGCCATAGTTTTCCTGACGGCCTGCAGTTCGAGCTCTGCGCCTCCGGTCATAGCGATCGCAGGGGCGAGCCCGGCGTCAGGCACGACGGTCACCACAGATTATGGAACTCTGACTGCGGTGGTGACGTCGAACGGAACGCCCGTGGGCCAAGGCGTGTCGGTGACGTTCACGGCCCCAACGGCGGGACCGAGCGGCACTTTCGCGGGTGGAGCAAGTAGCGAAACGGATCTAACGGACTCGACCGGCACGGCCACCTCGTCGTTATTCACAGCGAACTATGTGCCCGGCGCTTTTGCCGTGGCGGTTACGACGCTGCCAGCGGCCGGGGGCAATATTAATCTGACAAACGGGGGAGGCGTCTATTCGTTCTATGTCACCGGGACGGAGGCCATAAATGGCGGCCCGAACTTCTATGCCCTCGCCGGGTCGGTGGTTCTTGACGCGGCCGGCGACGTCGTTCCCTACGGCGACAGCGTTTCGAATCCCACCGGCATCAGCGGCGAACAAGACTATAACGACGCTTTTGGATTGACGTCACCTGAGCCTTCCGGCGACGCAATCTTGGCGGAGCCTTTGGCGCTGGTGGCGGTCGGTGGCCAGTACACACTTACCCTGACTACCAACAACACGGCCTTGGGCGTGGCAGGGGTCGAAACCCTCGGCGTCCAGTTTGTAAACAACAGCCACGCGCTCATCACCCAGTTTGATGGGACGGCAACCTCCAGTGGAAGCCTGGACTTGCAGATACTGCCGAGCACGCCCGGTGCAAGCTTTGCCTTTACCCTTTCGGGAGTAGACCCCGCCTACAACTCGGTTGTCTACGGAGGCGTATTCGGGCTTGCCGCCACAACGCCAGCCCCGACTCCACCCACCCTCACCCTGACGGGTATTTACGACGAGGATGACGCTGGAGCGGTGTCCACGGGAAATACTCTCACCGGAATAGCCTCGCAGTCCGATGCCCTCGGGCGCGGTACGATCACCGGCACTAATCTAGGTGGTTACGTTGGCACGCTGAACTATTACATCGTTGGTCCGGAAGCGGTACGGCTCATTGATGTGGATGCCAATGATTCGGCCGTCGGCTCGGCGTTCGGCCAGGGGACTGCCACGTTTACCAACGCATCGCTTGGAGCAGCGTGCGCCCCCGCCCAGTGCTCCGTGTTTGGGGTCGAGAGCAACTCGTATGGGTTCCTCTATGCCACGGCGGGCCAGATTGCTGCGACTCCGGCCGCTTCTCCAGATACGACCGACGGTACATTCACCGGTGTCGGGGATGTCGATGAAGAGGGCAGCGTCTGCGTAGACTCCGTAACGCTGGTTCCGCCATGCACCATCGCAGGTACCTATTTCGTTTCAGGCACGACCGGTCAGAACGGATACGGTAACCTGACGATCACGGCTGGGGACTTGGGAGACGTCAGCGTCTTGGGCATATATATGACTGACCCAGCTCTCAATCTGAATGATCCAAATAACACGACAGGAGGAGGAGGCGCTCTGGTTGCCGAATTGGATGGGCTCAACGGCACGGGAGTCCTGACTCCGCAAACCGATACCACACCTGGCGACTTTACGGGCAGTGCAAGCAGCTATGCCTTTGGGGCGCAGGATTTCTTCTGCAGTATTTGCGAATTCGACTATGTCGGGCAGGGATCGTTTACGGCCGGTGCTTTTTCCGGAACCGGGCTCCTTAGCGACCCGTACAACGCCTTCGACAGCGGCAGTGCGATGAATACCGGGGTTGGATTCTCCGGGGCTCCTCTTGCTGACGCGACCGAGAGCGCCACTGGGCGGTATACGATGTATACGACAAATGAGACACCGAATCCTTTTGTTATCACTGTGCCAGCTTTTGTCGTGACTAACCCAGTTACCCCTCCCACAGTAATTGACTTCAACGTGGCCATCTATCAGGCTAGTGGCACACAGGCCTACTGGATCGACGAAGATACCTTCAGTCTATCCCTTGGATCCCTCCAGCAGCAGGGGGATATGAGCTTAGTACCCGCGGTAAGAAGAGCAAGAGCCGCGGTAAAAGCTGCGGCAAAAACCAAACAGAAACAAAAATAGCAGCCAGTAAGCGGGGAAAGAGGGCACAGCCGGGACGATCCGGCTGTGCCCTCTTCATTTCGACCAGGAATCGGCCAGTAGCCAGTGGAGCGCCGGGCGTGCCCGCCCGGCCACGAAGCTGCCGACGCGCGCCCCGTCACTCCATCACGAGAAATCAACAAACTTCCGATTGAACTCTGTACTATACTGATCGCCCCTATGAAGGTGTTTGTCATTGTTCCGGCGGCCGGACTGGGCACGCGCATGGCCCCGCCCTCGGCTGCGAAGGCCAAGAAAAGGACGCCCAGCAAACAGTTCAAGGAACTGGGTGGCGTGCCCATTCTCGTCCACACCCTGCGTAAGTTCGCCGCCACCCCTGCCGTGTACGAAATTGTCATCGCTCTGCGCCCCGACGAGATTGCCGGTTTTCGCGCCCAGCTCGAAAAACAGTACCCAGAAATCCTGACCAAGCGCCTGCAGATGGTCGAAGGCGGCGAGCATCGCCAGGATTCGGTGGCCAGCGCTCTGGCCCGTATAGCGGCCGATCCAGAAGACATCGTCCTGGTGCACGACGCGGTTCGTCCGTTGGTGACGCCCGAAATTATTGGCCATGTGATCGAGGCCGCGCATAAATATGGAGCCGCGATCGCGGGCTGGCCCGCCGTGGATACGGTGAAACAGGTGGAACGAACCGCGGAGGGCGCGCTCATCAAAGCCACTATCCCCCGCGCCAGCATCGTGATGGCGCAAACCCCGCAGGGCTTTCGCTACAGCATCCTGAAAAAAGCTTTTGATGACGCTGTCGCCGATGGCTTCCTCGGCACCGACGAGGCTTCGCTGACCGAGCGCGCCGGTCTGCCGGTAATGGTAGTGATGGGCTCGCCGAGTAATATAAAAATCACGACGCCAGCCGATATGGAACTGGCGGAGTTTTATCTGAAACAGGAAGACGGGAACAAGATTTGAAACCTGAAATGCGCATCGGCTACGGTTGGGACTCGCACGAATTCACCCCCGGCATCCCGCTCAAAATCGGTGGTGTGACTCTGCCGCATGATAAAGGCCTTGGCGGACATTCCGACGGCGACGTCCTCCTCCATGCCATCACCGACGCGCTACTCGGCGCCATAGCCGGCCCCGACATCGGGTCGCTATTTCCGCCGTCCGATCCGCAATGGAAAAACGCCGACTCCGCCGTGTTTCTGCGAGAGGCGTTAAAGCGTGTCAAGACCGCCGGCTACGAACTCGTGAACCTGGATTCCACGCTGATCCTGTTCACGCCAAAAATCAGCCCGCACGCCGAAGCGATTCGCAAACACGTAGCCGAGTTGTGCGGAATTCCCGCGGACTGTGTTGGAATAAAAGCAAAAACCCCGGAAGGCATGGGTACGGAAAACGCCGCCATTGCGAATGTCGCGGTTTTGCTGAAACGAGGCTAAGAGTTCGTGTGGGGACGGGCGCCTCGCCCGTCCAAGCCGAGCGCAAGCTCGGCAGCTGCCGGTGGCCACAGCAACTCTGGGTTCGCTAAGCTGCTAGCTGCGGGCAGACTTAACCTCTCCCGCCAACTCCGCCCGCTTCGCGCGCGCCGCCGCAATGAACGCCCGGAAAATTGCGCGCGCCGACTCCGCCACCTCCGGCCCATCGTTCACGCTTCGCTCCGGATGCCACTGCACGGCCAGCACAAAATGTCCGGGAGCAGTTCCTTCCAGAGCCTCAATGACCCCGTCTTCCGGGCAATGCGCCACCACGCGCAGTCCGTGGCCTGCCGCGTCCGCGGACTGGTGATGCGAAGAATTCACCGCAACCGTCTTCTCTTCGCCCAAAGTCGCGCCCACAATCCCCGCCAGCCGTGACCCCGGCTCGATCCTTACCGTGTGCGCTTTCGCAACCGTCCGTCCCGCGCCGTGGTTGATTGCCGATTCGATGTGCTGCACCAGCGATCCCGAGCGGTAAACATTCAACGACTGCAGTCCATAGCAGATGCCGAGCACCGGCTTGTGCGTTTTGTAGGCATCGTGCAGCAGCAACTCGTCCACCCTGTCGCGTTTAACGTCAGCGGGCGCCGTCTTCTCGTGCCGAGCCGCGCCGTACTTCCGCGGATCAAGATCGGCCCGGCTGCCGGGCAGCAGAACGGCGTCGCAGCCCGCGATCTGCTTCATCAGCTGCGCCGGTGTCTGATCCAGTTCGATGCGCACCGGCTCGCCACCGGCTCCGCGAATGGCTTTTTCATACGCCGGCAGAGCGCGCTCGGCGTAGTCACGATCGTCCTCGGTATCCCCGGAATGCGGCACGGGGATGGCAATACGCGGCGCAGTCGATTTCAGTTTGTCCATATTCAACTCAGGCGCTCGATCCCTTCCAGCGCCTTGCGCTGGCGGTAGTTCCGAATCTCCATCCCGAGCGTCAGCACCAGCACGATCGCACCGGCGGCGATTGCGAACGGGAACGCAATGTGCCGGTACGCGAACGTCAGATTGGGCGCGACGTGCTTCACCTGCGCGTACACCACCGCTCCCATAATGCTCAGCAGAAGCGCCACCGCGAACGACAACACGGTGAACAGAAACGTCATGGCGAATACGCGCACCGGAATTCCTATCCAGCGCAGCCCGCCCGAGCCCGTTGTATCCATGATCTTAAGCTACACCATCGGTCCAGGCGATCGCGACTGCCGGCTTCGACAACCGACGGCCGCTGTCCGTTGCCGCCTTGCGCCCATACGCTACAATACCGTCATGTCGCATACCGCCTCCGCGATCACCCGCAGCCCGGCGGAGATCGTGCAAAACAGCCCGGTTTCACAGGCGTCGAACGGCATCTGCTATGCCCGCTCGGGCGAGATCACAATTGCGGATAACGATCTCGACCGCATGATTGCCGCCGTGCCCGTGCCGGTGGCCGCCTCGCTCCGCCGCAAGGCGTACTACTTCGTGCCGCTTACCGTCACCCAGGGCGATGAGACGGTGATTGCCGACCGCTACGACGTTGCCCTCAGTGACAACGCGGTTTGCCATCGCAACCTGAATCTCGGCGACTCGCAATGCGTCTTCATCTCGACCCGCCTGATGGAGGACAAATTTTCCGTGGCGTTCGAGTTCTACATCAACGTTGGGCACGCGCTGGTCGAACGCGCCGGCGTATCCCAGAATTTCGCCGACCTGGCCTGGCAGCAAGTGGAGTCCGGAGTGCGCGGCGAAACCTCGCTGGACGCATGGGAGGCGCGCAAACTCGCCACCGCCCACGGCCCCGACGCGGAGAAATTCAAGAACGATTATCTAACCGCCAGCTTCGCGGATGCGATTTCCATCTACCTGCTCTCGCTCTTCCTCGACGTCGATTACTACGATCTGCGCGAGCGCGATTATCCGCTGCTGGCCCCGGCTCCGATGGCCGAGCGGCTGCGCAAGATCGCGGAAATCTTTCCTCCGAATCCGGGATTTGAATTCAACATTTACTATCGGCGGCGGGCGTAGAGCGAACCTTCGAGAGCCAATCTTCTTTAGCAGGTTGCGGAAAAACTCCGTTCAAACGGCTCTACCTCGGATGCACGGCTCGCTCAATTTGAACCATTCGGGAGTG
>Ga0116134_1000971_pt1 | contig 14672 bp, 12 predicted proteins | sample June2015DPH_19_5_FD_89737 | JGI IMG/M metagenome (GOLD analysis project Ga0116134, IMG submission 89737) | Peatland microbial communities from SPRUCE experiment site at the Marcell Experimental Forest, Minnesota, USA - June2015DPH_19_40 | ecosystem: Environmental > Terrestrial > Soil > Wetlands...
TAACATTGAGAACCCGGTGGCTACCAATCCCGGATATTTCATCGGCCCGGACGGCTCTGCGGTGCTGCGCGCCCTGTTGACACCGTTTGACGTCTTCACCATTTGGACCCTGGTCCTGACCGCCATCGGCATCACTTGCATCAGCAAGGTCAAGCGTGGGACCGCGTTCGCCGTAGTATTTGGATGGTTCGCCGTCGTGGTAGTGTTTAGAGTTGCGCTTGCCGCGGCAACTTCCTGACGCGCGTCGCAGAAGCGAACAATAGACATGCACACCGCAGACGTCGTCCTCATCGGCGGGGGGATTGTCGGTTCCAGCATTGCCTACCACCTTGTCGCCGCCGGCTGTAAAAACGTTCTCGTGATTGAGCGGGAGACGGCGCAGGGCAGGGGATCCACTGGCAAGAGCATGGGTGGCGTGCGCGCTCAGTTCTCGACGCCCGTTAACATCCAGATGTCGCTTTACTCGATCCCGTTCTACGCGAGCTTCGAAGAGCGCCTTGGCTACCCGTGCGACTACCGTCCCCAGGGATACCTTTTTTGCGCGACCAACGAAAAGCACATGGCCTACCTGGGCGCCAACTACGAAAAGCAGATTGCCATGGGACTGAAGAACGCGCGCCTGGTCGCCGGCGACGAAATTCGCAGCATGTTTCCGCTCCTACGTGGTGACGACATCGTTGGCGGCAGCTTTTGCTCCACCGATGGTTTCGTAGATCCCTACAGCGTCATGATCGGCTTCATGACCTGGGCGAGCGATCATGGCGCGACGCTCTGGAAGAACACCAGCGTAACTGGAATCACACCCAATGTGGATGACGGGAGCTTTGAAGTCCTGACCACGCGCGACACGGTCTCGACGCGCACGGTCGTAAACTGCGCTGGAGCATGGGCTGCTCCGGTCGCGAAGATGGCCGGCATTGATCTGCCCGTCGAACCTTTGCGACGCATGCTGGTTCCAACCGAACCGTTCGACCAATTTCCGCACAGCGCCCCCATGATCGTCGACATGTCCACGGGCTTCCACTTCCGCCCCGAGGGCCGCGGATTCCTGCTGGCATGGAACGATCCGGAAGAAACGCCGGGCTACAATACCGATTTCGACGCGAGTTTCATCGAGAAAATTCTGACTCGCGCCGCGGATCGTGTGCCCGTCTTCGAAAATCTCGCGGTCAATCCCCAGCGAGCCTGGGCCGGCCTCTATGAAATGACGCCGGACCATCACCCAATTCTCGGCGAATCTCCCGCTGTACCCGGCTTCTTCTTCGCCAACGGCTTCAGCGGACACGGTGTGATGCACTCGCCCGCAACTGGGAAAATTCTGAGCGACCTGATTCTGACCGGGAAGACAGAACTGATCGATGCGTCGCTGCTGAATTTCGCGCGCTTCGCGGAAGGCCGGACTATTCACGAGACGGCGGTGCTGTAGTCGGCGGCGAGATCATTTATGATGGCCGCGAAAAGAAACTAACCACCGGGGACACAGAGGGACACAGGGAAAATTCCGGTGGGCCCTTTTTCCCTCTGTGTCCCCTGTGGTTGAGCTCTCCTTACCCATGCCCCAGGAACTCAACTATTGGCTCACCACCGTTCAGATGCCCACCGTCCCAGCGCAGCCATTACCGGAGAGCGTTGACGTCGCCATCATCGGCGCCGGATTCACCGGGCTCTCTGCCGCGCTCTCTCTCGCCAAGCGCGGTGCGAAAGTGGTCGTGCTTGAATCGGAAACCATCGGCTGGGGCGCGAGTTCGCGCAACGGTGGCATGGTGCTTACCGGGCTCAAGCTGGGAGTCAACAAACTGATCTCGTTGTACGGACGCGAGCTAACCCGCCGCATGTACGCCGCGTCGCTTGAGACCGTCGACTCCGTCGAGCGCATCGTGAAAGGGGAGAATATCGCCTGCGATTTCACCCGCACCGGCCACCTCGAAGTCGCCTGCAAAAAGTCGCATTTCGATGACTACGCCCGCCAGGTGGAAGTAATCGCGCGCGAATTCAACCACCATCTGCGTATCGTGCCCCACGACCAACTGAGCAGCGAAATCGGTTCCGACATTTATTACGGAGGCATGGTCGACGAAATCTCAGTCGGCCTCAATCCCGCGCGCTACGTTGCCGGACTCGGAGCCGCCGCCTTGCGTGCCGGCGCCCAGATCTGCGAACGCACAAAACTGCAAAGCGTTGACCGTGACTCAAAGAACGGCGCATCCGGTTTCAAGCTCACCACTTCTCGCGGCGGCTTATGGGCGCGCAACGTGCTGGTCGGAACCAGCGGCTACACGGGTGCGGCGACTCCCGAGTTGCGGAGGAAGATCATTCCCATCGGATCCTTCATCATCACCACCGAGGTTCTTCCCGAAGCGCTGGCCCACGAAATAAGCCCGCGCAATCGTCAGATCTACGATTCCAAAAACTATCTTTATTACTATCGCCTCACGCCCGACAACCGACTGTTGTTCGGAGGCAGGGCCGCCTTTTTCCCGGAAACCGATCAGACCGTCCGCAAGAGCGCCGAAATTCTGCGCCGGGGCATGATTGACGTCTATCCGCAACTGCGCGACACGAAAGTCGAATACGTGTGGGGTGGTACTCTCGATTTCTGTTTCGACATCATGCCGCACGCCGGCCAGATTCACGGCGTCCACTTCGCCCTCGGGTATGCTGGACACGGCGTCGCTATGGCCACTTATCAAGGCCAGAAGATGGCCGAATGGATCGCAGAAGGGAAGACCGACAACCCGTTTGCTGAAATTCGATTCCCCGGAGCGCCGCTGGGGCTGTACAACGGCAATCCGTGGTTTCTACCCTTCGCGGGGGCGTACTACAAAGTTTTAGACTGGGTATCGTGAATCCACTGGGACATTTAGTCATTGAATCATTGAGCGACTTAAGACTCAATAATTCAATGATTCAATCATTCAATGGCTCAATAGCCTGACGGGAGAGACTCATGTCCATCTTTGGCCTGATCGAATACGCCGACGCCAGCCCCGAGGTGCGCGCCATCTACGACGACATCATGGCCACGCGCAAGACCGACTGGATCAATAATTTCTGGAAGGCGATCGCGCACGACCCAGTCATGCTCAAGCGGACTTGGGAAGACATCAAGCAGATCATGGCTCCCGGAGCGCTCGACCCGCTGATCAAAGAAATGATCTACGTTGCCGTCTCGGTCACGAACCAGTGCGAATACTGCATTGCCTCGCATACGTCCGCCGCAAAAAACAAAGGCATGACCGACGCCCAGTTCAAAGAATTGATGTCCGTGGTCGGGATGGCGAACGAGACCAATCGCCTGGTCGCGGGATACCAGGTGGAAGTCGACGACCGCTTCAAACCGCCAACCGGCAAATGACTTGCAAGCTACGGGTGCCCTCGGGCACCTATTGATAATGCGATTCCCGCGAAGCTCTATAATCATTAAGCGCGAATCATTGGACGCGAATCGTCGAGCGCGCTCGAAAGAGGTAAGGCCATGGCCGAGATGACGGTGACTCCGGTTGCAACCCACGGTTTCTTCCTGGACGGGAAGTGGCTGGAGGAAGGGGACATCGTCGAGGTACGCGCGCCTTACGACGGCGCCCTCATCGCGCATGTCCACCAGGGACGCCCCGAACATGCAGAAGCCGCCATTGCCGCCGCCGTCAAGGCGTTCGGAACCACCCGGCGGCTGCCCGCCTTCGAACGTCAACGAGTTCTGCGCCAGATTGCGATTGGCATTCACGATCGCAAAGAAGAATTTGCACGCACCATTGCACTGGAAGCGGGCAAGCCCATCAAGAGCGCTCGCACCGAAGTTGACCGCGCTGTCTTTACCTTCAATATCGCCGCCGAGGAGACGGTACGTGGCTACGGCGAATACTTGCCGCTGGATTGGCAGCAGTCGACCGCCGGGCGTTGGGGCATTATCAAACGTTTTCCTCTCGGTCCCATTGCGGGTATCACGCCCTTCAATTTTCCGTTGAACCTGGTTGCCCACAAGGTCGCGCCGGCCATTGCCGCCGGCTGTTCCATGGTGCTCAAGCCCGCGCCCCAGACGCCGCTCACCTCGCTGCTACTGGCGGAAGTGATTCAGCAAGCGGGATGGCCGGATGGCGGATTCAACGCGGTTCTGCTATCCAACGAAGACTCCGGGCTGCTAGTCACCGATGAACGCATCAAGCTCATCAGCTTTACGGGCAGCGCCGCGGTCGGGTGGGCCATTAAGAACAACGCGGGCAAGAAAAAAGTTGTTCTCGAGCTCGGAGGCAATTCGGGTGTTATCGTCCACAGCGATACCGATCTCACGTATGCCGCCGACCGCTGTGTCACCGGAGGCTTTGCCTACGCCGGACAGTCCTGCATTTCGGTGCAGCGCATTCTGGTGGAGCACTCCGTCTACGGAAAATTCACCGAGCTGTTGCTGGCGGGAGTCAGCAAACTGAAGGTTGGAGATCCGCTCGACGAATCGAGCGACCTCGGTCCGGTCATCACCGAAAGCGACGCGATTCGCGCTGCCGATTGGGTGCAGGAGGCGGTCCGCGGCGGTGCGCGCCTGCTTTGCGGTGGCAGTCGCAAAGGCTCTCTGTTCGAACCCACCGTGCTTACCGGTACCAAGCCCAACATGAAAGTGAATTGCCAGGAAATTTTTGCGCCGGTCGTGACCGTCGAACCCTACAACGATTTCGCGTCTGCGCTCAAGCAGATCAACAGTTCTGCCTACGGCCTGCATGCCGGACTCTTCACGCGCGACGCGAAACTCATCTTTCAGGCCTACGACGAACTCGAAGTCGGAGGCTTGATTGCCGGCGATGTTCCCACGTTTCGGATCGACCACATGCCCTATGGCGGCATCAAAGATTCCGGACTGGGCCGCGAGGGTTTGCGCGACGCGATTCAGGAAATGACAGAACCCAAATTGCTGGTCATGCATCTGCGTTGAGATTTCGTTTCTGGCTGCTTTTCCAGCAATGAACTAAGGACGCATTCGTCGAAGGTTCTAACTGCGGTCAGGTTTGAGAAATGCTCCCAAATTTTCGCAAGATTCAATTTCACAAATTTCAATTCCGGATTTCGAAGAAAACCTGCACGACCTGTTCCATTTCGCCGCTTAACTGTTATACTCTTTTGTTTCAGTATCGTTCGTCACTACGGCATGTGATGTAAATCATGCGAATGCGACCAACCGGGAGCGGCCTGAGCCAATTCCGCAATATTAAAAGACTTCACATTCAATGCAGATCTTTCCGCGCAGAAGTAATGCAATCGCCCGGGCCTCGATGGTCCTGGCGGTTCTCGCCGTGGCCGGCGTGTTTTGGGTCATGGTGCAGATTGAGCGTTCTCCATACATCACCTATGCCGGAGTGAGGAAGTCGCAGCCCGTTCCCTTTAGCCACCAGCACCACGTGACCGGGCTCGGCATCGACTGCCGCTACTGTCACACCTCGGTCGAGCAATCGAGTTTCGCCGGCATCCCGCCCACCAAGACCTGCATGAACTGCCACGCACAGATCTGGACCAACGCGGCTTATCTCGAGCCGGTCCGCGAAAGTTTCCGCACGGGGCGCTCGCTCGAATGGACGCGCGTCAATCAATTGCCTAACTTCGTATATTTCAATCACAGCATTCACGTGAATAAAGGCGTGGGCTGCAACACCTGCCACGGTCCGGTCGACCAGATGCCGCTGATGTATCAGTTCGCCTCTCTGCAGATGGAATTCTGTCTGGACTGCCACCGCGCTCCAGAAAAATATCTGCGCCCGCGCGAACAGGTCTTCAACATGCGCTATGTAGAGCCTTCCAAAGATGAGCCCGTTATCGTGAAGGGAACGGCATACTCCGATCAGGAAGCGCTCGGGAACGCGCTAAAGCAGGAATACAACGTGCGCTCGGTAAACGACATCACCAGTTGCAATACCTGCCATCGCTAGGGGCGGGGTGCTGAGAACTGTGAACTGAATTTGACGATGAGCATGGACGAGCACAAAACGAAACCGGCCGGCGCCGTTGTCGGAGGCGACGTCTGCCCAAGCAAGCGAAAGCATCTTGATCTTTCGACCGTCAAGGAGCAGATCGAGGAGACGACCGGCCCCGAGTACTGGCGCAGCCTCGAAGAGCTAGCCGGAAGCGAAGAGTTTCAGGAGATGCTGCACCGCGAGTTCCCGAAAGGCGCCTCCGAGTGGCTCGACGACTTCTCGCGCCGCGGATTTCTCAGAACCATGGGCGCCTCGTTGGCGCTCGCCGGTTTGACCGGTTGCACGCGGATGCCGATCACCGAAATCGTCCCCTATGTGCGACAGCCGGAAAACGTCGTTCCCGGTCGTCCGATGTTCTATGCGACCGCGTTCACGCTCGGCGGCTACGCCTCGCCGATTCTGGTTGAAAGTCATCTTTTCCGCCCGACGAAAGTTGAGGGTAATCCAGAGCACCCTGCCAGCCTTGGCGGCACTGACGTTTACGCGCAGGCTTCGATCCTCGATCTCTATGATCCCGACCGGGCTCAAAACATCACCTATCTGGGCGACGTGCGGTCGTGGAACGCCTTCATGGAAGCCGTACGCGGGCCCATAAATGTGCAGAAGAGCATAGCGGGCGGCGGCGTCCGCATTCTGACGCAGACGGTTTCCTCGCCCACGCTGGCAGCGCAGATTCGCAGTTATCTGGAAGCGAATCCGCAGGCAAAGTGGCATGTCTACGAACCGATCAACCGCGACAACGTTTATGAAGGCGCGAAGCTGGCGTTCGGCGAACCGGTCGAGACGCGCTACGACTTGTCGAAGGCCGACGTCATCGTTTCGCTCGATGCTGACTTCCTCTACGCGGGATTCCCCGGCTCCACGCGCTACACGCGAGATTTTGCCGCGCGGCGCGATCCTGACGGGAACATGAACCGGCTGTATGTGGTCGAGAGCACACCGTCCTCGACTGGAATGAAGGCGGACCATCGGTTGCCGATGCGAGCATCGGAGATTGAAGGGTTCGCACGGGGCCTGGCAAGTGCCGTCGGCGTGAATGGAGCCGGGAGCGCGACTGGCGAAGTGCAGAACTTTGTCGCGGCGCTCGCGAAGGATTTGCAGTCGCACAAAGGTTCGAGTGTTGTCATAGCCGGCGATCACCAGCCGCCGATCGTGCATGCCGTGGCACATGCAATCAATGAAGCCCTGGGCAACGTCGGCAGGACCGTCTTCTATACACTTCCGGTCGTGGTCAACCCAGCGAACGGTGACCCGTCGCTCCACGGACTGGTCGAGGATATGCGCGCCGGAAAGGTCGATCTGCTGCTGATTCTCGGCGGCAACCCTGCCTACGATGCGCCCGCGGAACTCGAGTTCGCTTCCGCGCTGAAATCGAACGCCGTCAATCTGAAAGTTTATCTCGGTTCGCATCGCAACGAAACCGCCGAACTTTGCCATTGGCACGTTCCCGAGGCGCACTATCTCGAGTCCTGGAGCGATGCCCGCGCCTACGATGGAACGGTCAGCATTATTCAACCGCTCATCGGGCCGCTTTACGGGGGCAAGAGTGCACACGAAATCATCACCATCGTCGCAGGTCAGTCCGGTTTCACTGGACACGATCTCGTTCAGGCCTACTGGCAGAAGCAGCACAGCGGCGCCGACTTTGACGCATTCTGGCGCAAGTCTCTTCACGATGGCTGGGTCGAAGGCACCGCCTACGCTCCGAAGAACGTGGCGTTAAAAGCCACGAGCTTTCCAGCGTCGCAATCGGCGTCCAGCGGCGGTTACGAGCTCAACTTCCGCCGCGACCCCTCTATCTACGACGGCCGCTTCTCGAATAACGGATGGCTGCAGGAACTGCCGAAGCCGCTTACCAAGTTGACTTGGGACAACCCCATCATGATCGGTCCCGCGATGGCCGAGCGGTTGAAGCTGGATTTCAAAGACGTCGCCGAACTGGAATTCAACGGGAAGAAAGTAAAAGGGGCGGTCTGGATTCAAGCAGGGCATCCCGATAACTCGATCACGGTCTTCCTTGGCTACGGGCGCACGCGAGCCGGTCGCATCGGCACGGGCGCAGGCTTCGACGTGTATCCGCTGCGCACCGGTCAGACTCCGTGGTTTGCGGACGGTGCGAAACTTACTCGCACCGGCGAAACTTACCAACTCGCCAGCACACAGGGCTATCAGACAATGGAAACTCCTGACGGCAGCGAGCGTCCGCTGGTGCAGGAGCGCGGCCTTGAGGAGTACAAGAAAGAACCGAACTTCGCGAAGGAAGGCGAGCCGCCGGCTGACCTCACGCTCTACAAGCCCTTCGATTATTCGAAGGAGACTTACTCCTGGGGCATGGCGATCGATCTGAACTCCTGCGTCGGATGCAATAACTGCATTGTCGCCTGTCAGTCCGAGAACAACATCGCCGTGGTTGGCAAAGAGCAGACTCTTAGAGGCCGCCACATGCATTGGCTGCGCGTGGACGCTTACTACAACGGTCCGCGCGAGAATCCGAAGGGCTTCTTCCAACCCGTCCCCTGCATGCAGTGCGAGGATGCGCCTTGCGAACTGGTTTGTCCCGTGCAGGCGACCATTCACAGCAGTGAAGGCCTGAACGATATGGTCTATAACCGCTGCGTCGGCACACGTTACTGCTCCAATAACTGCCCCTACAAAGTACGTCGATTTAATTTTCTGCTTTTCCAGGACTGGGAGACACCGCAGTTCAAGCTTATGCGTAATCCCGATGTGACCGTGCGCAGCCGCGGTGTCATGGAAAAATGCACTTACTGCGTGCAGCGTATCAGCGAGAAGCGCATTGACACGGAAACTGCTGCGGTGCTCGAAGGTAAGGACATCCGCATCGGCGATGAGCTGCAGACGGCTTGCCAACAGTCCTGTCCTGCGAACGCCATCGTTTTCGGCAACCTCAACGATCCGAACAGCCAGGTTAATAAATGGAAAGCGCAGCCGAGGAACTACTCCTTGCTCGGTGAATTGAACACCCGGCCGCGAACAACGTATCTGGCGGAAGTCCGCAATCCCAACCCCGAATTAGAACCAAAGATGGAAATAAAGTTGTCAGTGGAGCACACGTAAGGCATGGCGACCAACACACAAATACCCGTGGCAGACAGGCGAGTGCCGGTGATCGCGCCGGGCCATACCTTCTCCACCATCACCGAGAAGATCAGCAACATCGTGCTGAGTCGTCCCGTCTCGCTGGGATGGATCGTCGGCTTCCTGATCGTGTTCTCGATGATGAACATGTTGATGGTGGCCCTTGGGTATCTATTCATTAAAGGTACGGGGATCTGGGGCATCAACATCCCCATTGGTTGGGGATTCGCCATCGTTAACTTCGTCTGGTGGATCGGAATTGGCCACGCGGGCACGCTGATTTCAGCGATTCTGTGCCTGCTGCGCCAGAGTTGGCGCAACTCGATCAATCGCTTTGCCGAGGCCATGACTCTGTTCGCCGTGGCCTGCGCCGGGACCTTCCCGCTGGCTCACATGGGACGCCCGTGGCTTGCTTACTGGATGTTTCCGTATCCGAACACCATGAATTACTGGCCGAATTTCCGCAGTCCGCTGGTGTGGGACGTATTCGCGGTTTCGACTTACTTCACGATTTCGCTGGTGTTCTGGTTTGTGGGATTGATTCCCGATCTCGCCACCTTGCGCGACCGCGCCGAGAGTCCATTGGTCCAGCGTATTTACGGATTGCTAGCCATGGGATGGCGCGGTTCCGCCCGCCACTGGCACCGCTACGAAACGGCCTACTTACTTCTAGCCGGGCTCGCAACACCGCTGGTGCTCTCCGTTCACACCGTCGTCAGCTTCGATTTCGCGGTCGGCATCGTCCCGGGTTGGCACACCACGATCTTTCCGCCGTACTTTGTCGCGGGCGCCATTTATTCCGGTTTCGCCATGGTTCTGTGTCTTGCGATTCCAATCCGCGCGATCTACGGATTGCAGGACTTCATCACCATGCGGCATCTGGAGAACGCGGCCAAAGTAATGCTCGCCACCGGCCTCATCGTCGCCTACGGTTATGGCATGGAGGCGTTCATGGGCTGGTACAGCGGCAGCCAGTACGACTCGTTCCTGCTCTGGAACCGGCTCCACGGGCCGTATCGGCTGGTATACGCGGCATTGCTCGGCTGTAACATTTTCATCCCGCAAGTTCTCTGGCTGAAAAAGTTCCGCGTCTCCACCGGCTGGCTCTGGCTTATCTCGTTCATTGTGCTCGTCGGCATGTGGCTGGAGCGCTTTATCATCGTTGTGGTCAGTTTGAGCCGCGACTTCCTGAATTCTTCGTGGGGACAATACTACCCAACCAAGTGGGACTGGATGACTTTCGCCGGCACCATCGGTTTGTTCCTGACTGCGATGTGGCTGTTCGTTCGTATCCTCCCCATGATCTCCATCTTCGAATTGCGCACCCTGCTGCCGGAGTCGCAGGTGCACGAGGCGGCGGAGGTGAAGCAGTGAGCGATTCTCCCGTGCATGGTTCGATTTATGGATTGATGGCCGAATTCGACTCGGCACAAGAACTGGTAGCTGCCGCTCACAAGACTCACGAAGCGGGCTACCAGAGGATCGACGCCTATAGCCCGTTCCCCATCGAGGGCCTTGCCGAAGCCATCGGCTTTCACAAAAACGGCGTGCCCCTCGTCGTCCTCATCGGTGGACTCATCGGCGGGATATCGGCGTACGCGCTCCAGTATTGGGTTGCGGTGATCACCTATCCCGTCAACGTTGGCGGACGACCGTTTCACTCCTGGCCCTCGTTCATCATCGTGACCTTCGAATTGACGATTCTTTTCGGCGGACTTTCTTCCGCTATCGGCATGCTTGCCCTGAACGGCCTGCCCATGCCCTATCACCCGGTGTTCAACGTGCCCGAATTCGCCAAGGCCTCTGACAATAAATTCTTTCTGGTCGTGTTTTCGAGCGACCCGAAATATGACGCCGCCCGCACGCGCACGTTTCTCGCAGGTCTTGCTCCACGCATGATCGCGGAGGTGCCAAGCTAGCCATGGGTGCCAGTTGCAACCTCCGAAAAGTTTTGCCTGCGTTGCTGGCGCTGATCGCCGTAACCGCCGGATGCCGCATCGACATGCACATGCAGCCGTATTACCGGCCTATGGCGAAAAGCGATTTCTTCGCTGACGATCGGTCCGCCCGCTTGCCCGTTGAGGGCACGGTCGCACGCGGAGATCTCCGCGAAGACACCTATTTCTACACTGGGAAAATCGGCAGCAATCCCGGCGACTTTCTGCCGTTTCCGGTGACCGCCGAAGTTCTTGCCCGCGGACGCGAGCGTTTCAACATCAACTGCACGCCTTGTCACGGACGCGTTGGTGATGGCAATGGCTTCATTCCTACGCGCGGCTTCCGCCGTCCACCGTCGTATCACATCGAACGTCTCCGCAAAGTGCCGATCGGCTATTTCTTCGACGTCATGACCAACGGCTATGGCGTGATGCCGGAATATGGAACCCAGGTTGCACCGCGCGATCGCTGGTGCATCGCCGCTTACATTCGCGCACTGCAACTGAGCCAGAATGCAACTACGGCCGACGTTCCTTCTGGGCAAAGCTTTCCGGCGCCTCCGCCTCAGTTCCGCGACATCGGTAATGGAGCCACGTTGCCCGAGGTTGCGCCCGCGCCGCCGTCTACCGGAATAAAAGAGGAACCCAAATGACCACGGCCACAGTGAAGATGACTAAGTCGGACCTGATGGCCCCGCCCGTGGCGCAGGCCATTCAGCAGCGGTCTCTCGTCATTGGGGCGATCGGCGCCGTTGCGTCGATAGCCGGCGCCTTTCTTGCTCCCGACAGTTTTTATTCCGCTTACCTCACTGGTTTCATGTTCTGGCTTGGCCTCTCGCTCGGATGCATGGCCATCCTGATGCTTTACCATTTGGTCGGCGGCGCCTGGGGCACGGTGATTCGCCGCATCCTGGAATCGGGCATGATGACGCTGCCGCTCATGTTCGTCCTCTTTATTCCGATTTTGCTGAACCTGCCCAAACTGTATTTCTGGGCCCGGCCCGGACTGCTGGCCGACCCAAAGACCGACCCGAAGATCGTGGAAATCGCGCACAGCTATCTCAACTTCAACGGCATCCTCGTGCGCTACATTCTTTACTTCGCGATCTGGTTCGGGATGGCCTACTTCCTGAATCGCTGGTCCACGGACCAGGATTCGATCGAGGGCCAGAGCACACTTCGTTTTCGCGCTATGAGTTCGATTGGACTTGTCGTCTACTCGCTCACCATTTCTTTCGCCGTGATCGACTGGGTGATGTCGCTGCAAGCGCGCTGGATTTCGACTATCTACGGGCTACTCTTCATCGCCGGTGAAGCGCTCTCCGCCTTCTGCTTCTGCGTGGTCATCGAGAGCATTCTCGGCAAACGCAAGCCGATGTCCGAGTACCTTACCGATACCGAAGTTCACGACCACGGCAAGTTCATGCTCGCCTTCGTGATGGTGTGGGCTTACTTCAATTTCTCGCAGTGGCTCATCATCTGGGCCGGCAATCTGCCGGAAGAAATTCCGTGGTATGTGCGCCGCATGAATGGCGGGTGGGAGTATGTCGGCCTGTTTCTGGTGGTGTTCCACTTCGCCGTGCCGTTTGCGCTCTTGCTCTCGCGCCAGTTGAAGCGCAAAACTCGCACTCTGGTCTGGCTCGCCTCATGGCTGATCTTGATGCGTATCGTCGATATCTTTTGGCATATCGAACCGGCCGAATTGCATCCCACGTTTCACCTGAGCTGGGTGCTTTTTGCGATCATTGCCGGTATCGGCGGTCTTTGGATGGCCTACTTCTTCCACAACCTGAGATCGCGTCCGCTGCTCGCCGTCAACGCGCCGCAGACGATGAGACTTCTGGATCCGTCGCATGGGTAACGAATCGGGTAACGCAATATGAGTGACGAAATGAAGAATCACGACCCGTCCGGCCACGAAACCGGTTTCGAACGCGAAGACTTGAGCACGCGTGGTGTCTTCGCCTTCATGATTGGCCTCGCGATTGTAGGCGTAATTATTTATTTCATCATCGTCGGCATGTACTCGGAACTCGATAAGATCGAGCGGTCGCATATGACCACCGCCAGTCCGTTGGATACTTCCGAGGGCGCGATATCGCGCGTGGTCACGCAGGCGGACATGGATAAAGCGTTCAAGGACAACGGCGCGCCCATGCTCGAAATCAATGAACGCGGCCAGTTTCGCGACTTTCTGATCAATCAGGAGAACCAACTTAATAGTTACGGATGGGTCGACGAAAAAGCAGGCGTGGCGCACATTCCGATTGAGCGCGCCATGGAATTGATCGCGCAGCGCAAATTACCCGTGTGTCCGCAAGGCGGCTGCCCGGATGCAAACGCGCCAGCGGCAAGCAAAGCGCCGGCGCAGAAATCGGCAGCAGCGAAGCAGTAGAAGTTTTTTGGGGTTTCCGTCCCCGCAAACCGCTCCAGCCGGAGAGCTGGAAAAGGAAAAAGCAGTGCGCAGCAGAAGCAGTTTCGCCAATTCGATCACAGCGGCAGTTTTCGTGCTCGTGTTTTCGGCCGTTCCGTTGTTCGCGCAGGGTGCGCGCGGGCCCATGATGGGCGGCGGCATCATGAGCCCGCCCGTCAACCAGCGTCCCATGGGGCTCGAATTCGTCGGCATCGAGCAACATCTTAATGCCGAAGTTCCCGTTGATCTCGAATTCCGCGACGAACTCGGCAACCCGGTCAAACTCGCCGACTACTTCGGCCACGGACGCCCCGTCATCCTGAACCTCGGCTACTATCAGTGCCCCATGCTCTGCAGCGAACTTCTGCAAGGGCTGGTCGGCTCGATGAAGGCATTGACCTTCAATGTGGGAAGAGATTTTGATGTCGTCACCTTGAGCTTCGACCCGCGCGAAACCACGGAAATGGCGGCCGAAAAGAAGCGGGACATCATGAAGCGTTACGGCCGCGCGAACGCCGATCGCGGCTGGCACTTTCTTACCGGCAAGGCTGACCAGATCGCTGCGCTCACCAAATCGGTCGGCTTCCAATATCAGTTTGATCCGAAAACCGAGCAGTACGCCCACGCCGCCGCTATTGTTATGCTGACGCCCGACCACCACGTCTCGGGATATTTTTATGGAGTCGAGTTCTCTCCCAAGGATTTGCGCCTCGGACTCGTGCAGGCCTCGCAAAACAGGATTGGCAACATCGGCGACCAGGTGCTTCTCTACTGCTATCACTACGATCCCAGGACCGGAAAATACGGCGCCGTCGTCAGTAACATTCTGAAGCTGACGGCGCTCGGGACCATGCTCATCCTGGGAACATTTATGTTCGTCATGTTCCGTGCCGATCGTCGTTCCGATCGACTCGCGGTCCACGGCGAACCGGGGCGAGTCAAGTAACTATGTCGAAATATCTACCATTGTGGCCCGATCAGGCCTCGACCATGGCAGGACAAGTGGATGCACTCTACATCTATCTGCTGCTGGTCGCGGGCGTCATGACCGCGCTTATTTTTCTCGCTGTGATGGCGCTGGCGATCAAGTATCGTCGCGCACGCCATCCGAATGCCGAACAGATCGAAGGCTCCACCATCCTCGAAATCATCTGGTCGGTCATTCCGTTCTTTGTGATGCTGACATTCTTCATCTGGGGCGCAGTCATATATTTCCAGGAGCGCACTCCACCCGCTGACTCGACCGAAGTCTACGTAGTCGCCAAACAA
>Ga0116134_1000972_pt1 | contig 14671 bp, 16 predicted proteins | sample June2015DPH_19_5_FD_89737 | JGI IMG/M metagenome (GOLD analysis project Ga0116134, IMG submission 89737) | Peatland microbial communities from SPRUCE experiment site at the Marcell Experimental Forest, Minnesota, USA - June2015DPH_19_40 | ecosystem: Environmental > Terrestrial > Soil > Wetlands...
CGGGTCGTGGTCCTTAGAGGCGCCACCTCCATCGAAGACGCCGATGAGCAGCTATTCGAGTGTCAGCGACCTATCCGAACTCCGGATATCTAGACGATGCCCATAACCAATCCGGCCGCGTCGCCGGCCTGACTCTCAAGGCCGAGGCATTCATGGGGCGGAGGCAGAAACCCTGGACGGCATTACAGCCGAGGGTGGCGTATCCGCCGGCTTCTTCCCCAGACGAGCACGCCCGCGAGCAGGCCACAGCCGAGCGCCACGAGGTGCTCCTGACCATCGAGACCATGGGCGGCCACGCCCGCAATGACGAGGGCGCAGCAGAGTACAGCGCCACAGCGATAGGAATGGGTGGCGATGAGCAGGCATGCCCCGACGGCCGTCACGGCCGCTGAAGGCCGGTGTCGATGGCGCGGGCGAGTGCCGCTGGCAGGCAGAGAAAGTTGCCCGGGCAGGCGCCGGGCAAGGCGGTCGTGGTGGATTGCGATGGAAACGTCCTTGGCTGGATCGAGGTTGGCGCGAAGAACTCGCGCACGGGTGGACGCCAGCGAGGCGTTTGCGGGCATCCCTGACAGGAGCCAGCAGCGCCGGCCAGTCGGTTCGGTGGGGCGAGCTAGGAGGCGGTCGCCACGGCCACGCCGATTGTCTACGTTCGATTCACTGGCGGACGGAGGCCTCATTCATCGCCACGGCCTCTCGAATGAGAGCTTTGAATGCCTTCTCATCGATCTTCTCGCCCTCATGCACATCGATCGCACGGCGCAGGTTGCCTTCGAGGACGGAGTTGAACAGGCGTGAAGGGTCCTTCAGGGAGGCGCCCCTGGCGAAGGTGACTTTCACGTGGTTCTTGTAGATCTCGCCCGTGCAAATTATGCCGTCATGCGACCACACAGGCACACCATCTGGATTTGTCGGCTTTATCCACTTCCTCTCCTCAACGACTCCGGGATCGGCCTGTTCGATCCATTTGCGAATCCGGGAAAGCGTCGCGCCGCGCCAATCGTCAGGGCTCATGGGAGGGAGACTCGTCCCCTCAGGGACCTGCGCTTCTTCATGCCGTTGATTGATACACCGCGTCCGTAAGCTCTGGCAATCCCGAGCATCCACGGACGGGCGCGACGTTCGGGAGCAACACACGTGAGTCACTCGGCAATTTCGGCCGACCGCTTCGGACCGGAAAGAAGGTCATCGACCTGGAAGTGCTTTTGACCACCGGGGCTTGGTGGAGTCGCCGCGCTGGCACGAAGCTTGCGCAGTGCGCTGTAGGAAAACCCGAGATCAGCCCGTATCACTGCCCCCTGATGCCCGGCCGCGTCAGCTCAACCGGTGAACGTGTCGTTATGAGCGCCACTGGCGGGACGTTCCGTGGGGCGCAGGACCTCGATCCGATCGGGCTGCCGTCAGTGAACGGAGTCAGCCACGAGCGAGGAGTTCGTCAAGGATCTCGCCCTCGCGGTGGAAGCCGGCCAAGTGCCCCTCGTCGTCACCGAAGAGCCGCAGTTGTGCATGGGGGATTTGTTCGAGCAGTCGTTGTGCGGCACTGAGCGGCACATTGGCATCGGAGCCGCCATGCCACCAGGTCAGCGATGTCCGAACTGCCGCCAGGTCAACGTCTCGCCAGTCTCCATACAAGGCGAGTGCCTCGTCGAACCACCCGTCGACCCTCTGCCGCAGCGCCTCCTCGATGGAGACCGTCATGGACTCCTGCCAGCCTGGGTCGCCCATCACCACGCGATCGGCCTCCGGTGCCTTGTCCATAACCTCCCGGTAAGCGGCCAGCGGATCGGCTACAAGCGCCTCGCGCGCCTGGGTCATCAGCCGCCGGACGCCAGCCAAGTCGCCAGCCCTGTAAAGGCGGTGCCCTTGCCGGTTCAGTCCTATCAGCCGAGCCTCCTCCTCTTCGGTCGTCGGAGCCGCCCCGACCAGGATCGTCATCGCTCGCACCCGCGAGGGGTGACGGGCGGCGAACGCCAACTGGTGCGGGGCGCTTCCGCTGGCCCCAGCGACGTGCACTGCCTCAAGCCCGAGCTGGTCCAGGACCGCTGCACAGTCATCGGCGGGCTCAGCGAAGCCGCGCCCGGGGAGTCGGGTTGAGGCTCCGAAGCCCGGTCTTTCGGTCGTGATCATCAACAGGTTGCGCGCCTGCCACGGCGTCCGGTCGGCCCGCACGCTGTAGCGGCAGCCCGGCGTACCGGGTAGACGTAGCACCGGCACCCCGTCGCTCTGCCCCCACTCGCTCCAGGCCACCGTGCGTCCGTCTGGTCGCTGCAGTCGGCCCTCACGCATTCCGTCCAACAGTCCAGCCACGCCCGTAGCCTTGCACAGCCCGTGGAGATCTCTCAGAGGGTGGTCCGACCCAAATGCAAGCAACAGCACGGTCATCGCTCCAGTCGCCGCCGAAGGTCACGAGGCGCAGACACGACCCGTAGCTCTTGGACTAGCTGCCTTCAACGCCGACGGCTCGCTGCATTGAGCGCCAGACAGATTGGGCGGCGCAGATCTACCCATGTGAGGCACCTCGGACAACCTGACCCACGCTCAAATAGCGCCGACGAGGACCGGTGCGTTGCACTGTCTGGTCCGCCTCGCGGGCCTCCGGGAGAGGAACGCCCGTTATCGCCCGGCAGCCCCCTGCTAATGGCACAAGCGCTCGCACGGGGTTGCAGCTATGGTGCGTTTGTTGGACAAAGGAAGGGGTTTCAAGATGTTCGTAGGTACGACGTGGAAAGCAAGGGCTCTTTCTCCTGAGCAGATGAACCGGATGATGGCCACGTGGGGCAAGCTCGAGGCTTCGCTGGCTGAGAACGCAAGTGTCGAGAGGGTGTGCTGGTACATCACGACCGACGGCACTGCGGGCGTCACGGTAGACAGAGTGATCGACGCCGACGCAGCCGCGGCGCTCAACCTCGAAACGGCCCTCGCCCTGGGGGAGTTCCTTGAGCTCGACTCGCGGATCGTTCTCGACCTGGAGACGGCGATGCCGGCCATCCTCAAGGGCGTCGAACGCATAAGCAGCTGACACTTCACAGCAGCTCGTCCCTGGTCCGGTCGCTGCGCAAGACGGAGGCGAGGCGATGGGCTTCGCCGGCGGGCTGCTTTCTGCGCGGCTGCGCCCACTCCTGGTCGACGGCCGCTAACCAATCTGGCCGGGCCTACCGGGAGCGGCGCTGACCCACCGCGCCAGAACGTCACTGCCGAACGCCAGGACATCACAGCTGGTCAACGGCGCAGAACGACGGCTATTTCTCGGATCACGGCGCTTGGACCGGTGGTCTGAGGCTCTACTACGTGATACGGTATAGCGTATGGCGAAGCAAGGGCGCGACCAGGACGGCTTGGCCCGATTCGGTGAGCCTGGGTTGCTGGTGCTGCTGTCGTTGAGCGACGGGCCGAAGCACGGATACGCCATAACCGAAGACGTCCTCGAACAGACCGGGATCCGGCTCGGACCAGGAACCCTCTACGGTTCGCTGGCAAAGCTCGTCGAGCGCGGCCTCATTGCGCCGCTCGAAAGCGTGGACCGTCGACGCCCCTACGAGATCACGGCGGCTGGGCGAACGGCCCTGGAGGCTCAGCTCGCGAGCTGGTCGCGGATTGTCGACACGGGGAAGGTCCGACTGCGATGGGGATGATGCGCCTGCTCGTCACGCTGCACCCGAGGAAGTGGCGCGACACCTTCGGAGACGAGTTTGCCGCCCTCCTCGAGCAGACGTCTCTCACCCCCGCGGTAATCGTCGATGTCCTGATCCACGCAACAAGGCTCCAGGTGAAGATCCATCGGCGGGTACTTCTCGTGGCGGCGTCACTGGCGTGGTCGGCCTGCCTCGAATACGTCTCCGTACACGCGGGCCTCACCGCCAACATCTTGTGGGCTCCCACCAACCCTGAGCGGGCACTTGCCCTCCTCGCGACAGTCGGCCCCTGGCTGGTACTTGCCCTGGCGACGATCATCGGCCACCAGGGCGATGTTCACGATCCTGCAGGGAAGAGCTCGGCGTCGTGAGACTCGCCGTCCGAACCGGCCCTGAAGCGGATCAGCTCCCGGTGCACCGACTGTCACGACCGAGCGTCGCGGTCCTCCTCGCGGCATTCGTGATCGGGATCGTCGCGGGAGCGGTTATGTACGCCCACCGTTCGTCCGTGATCGAGCGACATGTTGCCGGCACGAACGCGATCACCGTTCACGTCGTCGTTGCCGTTGTGGCTGTGGTGGTCGTCGCTTTTGTCGAGCTGTCAGCATCCCGTCGGGCGATCGAGGGGGACCGCTCGCCATGGGTCGCGCCCTTCTGCACGAACGCCCTCTCACGGCTGCGCCAGACCGTTCGCGCATCTCGTGGCATCTCCGCGGCGAGACTGCTGCCGACGGCGCTATTGCTTCTTTTCCTCCTCTACGCCCCATTTCGAATGGGCGCGCAGATCGTCGGCGGCATCGATCCGAACGCCACCGTCAACGCCTGGGGAGGACCCACGTACCTCGGAGCCTTGCTGGCGCACTGGCTGGATTGCATCGTTGGCTTCTACGCCGCCGCGTTTCTCCTGAGCCGACTGCTCGTGAAATCTTCTGGGTGACGCACTTTCAAAGGCGGAAGGAGACCGATCAATCGATCTGCGCTGCGGCCACAGGGTCCACGGCGCCGGGAGGATCATGGCACACCTCCAGGTCGAGCTGAGACCCGGGCTGGGCCGGCCGTGCTCCAGCGATGATGAGAGGCTCACCGTAGATTCGACGCACTCAAACACACTCGACGACACCGGCGGCTCAAGACACGAGCGCCATACCGCAGAATATTTGCGGGTCCGTCCAATGCCGTGATGGACGAGTTCAGCGTCGTTATGGCGCGCCCCGAACCGGTGTTACGGGGACACCTTCCCCACAGTCATGGCCTGATATTTTCCTTTGGCCAATCCCGACTTCGAGAGGAGTCCGACGATGGATGACCATCCAGCCAGCGGCGCGGGTGGTCTCGAATCATCGTCGGAGTCGCCTCGTGCCGATCCCATAGCGGGAGAGTTCGTCACAGAGGCGCTGCCCGACTACGACGGCGGTCGACACGTCACTGTGTACATCCCGCCGGATCCGCCCGAGGCGGTCGTGTTTGCCGGCGACGGTCAAGGGATCTCGCAGTGGACTGGGTTCCTCGAAGCGGCCGACGTACCGTCCACGATGATCGTCGGTGTCCACGGGCTGGCCGACGAGATGCCGCGGCTCTATGAATACTCACCGGTCTTCGACGCGGAACGATTCGCGGCACACGAGAGATTCTTCGTCGAGGACGTACGCCGATGGTTGCAGTCGCGTTTTGGAGTCGCGCTCCCCGTCGAACGCACCGCGGTGTTCGGTTATTCGGCAGGCGGAGAGTTAGCGCTCGCCCTCGGCCTTCGGCATGCGGGCGTCTACGGTGCGGTCTTCTCCGGTTCGCCAGGCGGGGGGTACAAGCCGCCTGGCGTGATGCCCAGCTCGCTGCCGCGGGTGTACCTCTTCGGCGGCACGCTGGAGCCGTTCTTCCTCGACAATGCGACGAGGTGGGCGGCCGCGCTTCGCGATGCGGGTGCGGATGTCGTGATGAGCGAGAGGGTTGCGTCACACGGTGACGCTCTGTGGCGAGCAGAGTTCCCCCTTATGGTGGCGTGGGCCTTTGGACGATGAAGTATCGCCTTACCCATAGGTGCCGCGGTGTCCCACCGACGCGGCGTTCGGGGACACCTCGAAGCCGGCTAGTTCGGAGCGGCTCGGTTGGGGTCAGTCGGCGAGCAGGTCCGTCAGTTTGGCGAGCTGCACGATGCCCGCCGCCTTGGCCGCAAGTTCGAGATCTTCCGCGACAAGGGCGTCTGCTTGGAGGGTCGCCACTGCGATGTACTCAGCCACATGGACTGTGGGCCAACCGTGCTCTAGCGCCATCTGCCAAGCAGTGCGCCGCGAGACCCGATCGCCGAGAAGCCGCATCTTCGTCTCCGTCATCCGTTCATGGAGTTCCATTGCTGCCTTCTCGGAGAGTTCGCCGTTGCGGACCTTCTCCAGGAGCAGGTCCAGCGCGAGAGAGCGGATCGAGTTCGGTGCGACCAACTGATGACCCGGGCTGACCTCGCGGCGGCCGCCCGCGAGGCGAATCAGCGTTAGTGGATCGATCGCGAAGCGTGTCATGGGCCGGACGCTACTTCCATCGTCTGGAGCCACGGGAGCTTCAGCTCGCACATCCCGGACCATCTCGTTCCCGGCGCTCCGGGACGCAACGATCGACGGGGCCAGTCAGTCCGAGACTGAAGGCAGGATCTTGGGAAGTGAGTAGTCGTTGTTGTCGATGATCAGATCAGACTTGGAGATTGGGCGCACTTCGGCGATGTAGATCTCCTCTGCCGGCCCGTACCGATCTCGACGAACCCTCGTTGCCTCGTCGATGCCCTCTGCATCGAGGTCCCGCCGGATTCCTCGCGCGAAGGCGACTTCCGGCTCCACTTCCAGCCAGATCCGAAAGTCCCAGTATGCGTCGTACTCGGGTCGCAGTGCGAAGACTGAGTCGACGATCAGGACTGCGTCGTCGGGAGCAGTCACGAAGGTGGCGCGGTGGTCCACGCCCGTGAGCGGATCGTGTGCGCAGAGCACGACCTCGCCACTCCCGCCAGGCCCAGCAGGAACAAGCATGAGGTCCACGGCGGATCGGAAGTCGTAGGCATTGCGGTAGTACCCCTCGCCTGTCACGCGGTCATACCCGCGCTCGCGGGCGTCGCGCCATGGATGCTTGAAGTCGTCCAGGCTCGCTCTGAGCGTTGAGCGCCCGAGCTTGCGAAGCGCTGCGGCAAGCTCGTGGCCGAAAGAAGTCTTTCCTGCGCCGGTACGCCCGTCGATCGCAATGCGAAGCCGGCGTGGGGAGAGTTGGCTGATCGTGTCGGCCACGTCCCCTATGAGCCTTGTCCGAGAGCCAGACGCAGGCTCGGGCTCGGGCTGTCGCCATGTGGAGACCGACTCGAACGAGGTCACGACAAGAATGTTTACAAGCTCCAGCCGAATCCCAGCCGTGCCGTTGGGGGGCAGTCGCGAAACAGAACGGACGCCCCGAACATCGATCCGCGTCCACCCAGTCCGAGCGCCGAACGACGGTTGCCGGAAGCCTGTTGTCCGGCGAAGGGCATCCCCATAACCGCTGGCCATAATCGCGACGGCCTGGGCGCCCCTACCGCCGCTTCGCGGCGCAGACTGACGGCAACATCCCGTTGGCTGAGCAGACTAAACCGGCGTGCTGGAACATTGAGGCCTCTGGCCACCAGCCGTGGAGCGCGGCAAGGGTTTGGGCGCCGAAGTGGCGCAGTGCCTACCCGCCAATCGGCACTCCTGCCAGCGAGGGAGTGCTGCTCCTTCTGCTGACGCCGATGCGTCATTCTGGAACCCGTGGGATCAGACGCGCCTCAGCTGAAAGTCGCGAAGAACCCCATGCACTTGGACTTGCTCGATCCGGACCCCCTCGGTCGTCGACCGGTTGGTGGCCTTGGGTGCGCCCATCGTGGATGAGCACCAGATCGGAGGCGGGCGCCCCCGCTTGACAGTCATGCAGGACCCGGAGGGCAACGAGTTCTGCATCGCAGCAAAGAGCTCCACCGGTTGAACCACCCGGAATGGCGGCACGCCCTGTTGCTCATGCCTCGCCACCATTGACGCCCAGTCGGCGATTCGCTCGTCCTGTCGTGCCTCGGTGGTTCAGGGGAAGTCTGGGCTGGATCGCATAGCCGGGTCGACAGGACTCATAATGCCGACGGCGTTTCCGTCGGGGTCCTCCACGACGGCGTAACGGGCTCCCCAGAAGGCGTCGTAGGGCTCCTGTTGTCCTCGGTAGCCAGACCTAATGAGGTCTCGGTAGATCTCATCGACCCTCCCTCGGCTTTCGACCTTGAAGCCGAGAACCCCTCTCCCACCATGCCATCCCCGGTTCCAGTGCCTGGCGAACTCCGCGCTATCAAAATCGAGGTCAAAACCAACCTCTAGTTGAGCGGAGCGGTGATGACCTTGCCACTCCGGATCGGTGTCCGGGATGGTCAATCCGAGCTTCCGGTAGAAGGTCACGCTGGCCTCCATGTCGGATACGACCAGGTTGAACTGATCCGGCCTAGGCCCGCTCATCTCTATCTCCCCCTATCGCTCAGACAGCGACACTAGGCGCCATAACACCGTCGCCACGAACATGCTCCAGGCGATCCGCTGGCGACCGAGTCGGCGAGACCGGCGGTCCGAGGTTACCCACACCCAGGCAGCGCGAGGGGCCAGATGCTTAGCGAACTGCTCGCTGGTACTCGACGAGAACAGGATGAGGAGGAAAGCTCGTACGTGATCGCTTCCCTGTCATTTGCCATCCGAGCTTCTCGTAAAAGCGTCGGGCCCGGTGGTTTTCCTCGAAGACGCGCAACCGTGCCTGCCTCACCCCTTCGGCTGCCAGCGCTCGGAGGAGAGAATCGTGTGCTGCCGCCGCCGTCCCCGTACCCCAAGTCTCGACAGCGGTGCCGAAGTGCAAGAGCTCATTGTCGCGGGTGGCTGCAAATCCCACGACTTCTTCGTCGTTGTTGGTGATGACGTAGGCACGAATCCCCGGGTCGGCGATCTCCTTAGCCCAGCGCGACCGCAGTGCTTCTCTCGGAAAGGGATGCGTGTCCTGAGGAAAGATATGAGACAACGCGCGCGTTGCGCCTTTTTCTTGCACCGCCAGCAGCGAATCGAGGTCGGTCTCAGCCGCCCGTCGGAGAGTCACGCGACTATCTTGGCCGATTGGCATCAGAGCGCCGCCGGATCGCTCTCCCAAGGAGCGGAAACCACCACGGTGAACATGTGACCGAGGTGGCCGCGCCACCGGCCCACAAAGCAACACCCGCCGGGCCCCGCGACCGTGAAGGGTTCCCAAGTTCCCCCAAGGTGCTCAGGTGACCCGGCAAAGTGCACGACGACGTCTCGCGTGTCGAGCCGCAGACCCTCGCGCAACGCCTTCAGGGCACTTTCCTTCCCGGACCAGATGAGCGTGCTGACAAGGGACCGCGACGACGGTGGCGATGCCGCAACGGCGGCTCGCTCCTGCTCGGTGAACCAATCCGCCACGAAGGCCGCACTGCGGATCTCAACGGCCTCGATGTCACACCCGATCGCCGTCCGACGGGGGGCAACTGCGCACACGGCGACGCCGTCACGGTGCGACAAGGACACGGCCAGCGGGGCCGGTCGTCCGCTCAGGAAGGCTTCCGGAGCACCGTCGGGAGCGGCGACGATCTCCACTTCGTCCAGGGCGTCTGGCGCATTCTCTCCGAGCGATGCGACGACCGCCTGCTTTGCTGTCCACCGACCGAGCCTCCAGTCGGTCCGCCGGCGCTCGACTCGCAGCGCCGCCAGCGTGGCCCGCTCCCGCGAGGAGAGCCAGCCGTCCCCATTTGGAACGTCGGTCTGCGATCGCGACAGCCAGCCGACAGCGGTCACGCCGTCCCAGTCGGAAGCGTGGGTGCCGCCCCCGTTGCTCTATGAGCGTGACGTTCGATGCCCCGCTCGACCGCTGCAACGAGATACGGGCGCAATTCCGCCGGGGGGATGATCCGATGCACTGAGCCCACGGCGCGGGCCCGTTCGACGCTGTGGACTAGATCGAATTCGTGCGCCACGTCACCGAGTTTCTCCGATCGCACGGCCTGATACAGCACCGCCTCCTCGGCCCGCAGCCGCGTCTTCTCGGTTCCCTCGGCGCTGGCGAGCCGTGTTCGCAGCTCTCCGACGCGCGGGTCGGCGCTCGTGCGAGCGTCGACCTCGCGAGAGAACACCACTGCGGCCGCCGGCGCTCCGCCGATGACCGAGGCGAACGAGCCCTCGAGGGCGGCCACCTCGAGGTCGTCGTTGAGGGCGGCCGAGAATACGACGAAGGCACCTCCGTGGTAGCGAGAAACCACGCAAAAGACCAGCGGGCCACGGAAGTTGACCACGGCCCGGCCGATCTCGGCGCCGTACTCAAGCTGAAGGTTGCGCATGGACTCAGGTGAGCCGTCAAAACCCGAGAGGTTGGCCAGCAACAGCAGGGGGCGGTTGTTGCTGGCAGCGTTCACCGCCCGAGCCACCTTCTTGGACGTCAGTGGGAACAACGTCCCCGAGGTCCAGTGATCGGGTCCGTCGGCCGGAACGAAGCCCCAGCGCGGCAACGGCCGTGACTCCAGGCCGATCATGCACACCGGCCAGCCGCCAAGGTGAGCGTCCCACACGACTGCGCTCTCGGCGTGCCGGAAGCCAGACCACCGCTCGAGCGGCGCGTGATCCTGGTCGATGGCTGCTCGCATCACCGAGCGGATGTCGAAGGGCTGCTTTCGTGCCGGGTTGGCTTCTTCACTGAAGACCTCGCCCACAACGGAGAACTCGGATCCCTCATGGGCGTAGCCCCTAACATCGCGATCGGGCGGATCGGTCGTGACGGCTCGGCGGGGAAACCGCTCGCCCGGCGCGACGTAGGTGTGCTCGTAGTGCCGCAGGAGGATATGGCAGGCGCCGGGGATGTCCGGCGCCCAGTATTGCGCCTGCCCATTGGGTCCCATGACCCGTTCGTAGCCGCCGATCCCCTGGTTGTCCTCTGCCGAGACACCCCCCGAGTACTCGAGCGCCTGTTTGCCGGTGAGAACCATGGCCGACTCCGGGGTCATGACAAGAATGCCCCTTGTGTGCATCAACATGGTCGCCTCTGCATTCCAGTAGGGCTGGGCGCCGACATTGATGCCTGCCACGACCACGTTGATCTCGCCACCGCTCTGGGTGAACTGCACGATCCGCCGCAGCACCCTCGCGATCCAGTCCATGTTCTCGGTGCCGCTGTCCAACGCGATCTTCGCCCCTGAGGACAACGCGAACCACTCGAGGGGAACCTCGAGGGCAGCGGCCAGGTCGAGAGCGGCGATGATGCGTCGGCACTCGGGCTCCGCCAATGATCCGAGACCTTTGCTGGGGTTCCCTAGCAGCATGACGCGGGCCATTCCCTCGGGATAGGTCGGCGTAACGCTGCGCAGGATCCCGACCACGATGCTGGCCGAGTTGAGCCCCTCGTCCCGCAACGTAGGTGCCAGGTTGCCGTTGTCGTCGAAGTCGTACTCGACAAACTCCCCCGGTGGAAACTCGCGGTGCCCGTCATCGCCGGAAGCCGTGAGCATCTTGATGAGCTCGTAGGGGTAGACGAGCCCGCGCCGGCGCAGCGTGTCGACCCGCTGCTCGTAGTCCGTGAACGGCAGCAACGGCTCCTCGGAGAGCGGGAGAAACCGCACCACGAACCCGGCCCCGGTGGGGTTGGACAGCTGGACCGTCGTTTCATGCACGTGACCGACGGACGCCTGTTTCAGCTTCACCCGCAGCAGGACCTCGTCGATCCCGAGACCCTCGGTGTTTGGCGCCAGCCGATGCACGATGCCCTGCAGCTCGGCGGCGGTGAGGTCCAGCACCGGCCATACGTAGAGGACGACACGGTTCATGTGTATGCCGCGCTGGGGCGGGCGCGTCGAAAGGTGGGCTCGTATCCCGGCCAGTGCCTGGTTCAGCTTTCGCTGGAGGAAGGGCAACTGGGTGGTGCGCCCGTCTTCGTCGCGTACCGGGGTGACGTCGCGCACCTCGGCCAGCGCGAACAGCCTCTCGTCAGCCGGGTTCTCGTTCGCCACACCAGAGAACAAATAGACGTCCTCCACCGACGGCAGCCGAGTGAGGTGGAATGCGCGCAGTCGCTGGAGATGCAGGCGCTCTCCCATCATCGGATGCAGGCCGCGATACAGCGTGTCTTCCCGGTAGTCACCGCCCGAGGTCTGGCGAAACGTGAAGTGCTGGGTACCCGCCATCCCGAGACCCAACCCTGGAGCGCTGATGGCCACTACGAGACGTCGCACTCGAGGCGGGAATGCGGTTCCGGCCAGCAGATCCTGCAGCTCCTCAGCGGTGGCCTCGTCGCCATCCGGTCGTTCGGGACGCCACACGTAGAAATCGATGACGACGTCGTGCTCATCGGGCAGCTCGTCCAGAAGCTCAGCAACGGAGGCCATGGCACTGTGCAGGTCGTCATAGCGGGCGAAGAGAGTGACGAGCTGAACGCGTTTGCCCTCATCGTCGTACTGCGCGCTCGCGAGGTCTCTGCCTTCTGAGGTGACGAACGTGAAGCCCTCCAAGCTGCGTACCCGGTAGTAGCGAAGCGTCATGGCCTCGAGCATGATGCGACGGGCGTTGCTGCTGGCAGCCTCGAACTGCGAGGTGAAGAAGTTCTTCAGCGGTTGGGGACATTCGACCAGCGCAGTCATGTGCCGTGCGCGCTCGGTGCCCTCCATGTCCTGCTCGAGCGCGTGCAGATGGGCCGCCGCCTCGCTGTATGCGAGGGCGGATGCCACCTGGAACTCGGGCAGCTCGAAGTACTGGTACCGGACCTCCCGTGCCTGCTGAGCCAGCTCGGGAAAGCGGCGCTGACTGGCTGAGACCAAGCGGTCCAGGATGGAGCGGAAGTCGTGCTCGGACCCAAAGGCGATGCGCTCGATCTGCTCGAGACGGCGATCGAGGATCGACTGGACAGCAGGCACCTGATCGTCGATCCGCTGCTGCGCCTTCGACATCCAAAAGAGCGCCTCCCGCAAAGCCGGCGTGGGCTCGAGATCTCGGATGCCGTAATGGCCAAGACAGCGCCGCAGACCCTCGAGAAACGAAGGGCGCAGGTCTGCTCCTCGTCGCTCGAGGGAGCGAAGGTAGGTCAGCAGGTCCTCGTGGGAGCTGTGCGCCTCCTCTTCGGGATAGTCGTTCGGCTCGGGTCGGGTGCGCGCCAGCGAGCTGATATCAGCAAAAGCAGTGAGAACGAGGTGCTCGCTCCCCAGCAGGGCCTCGTCGTCGGGAGCAAGCTGCCTCGAGGCTGCTGCGTAGGTGGCCACGAGTTGCTGTGAATGAAGGGGGTCGATGTCGTAGCCGAGCATCTGGCGCCCGAGGGTGTCCAGAGCCTCCCTACAACGAGCCTCGGGGCGGGTATCGCGCACCTCGTCCCCCGCGGCGTCGAGGTCCAAATGCTGACTCCCCTCGCCGGTCTCCTCGCTCGCCAGCGACTGCAGTCCCACGAGCGGCGCCGCCAATGCAACCTGGACGTTCGGCGCGACCAGTACCTCGGACACCCGCCCTTTTGCCGGCGCGACCACAGACATCTCGGTCTTCATGGCCTCCAGCACCACCAGCCGGTCACCCGCAGCCACCTCGTCGCCCTCCTTGACGAGCACAGCCAGGACCACGGCTGGCACCGGCGCCCGCACCAGGCCACCCGAGCTCCGGGCCACCCGGTGTGCGACACCGTCCACCTCGATGAGGTGGTCTGCGCCGTGCACCGATGACAGCACGCGGTAGCTCCGTCCCCCCAGTGACACTCGGCGATCGAAGCGGCCAGTCCGTTCCAGGCGCACGTCGACCTCTCGGCCGGCACCCTTCACCCGGTAGAGGAATGGGTTGAGGCGGCGAACGTCAAAGCGATAGTCGACTCGGCCGGCGCGCAGACGCACGGCGTGACCCACCGAGGCGCTGGCCTCCGCTCGACCTCGCGCCGCCAGCGAAAAGAACTGCGCCTGCTCTGCCGCCAACGCTTCGTCGTAGACCTCGACGGCGGCAACCAGAAGCGCAACGCCTCCATGCTGACGAGGAATCTGCTCGCCAGTCATGGCCATCTGGTCGAGCCAGCTCACATCGATCTCGCCGGACGCGATCTCAGGACGACCGACCAACGCGAGCAGGAACGCCCGGTTTGTCGATCCGCCTCGCACGACCACTTCCGTCTCCGTGAGGGCGCGGGCAAGGCGAGCCAGCGCCTCTGGCCGGTCGCGGCCCCAGACGATGACCTTGGCGATCATCGAGTCGAAATCCGCCGGGATGGTGTCTCCGTCACTGATGCCCGTGTCGACCCGCACCCCCGGGCCGGTGGGCAGGCGCAGGAGCTCAACGGTGCCCGGGGCAGGGGCGAAGTTGGCCTCCGGATCCTCGGCGTTGAGACGAACCTCGATGGCGTGACCGACCGACGGAGGTGGGTCGCCCTCCAGGCGGCCTCCGCCTGCCACATGGAGTTGCAGCTTGACGATGTCAAGGCCGGTCGTCGCCTCCGTCACCGGGTGCTCGACTTGGAGCCTGGCGTTGACCTCCATGAAAGAGAAGACCTGGGTGCCGGGGTCGTAGAGGAACTCGACCGTGCCTGCATTGGTGTAGCCGGCGAGGCGGCACAGGCGGGCTGCTGCTTCGCGGAGCTCCCGATCCTGCACCTCGGTGAGCGCCGTCGATCCCGACTCTTCCAGCACCTTCTGGCTGCGACGCTGGATCGTGCAGTCGCGTACGCCTAGGGGCCAGACGGCACCGTGATGGTCTGCGATGACTTGGACCTCAACGTGCCGTGACGCTGGGAGCATCTTCTCCAGGAACACCGTGGCATCGCCGAAGCACTTGTAGGCCTCGGCTCGGGCGGACTCGAAGGCTGCAGCGAGGTCGCTCGAGCTGTAAACGCGACGGACGCCGCGGCCACCACCGCCGGCCGTCGCCTTGATCATGAGCGGGTAGCCGATGCGCTCGGCGTCATTGCGGGCCTGCTCCAGAGATTCGACGGCAGCGCCGCTCCAAGGCGATACAGACAACCCGGCGTCCTCGGCGAGCCGCTTGGCGCTGATCTTGTCACCTAGGCGTCGCATAGCTCGCGAG
>Ga0116134_1000974_pt1 | contig 14657 bp, 12 predicted proteins | sample June2015DPH_19_5_FD_89737 | JGI IMG/M metagenome (GOLD analysis project Ga0116134, IMG submission 89737) | Peatland microbial communities from SPRUCE experiment site at the Marcell Experimental Forest, Minnesota, USA - June2015DPH_19_40 | ecosystem: Environmental > Terrestrial > Soil > Wetlands...
TACACATCAGTTCGCGCCCCCTAAAATTTCTCTCAATGGTCGGCTTGACTCATTGCGGCGACTATCCACTAAAGCCGATCCTTCGATAATTATGGCATCGTGTTGAAATGGGAAAAACCCATTAATAGCCTCGGATTTGCTGTCATTGCCCTCGATCATGAAATTCGTCAGAAATGATGCCCTCAAGGAACATTCCCAGGGGCGACCGGCCTTCTATATGATTAGCGGTTCGCTCGGCTTCAAGCGTGCGGGAGGTCATTTGAAGGGCAGGGTGGTTTGGGACGGTTAAATTTCCGATCAAAAACGAAAACGGGTCCTGAGTATTGACACATAACACGACGAAAGCCGGTGCGAGGTCAAGCGTCTTCGGGTTTAAAGGATGGTCTCCAATGTCTCCACCACTGTCCTTACACAACCCGCGCAGGTTTTGTTCAAAAGATCGTTCTCCTTGAAATAGCGCTGTCCTTCGGGTGTGTTCAGGTCGCAACCCTTCAGCAGCGTGCGACAGAGGCACGTGCCGTGCCTGGATTCAAAGCGGGACATCAACTCCCGCACCTTTCCGTACGTTGTTTCCGTGGGCACCTGGTCCTGCCCCTCGCCACGTCCATGCTTGAGCCCGATGGTGAGTATGCCCCCGGCGACCGCGCCGCAGACTTCCTGCTTCCTCGCCATTCCCGCCCCGAATCCGCAGGCGAGCCGGAGTGCCGTGTCCTTGCCGAAACCCAGGTCGTCACAGAATGAGAAGAGCACCGCTTGGGCGCAGTTGTACCCCGCCAGGAATTTTTGCAGGGCAATGTCGCTTCTGGTTTTCATATGTTTCCTGACGCCTAAAGCCTGTCATTCAACCGCCAAAGTGCGGTTTGATTTGTTCAAACCGACGCTAGGTGCCACTTCCCTTCTTGTCCACAAGATTTTAGACACGGATTTCACGAATGATCACGAATTCAATTCGCGTGCATTGGTGTAATCCGTGTTCATTCGTGGTTGATTTGAAATGTGGCTTGTGGCAGCTGCCATGATTTGTAATATGATTCGCACGGTTCAAACCTTTAATTAAAATTAAATGAATTGGTTCGATTGGGCCAAAGAACGTTTAGCGAGGTGGAAAGCGCAGGAAGCGGTTTTCGCGAAAACATACACGCCGCGTGCATTGCAGGTGTTAGCGTTGGCGCGCAAGGAGGCTGAACGGTACAATCACAACTTCGTCGGGACTGAACATGTTTTGCTCGGCCTTATCAGATTGGGGCAGGGAGTCGCCGTCAATGTGCTTAAAAACTTGGGGTTGCATCTCGAAAATGTCCGCGAGGAAATCGAGAAACAGGTCGGCACCGGGCCCGATCAGAAACCAGCTGTCTGCATTCCCTACACACCACGAGTGAAGAAGGCCCTCGAAGTCGCACAAAAAGAGGCCAAGGCGCTCGGCCATACTTACGTCGGCACGGAACACCTGCTGCTCGGATTGATGAGCGACAGTGAAGGCGTGGCGGCGCGGGTTTTCAGGCATTTCAAGGGGGACATCGAACAAACGCGGAAAACAATTTTGGAGGAAATTACGCCCATTTACCTTCCGGGTGACAACGGACCGAAAGAGCAGGGTGCCGATGAGCAAAAGATTTAGAAACACAGCACGTGTCGGTGGGGATAATTGCCATCGTCCTATTGTTCACACGCTGCGACTGGTGCTTTGCACACAGTCGCGCTCCGTCGGCTTCGCGCCTCCCGCTCGCGCGTCAGCGGAGTTGCGTCAAATCTTCATTTCTGCGTGACGAAGTCATCCGGGCACTGTCCAAACCAGCAAGAGCACCTGCAACGCGAGGCAGGGCCGGAAGCGAGGTTGTTATGTCCAGTTATTGTTATGAGGCTGTGGATGCCGGCGGACTGAAGACCCAAGGTACGCTGGATGTCACCGATCAAAACGAGGCGTTGAGGCGGATCAAAGAAATGGGGTTGTTTCCGACCAGGGTCGCGCAACCAACGCCATTCCGGCGCAGGCAAAGAAAGGCATTTGCCGTTCCCAAAATGCTCAAACTGCAGGTTCGAATGCCGGGCGGGAGAATCAAACCGGCCGTCCTCGCGGTGTTTACCCGTCAGCTTGCGACGTTGATTGAAGTGGGGATGCCGCTCATGCGCGGGTTGCGCATCCTGCAGGAGCAGGCGGAGAATCACGCGCTGAAGCGCGTCATCACGGACGTGGCTGCAGCCATCGAAGGCGGGGGTACGTTGTCCGAGGCTTTGGCGGCGCATCCAAGGGTTTTCAGCCCGCTTTACGTGAACATGGTCAAGGCGGGCGAAATGGGCGGCGTCCTGGAAGTGGCGCTCCGGCGCCAGGCGGAGTTCATGGAAAAAGCGCTAAAAATCAAAGGCAAGATCAAGGCCGCCATGTTTTATCCGGTCGCCGTGCTGGTGGTCGCGACGGGCATCCTCGCGCTGCTGACGGTTTTTGTCATTCCGCGGTTCCAGGCGATTTTTGACGGGTTGCTCAATGGCCGGCCCATGCCGGCGTTCACCGTGTTGGTATTGAAAATCAGCGATGTGTTCAGAAGCCACTTTCTGGCGGTCGGAATGGTTGGGCTGGCCCTGGCGGTTGTGTTGCCGATTCTCGTTCGCACCCGGCGCGGCCGGCGGTGGTTTGACCGCTTCAAACTGATCATGCCCGTCGTCGGCACGATTTGCCGAAAGGTGGTGCTCTCACGATTTGCCCGGACACTGGGGACCTTGCTCGGCAGCGGCGTGCCAATCCTTCAGGCGTTGACCATCGTGAAGGAAACGGCCGGCAATGTCGTCGTGGGCGGCGTGATTTCCAAAATCCACGACAGCGTGAAGGAGGGCGGGAGCATCGCCGGGCCGTTGAAAGAATCCCGGATTTTCCCGGCGATGGTGTCCGGCATGGTGGACGTGGGCGAACAAACCGGCGCGCTGCCGGACATGCTCATGAAAATCGCCGACACCTGCGACGAGGAGGTGGACAACGCCGTCAGTGCCATGACGTCGCTGCTGGAACCGGTCATGATTATTTTCCTGGCCATTGTCGTGGGCAGCATCGTCATCGCCATGTTCCTGCCGTTAATCGCCATCATCGGGGATGGGGACATCGGCGGCGGGGGTGGGGCCGGTGGGGGTCCTTGATAAAGTTTCCAGACATCCGGATTCATCCGTCTGCGTTTCCATCTTCGCTTTGCTTTCCGCCGGGCCGGCCATCCGGCGAGATGTGCCGGCTCGTAGCGCAGGTTTCCAAACCTGCCGTATCGCCGACTTCCAAGTCGGCCGGGGGCTGGAAAACGCACGGCCCGCGGGTTTGGAAACCCGCGACACAGCAGACTTGGAAGTCTGCGCTACGGTGGCAGTGCTGGATGCGCCCCTCGTCGTTGGGACGGCGCGAATTTTTTCCTTGAACTGTTTGCCGCAACGGATGGAATATCAGCGCGAAAATGGTTTTGCTGTGAACAGAAGAGTGCGTCATGAAAACAATTAACGATTGCTTTGGTCTCCGCCGAATTACACTCGCGGGCAGCCTCAGTTTAATGGTGCTCAGTGTGGTGGTCGCGGGTTGTGGGAAACCGGGGAAAATCATCATTCGGGGCTCGAACACGTTTGGAGAAGAATTGGCCCCGCAGCTCATTGCGGAGTACCGGCAGGAGCATCCCACGGTTGTTTTTGACACCGAATACAAAGGGACCACGTATGGGATGGGGGCATTGATGGTTGAGCGATGCGACATCGCCGCGGCTTCGCGCCCGGTGAGCACGAACGAATTGCAACTGGCCAAGGATCGGGAGATAGAGTTTAACGATTACGTCATCGGCGCTTACAACGTGGCGGTCGTCGTCAATGCCGGCAGCCCCATCGGGAACCTGACGCGGGATCAAGTGCGGGACATTTTTACCGGAGCGGTCATAAACTGGAAAGAAGTGGGCGGGCCGGATGCGCCGATTCATTTGTGCAGCCGCGATGAAATTTCAGGGACCTATCTGGGCTTTCGGGAATTGGCGATGGAAAACAAGCCTTATGCCCTGGGTCTGAAAGCGTTCACCAATTACCTGGGAATCATCCAAAAGGTGGCTCAAGATGCGAACGGAATTGGTTATGCCAGCATTGATCTGGTCAGCAAGGACGGCGTCAAGGCCGTGTCGATCGGGGGCGTGGCCCCCACCATCGCGTCGGTGAATGGAGGTCAATATCCTTACGCGCGTGTGCTTCACCTTTACACCAACACGCCGAAGGAATCGTCAACGACGCGGGATTTTGTCCAGTTTGTCCTGTCAAAGCGCGGGCAGGAAATCCTGACTCGAATGGGCTTCGTGCCTCGTTCTTGAGCTGCTCCCGGACGTTGCCCGGCCGGCCGGTTGAAGGTGGTGGTGGTTTCAAGCGGATGTTTTGGGTCTTCCTTTTGATGATTCCAATGCGCGGATTGCCCGCGCGGCGCGGCATCATCACCGTGCCCATGCGTTTCCTCGCACTACAAATTCGGATTGCGCCAGGCCATGGGTCTCCGCGGGCGCATTCGGGCACTGCCACCGATCTGTAGCGGCAGGCATCCCTGCCGCCCGGGCCACCGAACCGAACCCACGTCCTGCCCTCGGTTCCACCTCAGCCCACCCGGCTGGAAGCCGGGCGATACGGCAGCCAGGGATGGCTGCCGCTACGGTGGGAGAGTCCGGTTGCGCCCGTCTCCGCCCCATTGCCTAAATTCTTCTCGACAAGAAAGAAAGGCCTGAACACGCGGTTCATCGTGAGAAAAATGATGCCGCCCTTTTGCGGCTTGCATTTACTTACACAAAACCATGGTTAAAGCAGGACGGAAGACGATACAGAAGGACGGACGCGAACTCCAAGGGGTTGGCTTTACGGTCTCCATCCGACCCGGGGATAATGTCGAGTCACAGTTTGGATTGATGGTTGACACTCCCTATCAGTGGTACAAGAAGTACGGCGACACTTGCGAGGAGTTCCCCGTTGGCTTTGTTGGCTCACCAGAAGACCACGAGGCGCTTATGGCTTGTCTGCTCTTGCTCATTCAGCCGGAGGAGCCCTTGCGTCCGCTGTTTGTTCGACCGGGCCAGGTGGCGGTTGCCTTTGTTTCACGGGATGGAACAGTCATGAAGGAATCCAATTTGAAGATTGAATCCGGTGCCTGGCACGAAGCGGCCCAACCCCGCGCCAGTTCGACGTGGCGTCAGGTCAATGGTGGTGTTTTATCTTTTGAAACCGCTTCTTGATTTCATTCCACTCCACATTTACCCGCAGAGTCGCATTTAACAATCGCGGGAGCACATCCAGGGCGGCTTTCAACTCGTCGCTATTTTCAAACTCGAATCGCATTTTCTTGCCGTCCCGCAGGGAGAAGTTCCAGCGCCCCGCCTGTTTGCCGTGCAGGGCAAACAGGGCCGGCGGTTCAATCGCCGCCTCGCGAATCTCGGGAAGATAGACTTTGAAATTGTTTTTGTTTTCGCGGAGCAATTCTTCCGGGTCCACCTGCCCGGCGCGTTGGAGAATGGCCTCGGTTTTCTTTTTCGCCCGTCGTTTCAAGGATGCTCCAATCAGCATCCCGATAAGGCCGAAGTGGATCGTGAGCGCCTGTGCGGTTGTGCTCAGACCGGCGAGTTGGATGAAGTAGAGGTCGTTTCCCCGCGCGTAAACGCGATACACGCTGTCCGAGCGGGTGGAGACCAACCTGGCAGTAAATGTCGCTGAGTTTTCCATAATTTGTTGTCTTGGCTTGACGGGTCGCGGGATTCTACGATTAATGAATTTGCAACGCCAAGCCGAAAGGAAGGAGCGGGCAAATTGGGTTGGAATGATTTTCTGACGAATGCGTCACCCTCTCTTCCGCGAAGCGGAGGACGGGCGCAGTATTGCCACGGAGGACGGATTCGTGGTTAATTCTCCGCGTTACGATGCGCCCGCTGATTCAAGAAATCCCGACCGCCCACACGCCGGAGTCGCTGGCCGAACAACTGCGCGGCCTGCCGGAGATGGTTCTGCTGCGAAGCGGAACATTCGATTCACCACAGGCGCGGTATTCGTTCGTGACCGCGAGGCCGTTTCTCACCTTCCGCTCCTTCGGCTCGCGTTGCGAAATCTCCAGAACCCAGACCCCGGATGCCAGACCCCATCTCCAATTCGGCAACCCGTGGCAGATTCTGGACGCGCTGCTGGCGCGCTGCGAATTGCTGGACGAGATTGACCTGCCGTTTCCACTGGGCGGCTGCTTCGGTTACTGGGGTTACGATTTGAAGAATTTCACCGAGCCGAAACTCCCGCGCCGTGCCGTCAACGACCTCGAATTGCCCGATTGCCACGCCGGCTTTTACGACAGCCTCGTTGTATTCGACCATCACCTCGGCAAAACGTTCGTCGTCTCGACCGGTCTCGCCGCCGACGGTTCGCGCAGTGAAAAGCGGGCTCAAGAGCGGCTCGAATTTTGGCAGACACAATTAAGAAAAACCCTCGCCCCGGCCCTCTCCCTTTCGGAAAGGGCGAGGGAGAATGATTTGTCAGCCGGAGAAAGTGCCTGCGATCCACAAAGTCGCTCCGACTTGCGAAAGCTTCTCCCTCTCCTGGGGGAGAGGGCCGGGTTGAGGGCGGGCGTTGTTTCAAACATCTCAAAAGCTGATTTTCTTGCCGCGGTTGAACGTGCGCAGCGTTACATCCGCGCCGGGGACATTTATCAGGTGAACCTTTCGCAGCGGCTCGCCGTCCGGTGCAATTTTTCGGGCTGGGAATTGTTTCAACAGTTGGGCGCGGTTTCCCCCGCGCCGTTTTCCGCGTTCATGGATTGCGATGTGGGGAGGCGGCACTGCCGCTTTCAAATCGCGTCGTCGTCACCGGAATTATTTTTGCGTTTGAGCGGTTCGCACATCCAGACACGGCCCATCAAGGGCACGCGCCCGCGTGACGCCGACCCGACGCGCGACGCGCAACTCGCCTATGAATTGCAAACCAGCACGAAGGAACTCGCCGAACTGGTGATGATCACCGATTTGCTCCGCAACGACCTGGGCAAGGTGTGCGAGTTTGGCTCGGTGCAGACGCCGGAACTGGCGCGGCTCGAACGGTTCGCGCAGGTGCAGCATCTGGTCTCAACCGTCGAAGGCCGGTTGCGCGCGGAGGTGACGCATCTGGCGGCGCTGGCGGCGTGTTTTCCCGGCGGCAGCATCACCGGCGCGCCGAAATTCCGCGCAATGGAAATCATTGACGAGCTTGAACCGCTCGCGCGCGGGCCATACACGGGTGCGCTTGGCTATCTCGGTTTCAACCGCGAAAGCCAGTTGAACATCATCATCCGCACGGCGATTTGCCACGAGCGGACGGCGTATTTTCACGTCGGCGCGGGCATTGTGGCGGATTCGAATCCCGAAGCGGAATACGAGGAAACGCTGGCCAAGGCGGCAGGTTTTCTGGCGGCGCTGAATCAACCACGGATGGACACGGATGGACCCAGCGCGGCTTACGCCGCAACCACAGGGAATAACCGCAAGAGAACGTAAGGAACGCAAAGATGTAAGCGACTTCTCTCGTGTTCTTTGCGTTCTTTCGCGGCCAATTCTTTGCCAAGAAAACAAAGATATTCGTCATTGTAGTACGGATGGCTGGTGATGAAATCATCCGGGTGAAAGTTGGGAAACTCTGGTGTGCGGTGGAAAGCGGCGGAGGGCCGCTGCAGTCCAGGACGCTGGTGCGAGATTTGGTGGCGTACGAATAACGCGAAGCGTTTTGGAGTGCCCAGTCCTCTGGCGCTTTGAGGCGGGCATGCTCCCCAAACCAGTGGCCTACCTCGCTTTTTCCACCACCAGCATCTCATGGGTTCGCGCCGACTTTTACTGCTCAAAATCTGACGGTGAAAACTGTTTGTTCACGACAATGTTTTCGTGCGTCTGGGTGAACACAATGCCTGATTCGAAGCCTGATTTGAGCGTGCTTTGCACCTGTTTCATGATTGCTTTCATCTGTGGTCTCATGGCGGCAATAGCCTCAGGCGTGGCTGGTTTGTTCTGCATTTCCAGAGACTTTTTAATCGCTTCATCAATTGCTTGATCACTCAGCGCGTTGGAATCAACCTTTTCCACATATTTCGTGCGGCATTGGTGGATGAGAAAATCCCTTTTGCCGATCCAAAGCATCGTGGAGGCTGTTCCTGGTTTGCCTTTGTTGTCAGGGATTTTTGAAAAGTCCAGCACGCTCGACACAACGTAACAATCAACGTTACCAACCTTCGCGTCTTTCTCTTTTTGGAGTGGATGGCGGCCGGATGCGACAGGAGCAACAAAAACATCACCGAGGTCTTGATTAAAGAAAGCTCCGGGTATCGTTGATGCGGCAGAACCTGAAAGTCCCGTGGCTCGAGTCAAGGCCGTCTTCATGTTTTGCATTCTTTGAGGTTTGGCGTTGTTCTCCTGTCCGGCGGCTATGATCGCCGCCAACGCCCCGGGTGTCACCGGCACCCCCGGCATGATCTGCAAATAATCTCCGCTGCCACCAGACCAAACAACTCCCGAGAGTCCCGTTCCCTGTGTCCAATCAATCCGATACAGATTCGGTCGTTGCAATCGGGTATTGAAAGTGGTCGTTACGTTTTGGCCTGCGATTTCCGAAACCACGGTCCCGCTGTCGCTGTAGCTGGAAAGTGCGGCGTAGGCGTCGCGTGATCTTCCGGCAATTTCCTGCGCCGTCGGTTTGTCGCCGCCGCCGGTTTGAGAAATCGCCACCGTCGCCGCGCCACCTGCAAGTAATGCCGCCACGCTTACACCGAGCACGAATTTGATTTTTATCCAAGTCATTATTTTCATAGTTCCCTTTACAAGGGTTAGGATTGATGCCGCAGCAATTGACCCTTTAGCAATCGCCACGGCAGTAATTGTTTTTGCCAGCGCCACGGGCGCGGCTTGAACGGAGTTGGCGGAAATCGCCCCGGCGATGATGGCCGTCGTTGAGGAAACGCCGCGTTTGGAAAAATAGCGGTGCAGTTTTTCCAGCGCGCGGCTGACCCGTTTGCGCGCGGTGTCTTCGCCCGTGCCCAAATGGCTGCCGACTTCCGCCAAGCTTTTGTTTTCAAAGAAGCGCAGCAGCACGGCCTGTCGGTCGGTTTCGCCGAGCGTTGCCAGTGCCTCATCGAGCAGCGGCGACATCTGTTCCCAGAACAAATCCGGCGCGGTTGGTTGAAGTTCAGTTTGCATTTGCGCCTCCTGTTCGCGTCGCCGGCGTTTGGCATCGGCGCGGATTTGTGCAAGCGCGGCGAAGCGCGTGGTTTTGAAAAGCCAGCCGGCAAGAATGGTTTTGCCTGAAATCCGCCCGGCCTTTTGCGCGAGAATGATGAACACCGCCTGCGTGATTTCCTCGGCCAGATGCGGGTCGCGCACCTGCCGCAACGCTGCCGAATAGACGAAGTTCACCCGGCGCGAAACCAGTGTCTCGAAGGCTGCCTCGGAATTGCGCGCGGCGTATTCCCGCAGCAACGCCATGTCATCCATTGCCTGCATCCACCTATAAATGCCCGTTCCGGCCCAAACCGGACAATCTTTTTACTAAAATTTTAACGCAAAGACGCAAAGGCGCGAAGGCGCGGAGAGATAAAATCAAAAAACTTTGCGTCTTGGCTTCTTCGCGCCTTTGCGTTGTTTTTCCGCTCGCGGAATTTTTGCGGTTCGGGTAATTGAAGCGCCATTAGGAATTGAGACCCATGATTGTTTTTCTTAACGGTCAGTTTGTACCTGAACCGCAGGCCCTAGTTCCCGTCAACGACCGTGGTTTCATGTATGGCGACGGGCTGTTTGAGACCATGCGCGTCTGCAACGGCAGGCCATTTCGAATGGCGCAGCATCTGGAACGAATGACGCGCGGCGCGGATTTCCTGAAAATCAAATGTCCGTTCACGCCGAAGGAATTGCAGGATTTTGCCGGGCAACTTGTCAAAAAAAATAAAATGCCCCAGGCGGTCCTGCGCGTGACGTTGACGCGCGGGCCGGGCGAACGCGGGTACACGCCGCAGACTGACAGCCAGCCAACGGTCGTGATGACGTTGCACACCGCGCCGCCGATGGATGTGGAAAATCCGGTTCAGTGGAGGCTCATCACGTCGTCATATCGCATTCCGGCAGGCGATCCGCTGTCGTCATTCAAGACGGCGAACAAGTTGATTCACATCATGGCGCGCATGGAAGCCGTGGAAAAGGACGCGGACGAAGCGTTGCTCGTCAATACGAACGGCGAAGTGGCGGAAACGGCCGGCGGCAATTTGTTCTGGGTTTATCAGGACAACATTTGCACCGTGCCGGCGAGCCGGGGCGTGCTGCCCGGCATCACGCGCGCGGTGGTGCTGGAAATCTGCCGGACGCTTGGCCTGCCGACGAACAAATGCGTCATCAAACCCGAGGCGCTGCGGAATTCCGAAGGCATTTTCATCACCCAGAGCGCGCTCGGCATCGTGCCGGTGGCGACACTGGACGGCGAACCGGTCGCGCCGTCGCCCCTGCTGGACCCGGTTTTGCGCGCCTACCACGAAATGCTTGCCAAACCCTGAGCACGCCGTTAATGGTTCATTGTTTGGATTAAGTCATCATCAAATCGTTTTGACACCGTTGAAATCAGTCGTGCCGGCGGCATTTTGGAAATGGAAGCCGGCGACGACGAATCAGGTGTGCCGCCGGTTGGACAACCCCGGAGGTCATTATGATCGAGAGCGCCGGTCTTGAACATTGTTTGTCCTTCATCAACTGCCAGCTACGGGATGGCGGAAAGTCCGGAACTCATGCTGAGGGCGGCGTTCGCCACGCCGTGACCATTTCCCGGCAGGCTGGTTGCGGCGCGCTCGCTGTCGCCCAGAAACTCGCCGAATACCTGCAGTCCCGCTCGCCCAAGGACGCCTGTCCGTGGACTGTGTTCGACCGCAATCTCATGGACAAGGTCCTCGAGGACCACAACCTGCCGACCCGCCTGGCCAGGTTGCTGCCCGAGGACACCGTTTCGAAAACCGATGACATTCTGGCGGAGTTGTTCGACGTGCGTCCGTCGGTGGAGACGATTGTCCGTCAAACCACCGAGACTGTTCTCAGGCTGGCCGGCCTGGGCAGCGTGATCCTCATTGGCCGCGGCGGCACCGTGATCGCGGCCAAACTGCCGCATGTGCTGCATGTCCGCCTGGTGGCTCCGCTCGAAAAACGCGTCGAATACGCCCACAAGGAATACAGCAAATTCAACCTGACCAGGGACCAGGCGCGCAAGTTCTGCCTGAGGGAAGACCGCGGCCGCGAACGTTATTTGAAAGAGTATTTCAACGCCGATATCAATGATCCGCTGCTTTACCACATGATCATCAACACCGGCCCGGTCAATTACGATGACGCCGCGAAGCTGATTGGCGAGGCTGTGCTGAATCTGCATTGATCCCAGGCTCGTCTATACATCGCTGTAAGTCTCTGTGTATAAAATCCGAAACCCGATGGCCGAAACCCGAAATCCCGCAAAGCGGGACGAAATCCGAATCTCGAATCTGAAAGCCCCGTGAAAGCAAGTCTGTCGTTCGGATTTCGGCCTTCGGATTTGTGCCGCTTCAACGACTTGCGATTATGTTTGGAGCAGCCCCGGCCCTGATCCCCGGCGGTTGAATTCAATCTTGGGTCGCCGTCCGGCCTGTGGCTTAATCTCCGCGTGCGCCGCAATTCCAAGTCTTCGTCGTCCCGCCCGCATCACAAAAGGCGCGGCGGCTGGCGCTGGCTGTTGGCGCTGGTGGTGCTTGCAGCCGTGGCATGGTTTTGGTGGCGCCACGAGCATCCAACCAAAGTCGTCCGTGCGCCGGCGAAGGCCGTGGCGCCGCGCCTGCGACTGTTTATCGTTGCCCCCGAATCGCCGGCTGATTTTCCGCGTCCGGTGCGCGACGTGTTTGAAGCACAGGTGGCGCTGGCGCGCCGGGCGATTTCGCCGGGGTCCATTGACGCCGCGCTCGGCTCGCAAACGCGCCGGGCAATTTCCGTTTTTCAGGAAACCCAACATTTGCCGGTGACCGGCGCGCTCAACGCGGACACGCGCGCCCGGCTCATGCTCGCTGCGCCGCTGGTGACGACTTATGTGGTCACGACCAACGACCTTGGCCGGTTGCAGCCACTGGGCAAAACCTGGCTGGCCAAGTCGCAGCAAACGGCGCTGGAATACGAAACGGAACTGGAGCTCGTCGCGGAAAAAAGCCATTCGCATCCTGAATTGATCCGGCAGCTGAACCTGAACGTCAACTGGAGTAACATCACGGCGGGGACGGTTTTGCAGGTTCCCGACGTGGATTATCCTGCGGCGTCGAACAAGGCGGCGTTCGCCGTCATTCATCTGGCGGACAAGTTTTTGGAGGCCTTCGACACGGAAACCAACCTGCTCGCGCATTTTCCGTGCAGCATCGCGGCGAACGTCGAGAAACGACCGGTCGGCGAATTGCACGTCGCGGTCGTTGCGCCGAACCCAAATTACACGTTTGACCCGGAGCTGTTTCCCGAATCGCCGGAGGCGCGGCAGTTGAAGATGAAACTGATTTTGCAGCCTGGCCCGAACAATCCGGTGGGTGTGGCATGGATTGGTCTGGACAAAACTGGCTACGGCATTCACGGCACACCCAGCCCGGAGCAGGTGGGGCGCACAGAATCGCACGGTTGCTTCCGGCTGGCGAATTGGGACGCAGAATACTTGTCGAAGCTGGTGTGGGTGGGGATGCCGGTGCTGGTCGAGCCGTGACCAAAACCGCTCCAGACATTTACACCGGGGGGTTGGCGCTGATGAAGTCCGAACCCCGAAATCCGAGAACCGAAAGAAGTCCGAATCCCGAAATCCGAAACCAGCCGCCTGGGAGCGGTGCGTAACTTGTTCGGGATTTGGATTTCGAGTTTCTTTCGGACTTCGGTCCTCGGCCTTCGGTTTTTGGGCCGCGGTCATTTCCAGCGTGGTTCAACGCGGCCCGGCCGGACCGATTCCAAAAAGAGGGGCAAATTATCATTGCCGGGCAGCCGGCTTTGGCCTAATTGTTTGGCAAATTCAACAAAGGAAATTTATGGCTATGGGAATTGGACTGATTATTGCCGTCATTGTGCTGGTTTGCGCGCTGGGACTCATCGCTTTTGTCATCGGCGTTTACAACAAACTCGTCACGATGCGCAACCGCTACAAAAACGCCTACGCGCAAATTGACGTGCAGCTCAAGCGCCGCTACGACCTGATTCCGAACCTCGTCGAAATCGCCAAGGGCTACATCAAGCACGAACGCGAGACGCTGGAAAATGTCACCAAGGCGCGCAACATCGCCTACGCCGCCTCGCAGGCCGCCGCCGCCAATCCGGGCGACGCCGGCACCATGAAAAATCTGGTTTCCGCCGAAAGCGGCCTCGCCGGCACGTTGAGCCGCCTAATGATGGTTTCCGAGCAGTATCCCGATTTAAAGGCCAACCAGAACATGATGCAGCTCACCGAGGAGTTGACTTCCACGGAAAACAAAATCTCGTTCGCGCGGCAGGCTTACAACGATTCGGTCATGGTCTATAACACCGACCGCGAGGTGTTCCCGAGCAACCTCATCGCCGGCATGTTCAACTTCGGCCCGGCGGAATTGTTTGTCGTTGACAAGCCGGAACAAAAGGACGCGCCCAAAGTCTCCTTTTAGTAAATCGTTGAATCGTGATTCGTTAAATCGGCGGGGTGAAGGCGACGGCAACTGCCGGTTCAACGATTTAACAATTTGACGGTTCACGACCATGGATTTCTTCGCCCAACAGGACAAGACCCGCCGCAAGACCAAGCTGCTGGTTTTTTACTTTGCCATCGCCGTGGTGGCGCTCATCGTCGCCGTCTATTTCGCCTCACTGGTCATTTTTGCCGGCGCGCAAGCACACTACCATCGTTACGGCGAACAACCGCAGTTCGCACTTTGGAATCCGCAACTATTCCTCGGCGTTGCCGTCGGCGTGCTGGCGGTCATCCTCATCGGCAGCGGTTACAAAACCATGGCGCTCGCCCAGGGCGGCAGCGCGGTTTCGGAAATGATGGGCGGACGCCTCGTCAATCCGAACACAAATGATCCCGACGAACGCAAACTGCTCAACGTCGTCGAGGAAATGGCCATCGCTTCCGGCGTGCCCGTGCCGCACGTCTATGTCATGGACGAAGAGGACGGCATCAACGCCTTCGCCGCCGGCCACCAACCCGGCGACGCGACCATCACCGTGACACGCGGCTGCGCGAAAATTTTGTCGCGCGACGAATTACAGGGCGTCATCGGCCACGAATTCAGCCACATTCTCAACGGCGACATGCGGCTCAACCTCCGGCTTATGGGAACCATCTTTGGCATCCTTTGCCTCGCCATTATCGGACGGGTTCTTTTGCAAACGGCGCGCGGCGGCGGGCGCGGGCGCGGACAAAATCCTTTGCCCCTGCTCGGTTTGTTGCTGCTCATCATCGGCTACATCGGCGTTTTTTTCGGACGCCTCATTCAGGCCGCTGTCAGCCGCCAGCGCGAATTTCTCGCCGACGCCTCATCCGTCCAATTCACGCGCAATCCGGAAGGCATCACCGGCGCGCTGAAAAAAATCGGCGGCTTGGGCGAAACGGGTTCGCGCCTCAGCCACGCGCATGCCGAGGAACTTTCTCACATGTTTTTTGGAAACGGCGTCAGCGAACCGTTCATTGGA
>Ga0116134_1000975_pt1 | contig 14649 bp, 9 predicted proteins | sample June2015DPH_19_5_FD_89737 | JGI IMG/M metagenome (GOLD analysis project Ga0116134, IMG submission 89737) | Peatland microbial communities from SPRUCE experiment site at the Marcell Experimental Forest, Minnesota, USA - June2015DPH_19_40 | ecosystem: Environmental > Terrestrial > Soil > Wetlands >...
CTGCTGGTCACCAATGACACGCAGCCCAATAAACTTTATCGGAATCAGCGCAACGGCACGTTTATAGACATAGCCGTGGATGCCGGCATCGCCTTTTCCGTGGAGGGCAGGGCGCGCGCCGGAATGGGCGTGGACGTGGCCGACTTCGACAATTCAGGAAACGCGGGCGTGGCCATCACGAATTTCGATAATGAGATGACGGGGCTCTACCGGCTTTCCGAGGGCGGGGATTATGTTGACGTGGCAATGCCGAGCGGAGTGGGGGCGGCGTCGAAAGATAAGTTGGGATTCGGATGCGTGTTTCTCGATGCCGATCTGGATGGCACACTCGATCTGGCAGTTGTGAACGGGCATATCGACGACACGGTGCGTAACATCAGCGGTGTCGGGTACGCGCAGCCACCGCAGCTTTTCCTGAACAGCGGGAAGGGAACGTTCGTCGACGTGGCCGCTGAAGTCGGCGGCGGCTTCAGTCAACCGAAGGTCGGACGAGGTCTTGCCTACGGCGATTTTGACCGGGACGGCGATCTTGATCTCCTGATCACCACCAACAACGGCCCCGCCTATCTCTACCGCACCGATGAGACTGCCGGGAACCGGAGCATCCGCATTCGCCTGGTCGGGACGAAGTCCAATCGCGACGCCATCGGGGCATCGCTCGAAATCTTTCACGGAACATCAAGCCAATCACGCCTGGTCAAAGGCGGATCCAGTTATCTGTCGCAATCGGAACTGCCCGTAACCTTCGGGCTGGGGAAGCGGGACAAGATCGATCGTCTGGTGATCCAATGGCCCAGCGGAAGAACGGAAGAATACAAGAACCTCGCAGCCGGCCGCGCATATGAGTGCGTGGAATCAAAAGGAGTCACCGCTCTGCCGGGCTTCTAGAAATCTTGTACGACAGATTTCATTTCACAGCTCGACCTCATTTGTCATCTCGCCAAATCTTCTCCGCGCCAAGAGCCGCTGAGTGCGCAAAAGCGCGCTCGCACAGCGAGATGTGATTGAAATCACAAACTGTGTATTTCGCGGAACCTAGTAGTTTCCTACTAATGATTGATCGCTCGAAGCTGCGTAAAATTGCGCCGTGCACTCATGAACCCTAACTGGAACGGCCAGTTCTCGTGCTTCGATCTCGTCGCCAAGACCGATGATTGTGTGCAGAGCATCGTTCGTGCCGGCAATGTCGAGATTGGAGGCGACGATTTCGTCGTGATGGCGGGACCATGCGCGGTCGAATCGGAGCGGCAGTTGCTGCGGACCGCGGAAGCAGTGGCTGCGGCGGGCGCGCGCATGCTGCGTGGAGGCGCCTACAAACCGCGCTCTTCTCCTTACGCGTTTCAGGGTCTGGGCGTCGAAGGTCTGAAGCTTCTGCGCAAAGCTCGGGAAGAGACTGGGCTTGCGATCGTCACCGAAGTGATGAGCGAGGAAGACGTCGACCTGGTCGCGGAGTATGCCGATCTGATGCAGGTGGGCACGCGCAGCATGGGGAACTACGCTCTGCTGGAAAGACTGGGCGGATGTGGGCGGCCGGTGCTGCTGAAGCGAGGGATGACCGCGACGCTCGAAGAGTTGCTGCAGTCCGCGCAAGTGATCGCGATGGCAACGCCTGGCAATCCGCAGATTGTTCTCTGCGAGCGCGGTATCCGAACCTTTGAGACGGCGACACGCTATACCTTGGACATCGCCGCAGTGCCGGTACTGAAGACAGTTTCGCGCCTGCCCGTGATTGTCGATCCGAGTCACGCCGCTGGCGTGCGTTGCCTGGTTCCGGCGCTGGCGCGAGCCGCTGCGGCCGTGGGCGCCGATGGCTTGCTAGTCGAAGTGCATCCGTCGCCCGATCAGGCGCTGAGCGACGGGGCGCAGTCGCTCACTTTTCGCCAGTTCCGCGACATGATGGACGATCTGCAGCCTTATCTGGCGATCCGGGATGCTACTCGGCGGCTTGGTCCGCAACTGGTCGCGGTCGGGGGAACAGACTAGTGCGGGTAGCGTCCATGACGGTGATGCTGCTCGCGCTGGTCATTTTTATTTTTATTGTCACTATTGTTGCTGGCGTCGTGCCCATGTCCTCGGTGCTCTCCTCGGGCCCGGATTCCCCCGCACTGCTTTTCACGGTTGCGAAGCGGTATGAACCGCTTGCCTGGGTCCGGGGCGCCGACCGATTCAGCTCCGACGCAATCATATTTGTTCAAGACGCGAGCGGCCGGCATCCTCTGATTCCAGGTTTTGCAGCTTCTGCCGATCCCACCGTTTCGTTCGATGGGAAGAGTGTGTTGTTCGCCGGCAAACAGAAGACTCAAGATCCTTGGCAGATCTGGGAAGTTGCCTGGAACGGTGCCCGGGAGATAGCGATGACCGGCAGCGCCGTGCGGCGCGTCACGTCGTGCGCGGAGGATTGTGTTCGTCCCTTTTACTTGCCGGAGGACCGCGTTGTCTATGCGAAAAGGACCGGCGGCCGTTTTGTGATTGAGGCCGCCGACCTGGCGGGGGGCAAGACCGTCCAGTCGATCGTCCGGTTGACCTATGGCCCCGGAAACTCCCTGCCGACCGATGTGCTGCGCGACGGCCGCATCTTGTTTGAAGCGACGTACCCGCTCGGAACCAATGGCACGCCGGAACTCTATACCGTTTACTCGGATGGCAGTGGAGTGGAGTCGTATCGCTGTGATCATGGCAAAGCGCGTTACGCTGGCAGGCAGGTTGCATCGGGCGACATCGTCTTCACATCTTCGCCTGGCTTGGCGCGGTTTACATCGTCGCGAGCGGAGGAAGTTCGCATCTCGACCCCGGCTGGAGAATACGCCGGAGATATCGCCGAGACTTCGTCGGGCGATTGGCTGGTGGCGTGGCGGGAAGGGAAGACTCCATTTCAATTGATGTGGCGGAGGCCGGGCACTGGAGATCTGCGGTCAGCGGCAGCGGAGCCGAATGCCAACGTAATTCAGCCGACGCTGGTTGTGGAACGCACTCCACCCAAGCGCCATCCCTCGGGCTTGCATGACTGGCCCAATGCCAACCTGCTTTGTCTGAATGCTTACACTTCAAAATACAAGTTTGCTGCCGGATCGATCCACTCGGTTCGTCTATACACGCGGGATGGCGTGGGAACCACAAAGCTGCTGGGGCTGGCGCCGGTGGAGCGCGACGGATCGTTTTTTGTTCAAGTCCCCACGGAGCAGCCGTTGCAGATCGAGCTGCTCGACAACTCTGGCAAAACATTAAAGCGGCAAGCTGGCTGGTTCTGGATGCGCCGCGGCGAACAACGGGGATGCGTCGGCTGCCACGCGGGCCCGGAAACTGCGCCGGAGAATGCGGTGCCTATGATTCTGCTGAAGTCCACGACTCCGGCCGACATGACGGGAGCGAGCACGCATGCCCCTTCAGGAGGACAATAATGTCGATTGCGCGATTTTTCCTGTTCCTCTTAATATCCCACGCTTTGCTGGCGCAATCGCCATCGGCGAGCACGCCGGGCGCGATTCGCTTCGACGATGCGACGGCCAAGTCAGGCATTCAATTTACGCACAGCTTCGGCGCCCAGCAACTGGGTTCATTGCTCGAGAGCACCGGCGCGGGCTGCGTCTGGTTCGACTATAACAATGACGGACTGCTGGATCTCTACGTGGTTAGCGGGAAACCGCTCGAAGAGGGGATGCATCCTTACCCGCTGAAGCAGCCCCCGGCCGTTGCCCCGCACAATCATCTCTACCGAAATAACGGCGACGGCACATTTACCGATGTCACCGACCAAGCTGGCGTGGCCGCCAATATTTACGGCATGGCCGCGATTGCCGCCGACTTCGACAACGACGGCTTCGTCGATCTGTTTGTCACCGGCTACGGGCGCGCGATCCTGTACCACAACAACGGCAACGGCACGTTCACGGATGTGACCGAGAAGGCCGGCATTAAGGTTGACGGCTGGTCGATCGGTGCCGCATGGCTTGACTACGATCGCGACGGCTGTGTCGACTTATTCGTTGGCCGGTATGTGAAGTTCGATCCCAAGTATCGTAACTACTACCCCGCCGATAACTATCCCGGCCCGCTCGACTATGCCGCGGATACGAATCGTCTCTATCACAATAACTGCAATGGCACATTTACCGACGTGACCGATAAGTCTGGAATCGGCGCTTACAAAGGCCGGGCGATGGGTGTTACGGCTGCGGATTTTGACGGCGACGGTTATCCCGATATCTATGTCGCCAACGACAAGACCGAAAACTTCCTTTTCCACAACAAGCGCGACGGCACGTTTGAGGAGATCGCCGCCGATCTTGGCGTCGCCTACGGTCAAAACGGCGAGAACACTTCCGCGATGGGCCCGGTGTTTGCCGATATAGTCGGCGACGGGCGCATGGATCTTTGGGTTAGCGACTCCAAGTACAACCGCCTGATGCGTAACACAGGACCGAAGGGATTCGAAGACATCGGGCCGAGTTCAGGGATTTCGCAGGCCACGGCGCAATACACCAGTTGGGGCACGGGCGTTTACGACTTCGATAATGACGGCTGGCTCGACATCATGATCTTCCACGGCGGATTGATCCACTTGGTTCCGCAGGAGCAGTCGTTGTTTCGCGGCTTGGGCAACGGCAAGTTCGCCGACGTTTCGCGCGACGCAGGCCCGGCGCTCGACGTAAAGACGGTATCGCGCGGCGCCTGCTTTGCCGATTACGACAATGACGGAAAAATCGATGCCTTTGTCGTGAACCTGGGCGCACCCGGCACGCTGCTGCATAACGTTACGCAGAACGGCAATCATTGGCTGACCGTGAAGCTGAAGGGTAAGAAGAGCAATCGCGATGGAATCGGCGCGCATCTGGAGTTACTCTCCGGCGGACGGAAGCAGATCGCCGAGCGCATCGCAGGATCGGGCTATCTCGCGCAGGACGACGGTCGCGTTCATTTTGGCCTGGGCACTGCAACCAAGGCCGACAAGCTTACCATCCACTGGCCCAGCGGGCGGGAGCAAGTTCTCGAAAATCTGGCAGTGGATCGCGTGCTCATAGTGGAGGAGCCGTAGATGCAAGAGCGACCCGATTCCAGCCGCAGGATCACACGGGTGGTAAAGTCTGTTCCGATCGCGGCTCCCATCCTTGCCCTGATCTTCGCCCTGATTCTCGTGACGACAGCCGCCACGCCTCCAGCGAAGCAGTCTGGGCCGGAGGCCGCCGATCGCTACTTGTCGCCAATCGAGATGGCGCTCTCGCCGGATGGTCGCCTGCTCTATGTCGTGTGCCAGGCCAGCGACGAACTGCGTGTTGTGGATATTCAATCCGGCAAGGTCGTGAGTGCGGTTCCAGTAGGCCACGTGCCTCGCGGAATTGTATTGTCGCGTGATGGCCGGCAGATTTATGTGACTAACTCGTGGGCAGACACGGTATCGGTGATTGATGCCGCAACTCTGAGAACAGTGCGCACGCTACCTACTGGCTTCGAACCAACCGGCATCGTTTCTGACCGCAGCGGCGATACCCTGTATGTCGCGAACCGCCTTAGCGGCGACATTTCCGTGATCGATGTAAGTACCGGCCAGGAGATCAAACGGCTGCTGGCTGGTCGCGGCGCGAGTTATCTCGCGCTGTCTGCGGATGGAAAGTTTGTCTATGGCACGCACATCTATCCGAATGCCGGAGCCTTCCGGACGCCGCCGAATTCGGAAATCACCGTCATCGACACGGCGCGTCAAACTGTAGTCGACCGTAAGCGGCTGCACAATGTCGCGGGCGTATTTCATGTGGCGCTTTCTGCCGACGGCAAGCTGGGCGTGGCAGCGCAGCTTCGTCCCAAGAATCTAATTCCGCTGGCGCACGTTGAGCACGGCTGGGTGTTCGGCGATTCGCTGACCCTGTTCGGCGACGACGTCGGCGGAGGAACAGTTCAGGTCCCGATTGACGAGCTTGACCGTTATTACGCTCTGCCTTGGGGCGTGGCGATTACTCCGGACAAATCGAAGATGTTCGTGACCACAGCCGGGTCTGAGAACGTGACGGTCGTTGATGTGGGCAAGTTACTGAGTTATGTTCGAAACTCCACACGCACCCGTCGTCCGTCGCCCGCTACTAATCTCGCGAACGATCTTTCTGCATCGGCGAATTACGTGACCGCGAGAATTTCGGTCGGCCGCAATCCACGCGGCGCTTTTTTGTCGCCAGACGGCAAGCGGCTTTATGTGGCCAACCGCCTCGACGACAACATCTCAGTCATCGATACATCGTCCGAAAGAGTAGTTTCAATCATCGACCTGGGTGGACCGAAGACCGTCAATGCGCTTCGCCGTGGGGAACAGATTTTTTTCACCGCCGATTACGCATTTCAAGGCCAGTTCGGCTGCGCCAACTGCCATCTGGACGCGACCATTGACGGGTTGCAGTGGGACCTCGAGCCCGATGGCTTCGGCAAAGACATCGTTGACAATCGATCGCTGGAGGATCTGGCTGGCACAGAGCCGTTCAAGTGGAACGGCAGCAATCCTGACATGCCGACCGAGTGCGGGCCGCGCACGGAAAAATACTTTTATCGCTCCCAGAGTTATAACTCGCAGGAACTTACCGACGTGGTGACCTATGTTTACTCGCTCCCCTATCGCCCCAATCGTTATCGACTGCCTAATGGAGAGTTGACCCCGGCGCAGGAGCGCGGCAAGGCGATTTTTGAGAGGACGAAATACAAGAATGGCAATCCGATCCCCCAAAAGAACCAGTGTGCATATTGCCACAGCGGCCCCAAGTACACGAACCAGCAACAAGTCGACGTTGGTACGGGTAAGTCCACCGATCGTTCGCCGGTGATCGATGTGCCGCAACTTCCCAACGTGGCGTATTCCGCGCCCTATCTGCACGATGGCTCGGCGCGTTCGCTGGAAGAAATCTGGACGGTGTTCAACCCAAAAGACACGCACGGCGTGAGCAACGATCTCACGAAAGACCAGTTGAACGATCTTATTGAGTATTTGAAAACGTTATGAAGATGAAGTCGAGAATCTTGTTTGCGCTGCTGGCTGCGGTCATCTTAGTTTCATCCGTGGTTTCCCTCGCGGCTGCCCAAAATATTGACATGCCCCGCTTCCGCTGGGAGAACTTCACCACCGCCAACGGTCTGCCCGACAACCACGTCTTCTGCGTTCTCGTGGACGGGAACCGGATCTGGGCGGGAACGGACAACGGGCTTGGCCGGTACGAGAACGGCGCATGGAAAGTCTTTCGTCCCGCCGACGGTCTGGCGCACCAGGCCGTGCTTTCGCTCGCCGTCGACAAACGCAGCGGCGATCTGTGGGTGGGCACAATGGGTGGCCTGAGCCGCATCTCCGCCGGACGCATCGACAACTTCACTCAACTGAATTCCGGGTTGAGCAACGACATCGTGTACGGCGTTGGTGTGCAGGGAGATTTCGTCTGGGTCGCGACCGCTGCCGGGGCCAGCCGCCTCAACACGCGTACCGGACAGTGGGCACTGTTCAACGAACGTAACACTCCGATGTATGAGATCTGGACCTATGGCGTTAGTCCAGCGGAAGACAAGGTTTACTACGCGGTGTGGGGCGGAGGAGTGCTCGAATACGACGCCAAGACCGACCACTGGAAAGACTACAACGATCCCGACGGCGAAACCGAGCTCGTGTTGATGAAGGACCAGGGATTGATTCACGAGATCACGACATCGGTGAGTTATGTAGACAAGATTCTCTGGGTCGCGACTTACTTCGGCGCCAGCCGTTACGACGGCCGCTACTGGCATAACTTCCTGCAAAAAGATAGCGGCCTGCCCAGTAACTTCTTGAACCAGATCAAAGCCGTGGACGGCAATCGCGCCTGGTTCTCGACCGACAAGGGACTGGCATATTACGATGGCGCGAACTGGGCCGTTTATCGCCCTGCGCTCGACACGCACAAGCCGGAGATGCTGGTTCGCGACGCGGCCGGCGCCGTCAAGAAAATAGCGGTGCAGAGCGCGCCCGCGCATAACTACATTCTCGGGGTCGATTTCCAGGGAGACGATCTTTGGGTAGCAACGGCCAAAGGCTTGAGCCACGGCATTCGGCAGCACGGTTTGACAGAAAGCGCAGAAGTTTTACCAGGACGAAAGTCAACACAGGTGAAGTCAATAGCGAAGAAGTGAATTCTCAAGGAGTTATCCTATGAATGTTCAGGAGCTACTCGCGGAAGTAACTACGGCGCCCGTGGTCAAGCGCGCCATCACCAACCGCTCGGTGCTGAATGAAGCCTACGCTTATGGCAGCGCGTTCTCGCGCGGCATGCGGATTGATTTGAGCGGGTTGACCATTCTGCTGATCTCAGGCACCGCCAGCATCAACGACGAGGGCAAGACAGTTCACGTGGGCGACCTTCGCGCTCAGACGCGCCGCACGTTCGATAACATCAGCGCGCTGCTCGCTTCCGAAGGTGCGACGTGGCACGACATCGTTCGCACGACGTGCTATCTCCGCGACATCGAGCGCGACTACAAGGCTTTCAACGAGGAGCGGAGCGCGTTCTACCAGGAGCAGAAACTCAATCCTCTGCCGGCTTCGACCGGCATCCAGGCGATTCTCTGCCGCCCGGACTTGCTGGTTGAGATCGAAGCGATCGCCATGTTCCGCCGCGAATCGCCCACGGAGTAACAAGTAAGGAGTAGCGCTGATGCGTTGCGTGCTTGCCTATGTTGTCGCTGCTGCGATGGTGTCCACGGCGTGGGCCCAGACGTCCGCTCCGTGTTCTTGCGGGGGTAACCCCCCGGGTCCGCCTGCGCCTCGCTCGCTGAAGCCCTATGCCGGCGCGCCGGAGGACTTGCGGCCGTTTTCGAAGTTCACCCCTCCTTACTTCGAAAACTATCAGGATCTTATCGAATATAACGGCGCGGCTCGCGATGTATCCGACCCCGATTTGAAAACCTTGTCTGAGATTCGCATCGGCTTCATCGGCCCGCTTTACAACCATCCCGATCAGGTTCGTGGCAACAGCATGCTCAATGGAGCCATTTTGGCCGTCGAGGAAGCGAACGCGGCGGGCGGGTACGGTGGCGAGCCGTTTAGGCTGATGGTACACAACGATTCGGCCATTTGGGGCGCAGCCAGCAATGAGATCGTCAAAATGGTTTATGACGAAAAGGTCTGGGCCATGTTCGGGTCGGTGAGCGCAGACACAACCCACATCGCTCTGCGAGTTGCTCTCAAAGCTGAAACGCCGCTGGTCAACAGCGCCTCGACTGATCCGACTATTCCCGAGACCATCGTACCGTGGTACTTCACCGATATTCAGGATGACCGCCTGCAGGGCTACACGCTGGCGCGCCACATTTACACCGAACTCGGCCTGAAGCGGATCGCAATCCTGCGCGTGAACGATCGCTACGGGCGCTTCGGAGTCCTCAAGTTCCGCGATGCTTCGAGGCGGCTGGGGCACCCGGTGGTGATCGAGCAGAAATTTCAGCCCGGCGATACCGACTTCCGACGCCAACTTCAGGTGATCGAGGATTCGCGCGTTGACGCGATCGTACTCTGGACCGACATTGGCTACGCCGCCGCCATCCTGAAGCAGATGCAAGAGCTCGGCATGAAGCAGCGCGTGTTCGGCAGTCATCGGACGATTGCCGGCACGATCAGCGGCGCGATCGGCGGCGACGAACTCGTTAAGCTGGCCGGACCGGCCGCGGAAGGCTTCGAGGCTGTTTTTCCATACGATCCTACCCGCACCGACCCGCGCTGGCTTGACTTCAATGTCCGCTACGAGGCGCGTTTCCACGAGAAGCCCGATCACTTCGCCGCTCTGGCCTATGATGCGATGCAGATTCTGCTGGACGCGATCTGCCGCGCGGGATTGAACAAGGGGAGGATTCGCGATGCGCTGACCGGCATCGAGCACTATCAGGGCGTGACCGGCGACATGGTCTTCGATCCGAATTGCAAGAACATCGCTCCGCTCTTTCTCGCCCGCGTGCACCATGGAAGCATCGAGTACCGCCGCATCACCATGGAGAAGCCGTACGCTCGCGTCGGTGAGAACGGAGTTGAGTACGCGGGGCCGCCGCTGGCCGAGGAAAAAACTGGCAACCTGCAAATCGGCGTCTTCGGGCCGCGAGCCGATGAAATCGTTCGCTCCGCTGAGGTGATCCGTTCACTCGGCCAGATCAACAGAAAGAGCCGGCCCATATCAGGGCACCCCGTATCCGGGCACCCCATATCTTTGATTGGGATTCCTTCTGAGCTTTCCTGGGGAAAGGCTTCCGACGAACTGGTCAAGGCAGTCTATCAAGATCGCGTTCTGGCCTTGATCGCGCTCGACCGCCCTTCCAGTCACCTGGCTGAACAAATCGCCGTGAAGTCGTTTATTCCTGTGATTGCCATCTCTTCCGACCGCATGCTGACCACGACCAACATTCCGTGGATCTTCCGCCTGCCGGAAGGCACGCCGTTCGGGCAAGCGCTGCGTAGCCTCGCGGAAGCCATCAACCGCGCCGGGCCGAACCGCGCAAAGATTCGTAACCTGCTCGCGTCGGGGAAACCTGTGGCCGGAGCGAGCTTCGAATCCACCGGCGAGCTGCGTTAATCGGCTCGATGACTCGATTGCGTCCAAAGAGAGAAGAATTTCCGGGCGGCTGTCATCGACAAAGGGGGTCCGCCACGAGAGACTTGCGGCGGAACGGATGGTTCGTAGCGGGGCCGGTGGACTCGCGGATGATGAGTTCTGGAGTGAGGGCGATTTCAGGAATAAACGGAGTGCGATCCTCAATGCGGTCGAGCAGGGTTTGTGCGCCGACGGCGCCCATTTCGAGGAGGGGCTGGTGCACGGTCGTAAGAGGAGGGATAGCTAGAGAGGCGACGGCGATGTCATCGAAGCCGACGACAGAAACGTCGTCGGGCACCGAGAGCCCAGCTTCGCGGAAGACAATCATAGCGCCCACAGCAGAAATGTCGTTGTAGGCGAAGAGAGCCGTGAAAGGGCGTTTGGTGGCCAGCAGCGTTTTCGCCGGGAGATAACCGATATCGGAAATGTTCGACGTGTCTTCGAGCTGAAAGACGAGTTCCGGATGAATGGGGAGATTCAATTCGGCGGCAGCTCCCTGGATGGCCTTCCAGCGAGCGGTGGAGTCCGAACTGGAGGAAGGCCCGCGGAAAAACGCGATGTGTCTGTGGCCGAGGTCGAAAAGGTGCTGAAGCACGAGCCGTGCGGCGCAATGGTGATCGAGAATGATGTTGGTAACGTTAGGAACCTCCTGATGTCCGGCGACGGCAACGGTAGGAAGAGTGGGCTTACGATCAACCGAGGTGTCAATGGTGATGATGCCTTCGACGCCGCGCGTCAGAAGCAACTGGGAATAGGAGCGCATGAGGTTATCGTCGTGCCGGTGGACGACGGTGAGGAAGAAGAAATTGTTCTTGCGGAGGACGGCTTCGATACCGCTGATTACCGTCGCGCCGTAGGCATCGCCGATTTCCTCGGCGATGACGCCGACGGTGTAGCTGCGCTGGACGCGGAGAGAACGCGCCAAAAAGTTAGGGCGATAGTCGAACTTGCGAGCCGCATCGAAGATGCGCTTGCGGGTACGTTCTGGGATGCTACTGGAGGCGGGCGAGTTGTTCAGAACACTGGAAATGGTTCCCGCTGTAAGCCGCAGATGCGCCGCCAGCGACTTGAGGGTAACAGCAGGCAGCTTCGGGGCACGGCGTCCCCTATCTTTTGTCATCGGCCCATTTCCTCGTTCCAGACCCCGCGCAAGACCCGGCGGCGCGAGAAACAACGACTAAGTGGAATATACCACTCCCCCGTCGGCGAGGTATCGACTCGCCGATCAGGGAGTCGATGCGGCGGGTGGCTGGCTCTGTGACGGTTGCGCCGGAGTAATCGTCGGCAACTGCGCATGTCGCGAAATAATCTGCTGCGAAGTGGGAAGCGTGGAGGAATCCCAACCCCCGCCAAGCGCCTCGATCAATTGCACGCTCTCCACGATTTGCTCGATCCGCAGGTTCACCGCGGTCTGCTGGTTGCTGACGAGTGCGGTCTCAGCCGTAATGACGTTGAGGTAGGGGTCGATGCCGAGGCGGTAGCGTTCTGTGGCCAGGTCAAGGCTACGCTGCGCGGACCGGATCGCGACATCTTGTTCCTGAATTTCCTGGGAAAGAATGCGAAGGCCGGAAAGATTATCCTCGACTTGTTGAAATGCGGTGAGGACCGTGTTGCGATAGTTGGCGACCGTCTGATCATATTGTGCTCGATATTGTTCGACGGTGGCACGACGCAACCCGCCATCGTAAATGGTCTCGGCAATGGAAGGGCCGACCGACCAGAACCGGCTTGGCCACGTCAACCAACTGGAGCCCTTCGTGCTTTCAAATCCGAAAGAAGCGCCCAGCGTCACGGTTGGAAAATAGGCGGCGACTGCGACGCCGATTTGCGCGTTGGCCTGCGCCATCAGGCGCTCGGATGCGGCGATGTCTGGACGGCGCTCCAGAAGTTGCGAGGGAACGCCAAACGGAATGGCCGGCGGAGGAGTTTTCAAGGACTCGACTGCGGTCGAAAAGGAAGAAGCAGGTTGACCGATCAGAAGTGCTATCGCATGTTCGTATTGCGCCCGCAAAATACCAATATTGGTGTCTAGTGCACGGGTGGCTTCCAGCTGAGTTTCAGCTTGCGCGACGGATTCGTCGGAGTCGATACCGGTTTCATACAGTGCCTTGGTCAGGTCCAGGGACTTCTCATAGGCCACCACCGTCGAATCGAGCAGTTGTTTCAGAGCGTCCTGCCCGCGCACTTGGAAGTAATCGACCGCCAGTTCCGCTTGCGCGGTCAGGCGGGTATTCTCGAGGTCGGCGGCGCTGGCTTGCGCGTTGGCGACTCCGGCACGAACCGTGTTGCGCACCCGGCCAAACAAGTCGGGCGTCCAGGAAGCGTCGAAGGGTAGAGAGTATTCGTTGGAGGTGGTTCCGCTGCCTGTCCCCGTCGCGGCAGCGGGCTGGTGCTGGCGAAGGAAGCTGGCGCCGGCGGTCGCAGTCGGAAAATATTGTGCGCGAGCTTCCCGCACCAGGGCGCGTGCCGCCATGAAATTGGCGAAGGCAGCGGCGACGTTTTGATTGGAAATGTTGACTTGCTCTTCGAGCGCGTTCAGTTGGGGATCGCCGAAAATCTCCCACCACTTGCCATGCAGAGCGCTGTCCTGCGGCTGCGCGACTTTCCAGCCGTCCATTTTCTTGAGATCGTCCGGCGTGACTTCTTTGTAAGTCCCCGGCGCCTGCATCGGGGGACGATTGTATTTCGGACCGACAACGCAGCCTTGAAAGAGGACGAGGAGTGCGACCGGGAGCAGCGCGGTCGCAGCGCGCATTTTGTTCGTTGCCATCATCGGTGTCTCCGACTCCTTGCCGTGGCTAGGTCGAGTGTGGAGCGACGGGCGTCTCGCCCGTCTGGCCGGGCGACAGCCTGCCCTGAGCTTGCCGAAGGGACGCCCGGCGCTCCACCCTTTCTGATCGCGAGTTCGCCCAGCGCATATGATCTTGTCATCCGAAGGACTCGATGTGTCTTTGCGCTTCGAGCTTGCCGTGAGCGCGTAGCCATTTCACTCGCAAGCGGTCCAGCGAGAGATAAACCACCGGCGTGGTGTAAAGCGTGAGCATCTGGCTCAGAATCAGGCCGCCGATAATGGTGATGCCGAGCGGATTACGCAGTTCCGAACCCGTGCCTCGGCCGAGGGCCAACGGCAAAGCGCCAAACAGGGCTGCCATGGTGGTCATGAGAATGGGCCGGAAGCGCAGGACGCAAGCCTGGTAAATGGCCTCTCGCGGGCTCTTGCCATCGATGCGTTCGGCGGCCAGCGCAAAGTCAATCATCAGAATGGCGTTCTTCTTGACGATACCAATTAATAGAATAACGCCGATCACCGCGATAATGCTCAGGTCCTTATGAAAGATCATGAGCGCAAGAACGGCGCCAACTCCGGCGGAGGGCAGGGTGGAAATAATCGTCAGGGGATGGATATAGCTCTCGTAGAGAATGCCGAGGACGATATAGACGGCCATGAGAGCGGTGATAATGAGAAAAGGCTCCGTCGCCAGGGAAGACTGAAATGCCTGCAGAGTGCCAGAGAACATGCCGGTTATGCTACTGGGCATGCCGATTTTCTGTTCCATGTCGAGGATAGCCCGGGAAGCGTCGCTGAGCGCCACGCCCGGCGCCAGGTTGAAAGAAATGGTCACCGAGGGATATTGACCCTGGTGATTCACCGCCAGCGGAGCAGTAGATGGCTCGTAATGCGCCACGGCGCTGAGCGGAATGACCTTCCCTTGCGCGGCCCGGATATACACGTCGTTCAAGTTCACCGGCGACTGCCAGAACTTCGGTTCGACTTCCAGCACCACGTGGTACTGGTTGATAGCGGTATACATGGTGGAAATCTGGGCTTGGCCGAAGGCTTCGTAGAGAGAGTTGTCGAGCATCTGCGGCGTAATGCCGAGGCGTGTAGCGGTGTCACGGTCATAGGTCAGCATGGCCTGAAGGCCGCTATTTTGCTGGTCGGTATTGACGTCCGTAAGCAGACGTATTTTTCGCATCTGTTGCAGCAGCACCGGGCCCCACTGCACCAGATCCTGCAGATTGTCGCTCTGGATTGTGTACTGATACTGGGCGCTGCTCTGTCGTCCGCCGATGCGGA
>Ga0116134_1000977_pt1 | contig 14630 bp, 11 predicted proteins | sample June2015DPH_19_5_FD_89737 | JGI IMG/M metagenome (GOLD analysis project Ga0116134, IMG submission 89737) | Peatland microbial communities from SPRUCE experiment site at the Marcell Experimental Forest, Minnesota, USA - June2015DPH_19_40 | ecosystem: Environmental > Terrestrial > Soil > Wetlands...
ACCGCCCTGTTTTATCGTCTCGGTGGCCACGTCAAAAACCGACATGAAGGAAACCGGACCGCTGGCAACGCCCTGGGTGGACAACACCTTATCGCTTTCCGGGCGGATTCTTGAAAAGGAAAACCCGGTGCCGCCCCCGCTTTTATGGATCATTGCGGCATGTTTTATCGCCTCGAAAATGCTGTCGATGGAATCAGCGACGGGAAGCACGAAGCAGGCGGACAGCTGTCCCAATTGCCGGCCTGCGTTCATCAGAGTAGGAGAATTAGGCATGAAATCCAGTGAAGTCATGAGACCTAAAAAGTTGCGCGCCGTTTCTTGGACTTTATCGGGTCCCTCGTACAGAGCATCGGGCTGGGCTATAGCCAGGGCCACCCGCCTGAAAAGCTCCTCGGGACTTTCGGACGGCCGGCCAGTGTCGTCTTTGATCAAATAGCGCTTCTTTAGGACAATTTGCGCATTCTCCGTAAGCTCTAGAGCCATCTGTCCCGCCATCGAGGATTTTTGGGGTCCCGCGCCGTAGTTTTCGTCAACAGAGGAGGATACTGGGTAAGCCTCCAGATTCTCCATAATCTTATCCTTTTTTTAACGTTTTAGGAATGCTTCGGAAGGAAATTTCAGCCCGTGTCGATACCCTAATACCGAAAAAAAGGAGGAGCAGTCAAACATGGAAATGGGCGGATTCCAAAGGATTGCGGGGAAAAAAAGCGGATTAGCGTTTTAAGCACGATTATCTGCGAAAATAAGACAATATCTGCCGATAGCTCGTATCTACCCGGAAACACTCGATTAGAATTCCATGCCCCGCGAGCGCCCGCCTCATGGGCCAGCCTACCCCAGGGTCTCGCGGCCTTTCACTCTTCAATCTTCACTCAGGTTGGGTTGAATGCTGCTAAACCCGGCATTCCAAGGCTAACGTTCTTTCTTTTATTTTTGTTCCCACGCCTGCTTGATGGCATCATCGATTTTTTTGTCCCGAATCTCCTTCTCCTTTTGCTCGTCGTATCTTGCCTCTTTATCCCCGTTTTTCGCCTTAAGGTCGCCGGAATCCGAGGGCGGGTCAATAGGGACCGTCATAAACGGGCAACCAAAGCAAGTGCCTTTGCCGGGCGCAAAGGTATCGTCGCCCGCACCCGATACAGCCGGGTAGCTGAGAAGAATTGCAAACAAAACAAAAATGCTCCATCTCTTCATCGGAACTCCCCCATTCAGTGCCGATAGACATTAATTGACAAGCACATCAACGCCTTACGGACATAATCAAGATTGCCCGCTGAGGACAAAACCTTGTGCCGGACACCACGTAGCGGCGATATCTTATCATCAATGAACCCGATCCTCAACTTATTGTTTCAATTTATTTACGGCCAATGATCAGAAAAGAGCAAAAGACTGCCCCCTTAATTTATTGGCACCGCGTGTCTCCTCTTTCCTGCCCATTGTTCATCTCTCCTAAAATTCTCTTTCCCCGGAAGCCACGGGATTAGGAGATGAGAGCTTTAATTATTGGGCGATAAGGTCCTGCTTAAATGACGATACTTCCCCCTCGAGACGCCAGATACGCAACTTCATGTCTTCTCGATGTCCGAGCAGAGCGTCCATATCCGGATTTAAGCTGCGCAATTCCTCAGAGCTGATGGGGACCGGCTCGTGCCGGAGATCCACCTGGGAGGACGGGATGCCGGAGAACCTGGAGAGAAGCTTGGGAGTCAGGATCAGCAAGTCGACGGTAGTGGCGCCCTCGGCTGTTTGGGTGATTTTCATGGGATAGTAGAGAGACTTCGTCTTGAACTGATATTCAACGGCCTCGCCGGTGCTAAGCACCTCGTCCAGGGAGATCACATCGAAGACAAACCAGGTGAATTTCCCTGCCATGTATTCATCAATAATCTTTTTCGTGGCCGGCGGAATGACGGGATTCTGCACCTGAAGAGACTCGAGATATTTCTCCACCCAGGCGATGAATCCATCTGTGCTCAGAACGTGGGCGACTGAGATATCGTGGGCGCCGATTTTTTTATGAAAAGTGACTTCCCCTGCAGAACGGCCGGGCGCCTGTCCGGCTCCCTTGCCGCCTCTCGCGATAAAAGGTTTGTGAATTTTACGATTGATAAGGGCGGTGGCTCTTCGGAACGTCTCCACATCGCCTTTCGTCACCTTTGGCTCTGAGGGCAGGGGAACAACTTCAAGAACCTGGGTGGCTTCAGAAGCTCTCATGTCCGTAGAGAGCAGGAGAATCTCTTTAGAGCCGCTCCAGGCGATCATGGCCCGCTGATTGGGCTTGAACATCCGGACGCCATTCTTTAAGGCAATAAACCCCCCGTCGGCAAAAAGGTGAGAGGCACACAGCAGCAGTAGCGCAACCAGAAAAATACTGACCTTTTTCATATGGCCCCCTTTTTGTGCATGTTTTGCGGTTGTCCCTGGCGGGTCTATCTGCTTATTTCCGTGTGGCATAAAAACCGGGAGGTGATGACAAGCGGAATAATCCACCAAGTTGCGAGCTATGCGTTCGACCCGCATTTTCGGGTCGGGTTCTGACCGAAAAAACTACCGAGCAAGCCCCAAAACCCGCAAAACCATACGCTATCACTACCAAAAATGCAAGAGGCCGCCGATAAGGCCCGGTTTGGCAGTTTCACAGGAAGCACGCCACAACACACCCGTCTAAAGGACAGCCGAAGACATCTTGAATAGGAGGTTAGAGTTGCAGATACTTGGGCAGAAAAGCAGAAATAGGCGCCAGGTGAGGACGGCTCTAAACCGGCGCTGACCTGGGTAGCTGAAAGAATTGGAATACCTGGTCTGATCCTGGCTGGATGTAAAGTGGCGCCATCGAACCACCCGGCCTCATCGGACCAGGCCAAATCGTCTAGGCCGGGTCGAACTCAACGAAAGCCGGCGATCCTAAGCTAACGTTCTTTTCCGCTATTATTCTTCCCACGCCTTTTTGATCGCATCATCGACTTTTTTGTCCTCGATCCCCTTCTCCTTTTTAGCGTCGTTGCCTGCCCCTCCATCCTGACCTTGACCCATACCTCTGCCCATACCCCTTCTACCCGTTCCCTGGCCTGAGCAAAACTCCTCCTTTGTTATATAACCATGTCCGTTGACATCCAATGCCTTGAACTTCTGTTCGGCATCACCCCTGTTATGCGGAGCCTCCATGTACTCCTCCAAGGTGAGTTTCCCATCATGGTTAGTGTCCAATGCATCAAACCGTTCTTGACAACTCAACCTTGAAGAGCCTTGACCACCCTGCCACTGGGCAAACGCCATACCTGCCATGACAAACACCGTCACCAATCCCAGCAGTACAACCAGCTTGAAACGTTTCATTATTTCTCCTGCTTGATCCAAATGGTCTGAGATAAGTTGTTTGCCGGAGGAAGGGCCGGCCCAAAAGAGTAGCTTAGGCCGGCCCGGATGGGGTGTTGAAGAGTTAGAGCGGAGCTTCGGTAACGGGTACATCCCGAAGCTCTTTATATCAAGCGCAAATTCTCATCTGCGCGAAGGCGGGAGCATGCGAGACACGAGGAGAGGTGAAGCGTTCTCGCAACGCTCCCACAAAGATTAGTCCTTATCCTCCTGTTCCTTCTCGTGCCGAGATTTCCATTTCTCACGCATTTGCTCAACCTTGGCGCGCTGCTCCTGGGTCAGGACTCCATAGATCCTGGATTTCATGCGCTGCTTCTCAACGATCAGCTCGGTTCTGATATCCGCTTGTCCCTTCGCGACGGCCCGAACCTTCGCCTCGTCAAATTGACCCATTGGGAGAGCGCGGAGCTGATCGCGCCCCGCCTTTAGTTTTTGGACAAGAGGTTTTATTTTTGCGCGCTCTTCGAGCCTGATGGAAAACATCTCTTTCTTTTGCGCGTCAGTCAGATTGAGCTCTTTCCACAAATGGTGATGCCCGTGATGATGATGCTTCCAGTGATGTCCGCGTTCACATTCAGCGGCGTCCGCATCTTGCGGGCCGGTCTTGCTAATGTCGGCAACGGCAGGAGTGGCCGACCCCTGCTGGGCTCCGACTGCGATAGAGTTAAAGAAGAGCCATGACCCGATCATCCATACTGCCGCTACAAAAGTTATGGTAAACGCTGTCAGTAACCTTTTCATATCGTTTCTCCTTATAATTTGATGGTACGCTGATGATGTATAAATAAAAGAAGCCTGCGTCGAGGTCGAGTTAATATTCGTTAAAGCAGGTAAAGTTTCGTAAATGAATATCTGAGTTAAAAGAGGAAACATTATCTCAGCGGCCTCTGGATGTCTTGTGAACGAGTCTGCAATAAGAGATAAATCTTCTTGGCTCAAATAAAGTCCATCCTTTTTGGAAATCCTGAGGTTCGGATGACAAAACGCAGAGGTGAGAAATTATTCGACAATGATGACAACTTCGATTTGGCAGAAACTATATTGAGGAAACCCTGATCCGGGTTGCTGAAGGGATGGGAGGACCTGATGCTCGGATCGCTCTCGCATCATGAGATCTTACTTCTGGCAAAAAGCTGCTTGGTAGATAATGGGAGAGCGCTTCACCGAAAGAATTCTCACCGTAACCGGGACTTGCCGGATGCAACAGCGGAATGCTTTTCAATTCCTCTCTCACGTCATGAGCGCATTCTTCCGGTCTTGAGTCCTCAACCCTCAATGCTTCAATCCCTCATAACTGAGAAAAGCCTCCTCCTACCACGTAAGCATTGATGACGTCTTTGCCTTTTAGTCCGGTCTTCACGAGGCATGAGGCACAAGCAGCTATAGGGATGTCGAGTGCACCAACTTTTTCTATTGTCCCGGTTATTTCCGGTTCTAAACCAAGTCCCTGCTCTTTCATTTTCAGCAGGGCAATTGCTGCGTAAATACGCCCGCCTGGATTATAACCTCTCAGAACGTTTTCAATAAGGTCAACTCTTTTAGCTTTGACCAGCAAGTCAATGGATTTCCTTCCTTCCAAAACTGGACCGTCTAGACCACAAATGCCATTTCCTACTCTAGAGTTATTCAATGGGGAGGTTAAATAATCATACGCCTTTGCGAGCTTAGATGGCACATGAACTGATCGCATGGCTCCTAATTGTTCTGCAACAGCCTTGTAGTACAAATCGAATACTTGAGGGTATCGTTTTTGAAAATAAAATGTATCTTTATCTTCTTTGAAGGGCGGGCCGCCATGCGACTTCCACGTTTTAATTATGTCCTTTCGCATTAGAGGCCATTCGTTAGGTTTATAGAAACTGATCTCATAGAAGCCTATTGTGCCGTTGAATGATATTACCTCAATACTAATCGACGTATATCCGAACCCTTTACCATAGCTTATTTTTCGAGCACCAAATCCCAGAGCATCATCTCGAATGGTCCACTCTCCCTCGATGCTCCGCTTAAGGTCCTCTACCGTATTATGATCGCCCATTGGTATCGTTCGCAATACTATTCCAATCCCTTGCAAATCGCCATGAAACCACTCAGGATTGAGAGATTTACTTTCGTGCGCAAGGCATAAAGGAGTGAAGCAAGGTAGACAACAAATCAAAAGAAGTCCTATGATAATAACCGGAAATCGCTTGGCGACCACACCGGAAAGCGTCATCGTTCATACCTCCAGCGTCTAAGGATAAGTTAGAATATAGATATTCATTTGCAAAGTTCACTGTCTTAATTCTGAATAATGCGGCAACTTCATCACCTACGGATCCTGACGAATATTTTGGACCCTGACTGCACCCGAGAACCTCTTCAAGCACCCTAAAGACCGATGTTAACTACCTGCCATTCAAGACTTATGGTTTTCGTTTCATCGGTCGGAGCAACCTGTTCTCATTATGACAGGCGCACATTGTAATCGGTAACCACTTGTCTCATTCGGGTTTTCCACATACCGCTGTTTTAAAATCAGAAATGAACTCCCATACGTCACCATACGGCTCCGTTCTGACCTGGAGGTGTCCCATCCATTGCTGATCGTTCTGTTTGGGGTAATCCTCCCTGCAATGTGAACCCCGGCTCTCGACCCTCACGATCGCAGCTTCGAGAATAAGGCAAGCCGCTCGTGCAGCCGAACGCAGTTCAATCGCACTCATTTGGGCCGTGTTCAGTGTTTTTTTGTTGCCCTGCCCGGAAAATGAGAAGCTGCCGGTGATGTCCCGCATATTGCCCAAAGCGCGAGAAAGACCTGCCTCGTTTCTCACTATCCCCCCCTCTTCCCACATAATTTTGCGGATTCTGTCCAGAAGACCGGTTTCGTCACCCCCGGGGCCATCAAAGGCCCGAAACCGTTCATCGAGCCGCTTCAAGACAGATCGCCGCTCTTCTGCGCCGCTCCTCTTCGCCCAATCGGCCGCCGAATTCCCGGCCCTTGCTCCGAATACCACGGTTTCGCTAAGCGCATTGCCTCCCATCCGGTTGGCGCCGTGCAGCCCTCCTGTAACCTCTCCGGCAGCGAAAAGTCCCGGAACAGAGGTCGCCCCCCTGCCGTCAATTCTTACTCCGCCCATGGTATGGTGGGCCGCCGGGGCCACACAAAGAGGACGGCTGCCCCCTCCGTGGCGATCTCCAAATATGGGCCTCAGGGAGGCTGAGAAGGGATCGCTATGCCATTGTTCATCGGTAACGTCCCGTATATCCAGGAAAATCCCCTGGCTGTTCCGATAAATTTCCTGAAAAAACGCCTGTGAAAGGCGGTCCCGGGCCTTGGCCGCCGCAGGGCGTTCATCTATGCCGTATTTTCTGAGAATATCCTCGCCGGATTCATTTACAAGCCGGCCGTTGTCGGCGAGCATAGGCGGAATCACCAGGGGCGCATATCCGGGTTCGGCCAGGCATACTGGATAAAACTGCACGAATTCCATATCCTGCAGGAGCGCTCCGGCCTCAATCGCCAATATCCACCCGTCCCCCAGCATCCGCCTTGGATTGTCGTGGCGAAGGTAGAGAGCGGCAGCCCCACCGGTTGCCAGCACCACTGCCCCGGAACTGAACGCTATAAGCTCACCCGATTGCCGTGAAAAACCCATAAGACCCGCCACCCCGTTTTCTATCACCAGGCCGGTGGCCGTCAGGTCTCCCATGAACCTCGTCCCCAACTCCCTGTTTTTTCTGATGAGGCAGTTCACTATCTCCCCACCCAGAGCTGGAGGGTGGCCTTTGGCAAATAGGAATCCATGCCGGACTTCAGCCTGGATTCCCCAGCTTATTAGTTCACTCAGCCTCGCTGGGGCCTCTTCACAGAGAATTTCGGGAAGAACCGGCTGATTTATTCCACGGCCTGCCTGAAGAGTGCGCGTCAGATGTCCGGCAGTTCCCGAACTGTCAGCACCCCCCATCGCCCCGCCGCTTAGCCAGGTACAGGTGGACTTGCCGGGCCCTGCCTTGGAGAGCACGAGAACATCAAGCCCCGCTTCCCGCGCCGATATGGCAGCCCTGAGGCCGGCGGCCCCGCTGCCCAACACCAGAACGTCGCATGCAACATGTTCCATCTGCTTAATCTGCCCTCATTTACTGTATTGGCTTAAATATCATGACGCGATTCCCAAGAATCGCTCACAGTTCAGGTTCCACTTTCCGGGGACTGTCTTCACTCCTCAAATCATCCTGACAGGCTTGTTACTCTATCCGGCAAACCTTTACCGCATCGTTCTCATAAACGCAGGGAAGCCCGCCGGCCCCCGGCTTTTCCAGAATCACCCACCCTACCCCGAAGCGTTCCTTGAGGCGCCGAAAATCGTCCGGTCCGAAGTTTTTCCAATCGCTAAGCGCCCTCACCTGGTCGTACCATTTTAGGGCTGTCTCCGAGACCACGGACCCGTCCGTTGTGATATCCCCGGCCGCAAACATTACGCTGACGACCGCCGGGTCCTTCACCACGTCACACATCATGCTTCTTTCCGCAAGCGCCCTGAAGCCGTGGAAATCCTCCCCGCCGCTCTTCATGCTCCTGGGGTCCAGCGCAAAGAAGGCGTCCTTCGGCGTGTTATCGCGGACCCAATTGAAAGCCTGGACCCACTGGTTCCGCGGCTTCATCCCAGGCCACTCGATATGGTCGCTTGCACGGAATTGATAGCTCTGGACTGAAAACATCACGGCGAAAATGGGCATGAAAAAGAGCACCCAGCGAAGTGGTTTGCTTTTCAGGAAATATTCCCCGACAAGTCCGCCGAGCACGAGAAAAAGGATCAGATACACGACATGAAAAGCCCGCATCGGCTGAAGCGCCACAAGCCTGTCGAGGGGCGGGACGCAGAAACCCATCGACAGGGCAGCGAAAAAGAGGCCGAAGACAGCAGTCAGCGAGACTACGAGGTTGAATCCGGGCAAAGTGTTGGACGGCCGCATCCGACTGACGGAAAAAAGAATTGCAAGAGGCGCCACCAACCCGATTAACTCGTACCAGGTCCAGCGGCAGAGATAACAGTAGCGTTGCGAGACCTCGCCCCATACATCGTTCACCGAAGCGGCCCCGGCTGCCAAGAAGGGTTCCAACTGTTTTTTAGCGCTCTGTTGTGCCCATTGGCGACGCCATGCCAAAAAAGCAGCCAACAAAGCTCCGGGAAATGCCAGGAGAGGGTTCATCACACCGGCGGCCAACGTCCAGATGGCTGCTTTCAAAAGCCTCCCGTCAAGCACTTCCACGAGCGCGAATAGAGCGAAGGCAGTTGTCAACGTTCTCGGATGAAGATACTGAGTGACCAGAAGGAGGGCCGTGCCGGCAACCGGCAGTGTCAAAAGAGCGGTAATGAGCGTTACCGATGACCACTGGGCTGCGGGTGAGGCAAACATTTTTTTGCTGAGCCTAAGACACCCGAGTAAAACAAGGAAAATCGAAAGGATGTGTGTAAAGAATATCACCCGCTCCAGCCCCAGGTGGCTCAATCGCACCAGCAGGGCCATCGCACTGGGGTAGATCGTAAATCTCATCTGATGCATGAAGAAAACGGAATCATGCGGATAGAGGGCCGGGTCGAGGTGGGATTTAATGGCGGGCAGATATACGGCTTCGTCTTCCAGCCCAAGGTGATAGCCATGCGCGAGAAGACCCAGGAAGGTCAAAAGCATGAGAATGACGATTTCTGGGACTTTTCCGCGTTTTGCCGCCTTTATCGACTCTATTGCCGCAGCGAACCGGCCAAGAAGCGCAGCCCAAGGACCAATGCGGGATTGAAGATTGTTCATGTTTCCTGGCTTCCGTGCGATGTGGTTCTCCTGAGATCTTTAGGCAAGAGGCTTTTAGCCGGAATAATGCGCCAAGTTGTGCGCAATGCATCTGAACCAGATTTTGGGATCGGATTTTTGCCTTAATAACTTCCGATGCAACGCAAAAGCTCGCAAAACCATACGATTTTCTAATCGAACATGCAAGTCGTATCACACTCCACTCCAATTAACTGCTCTCTTATGCGCGGCGCACCGATCCGTGTTATCAGAGTTTGTCTAATGCGATAACTGAGATACCCGGGCTTACCATATTGCCAAGGGATGAAACCAAAATCTCCGACACCAGCTTGTCTGGCCCAACAAGCAATTTCGGGTAGTGGGTCATTTTGATTTTTAATGCCTCTTGACACCTTGACCGCTCAAGTATACGATGGGGGCATGAAAAAGTCAAAGACGCCAAGAGACATAAACCAGCTTGCCGCTTTCATCGCGGGACAGGCTACCTCTGATTCTAAACCCGATCAGCCCGCAGAACCACAGAAAAATCCTGCTGCTGTCGAGCTTGGCCGCCTTGGAGGTCTTAAGGGCGGAAAAGCCAGGGCCGAAAAGCTGACGCCCAAAGAACGGCAGCTAATCGCCTTGAAAGCGGCAAAAGCACGGTGGGATAAAAGACCGAAACCGTAAAGATTGCCCGGAAAGCGGCAAGAGTGAGATGGGGTAAAAAGGAAGATAACCCTTCTGCTTAACCGCTTAACCATTAAGTCACACCGTTAACCCATCAAGACAATAAACCGTTACAATGTTAATCTATTCCGATCCCATTACCCGCAAGATGGCTCTAGATGGGCTTGCACAGTCTATCGACTTAGACAGTTAGTAGCGGCCACTAACCATTTATCAAGGTTTATGGGTTCATGACTTATTTTTTAGTTGACTTGCAACTTATTTCTGATTTAAGCTTTCACTCGAAAGGAGGAACCACCGATGGCAGATAGAAATCAAATTATTGCATACAAGAAGGCACTTGAAGCCGCAGAAAAAGAAAGGGACTCGGTATTGGCTAGGCTGCTCGATCTCGAAGCACTCCAAAAACGGGTCGCAAGGCTGGATTCGACTATTGAAGGGTTGAAAGCTTTGATCGGCACAGCCCAAACGGAATCACAAACGGCGAGTACTGAGAGCACTTCAAGTCAAACTCCAGACCAAGAGCATGTTCGTATGCCTCCCCGACTAATACGTTTTCCATCAGAGGATAAAACTCAAACGGGTGAATTTAAGAGATTTGAACAAGCTGAACAAATTTTGAGAAAGTCGGGCCAAAGTATGAGTTTAACTCAAATAGCCCACAAGTTCCTCGAATATGGATGGCTCTTGAACAAGAAAACGGCGGTTCAGATCGTGAGAAACGCCCTTATAAGGAAAATAGAAAAAGGCGAGGTGTTCAACAAAAATGCGGAGGGATTAATCGGACTCATTGAGTGGCAGAGCAAAGAACCTGAGACCATAAAGTAAAACGGCCTGCTAACTAAGCTTGTCGAGGGCACATTAGCAAGACCGTTTTAAGGAGTCGGAAGCATGATAGGCATGCACCGCATAAGGTGCCGAAGCCCACCACTACCCCCTTGAGCTTTTAAGTAAAACACAGAAGCTATTGTTTTGTCAATAAAAAAGTGAGGGGGCGTAGTTCAGAGGATGAACAGCGGACTACTAATCCGCCCGATGCGAGTTCGACCCTCGTCGCCCCCTCCAAAAATCACCGATAAGTTAAATTATTTATCGGCAAAGTCAATTATTTTCTTGACATTGCTTGAGCGCTCAAGTATAAAGGTCATTATGGAAGGAACACTTGAGCGAAAGGTAAACCCGTGAACAGACTGAGCCTCGAAAAACGAACACAGATTCTAAAATGTCTGGTTGAAGGTAACTCTATCCGGGCAACCGCACGTATCTGCGATGTGGTCAAAAATACGGTTATTAAGCTCTTGTGCGAGGTGGGCGAAGCCTGTTCAAAGTATCAGGATGAACACCTGCGAAATCTTTCTTGCAAGCGGATTCAATGCGATGAGATTTGGTCTTTTGTCCACTCCAAGGAGAAAAATGTTCCTGCCGAGAAAAGGGGTCAAGTTGGGTGGGGAGATCATTACACCTGGACCGGCCTTTGTGCCGATACGAAGTTGATGGTGTCGTGGATGGTGGGGAAAAGGGATTACCCTACTGCAACCGTTTTTATGAACGATCTGGCTTCCAGGCTGACAGGTAGGATTCAACTTACCACCGACGGTCACAACGTGTACCTGAATGTAGTGGATGAGGGGTTCGGTCTTGATATAGACTATGCTATGTTGATTAAGCTATACGGCGACAGTAGTGAGCAGAAGGTCGAGAAGCGGTATAGTCCCGCAAAGTATGTGAGCAGTGAAAAGAAGGTAATCAGGGGCAACCCTGACCCCAAGTACATTTCAACTTCTTATGTGGAGCGAAACAACCTCACAATGCGCATGGGAATGCGCCGGTTCACCCGCCTCACCAATGGATTTTCAAAGAAGGCTGAGAACTTGGCGCATGCTGTATCGCTACACTTCATGTATTATAACTTCGTTCGGATTCACCAGAGCTTGCGGGTTACTCCGGCGATGGAAGCAGGGATTACGGATCGGCTTTGGACCTTGGAGGATGTTGCGCGATTGATCGAATAATCTTTGGAGAAATCTCATTCTGCGCTAAGATGCCAATCGGCCCTAGATTGAAGGATTACACCCCATGGCATCTAGCAACCCAAAGCATAATTCCGGCAAATCCGTAAACCCAAAGGATACAGCCGGTCACCCAACCAATGTCGCTCCAGGGAAGCCTAAGACCACGGCGGGCATTCCCCCACCCCCAAAAAAGCGCGATGATTCCGACAATAGCACTCAAGATCGCAAGTTTTGGAGGAAAAAACCTATTGAAATCACCACACTCATTATAGTTCTCGCCTACACTGTAATTTCTTTCTTCCAATGGTGGGCCTTGTCGGACTCCAATCAGATTAATCAACAATCTCTGGAAATCAACCGACAGTCCGTGGAGATCAGCCGACAATCTCTGGTCTCCGTCCAAAGGGCTTTTGTAACATGGAAAGGGTTTACAGTGGAACCAAGAGTTGAGCGTTGGGAATCTGAGGAAAAGAAGTATTTTGCGGTTAAAACAATTTGGGAGAATAGCGGCACAACTCCAGCCATAAGAATCATTTACAGTAATAAAGGTAAAACGATGCGGGACGAACCCGACGACATACAATTCAAAAGCCAAGGGCAACCATCGGACTATGCGATTGAGGCTCTCGGCCCCAAATATCAAACGACCACCACGGCAATCTCCATACCAGAATCTTATTTCGGGAAAGAAGTGTTCCCTTCCTTGAAGCAACACAAGGGGCTTCCCCCGAAGCAGCACAAAATAGTTGAACTGAAGCAGGGCTTTTTCATTTGGGGGTGGGTTGTATACGCAGATGACTTTCCAGGAACGCAGCTTCACGTTACGGAGTTCTGCAGAAGGTTGCACGGAGTTAGGTCTTCGCCGGACGGAAGCCTCACTTTCGATTGGGACGCATGCCGTCATCACAACTGCGTTGACAATTATTGCGAAGATTATCACACTATCGCGAATATTATGCCAAAATGAAGTCATTACTCACTCCCCTTTTTCAAAATGACCCACTACCCAATTTCGTAATCCGATTGACAGTTTTGTTTGCTTGCTGTTAAACTTTTAAATTCACTGCATGGGCCAGGCATCAAAAATGGGCGGATTTTGGTCCGAATTTTGGCCTGCCCGCGGCTATTATGTCCGCTTCAACATCAAAGCAGGCGAAGTAAGGGTTTTTTCATGAAACTCAAAGGTGCACAGATATTTTTCGAATGTTTGAAAAAAGAGGGTGTGGATGTCATATTCGGGTTTCCGGGCGGCGCCGTTCTGGACATATATCATGAGATGGCCAGACACAACATAAGGCACATTCTGGTTCGCCACGAGCAGGGCGCCACACACATGGCCGACGGATACGCAAGGGCGTCAGGCCGGGTGGGGGTCTGTCTGGTCACTTCGGGTCCCGGTGCGACAAATACCGTAACGGGTATAGCCACCGCCAACATGGATTCTGTCCCGATGGTGGTATTCACCGGTCAGGTGCCGACGCCGCTCATCGGGGATGACGCTTTTCAGGAAGTGGATATTATCGGCATCACCCGGCCATGCACCAAGCACAGTTACCTGGTGCGGGATGTGAACGATATGGCCACGGTAATAAAGGAAGCTTTTTACCTGGCGCGTACGGGCCGCCCCGGACCTGTGGTTGTAGACCTGCCGAAAGACGTGGTTCAGGCATTTGCCGACTTTAAATATCCCAAAAAAGTGGACCTTCCCGGTTACCGGCCAACAGTGGAGGCGCATGCCGGACAGGTCAAGAAGGCTTACCAGCTTATCAGCAAGGCCAGGACGCCGGTCATTTTCGCCGGTGGAGGCATTATTATCTCGGAGTCCTCCGATGAACTCGCCAGGTTGGTTAAGCTAATCCAGGCGCCTGTGACCTGCTCCCTGATGGGTCTTGGCTCCTTTCCGGCTACAACGGTTGACGCCAAAGGGCTCAGGCAGCCTAATCCGTTCTGGCTGGGAATGCTCGGGATGCACGGCACCTATCAGGCCAACATGGCTATATCCCATGCGGACGTTATCTTTGCGGTCGGCGTGCGTTTTGACGATCGAGTAACCGGAAAGATCAGCACATTTGCCCCCAAAGCCAAGATAATCCACATAGACGTTGACCCGACAAGTATCAGCAAAAACGTCCAGGTCGATATTCCCATCGTGGGCGACTGCAAGAATGCGCTCCAGCAGATGATACAACTTGCCGAAAAAGAGCCGATCCAGGATCTTGCCGGCGTGCGCGCTCCATGGTTTGACCAGTTAGCCCAGTGGGAGAAAGATCACCCGCTTTCATACTGTGCGCAAGGCGATCTGATAAAGCCGCAGTACGTTATTGAAAAAATTTATGAGATTACGGGTGGCGACGCCATAATCACCACCGAGGTGGGCCAGCACCAGATGTGGACTGCCCAGTTCTACAAGTTCGACCGCCCGCGCACACTGTTGACCTCGGGTGGCCTCGGAACAATGGGCTACGGTTTTCCAGCGGCCATTGGAGCCCAGGTAGCCTTTCCTGACAGACTGGTGATAGATATCGCCGGTGACGGAAGCATCCAGATGAACATTCAGGAATTGTGCACGGCGGTCTGTAACAATATTCCGGTGAAAGTCGCCATCATCAACAATACTTATCTGGGTTTGCCGCGCCAGTGGCAGGAGCTTTTTTATGAGAAGGACTATACGGGGTCCTGCCTGGAAGGGTCTCCCGATTTTGTCAAGCTGGCCGAAGCCTATGGGGCTGTGGGACTGAGGGCTGTACGGCCCGAAGAGGTCGAACCGGTCCTCCGGAAAGC
>Ga0116134_1000980_pt1 | contig 14623 bp, 11 predicted proteins | sample June2015DPH_19_5_FD_89737 | JGI IMG/M metagenome (GOLD analysis project Ga0116134, IMG submission 89737) | Peatland microbial communities from SPRUCE experiment site at the Marcell Experimental Forest, Minnesota, USA - June2015DPH_19_40 | ecosystem: Environmental > Terrestrial > Soil > Wetlands...
CCACTTCAGCCTATTCATTATTCGCTGCCGATGGCCAGCGCGCAGGTGAAGACATGCGTCCTCTTCGCGGGATTGTTCGCGGAGGGGAAGACGAGTGTGGCGGAGCACGTTCGCACGCGCGATCACAGCGAGGTCGCCCTGCGCGAGTTTGGTGTCGAGGTGGGGAGCAGCGAATCCCATTGGTTTATCGGCTCCATTAAACATCACCTTTACAGAATCACCGTCGAAGGCCGCGCGCATCTGAAGCCGCTCGATTTGTATGTGCCGGGCGATCTTTCATCGGCCGCATTCTTCCTGGTGGCCGCGCAAATGGTGCGCGAATCCGACGTGACCATCCTGGGCGTCGGCCTGAATCCCACGCGGTCGTCACTGCTCGATTTTCTGGCGAGCATGGGCGTGAATATCAAGATCCTCGACGTACAGCAGACCAATGGCGAGTTAATTGGCAGCCTTCGCGTTCGCAAGTCGCGTGTCCGCGGAGGCCGAATTGACGGCGCACTGGCAGCCGCGCTCATCGACGAAATCCCAGTACTGGCCGTGCTGGGCGCGATGAGCGAAGAAGGGCTGTCGGTTCACGATGCCTCCGAGCTGCGGATCAAGGAGACCGATCGCATCGCAAGCATCGAGGAGAATTTCCGCCGCATGGGCGTGAGCATCGAGACTCGACCGGACGGTTTCGACGTTCCGGGACGCCAGCAGTTTCACGCCGCCGAGCTGAGTTCTTTTGGCGATCATCGCATCGCCATGGCATTTGCGGTTGCCGCGCTTGCCGCCGACGGACCATGCTCCATTCAGGACGCGGAAGCGGCCTCCGTATCCTTCCCCGATTTTTTCGATACACTACAACGGATCGCCGCGTAACCGCATGGACACCGAAGATCTTACAATCGAAGGCCTGGTGCACGACCTCAATAATGTGTTCCAGACCATTGGCGAAGCGGCCGAACTCCTGGAGAGCGATCCGCAGTGGAAGAAGCTTGCGGGCACGCTCGAGCGCAGCGTGGACAGCGGCCGGCGAATCGTCTGGAGCATTATGGAGACCAGCCGCTCACAGGCCGAACTGGGGCCGGTTGTCGAAAGCGCGGTTGCATTCGCGCGAGATTACCTCGAATGTGTGCACGCACCGAGCGTTGAATTCACTCACTCAATTGCAGCCAGCCTGCCGATTGCCGGGCATGCCGCGGCGTGGGAGCGCGTGCTGGTGAATCTGTTGCTGAATGCCGCGCAGGCGGGCGCCCGCAGAGTCGAAATCGACGCGAGCGATGGTGAGATTTTCATCCGCGATGACGGCGCGGGAATTTCCGAACAGGTGCTGCCGCGTATTTTCGAGCCACACGTCTCCACGCGATCGGCGCTGCACGGGCTGGGCCTGTCGATTGTCCGGTCAATTGTGGAGCGCAACGGCGGCACGGTGTCCGCGAGCAACCGGCCTTCCGGCGGCGCGGAGTTTGTGATTCGAATGGAAGCCCGCGCGGTCGCTACAACTTCGCACGAATAGACGTTCATTCCGCGCGCAGAAAATCTGCCGCTACATCGTGTAATAGCCGGTGCTTTCCCGTCACCTCATAGTTCAGACGGCGCATTGTATCGGCGCTAATTCTGCCAGAGAGATCGGCGAGAATCGTCTCAAGGCCGGGGTGTTGGTGCAGCGAGTCGAACCGAACCACGATGCTTGCCTGATACGGCGGGAACGCCTTGCGGTCGTCCTGAAGCACCGTAACGTCGAGGATAGAAAGCAGACCGTCCGTGCTGTTGGCTGCGGCCATGGTCACCTGCCCCTGATCGAGCGCCCGGTACAGCAGACCGAGATCCATCGTCTTCGGCGCACCCGCCCAGCGCAGGCGCGGGTATGTGGTCATTAACGCCCGGTAGCCGTCGGCGCGCGTGAGAAACTCGTAGCCGACGCCGAGCGCCCAGGGATCCGGCCGCCGTTCGGCATCGCTCAGCGTGACAAGGTGGCTGGCTCGCGCATCGGAGCCGCGGACGATCATCGCGAAGGAATCGTCAAAACCCAGCGGATCGCACCATTTCAGGCCTTTTGTCGCATACTCGGCTCGCACACGATCCAGCACTTCGGACGGATCCGAAAGCGGCTTGTGTTTGAGGATCGCGGTGAAGGCGGTTCCGGTGTACTCGGGATAGAGATCGATCTCATTGGCCAGCAGCGCCTGGTGCGCCAGCATCGACCCGGCGAGATCAAAGCGCCTGATTACTGTCTGGTGCAGCCGCCGCTCCACCTGCTGCGCGACGATCTCGGCGAGCACCAGTTGTTCGGTGAAGTTCTTCGATCCGACAACGACGTGCCGAGTACCCGAACAGCCGGCGAGCAACGAGAGACCGCAAACCGTCACCGCCAAATGCTGAGAACGGAACTTCATGTAGAGACCATCATCGGCTATCCTGAGGAGCGATGAAACCGATGCCTCCGCCACGGCGCGAATATCTGGAGTTCCTGTCTGCCTATGAGCCGGAAATCACCGCCCTGGCTTTAGCAGTGCGCGCGCTGGTACTCACGGAAGCCCCCGATGCGGTGGAGCTGCTTTATGACGCGTACAACGCGGTGAGCGCTGGCTACTCATTCACCGGCCGGCCCAGCGACGCGTTCATTCACATCGCTGCCTACGCGGGGTGGGTGAATCTGGGTTTCAACCATGGAGCAGATCTGGACGACCCCGATGGTGTGCTGCAGGGAAGGGGCCGCCAGGTTCGGCACATTCGCATCGCCAGCATCGCAGATGCGCGGAAACCGGTGGTGCGCGCCTTTGTCAGAGCCGCGATTCGCGAAGCTCTTCGTCCTGAAGGAAAAAACGTCGCCGCCGGTACGAGTGTGGTACGCGCGATTTATCCGAAGCGTCGCAGGCCGAAATAACTTCAGCTCTTTTTCGCCCGTCGCTTCGCCACCCAGCCCTCTTTGTTCACTTGATGACCACGCCCGATCGCTAGCGCGCCGTCCGGAACTGGCCCGGTGATCACCGAGCCCGCGCCGATATAGCTGTCATCGCCGACCTGAACGGGGGCAACCAGCGTGGAATTGCTGCCGACAAATGCGTTGTCGCCGATATGCGTGCGATGCTTTTTCACGCCATCATAGTTGCAGGTGATGGTGCCCGCGCCGACGTTCGTCTTCGCGCCGATATCTGAATCGCCCAGATAAGCGAGGTGATTCGCCTTCGCACCCGGGCCAAGATTGGTCTTCTTCAATTCGACGAAGTTGCCGACGTGCGCTCCTGCGCCGACTTCATTTTCGAGGCGTAATCGCGAAAACGGACCGAGGCGCGCATCACGGCCGACGTGCGAAGTCGCGATCAGCGTATAGGGCGCGACCTGCACGCCGCTCTCGATCCGCGACGATTCGATGACACACCCCGCGCCGATGTGGCAATCCTCGCCAATCTCCGTGCGTCCCAGAATGTGCGTGAAGGGGCCAACAATCGTATCCCGCCCGATGGTCACCGGCAGATCGATGGTTACCGACTCGGGCTTCTCGATAGTCACACCGGCCAGCATCAGCTCGCGGCATTTGCGTGCGCGGAAGATGCGATCGACCTCGGCCAGTTCCACTCGCGTGTTGATGCCCAGCAGCTCACTCGCGTCGGCGCTCTCCATGGCCGCCACTGTATGCCCGGCGCGCGTCAGAATCTCCACCATATCGGTGAGATAGTATTCGCGAGCGGGATTATTCGTACCAATGCTGTCGATATGCTTCCAAAGCAGATCGGAGCGAAAGCAATACATGCCTGGATTAATGAGATCGATCGCCAGTTGCTCCGAAGACGCTGCCTTCTGCTCGACGATGGCTTTCACGTTGCCGCGGTCGTCAAGGATGATGCGTCCGTAGCCGGTGGGATCGGACAGCCGCGTAGTGATCAGCGTCGCAGCGGCATCGCTGGCCACTTGTCTCTCGATCAAGCGCCGCAATGTCGCGGCCGCGAGCAGCGGGCAATCGCCGTAGAGAACCACCAGCAAGCCACCGTGGTCCAGCAGGTCCCGGCACGCCTTTACGGCATCACCCGTCCCGCGCTGTTCCTTCTGCAAAGCAAAATGCACCTGACGATGCGCCAGCGCTGCCTTCACATCCTCCGCCCGATGCCCCACCACAACCACGATGTTCTCTTCGCCCGTGAGCTCGCTGGCGGTGTTGAGCACGTGCTCAACAAGAGGCAGGCCCCCGGCGCGATGCAACACCTTCGCGCGTTTCGATTTCATGCGGGTGCCCTCTCCCGCGGCGAGGACTACCACGCTGATCCGTGGATTCATTGTGCTTGCCTCCTTCTGCGGCCTCTACGCGCGAGTTCCATGGCGATAGCGGCGGCCGCCGTAGAGTTGTGGCGAATCTTGTCGTCCTGGCAGAGCAGCTTCGCGCCGAGCACCTTCACGCCGAGTTTGCTGATGCGGTCGACGTCGTTCAACACTGGATGCGACCGTTGCGCCGCGTATTTGTCGGCCATCTCTTCGCTGATTTCGCCAGTGTTGAGCACGGCCACATCTGTGAGCCGCCCGCCGGCGTGATCCTGAATGGCAGCGATGTGGTCGGCCGCGGTCAGACCGCTCGTCTCGCCGGGTTGCGACATCAGGTTAATGTATGTCGCCTTTATGGCAGGCGACTCCCGGATGGCCTGAGCCAGACCCTCCACCAGCAGATTCGGAATGATGCTGGTGTACAGCGATCCAGGACCCAGCGTGATCAGATCCGCGCGGGCGATGGCCTCGATCGTCTGCGGCAGCGGCTCGCAATGCGCCGGATTCAGGCGGATTCGCCGGATACGGGAACGGCTGCGGCTGATACGGGTTTCGCCGGCCACCACTTTGCCCGATTCAAGCTCAGCCACCAGCGTCACGTTCTTAGCCGTGGCCGGATAAATCCGCCCTCGACTGGCCAGTATTTCAGAGGAAGTCCGTACAGCCAGAGAGAAATCCCCCATAACTTGGGTCAAAGCCATAAGAAACAGATTTCCGAAGCTGTGGCCCTTCAATCCGCGCCCTGCGCCGAAGCGATACTCGAACAAGCGGGAGAGCAGCGCTTCATCTTCGGACAACGCCACCATGCAACTGCGAATGTCGCCCGGCGGAAGCACGTCGAAATCGCGGCGCAAACGGCCGGAGCTGCCGCCATCGTCGGTAACCGTGACAACCGCCGTGATTTCCGCCTGCCGGGTTTCACCGGCATAGTCCTTCAGCCCGTGCAACAGCGCGGACAGGCCGGTGCCGCCTCCGATGCAAACGATATGCAGAGGTTCCATGCTAAGACTTCAGGATCGCAAATCGGCCGCACACCAATCGCGGGTGTGTGCGCTGGCCTGGGGAAGCAGACACAAAGTGGCGGGTCAGGCGGATTGCTCTTCGTCGTCGTACACGGGAACTTTTTCCAGGTCCTCGGCTTCGAAAACCTGGTCACAGTCGAGGCAACGGACGTAATCCACTCCGTCTCGCCTCGCCAGCATCTCGGTACGTTTGTGCTCGCAAAACATAGGGAACGAGAATAACCTTATTCTAAGCGGACCGGAAAGCCTGTCAAGCCCCCATTTTGCGCCTGGGTACCGGGAGAATCGCATCAGCGGCTAATGAGGACGCTCGGTGATGGTGACGGCCTGTTGCAGGCGGAAGCTGATGCGGGTTTCCGTGGCGAGAGAAGCGGTCCGTCCCCGGGTGAGCAGGATTCCTCCGGCTCCCGCCGCGCCGCCCGCGGCAGCTCCAATCCCCGCGCCCTTTCCGCCGCCTGCCATTGCGCCAATCACCGCGCCGAGCACCGCTCCGCCGCCCACCTTCGCGGCGTTTTCGCCAGCGGCGGAGTCCCCGGTCTTATCGAATGCCGTGGTCTCGATGGCGACCTCTTGTCCATCCGAAGTGTGAATCTTAGTGAGCGACAGACTCAGCCGCCCCGGAGTTCCTCCTCTCGCGCCATGCACTACGTCCACAATCTTGCCTTCCACGCGCGCTCCGCGCTCGGCAATGACAAAACCGTCGGCGGCCAGCGGCTGGTCGAGCGTAGCGAAAAACGAGTCACCCTTCTCGTTCTTGTCGCTGGAAAGCGCTTCTGAGAGACGCACTGCTATCACCGTACCCGGCTGCAGCGTGACGTGATTGAGCGCGAGCGGCGCAGGCGCTGGGGTCGAAACCTCGATGCCCGGTGCGGGGGCCTGGCCGGGGGTTGGTTCGACAGCAGGCGTGGGCGGTGGTTCAATCGGCTGCGCTGCCGGCGGGGGATCTTCTCTCACCGACGCGGGTACTTCGTCATCGGCCAGCGGTGGAGCCGCGCGCGCCACTTGAACGGGATGCTTGACGTATTTCGGGGCCTTTACCGCAGGCGCCACTTCGCGAATCACCTTAGGGTGGTCCGGCGTGGCCGGGGACTCTTCCGGCGCGACTGCGGGCGCGGGAGCTGGTGAGGGTTCGTCAGCCGCAACGGGAGCCAGCGGTGCGGCCTGCGGCTCTGGTGCAACAGTAGCGGCGGCAGCTACATGCGGCGGCTTGGCCGACGGCTTCAGGGCAACATAAACGATGCCCGAGGCCAGCATCGCGCCTGCCGCGAATGCCAGCGCCACCTTCGAATTCGCAATCATCTCTTATCCATTAAACGCGGGCCAGGACTTCCAGGTTGCGCTGCTAGAATTAACAAAAGATGAAGGAATTTCCGAGCGGTTTTGTGATCGGTTCCGTGCCTGTTGCTCCGGCGACGGTGCTGGCCCCCATGGCGGGCGTCACCGACACCGTCTTTCGGCGGCTGATTCGCGCGCAGGGCGGTTGCGGCCTGCTGATGACCGAGTTCACCAGCTCCCACGGCGTGGTGAATATGGTTCGGGCGCGCAAGCGTACCCGCGCATTTCGCTATTTGTTGTTCGAGCCGGAGGAACACCCTATCTCCGCGCAGATCTTTGGATCGGACCCGGAGGTTATGGCCAATGCCGCGCGGGTTTGCGAGGACCTGGGCTTCGACACCGTCGACATCAACTTCGGCTGTCCCGTGAACAAAGTGGTGAAATGCAACGGTGGATCCGGGCTGCTGCGCGATCTTCCGCTGGTTGAAGAGATCCTCACGAAAATACGCGCCGCGATCTCCATCCCGCTCACCATGAAGTTTCGCGCCGGCTGGAACGATCACGAACTGGTGCACGTGAAGATGGCCCAACTGGCCGAGGCTTGCGGACTGAACGCCGTGGCGCTGCATCCGCGTACCCGCGAGCAGGGTTACAGCGGCATGTCCGATTGGACGCGGATTGCCGAAGTGAAAGCCGCGGTTAGCATTCCCGTGATCGGCAACGGCGACATTACTACGCCTGAAGATGCAGTGCGTATGGTTCGCGAGACCGATTGTAACGCGGTGATGATCGGCCGCACAGCATCGTCGAACCCATGGATCTTCCGGCAGATTCGCGAGTATCTGGAAACCGGCACTTACTATCAGCCACCGGAGCGCGAACGCTATCGACTTATGCGCACTTACTACTCCATGCTGCAGTCGCACGAAGCACCCGATGCCGTGGGTAAGATGAAACAATTCGCCACTTACTTCACGCATGGCGTTCGGAACGGATCTAAGCTGCGCGTGGAGATCTACCGAAGCCATGAAGCCGCGGCAATTCTCGATCTGGTCGACCGATTCTTCGAGCGAGAACTCGAAGCCGTGCCCGCCTGACGACGGACCAATGAAGCAGGTCAAGCTGATTACTGACGGGGCGTGTATCGGCAACCCCGGGCCCGGCGGATGGGCCTGCATTCTGCGCTTTGGCGATATCAAGAAAGAGATGTGGGGGTCCGAGCCCCACACCACCAACAACCGCATGGAGCTGCAGGCGGCCGTACAGGGATTGCGCGCACTGAAGGAAAACTGCGCGGTGGAAGTGATCACCGATTCGCAATATCTGCGGAATGGAATCACCGAGTGGATCCACAATTGGAAAGCCAACGGATGGCGGACGAAGTCGAAATCGCCGGTGGTCAATCAGGACTTGTGGAAGGAATTGGACGAGCAGAACGAGCGCCATCGCACGGTGTGGTCCTGGACGAAGGGGCACGCTTCGCACGCGGATAATAACCGCTGCGATGAACTGGCCACAGCGGCGGCGCGGGATCAGTCCTTCAGCTCCGAATGAAAACGCATGAGGATCGTTACTAACGAATGACTGACATTAACCCACTTCTTGAAGAGCGCTTTCGAATCCCGTTCGATCAGATAAAGGCCGAGCACGTTGAACCGGCCATTGGCGAGTTACTCGGCCGGGCGAAGCGGGAGTTGGACACGCTGACGTCCACGCCGGGGCCGCGAACATGGGAAAACACCATGGCCGCTCTCGATCGCCTGGCGGACCCGCTGGAGTACGCCTTCGGGATCGTGCGGCATCTGGAATCGGTGGCGACAACGCCCGAGCTGCGCGCGGCCTTCAACAAGGTTCAGCCGGACGTGAGTGCGTTCTTCTCCAGCCTCCCGTTGAACGATGCGCTCTGGCAGGCGGTGAAGAGCTATGCGGAGACGGAAGAGGCAAAGGCGCTCACAGGCACGCGCCGGCGATTCCTGACGAAGACGGTGGACAACTTCCGCCGCCACGGCGCGGAGCTGGATCCGGCCGGCAAGAAAAAGCTCGAAGAAATGGATGTCGAGCTGACCACGCTAACCACGAAATTCAGCGAAAACGTGCTGGATTCCACCAACGCCTGGGAACTGATCGTCGACGATGAAAAGCAGCTTGCCGGGCTTCCTTCGAGTGCTGTCCAAGCCGCGCGAGCGAGCGCTGAATCGAAGGGTCAACCGGGCTGGCGATTCACCTTGCAGGGACCAAGCTACGTTGCTCTGATGACCTATCTGGACGACTCCGGTATTCGGAGTGACACATACCATGCGCAGACAACGCGAGCCACCACGGGCGACAAGGACAACCGGCAAGTTCTCGCGCGCATTCTCGAATTGCGTCGCGCCAAGGCGGAACTGCTCGGCTTTGCCGACTTCGCCGATTTCGTCCTGGTCGATCGAATGGCGCATACAGGCGCACAGGCCGAAGCGTTTCTTGCCGGGTTGCAGGCGAAGACCGAGGCTGCCTTCGCGCGGGAGAATGCCGAGCTGGAGTCGTTTGCCGGACGCGAACTCGAACCCTGGGATGTCGGCTACTACGCCGAGAAGCAGCGCAAGGCGCTATACGATTTCGATGAAGAGGAGCTGCGCCCATACTTCCCCCTCGAATCCGTGGTCGCGGGCATGTTCAAGATTGTGGGCCGGCTCTATGGTGTGCGCGTCGTCGAACAGACTGGCGTGCCAGTGTGGGACCCGGCCGTGAAATATTACGAGATTCGCGATGAGCGCACCGATGCGCTCTACGGAGCATTCCACGCTGACTGGTATCCGCGCGAAAACAAGCGCGGCGGCGCGTGGATGGACAGCCTGATTACAGGCGTTGTGCACGGGGACAGCTTCGATCCGCATGCCGGGCTCATCTGCGGCAATCTCACTCCGCCCGTTGGCGACAAGCCCGCGCTGCTCACACACCGCGATGTCGAAACCATTTTTCACGAGTTTGGCCATCTGCTGCATCATTGCCTGAGCCAAGTTGAGGTGCGCAGTCTCGCCGGCACCAATGTCGCGTGGGATTTTGTGGAGCTGCCATCGCAGATCATGGAGAATTGGTGCTGGGAACGCGAGGCACTCGATTTGTTTGCGCGTCATTACGAGACGGGTGAGCGAATCCCCGAGGATCTGTACCAGAAAATGGTGCGGGCCCGCAATTTCCGCGCCGCCAACGCACAGATGCGCCAGCTCAGCTTCGGCATCGTCGACCTGGCGCTGCACCGCCATTACAATCCGGCACGTGACGGCGACGCGATCGGTTATTCCCGTGCCATCCTGCAGCGATTCTCAGCGGCGAAGCTGCCTCCCGACCACGCCATGATCGCGAGCTTCACCCACTTATTCGCGAGCCCGGTCGGCTACGGCGCCGGCTACTATTCGTACAAATGGGCCGAGGTGCTGGACGCCGACGCTTTCAGCCGTTTTCGCCGCGAGGGCATTTTCAATCGCGACACCGGCATGGCCTTCCGCACGCGCATTCTGCAACGCGGCGACAGCGAAGATCCGGCCGAGCTTTATCGCGGATTCATGGGCAGGGATCCGGACCCCAATGCGCTGCTGGAGCGGAACGGGCTGCTGACCAAGTAGCGATCAGCTTTTCGTGTACAGCCCCATCCGGCGCTTCACGAGTTCCACTGTGGCGTTGGCAATCGGCGACACGCGCTCGGCGCCCTCGTTCAGGACGCTCTTCAAATATCCGGGTTCGGCCATGATTTCGCGGTAGCGCTTTTGCAATGGCTCCAACCCGGCGACCACCGCCTCGGCTACCTGCTTCTTCAAATCGCCGTAGCGCATGCCGGAGAAGTGCGCCTTCACCTGGTCGTCGGTCCACTCGCTGAAAGCCTGGAAAATCGTCAGCAGGTTTGCCACACCCGCGCCGAGCGACGCAAAATCCGCCGCGGGATTCGAATCCGTTGTTGCCCGCATGATCTTTTTGCGGATCACGGAAGGTTCATCCAGCAACGCGATCGCATGCCCCGAACCCTGCGCCGACTTACTCATTTTCTTATCCGGCTCGTCCAGCCCCATCACCCGTGCGCCCACCGACGGAAGACTCGTCGCCGGCACCACGAACGTCTCGCCGTACAGCGTGTTGAACCGCTGTGCGACGTCGCGCGTCAGCTCCATGTGCTGCGATTGATCGTCACCCACCGGCACGATTGCGGCCTGATAGAGGAGAATGTCGGCGGCCATCAGCACAGGGTATTGCAGCAATCCGTCCCCCACCGTTTCCTGGGCTTCCGCCTTCGCCTTAAACTGAGTCATCCGCTGCAGCCACCCCACCGGCGTCACGCAAGTCAGCATCCATGCGAGTTCCGCATGCCCATGCACGGCCGACTGCACCATGATGGCGGAATGTTTCGGGTCGATGCCCGCGGCCAGGAACAGCGCCGCAATCTCCTCGATTTTGGCCTGCAACTCGGCCGGCTCCTGATAGACCGTGACGGCATGCAGATCCACGATGCAGAAGATGCTCTCGTAGTCGTACTGCAGCTTCACCCAGTTGCGCAGCGCGCCAAGATAGTTGCCGATGTGCAGATCGCCCGAGGGCTGAATGCCCGAAAAAACTCGTTTTCTCATGTTTGCGGGTAAGACTTCATCCTAGCAGCGGCAAAGAGCGCGGGCGGTATACTGTCTTCTTCCTGCCATGAGGACCTTATTGTCTGTCAGCCTTGTCGCTATGTTCAGCCTCTCCGCCCAGCAATACACGCGCGGTATTGGCGTGTACCCGGGAGATCCACAACAGTATTTCGGGCCATCGATGCAGATCGATTCGTCCACGTATCACAACCTCGCTTTGCATCGGCCGGCGTGGCACTCCAGCAGTTACGATTTCAATCTGACCGCGCAGCTCATCACCGACGGAATCAAGACAACGGCGATACCGCAAACCGTGGTAGTTTCCACAAGCACTGATGGAATTCTGCCGAAGATCGGGCGCGAGCTGGCCTTCGACAACAATTTGGCCACATCCATCGACCTCACGGGCAAACAGGCCTGGATACAGATTGAACTGCGTGGCGGAGAGCAAGCGCCGGAGATTGACCGCCTGGAAGTGGACGCTGCCGGCGGAACGCGCGCCGGAGACATGCAGGTGTGGGACTGCTGGCTAAAAGGCTCCGACGACGGCCGCACCTGGAAGGAAATTGGACATGCCGAAGGGATGGCGCGCCCGCTGGGCTATGAGATCACACCTTCCATCCGGCTGCCCAAACCCGTGCGCCATCGTTTCTATCGGCTGGAGTTTCACTGCGGACGGGCGCTGTTCTGGCACGTGGATGAGTTGGCGTTTTTCGACGGCAACCGGAAGGTCAATATCGGCGGTCCGTACGATTTCACGAGTGCCTGGCTGAGCGGAGCGAAGCCTCGTGGAGAGAAGCCAAGCGGCGAGGTACCGGGCGGCAAGCCCGACGAGCAGTGGGTCTATGTCGATCTGGGCGCGCCCTGCAAGTTCGATCGCGTTGCCCTTTACTGGGTTCTTCGCGCCGCGGAGGGCTCCCTCCAGGTGTCCGACGATGCCGTAAACTGGACCACCCTTCAGCCTCTGCCGGCCTCGGGCGACAGGGTGGACAATATCCATCTGGCGCAGCCCGCCCACGCGCGGTACGTGCGCCTGCTGATGACTAAGCCGAGCTCTCCCGATGGCTACGCCCTCAGCGAAATGGAAGTGTGGGGACGTGGAGGGCCTGTGCTCAAGGCCAAGCCCGCGCCCGCAATCCAGACCGATGGCCGCCTCGATCTGGCCGGCGGCGCCTGGAGGTTACAGCGGGATTCGCTGGTGCACGCCGATGGCCCCGAGCTTTCTCTCCCCGGTTATAAGGATGACGACTGGATGATCGCCAGCGTGCCCGGCACCGTGCTCGCCAGCTACTACAACGCGGGGGCTTTGCCGGACCCGAACTTTGGCGACAACCAGGCGATGATCTCCGATTCGTTCTTCTACGCCGATTTCTGGTACCGCGACGAGTTTGTCGCGCCGGCATCGCTCGCCGGCCGGCACGCCTGGTTGAACTTCGACGGCATCAATTGGAAGGCCGACGTTTTTCTCAACGGCCAGAAGATCGGACACATCGATGGCGCGTTTACGCGCGGCCGTTTCGACGTCACCGGCAAATTGCACCTCGGCGCGAAGAACGCAATTGCCGTTCGCATTATCAAGAACGCTACTCCGGGCAGCGTCACCGAAAAAACCATGGACAGCACCGGCAAGAACGGCGGCGCCCTTGGCGCGGACAACCCCACGTTTCACGCCTCCGTTGGCTGGGATTGGATTCCCACCATTCGCGGCCGCAACACCGGTATCTGGAACGATGTCTGGCTGATTGGCAGCGGTCCGGTTACCGTCGAAGATCCGTTCGTCAAAACGACTCTGCCGTTGCCCGATATCAGCAGCGCTGACGTATCGGTGGATGTCACGCTTCACAATCACGACGCCCGGCCGGTGCGTGGAACCTTGCGCGGGCGCTTCGGGGACATGACTTTCGAAAAGGCGGTGACACTGGCTCCGAACAAGAGCGAAACCGTCAATCAGGTGCTGCATCTTCAGAATCCGAAGCTCTGGTGGCCGAACGGATATGGCGAGCCGAATCTCTACGACGTCGAGCTGAAGTTCGAAACCGCTGGCAGCGTTTCGGACATGAAGACATTTCGGGCTGGCGTTCGCCAGTTCACGTACAACGAAGAGGGCGGCGCGCTCCGAATCTGGGTGAATGGACGGCGTTTCATCGCGCGGGGCGGCAACTGGGGCTTCGGTGAATCGATGCTCCGCTATCGCGCCCGCGAATACGACGTGGCGATTCGCTACCACCGCGACATGAACTTCACCATGATCCGCAACTGGGTGGGTCAGGTAGGCGACGACGCGTTTTACGATGCCTGCGACCGCTTCGGCATCGTGGTCTGGCAGGATTTCTGGCTGGCTAATCCCTGGGATGGCCCGAATCCGGATGACAATGCCATGTTCCTGAATAACGTCGTCGATTATGTCCGGCGCATCCGCAACCATCCGTCCATCGGTTTGTACGTCGGACGCAATGAAGGCTTTCCGCCCGATGTAATCGAAAACGGAATTCGGCGGACGCTCGCCGAGTTGCAGCCTGGTTCGTACTACATCCCCAGTTCGGCTGACGATGGCGTGAGCGGCCACGGCCCGTACCGCGTGATGCCCACGAAGTATTACTTCACCGACCGAGCCACGCCGAAGCTCCACAGCGAGCTCGGCATGCCTAATATCGTCACTCTCGACAGCCTGCGCGCCATGATGCCCGAAGCCGACCTTTGGCCGCAGGGCCGGATGTGGGGCGTGCACGATTTCAATATGCACAGCGCACAGACGGGACAAGTATTCAAGGAGAACATCGATAGTAATTACGGCGGCGCGAATAATATCGTCGATTGGGACGAGCTGGCGCAGTTCGTCAATTACAACGGCTATCGCGCGATGTTCGAAGCGCAGAGCCAGCACCGCATGGGCCTGCTCATCTGGATGAGCCATCCCGCCTGGACGTCGCTCACCTGGCAGACGTACGATTATTTCTTCGAACCGACGGCTGCGTACTTCGGGTGCAAAAAGGCATCGGAGCCGTTGCACATCCAGTGGAATCCGTTCACCGATAACGTGGAGGTGGTGAATTACAGTGGCGGCAATCATAAGGGCCTCACCGCGCACGTGGAGATTCGGAACATGGACGGCACAGTGCAGTGGGCGAAGACTGCTTCCGTCGACAGCACCGAGGACGGCGTTGAGACGCCCATCAAGATGGAATACCCATCCGGCGCCACGCTCGTGCAGTTCATCCGGCTGCGCCTGACCGATGGCAACCGCGTCATTTCGACGAATTTCTACATGCGCGGGGTCGATGGATCCGAGAATTACCGGGCCATTCGCAACCTGCCTAAAGCGAAAGTGGAGGCGGAAACGAAGGTGGAGCGCGACGGCCAGCGCTGGCGTTTAGCCACCGAACGGCACAACGCGTCCGATACGCCGGCGCTCATGGTGAAGGAGAAGGCCGTGCGCGCGACCACCGGCGACCGCATTCTGCCTGTGTTGTACAACGACAACTACATCGC
>Ga0116134_1000982_pt1 | contig 14609 bp, 15 predicted proteins | sample June2015DPH_19_5_FD_89737 | JGI IMG/M metagenome (GOLD analysis project Ga0116134, IMG submission 89737) | Peatland microbial communities from SPRUCE experiment site at the Marcell Experimental Forest, Minnesota, USA - June2015DPH_19_40 | ecosystem: Environmental > Terrestrial > Soil > Wetlands...
ACAGTCGCCGCTGATGGATGCGGTTGCATTCGCGAGAAAGATGGAGGCGGCGTATCGGGACGCGTGGCGGCGATGGTGTGCGGGTTGATAATACCAAATAAATTGGACCGCAGAGACGCTGAGACGCGGAGGAAGACGCGGAGAATTTGAAATCAATTGACTGCTTTCTCTGCGTCCGGCTCTGCGTCTCGGCGTCTCCGCGGTTGCATTTTGGCGGTTGAATTTCTTTATGGATCACGTTGAGCTTCAAGGATTGCTGGAAGAGGGGTTGGCGCATCAGGATGCCGGGCGGATTGACCTGGCGGAGGAGGTTTATCGGGGGATTTTGGCGCGGGAGCCTCGGCAGGCGGGGGCGCTGAATAACCTGGCGAATGTGCTGAAGGACTCGGGGCGGATCGAGGAGGCAGTGGATTGCTCCCGAGCTGCGGTGGCAATGGAGCCGGGGAATGCCGCCATCCACAGCAGCCTTTGTTACAAATTGCATTTCCATCCTGAATATGATCGGGCGGGCCTTTTCCGGGAGCTGCGCGAATGGGACCGGCGGCATGGGGGCAATCGGGCTCCGGGAGAAATTGGGAACGAACGCTCGCCGGGGCGGCGGCTTCGCATTGGGTATGTCTCGCCGGATTTTTATGGGCATGCGGAATGTTTTTTTGTTCTGCCGCTGCTGGAGGGGCACGATCCGCGCGCGGTGGAGGTGCATTGCTATGCCAGCGTGCGGCGCCCGGATAAGGCGACGGAACTCCTGAAGAGCTGCGCGCATGTCTGGCATGACGTGCTGCGGTTGTCGGACGATCAGCTTGCGAAAAAGATCCGAGCGGATCGGATCGACATCCTCGTCGATCTGACCATGCACATGGCGTTCAATCGGTTGCCGATGTTTGCGCAGAGGTGCGCGCCGGTGCAGGTGACCTGGCTGGCGTATCCGGGCGGGACCGGGCTATCGGCGATGGACTATCGGCTGACGGATAACTGGATGGACCCTGCGGGCGCGGCGGATTCGTTTTACGCGGAGCGGTCGGTGCGCTTGCCGGATTGCTGGTGCTGCTATCATCCGCTGGGGGAAGTTCCGCCGGCGGCGGCGCGGGAGCGCGGGGTCGTCGTGTTTGGGTCGCTGAATAATCCTTGCAAGCTGAACGATTCGACGCTGCGGCTTTGGGCGGGGGTTTTGAAGAACGTGCGCGATTCGCGGTTGTTGCTGCTGGTGGAATCGGAGCGGCAGCGGCGGAGCATTGGCCAGACAATGGCGCGGGCTGGGGTTGATCCGGGGCGGATCGAGTTCACGGGGCATCGTCGGCGCGGGGAATATTTGCGCCTGTATGACGGGATCGATATTTGCCTCGATCCTCGGCCATATAACGGGATCACGACGACGTGCGATGCGCTGTGGATGGGAGTGCCGGTGATCAGCGGCGTTGGGGCGACGGCGGCCGGGCGGGCGGGGTTGAGCATCTTGTCGAATCTGCAATTGCCGCAATGGGCGGCTGAGAATGATGGGCGGTTTGTGGCCATCGCGGCGGAATTAGCTGGGGATTTCAACGGGAGAAGCGAATTGCGAAGGACGCTGCGGGATCGAATGCGGCGCTCGCCGCTGATGGATGGGCGGAGATTTGCCAGGAATGTGGAGGCGGCGTATCGGTGGATGTGGCAGAGGAGCGGCGAGGGGAAGACGGCCCAGGGGCCTGTTTGACGGGGCAATCGACTGGGGTTACATTTTGCGGCCCTCCGCCGGGTGGGAGGTTATAATCTTTTTTGCATTGAAAAGGATCGTTCATGCGAGCAAGCGACATTCGCCGAGGTCAGGCAGTTATCATCGATGGCAAGCTTTTTGTGGTGACCCATGCGGACCACAATACGCCGGGTAATCTTCGGGCCAAGGTGCAATTCAAGCTGCGGGATATATCGAAGGGGACGATTCAGGACAAGCGCGTTGGGGCGACGGATGATATCGAGACGACGACCATGGATAGCCGGCAGGTGGAGTATCTGTATAGCGACAATGACGGGCATGTCGTGATGGATTTGGAGACTTTTGATCAGACCACGATTCCCAAGGAAGTGATCGGGAGCGATATTCTTTATTTGAAGCCGAACACGCAGCTCGTGACGATGTTCCATGATGGGAAGGTGGTTTCGTACACGCTGCCGGCGGCGGTGGATCTGGAAGTGGTGGATACGCCGCCGGTGATGAAGGGGGCGACGGCGACGAATCAACTGAAGGATGCGAAGCTGGAGACGGGTCTGACGACGCGCGTGCCGGGGTTTATCGTGATCGGGGAGAAGATCAAGATCAGCACGGATACGGGGGAATATTTGAGCCGGTCGTAAGTCGGGATGTTGGCTTCATAAGCGATTGCCAATTATCTTCATAGATGATACTTCCGGGCAGGGCATCTCGGCGCGGCTCTGTCGAGAACAACAGGCGAGGTGAAAGAATGAGGCGGCTTGCTCTGGTTTTGATCGGGATGCTGGTCGTTTGTTCGTGGCGCGAGGTGGTTCGTGGTCAGACGAGGCCGACGACGCAGCCTTATCATGAGTGGTGGAACGAACCGCCCGGGGCCAGACCGAGGCCGAATTCGTTCGGCAAGACGCTGCCGCTGATTCGGGTGCTGGGAAACCATTTCGTCGATCCGGACGGGAAAGTTGTTTTGTTTCGAGGGATTGCGGTTGCCGATCCCGACAAGATCGAGCACCAGGGCCATTGGAACAAGGAACTTTTTGAGCATATCCACGATATGGGGGCGACTGTCGTCCGCATTCCGATTCATCCGATTGCCTGGCGTCAGCGCATGGCCAAGGAATATCTTCCGCTGCTGGACCAGGCGGCGCAGTGGTGCACGGACCTGCACATGTACGTCATCATCGACTGGCATTCGATAGGGAATCTGGAGATGGAGGTGTTTCAGTCGCCGATTTACGACACGACGCAACAGGAGACATATCAATTCTGGCAGACGATGGCGAGGCATTTCAGGGAGAATCACACGGTAGCGTTTTATGAATTGTTCAACGAGCCGAGCACGGGCCGGGGACAGTTTGGGTTGGCGTCGTGGGGCGAATGGAAGAAGATGAACGAGGAGATGATCGGTCTGATCCGGGGTTACGACAAGGACAAGATCGAGCTGGTGGCGGGATTTGACTGGGCGTATGACCTGACGCCGCTGCGCGAGCAGCCGATCGCTGCCGAGGGGATCGGTTACGTGACGCATCCGTATGCGAACAAACGGAAAAAGCCGTGGGAACAGAAGTGGGAGGAGGATTTTGGTTTCGCGGCGGATCAGTATCCGATGATCGCGACGGAGATCGGGTTCGGACTGCGCGAGGGGCAAAAGGTTGGGGATGACGATTATGGGAACCTGATCACCCGGTATCTTGAGAAGAGAGGAATTAGCTGGGTGGTTTGGATCTATGACCCGGAATGGGGTCCAAGATTGCTGAAATCCTGGAATTATGACCTGACGGGCAGCGGGGAGTTCTTCAAGGAAGCGATGCATCGGGACGTGGCGAAATAGGATTGATTCTTCCGCGAGGCGGTCACTGCCGGCGTCGACTCAGTGGGTCTTAACAGGCTCGCGGGCTGCGGCCGCCTGTTCTCTTTGGTGGTCGTGCTCTTCCTTCAGGGGGACCAGGAATTCGATCAGGTTGCGGAGGACGCGAATCTGCGACATGGTCGCTTCGACGCGGACGATGCGCTCGGGCGGATAATGGTCCAGGACCGGCTTGGTGTCGCGCTCGTACACGTCAAGGCGGTGTTGAATGACCTCGTCGCTGGCGTCATCGAAGCGGTTTTCCCGTAATGCGCGGCGGCGCAGGCGTTCGACCATCTTGTTCAAATCAGAGCAGATCAGGTGAATGACCTTCACGACGTCGATGGTGTCGTCGAGGAGTTCGGCCTGCTTGAGATTACGCGGGATGCCGTCGAGGACGAGGATTTCGCTGTCGGGATGGAACTGGTTGATCATTTCCATTCCCTTGATGTATTGCTTCCAGAGCCGGATGGTGATTTCGTCCGGGACGAGCTTTCCCTTGCCGGCGTATTCCCAGAATATGCGGCCCATTTCGCTTTGGAGATCGAGGCTGCGGAAGATGTCGCCGGTGGCGCTGTGATAGAAGCCCGGTATGGAGCCGAGGATTTTGCCCTGGGTGCCTTTGCCGCTGCCGGGGGCGCCGAAGAGTAGAATGGATTTGAATCGCATATTCTATTGAACCTCGGTTAGAGACTCTCTCAATCGACGGTTTGGATGCCGAGGTCTTTGACTTTTTTGTTGAGGGTGTTTCGGTTGATGCCGAGAAAATCGGCGGCCTTGGTTTTGACCCCGCCGCATTTGGCAAGAGCGCGATCGATCAGCGCGTGCTCGGTCTGGTCGATGACCAGCTGATAAATCTCTCCTTCGCGGAGTTCGTAATCGGCGATGGCCTGGTCGGCGAGTCGTCGGGCGAGGGTTTCGATGGATTCGCTGGATTGGGTGGTGCGGCGCTGGGCGGCGAACATGCGCACGCTGAGGGGGAGAAGTTCTTCGTGGAAATCCTCGTCGTTGCTGAGGACCACGGCGCGTTCGACGGCGTTTTCCAATTCGCGGACGTTTCCCGGCCAGGGATAACGCAGCAGCACGTTGAGCATCTCGCGGCTGATTCGCCGGAGCTTCCGCTCGTTCTGGGCGTTGTATTTGTCGAGGAAGAAGTCGATCAGATGGGGAATGTCCTCGCGGCGATTGCGCAGCGGGGGGAGATAGATCGGCACGACGTTGAGCCGATAGAACAGGTCCTCGCGGAAGTTTCCCTTGGCGACTTCCTCCTGAAGATCGACGTTGGTGGCGGCGATGACGCGGACATCGACTTTGACGGTGTGGGTATCGCCGACGCGCTCGAATTCGCGCTCCTGGAGTACGCGGAGGAGCTTGACCTGCAATTCCGGCTCAAGGGTTCCGATCTCGTCGAGGAAAATGGTTCCGCCATCGGCGGCCTCGAATCGACCCTGCTTATCACGAATAGCGCCGGTAAAGGAGCCCTTGACGTGGCCGAAGAGTTCGCTTTCCAGGAGTGTGCCGGTGAGGGCGCCGCAGTTGACGCGGACGATGCTGCGTTCGCGGCGCGGGGAGTTGTAATGGATGGCCTTGGCGATCATCTCCTTGCCGGTGCCGGTTTCGCCCAGGAGCAGGACGGTGGCCCGGCTGTTGGCGACCTGGCCCACCACGGCGAAGACTTCGTGCATGGCTGGGGAGTCGCCGATTATGTTTTCAAAGCGGTAGCGATCCCTGACCTGGGCGCGAAGCTGGGCGTTTTCCTCCAAAAGCTCTTCTTTCTGACGCATGACCATGCGATTGATTTGAATGGCCTGAGCGAGGAAGGCGGAGATGATCTCGAGGAAGGACTGGTCGGCGCGGAGGGACTCTTCCGAGATAAAAGGTTTATCGACGGAGAGGGCGCCGGCGGTGCGGCCTTCAATTTTAATGGGGATGCAAAGGAAGCTGGTGGCCTTGTTGTTGGTCTCGACGGTGAGTCGACCGGTGCGATTGAGGAAGTCCGGCTCAGCACGCAGGTCGGGGATGATCCGAGCTCGACCGGTGGCGACGACATTTCCAGTGATGCCTTCGCCCAGTGCGTACTTGCCTCTCTCGATTTCCTCCGCGGTGAGTCCGACTGCCGCCTCGGTGCGCAGACGACCGGTGGACTCGTCGAGCAATACGAGGGACCCTCTGCGCATATCCAGCTTAGCAGAAATGATTTGCATCATTTTTGGAAAGGATTCGCGGAGATCGAGCGTTGAGGACAGAATCCGCCCAATCTCTGTCAGGATGGTCAACTCCTGGTCAGCTCCACCACGGATTGCTTGAACATTAGGCGTCACGGTCGGCTGCATGATTACAATGTACGCACGGGTTGGGGATAGTCAACTGTCAAGGCCGAACGATCCCGGGGCGCCGGGACCAAATGCCGAATTTGAGTCGGACTTGAGGAAAAATCGAAAAATATCTGGAAATTGAGTGGATGGCGGGAACAGCCGATACGGAGAGTGACGTCTTTCCGGAATACGCCGATCGCGGGGATGTCGGGTGCGGCTATGTCGCCATTTTGGTTGACGATCCTATTGCTGGAAGGCCTGGTGGGGATTGCGGCCCTGATATATGTGACCCGGCCGCTACGAGCCAACCGAGTGGCACAGGCGACGCTCGCCGAGCGTACGGCAACGGTGGATCGGCTGTTGGACTTCTCACAGACCATTCTGGGGGCGGGGAAACCCGATCAGATATTCGAGACGCTGAGTCATTTTCTGCGAACGGAGCTGGGGCTGGCGGGACTGGCGATTCTGACCAGTGACGCCGAGTCGGTTCCGGCGATCCAATTGCGAACGGCCTGGCCGCAGGATTTGGTTAACCCGGGTCCGCTGGTGGAGATGGACGCGGCGCTGTGCCCGTGCCTTCGCCAGAATCTGCCTCGCTCCTTTCGTCCCGATGCCGCACCGGTGCGCTGCCCGATTGATTCCTGCCTGAAATTCCAGACGGACCATCCGGCGTTCTGCATTCCGTTCAATATTGGCCTGAAGCTTCAGGCGGTGGTTCACATGCTTCTGCCGCCGGGACGGGAGTGGACCGAATCGCGGCGGCAATTGGCGCAGACATTCGTCAACAGCGCGCACTCGGTGCTGCAGAGCCTGCATCTGCTGGCGGAGGCGGAAAAGCAATCGATGACGGACGGACTCACGGGTTTGTATAACCGGCGGTCGATGGAGCAACTGCTGCAGCGGGAACTCGCGCTATGCGATCGGCACGATCATTCGTTGTCGCTGGTGATGATCGACCTGGATTATTTCAAGGAAATCAACGACTCGTATGGGCATGCCGCGGGGGATTACCTGCTCAAGTCGTTTTCGGATTGCGTACGGATCACGCTGCGGAAGACGGACTGGGCGTTTCGATACGGCGGGGATGAGTTTGTGATCGCGCTGCCGCAGACGCCGTTGTTTCAGGCACAGCAGGTGGTGCAGAAGCTGCGGCAGGCGTTTTTAAGCGTGGATTTTTCCGACGCGATCGCGCATCTCGAGAAGCATCCGACACTCAGCATCGGGGTGGCGGAACGGAACAAGGCGGCGAATATCCTGACGCTGACGACGTTGCTTTCCGCGGCGGATCAGGCGTTGTATGCGGCGAAGAACAGCACTCGCAATTGCGTCAAGGTGTTTGAGCCGCCGCAGGCGGCCTGAATCAACAAATCCGAAACCAGAATGACCGAAACGAGCCTTCGTTTCGGATTTCGGTCATTCGGGCTTGATTCGTCATTATGATTTCTGGTTTCGGGTTTTCCTGGCTTAGTGCCGGCCTGGGCCGAATGCGGCCCGGGCGGTGGTGGCTGATCTTTCGGTAGCCGCCTTTGGGCCGGATAGGGCATCGGTCAATTGCGTTGCGATGTCGTCCTTGCTCTTGGGGTCAGCCAAAAACTTGAACTCGTCGGCCTTCTCCGCGTAGAGCACGCGGAGCATGAGCATGCGGTGATCACTGACGTCGGACATCGTCCAGCCGCGCGCGTCGACGTAGGTGTCACTCAATCCAAGCTCGTTCTTGGGGATGACGACTAATTTGGATTGCTGGGCGTTTGAGGGATCGGGGGTGCGGACGACATGAAGAGCCAGCGCGGCCAGGCCCCAACCGCCGAAGATCATCAGCACGCTTAGAAAGCGAACGATCGATTTCACGCTTGCTCCTTACCAGATTCCAACACCAAATCCCCAAAGGGACGTGCGCCCGGCGAAGGCGCGATGAGTGTGGAATCGGCCGGTAAGTATATTCCCCTTGGGCGGAATGGGGCCAATACTTTGCCGAAATCACCGGTTTCGCGCCAGTTGTGCGGGCCGTGCGGGATAAACGGACGTAACGGCAATGAGGGGCAAGGGGAACTACGAATTGTGGGGTGTGGAGCGGTTTTCGGCTTCGGCATTGCCGTCCAGGTCAGCGCCGCCCTCCACCTGATCGGCGCCGCCATTCAAGTCGGCGTTGGGGTCTTCATCGGCCTCATCGCGAATATCGGAGGAATCCTGCGCGGAATCGCCGGGTTGAGGCAAATCGTTCTCCGGCAGCATCAAGAAGGCGTCTTGATCGGCCGCTTCAGCGGAAGCATCGCCAGTCGTTTCGGGGGATTCGGCATTGAGATCGATCGCGTTGGGTCGATCGTCCGAAGAATCATCTGCCGGAGCGTCCTGCGGAGGGGCCTCGTCCTCCTGGCGCGGTTCGGCGGCAGGTGCGACGGCATCGCCGGGGGCTGATTCTTCGGGAGGCTTGGACATCGAAAGCACGCCCGTGGGGCCGGAGGCGTCGGCTTGATCCTGGTGGTTGCCTTGATCGGACTGGGCGGTGGTCGATTCCGCGGGCGCGGCGCCCTGGGGCTGCGGAGGCATGCGGAGGAAACTGCTGTAAAAGCCCACGGCAAAGAGCCCCTGCTGCTGCTGGTAGGAGACATTAATCAACTCGCAGAATTCGCGGAGCAGTTCCTGGCAGGTGGGATCGTTGCGTTCGGCGGCCTGGACGAACATCTGATGTTTGCGGTCACGGAAGCGCATGATCTGGACGAATCGGCCGGTCGTGTCGGCGCCGTTCCAGTTGGGTCCCACCTGCTCGAACACTTCAAAATGATCGCAGCCGAGGCGGATGAGGGCCTGGCGGAATCGGCGCAGGATTCGGGCATGCTCGGAACGCTTATCCCGCGGCACCACATAACTATTGGTTTGGAGAAGCATCCTCTGGGGTCCCTCGTAATCTTCGGCTGACAGCATTGTGCCACAAGGATCGTGCGCATTCAAACCTCCAGAAGTGTTGGGGGGCCGAGGGCGAACGAGGCTGGCCGGTACACGCATTACAGAGGGAATAAAGGTGCGATGTGAAAACTGGGGCGCAGCTGTTATCGGCCGTGATTCGCGGTTGAGTCAGTTCCTCGATCGCGCAGCGGAGGGAACCAGGGCAAGGCGATGGCCTGGAGCTCGTGGGCGATCACCTGCTCGGCGACGATGCTGTGATCCGCGCCGCGGCGCACCGCTTCCAAACCGGTCGAGGTGAAGGAACAACGAGCGATGATGTGGGCGGCGGAATTGACGCGGCGGATGTGAGAAATCGCGGCCAGAACGACCTCGTCGTTGGGAACCATCAGGGCGACCAACGTGGCTCGGTCCACCCCGGCTTGACGAAGGACTTCGGGATCGGATGCACTGCCGGCGATGATGTGAACCCCCCCTGCCGCCGCTCGCTCGCAGGTCTGTGGGTTCAATTCGATGACGAGGTAATCGGTTTGGCCATGGGCGAGTTCGACGAGGGATCGTCCGGGCAATCCGTAGCCCGCAATGACGACGTAGGGCGTTCGCTGGGATCCGGTTGGTTGATCCATTGCAGCCGGGATTGTCGAGCCGGGCCGGCTGCGCTGTCAATGCGCGCACGTTATGCCCCGGATCACTTGGCGCTTGCAAAGGGCGCGAGCCACCGCTAAAACCCTGCCCTAACGGCCTGACGCGTGAAATTCAATTTGATCGACAAGATCGAAGAGGTTTCGGAAAACCGATTGGTGGCGGTCAAGTACGTCAGTCTCGCCGAGGAATATCTGGCCGATCATTTCCCGACGTTTCCGGTGCTTCCGGGCGTACTGATGCTGGAGGCGATGACTCAGGCGGCCGGATGGTTGTTGCATCGGAACAGCGGGTTCGCGAAATCGATGGCCGTGCTGAAGGAAGCGAAAAATGTGAAATATGGGACATTCGTGGCCCCGGGAAATGCGCTGCGCGTGGAGGTGGAGGCGGTGAAGTTTTCCGAATCGGGCGGATCTTTCAAGGCGTCGGGGACGGTCAATGGGAATCCGGCGGTTTCGGCGCGGCTGGAAATGGCCTATTTCAGTCTTTCGGAAAGTCAGGGCGAATTGGGCGAACAGATCGATCGCCGGCTCATCGAGCACAACCGCGCGCGATGGGCGATCCTGGCACAATCGGGTGTCGGCGCGACCGCCATCTAGGCGCATCACAGGGAAGGATGATTGTCATGGGAATGTCTCGGGAAGAGGTTTATGGGAAGGTGCAACAGGTGCTCGTGGACGCGCTGGGTGTGGATGCGGAGGAGGTGACTCCGAAGGCGACGCTGCGCGAAGACCTGGGGGCGGAGAGCATCGATTTCCTGGACATTATCTTTCGGCTTGAGAAGGCGTTCACGACCGATCCGGCCAAGCCGTTCAAGATTCCGCGCGGGGAGTTGTTTCCCGACGATCTGGGGGCGCTGATGAATGACGAGCGGTACGTGAAGGATGGGAAGATCACGGCCGACGGAATCGCGCAGATGAAACAGCGCATGCCGTTTTCGGATTTCACGGAGTTCGATAAGAATCCGTCGCTGGAGAGCGCGCAGTCGCTGATCAACGTGGATACGATCGTGAATTACATTCAGTCGAAATTTGCGTAGGAAGAGTCTGCGCCGCGGGAGAACGCGGAGAATGCGTTGGATTTGGATCGACAAGTTCGTTGAATTCACGTCGAAGACCTCCGCGGTGGCGATGAAGAACGTGTCGCTTGCCGAAGAGCATCTGCATGATCTCTATCCGGCGTTTCCAATCATGCCGCATTGTTTGATCATCGAAGGGATGGCCCAGACGTCGGGAATCCTGGTGGGCGAGGCGCGGGGGTTTTCCGAAAAAGTGATCCTCGCGAAGATCGGCAAGGCGAAGTTCCACCGGCTGGTGCGGCCGGGGGATACGATCTTTCATTTTGCGCGCCTCGAGCAACTGAGCGAAACGGGGGCGTCGGTGAGCGGGGTGGTGCGATGCGGCGGTGACCAATCGTCGCCGCTAGTCGCCGAAATCGAGCTGATGTTCAGCCATATCGACAAGAACATGTCGGGCGTGGCGTTTCCGGAAGAGAACTTCGTTTTCACGGAGCAGTTCAAGGAATTGCTCAAGAGCTATCGCGGCGGCGGGAACATTCCGTTATAGAATGGTTATGCGGCGCGTGGTCGTTACCGGAATCGGAATCATTTCACCGATCGGCATCGGAAGCCGGGCGCATTGGGAAGGCCTGCTTTCGGGGCGGACGGGGGTTCGCCGCATCGCGTCATTCGATCCGGCGGGATTTCCGGCGCAGATCGCGGGCGAAGCGCCGCCGTTCAAGATCGGCGAGTACGTGCCCAAATCCTATCGCAAGGCCACGAAGGTGATGGCGCGCGTAATCGAGCTGTCGATCGTGGCGGCGGATGATGCGTTCAAGGATTCGGGCCTGAAATCGCAGGCGTACACCGATCAACCCGATTTCGACGGTACGCGATTCGGGTGCAATATCGGCGCGGGGCTGATTAACGCGGAACTCAACGAACTGACGGCGGCGATGACCACCGCACGGTCGGAGTCCGAGCCGGATCAACTCGATTTGCGCCGATGGGGCAAGGACGGCATGAACCAGCTTACGCCGCTGTGGCTGCTGAAATATCTGCCGAACATGCTGGCATGCCACGTGACGATCATTCATGGATTGAAGGGTCCGAGCAATACGATCACCTGCGCGGACGCCAGCAGCCATCTGGCGATCGGCGAAGCGTTTCGGACGATCCAGCGAGGGAAGGCGGACCTGGCGATTTGCGGCGGGGCCGAGAGCATGGTGAACGCGATGGCGATTTTGCGGCACACGCTGCTGAAGCGGCTGAACGAAACGCACAACGATCGCCCCGGGGAGGCGGTGCGGCCATTCGATTCGGAGGCGGCGGGAATGGCGCCGGCGGAGGGCGGAGGATTGCTGATCCTCGAGGAATACCAGCGGGCACGGGGTCGGGGCGCGAAGATTTACGCGGAGCTGGTGGGCTTTGCCGCCAGTCAGGATGCTTACAAAATCACCGATCCCGAGCCGAGCGGGCACAGTTACGCGATGGCGATCGAGAAGGCGCTGAAAGATGCGGGCGTTTCCGTAGCGGACGTGGGGCTGCTGATTCCCAATGGGCTGGGGATCGCGTCGCACGACCGGGCCGAACTGGCCGGATTGAAACGGGCTTTCGGGAGGCACGCGCTGGAGACGCCGATGTCGCTGACCAAGGCGCAAACGGGCACGCTGGCGGCGGGAAGCGGCGTGGAGGCGGGGACGGCCGTGCTGGCGGTGGCGGAGCAGAAAATCCCGCCCTCGATCAACACGAAGAAGCCGATCGACGGGATGAAATTGAACGTATCGAGCCAGGCGAGGGATGCGAAGATCGACGTTTGCGTGAGCAGCGTTTACAGTCTTGGCGGACAGAACGCGGCGCTGGTGTTTAAACGCGTTTAGCGGCGCTTGTCGAATTCTATGCGTGTGCGCTTCCATATCGACGCCGATAGTGGCCTCCCGCACTGTGAAGCACATGGTATTCGGCCGGAGGAGGCGCTGGATATTCTGCGTGGTCCCTCCGATCAAGGACCCGGCAGGAATGGCACGAGAATCGCTGAGGGCCAAACGAGGCATGGCCGTTATCTGCGGGTCGTCTTTACCCACAGCGACGACGGGTCCATCTTCGTCATTACAGCATATGATCTAGGAGGCAAGGCACGGGCCGCTTATCGGCGGCGACGACGGAGAAGAACATGATGAGCAAGAACGAACATGCGCGACGGAGGTCTGCCAAGGATCCTAACGTCTATCCGAAGGGATGGAACCGCGAGCGCGTTCACGACGTTATTAAATATTACGATCGTCTCAAGGATCAGCCCGTCCTCGACCGACCACGAGTGGCAAAAGCGGATGAATTGGTCTGGATGGAGATTCCTGAAGGCTTAGTGCCTAAGGTCCAGAAGCTGATCGCCGCAAGCAGGAAATCGGCCTAAAACGAAATCAAGCGAGCGAAGCAATGTCGTCGAGCAATCATCGCGTCGTCATCACGGGAATGGGCTGGGTTACGCCGATGGGGCATTCCATCGAGGGCGTGTGGAAGCGGCTTCTCAGCGCGGAGTCGGGGATTTCGCGGACCACCATTTTCGATGCCTCGGCGTTTCCCACCAGCATCTCGGCGGAAGTGAAGGATTACCGGCTCGCGGATTTCATCCAGAATATCGGGCCGCACGGTGGGGCCGGGCGGAATACCATGTTTGCCCTGGGGGCTTGCGCGCAGGCATGGACGGCGGCGAAGCTGGATTCCCAGCGGCTGGACCTGGATCGGGTGGGGATTTATCTCGGCAGCGGAGAGGGTTCGCTGGATTTCGACGCGTATACCGGGGCGGCGCTTTCGGCTTGGAAGGCGCAGACCAATGCGGTGGACATGGTGAAGTGGGCCCAGGTCGCGTTCGAGCGGATGAACGTCGTGCGCGAATTGGAGCAGGAGCCGAATATGCCGCTGTCGCATTTGGCCCTGATGACGGGGGCGCGGGGCCCGGCGATGAATTGTTTGACCGCTTGCGCGGCCAGCACGCAGGCGATCGGGGAGGCGACGGAGATCCTGCGGCGTGGGGACGCGGATGTCATGATCGGCGGCGGAGCGCACAGCATGATTCATCCGTTTGGCGTGACGGGATTCAACCGATTGACGGCCCTTTCAACGGCGAACGAGAATCCGGCGCGCGCCAGCCGGCCGTTCGACGCGCACCGCGGGGGGTTTGTGCTGGGGGAAGGGGCTGGGATGGTGATCCTGGAGACGCTGGATCATGCCCAGAACCGCGGGGCGTCGATTCTGGCGGAAGTGGTTGGGTATGGTTCGACGGCCGATGCGTTTCGAATCACGGACCAACATCCCGCCGGTGAAGGCGCGATCGCGGCGATGAAAGAAGCGCTGGCGGATGCGGGTCTGTCGCCCAAGGACATTCATTACATCAACGCCCATGGAACGGGGACGCGCGAGAACGACGGGAATGAAACCGGGGCGATCAAGGCGGTGTTCGGCCAATTCGCCAAGACCTGCCCGGTGAGCAGCATCAAGAGCATGATGGGACATCTGATCGCGGCGGCCGGTGCGGTGGAGTTGATCTGCTGCGTGCTGGCGATCCGCGACAACATGCTTCCGCCGACGACAAATTTGGAGAACCACGATCCGGAATGCGATTTGGATTATGTGCCGAATCGGGCTCGCCCCGCGACGGTCGATGTTGCGATGTCCAACAGCTTCGGGTTCGGGGGGCAGAATGATACTTTGATCATCAAGCGGTTTGGGTAATGGCGGAGTTCTGGTAGAATCACGGAATGAATTGGAGATGGGTTGCACTTCTGCTGGTTGGGTTTGGCCTGGGTATCAACGGGTGTGACAAGGGCCAACCGGCGCCGGGAACGGCCGCGGCGCCGCCCGAAGCGGTGACGCTTGGATATTTCGCGAATGTGACGCATGCGCAGGCGGTGCTCGGCGTGGCGTCGGGGGAGTTTCAGGCGGCGCTGGCGCCGACTCAGCTAAAAACCAAGGTGTATAACGCCGGCCCGGATTTGATTCAGGCGATTAACGCCGGGGCGGTGGACATTGGATATGTCGGGCCGGGTCCGGTTTTGTCGGCGCATGTGAACAGCGGCGGGCAGGCGGTGCGCGTGATCGGCGGGTCGGCGGCCAATGGCGTGGTGGTTGTCGCGTCGAAGGAATCGGGGATTCACACCTTTGCGGATTTGAAGGGGAAGCGGATCGCCACGCCGCAGCTTGGCAATACCCAGGATGTGTCGGCGCGGC
>Ga0116134_1000984_pt1 | contig 14598 bp, 15 predicted proteins | sample June2015DPH_19_5_FD_89737 | JGI IMG/M metagenome (GOLD analysis project Ga0116134, IMG submission 89737) | Peatland microbial communities from SPRUCE experiment site at the Marcell Experimental Forest, Minnesota, USA - June2015DPH_19_40 | ecosystem: Environmental > Terrestrial > Soil > Wetlands...
GACCCCGCGCAGACGGTCGGGGACGCGCTCGACACGATCGGCGGGCTCCGCCTCGGGTGGGGCAGCGGGGTCGCAGCCTTCGCCGCGGGGCTGGTCAACTGGCTCACGGACGTGGCCTGCCTGATCTGCGCGCTCAAGGCTGCGGGGAGCGGGCGTCCCGTGGACGGCCATCCTCATCGTCTGGACGGCGGGCGCGGGCGCCGCGAGCTTCAGCCCGTCGCCCGCCGGCCTCGGGGTGGTGGACATCGTGCTGATCGCGGCGCTGTCAGGCGCGGGCATTCCGGCCGCGATCGCGGTCGCCGCCGTGGTGCTCTACCGGATCGTCACGTTCAAGCTCGTCATCACCGTGGCGTGCCTTGCCTACCCCCTCGTGCGTGCGCGCCGGGTCCCGTCCCGGAGCTGACGGGTGCGGCTGTCGGGACGGCAGACACCACGCCCCGTTCAGGATAAAAAGGATCTCTATTCCGAACGGGGCGTGGTATCTGCTCGCAGCCGTGTTCCCCCTCAGGCGGTGCGGCCGAGGAGCGTTCCCACGTCCTGCCCGACGCTGCGCAGCTGGCTGCCCACGGCGATCTGGGTGACGCCGTAGCACAGGGCGAACAGGCCGTAGAGCAGCGCCAGGGTGACCGCGCCGACGCCCGGGCGGGCCAGCAGGACCACGCCGAAGGCGACGGACACCAGGCCGCCGAGCAGCAGCAGCGCCCTGGTGCCCGCGGTCTCCCCGGCGGCGAAGGCCCTGAAGAACTCGGCGAAGCCGCCGACGATCGCCCAGAAGCCCACCACGAGGACGAGCACCAGCACGGTGGGGGCCGGCCAGGCGAGCGCGAAGACGCCCGCGGCGATGTCGATCAGGCCGAGCAGCAGGTGGCCGAGGACCGGGCCGAAGCCGTCGCCGCTGAACGCGCGCGCGCCCTGCATGAAGGCGTCGCTGAACGCGTACACGGCGAACATGACGACAAGGACGAGGATGGTCACCCCCGGCCAGGCCAGCGCGACGATCCCGGCGATGATCGCCAGCACGCCGACAAGGATCATCGAGGTCGAGGTTGATTTGAACATGAAGAGTGGTCCTTCCTTGGGTGCGTCGTGCGTAAGCCAAGTCGATGACCGCCCTGATGCCCAACAAATGCGGGCAATGCAGCTATAGCCGCCGGTTATTAGCCGAAGGCACCTGTTGTTGGCTGCACTGATCGCATGGAAACCCCTGCCTTGGAAGAGGCCGAGCCCGAGACTGAAGAGGGCGAGTCCGAGACCGCCGCGCCGCGCCCGTCCCGTTACGAGCGCGTCCGGGTGGCTGTCGCGGCGCGCGGCATCCCGCTGTCGGCGATCCTCACCGCCTGCGGCGTGGTGGTCGCCATCTACCTGACGGGCAAGGTCGCCTACCGGATGCTCGACATCCTGCTGATGATCGCGGTCGCCGCGTTCCTCGCGGTGATCCTGAACCCGATGGTCGGCTACGTGCAGCGCCGCGTCAGGCGGCGCGGCTCGGCGGTGGCGATCGTGATCATCTGGGCAACCCTCGTGTTCATCGGGCTCGCCGTCCTGTTCGGCTACCCGCTGCTCAACGGGCTGACCCACCTGGCCGGGCGGCTGCCGTCCTACATGCGGGACGCGGCGGACGGCCACGGCTGGGTCGGGGCGCTCGTCCGCCGCCTCCACCTGCAGCAGTGGGTGGCGCAGAACGCCCCCAGGCTGCAGACTCTCGGCGCGAGCCTGGCCCGGCCCGCGCTGAGCATCGGCAAGGGCGCGGCGTCGCTGCTCGGGACGCTGCTGACGATCTTCGCGATCACCACGCTCGTCCTCCTCGAGGGGCCGAAGATGCGCTCGGGGCTGCTGAGTACCCTCCCGCCCGAGCGCGCGGAACGGTACGCCCGGATGGCGCGCGAGATCAACCAGTCGATGACCGGCTACGTGGTCGGCAACCTGCTCACGTCGCTGATCGCAGGCGTCGTCGTCTTCATCGACCTTGCCGTCCTTGGACTGCCCTTCCCGCTGCTGTGGGCGCTGTGGGTGGCCATCGTGGACTTCCTGCCCATGATCGGCGGCGCCCTGGCCGGCATCCCGACCGTGCTATTCGCCCTGGCCCACTCGCTGACCGCGGGCCTCGTCACGGCGGCGGTGTTCGTCGGCTACCAGCAACTGGAGAACCACGTACTGAACCCGCTGATCATGAGCAGGACCGTGAAGGTCAGCCCGCTGCTCGTGCTGATGTCCGTGCTGCTCGGCACGTCGCTGGGAGACTGGGCGGGCGGGGTGTTCGGCGGCTTCGTGGCCGCGCTGATCTCAATCCCCTGCGCGGCGGCGCTGCAAGTGATCGTCAAAGAAATCTGGCGCAACACCGCGTTATTTCCCGGCCGCGCTTTCCTATATAGGCCGCGCCAATATGACGAGAGATACCAACGTCTTCGCCGTTTCGAAATTACCTGATGGACTGTGCGGGTAAGCGGAAATTCGCCGCTACCGCAGCCCCTATCCCGGAAAGGGAAATGCTCCATGAGCAGGACCAAGGATATCCGCGAGGTTGTCGAGGCAGAGCTGATCTTCGACCCGCTCGTCGACGTGTCGAACATCACGGTGAAGAACGTCAACGGTGATGTCGCGCTCAACGGCACCGTGCCGAGCTACCCGCAGTACCTGGAGGCCGCGGCCGCCGCCCAGCGCGTCGCCGGGGTCAAGCACGTGCACAACCACCTCGCGGTCGAGCTGCCCGACGCTGACTACCGCGACGACGTGCAGCTGGCCACCGCCGCGAACAACGCCCTGCAGTGGGACGTCACGGTGCCGGCGGGCATCGAGGCAACCGCGCGCAACGGCAACATCACGCTGACCGGCATCGTGAGCTACGGCCTGCAGCGGACCGCGGCCGAGCTCGCCGTCGGCGGCCTGACCGGCGTCCGCAAGGTCAAAGACGAGATCGGGATCGACTACGACACCGCCGACGTGATCGACGTCACCGCGCTTGTGCAGGACGCGCTCGACCGCAACGCGCTGATCCTCGACGACAGCGACGTCCTGGTCGACGCCTCAGGCAGCACCGTGACGCTGACCGGCCACGTCCGCACCTGGGCCGAGCACGACGCGGTAGTCGGCTCCACCTGGATGGCAAGCGGCGTGTACGAGGTCATCGACAACCTCGTCATCACCGGCTGACGGTCCCGGCCGCGCATCGGACAGCACGCCATGACCACGGACGACTCCATGGCGTCCATGGCGTGCTGTTCGTCGCGCTAAGCCCTGTACAGCCTTGCCTGCCGCGTACCGCAGGCCCGACGGAAGGCCGGCCATTGATCACTCCTACTCCCCCGGCGGCGGACTGCCCCGACGCCGCGGAACCGCCGCCCCCCGCCCCCGCCGCGGCACCGACCAGCGCGGCAGGCATGGTGCGCCACCTGCTCGGAATCCTCGGCCCCGGCCTGATCACGGGGGCGGCCGACGACGACCCTTCTGGCATCGCGACCTACTCGCAGACGGGGGCACAGTTCGGCTACGGGCAGCTCTGGACCGCGCTGTGGATGCTGCCGCTGGTGACCGGGGTCCAGGAAGCGTGCGGGCGGATCGGCAACATCACTGGCCAGGGACTAGCGCGAAACATCAAGGACCGGTACAGCCGGCGAACCCTGTGGGGGCTCGTCATCCTCCTGACGGCGGCCAACACGATCAACATCGGCGCCGACCTCGGCGCCATCGGGGCCGGCGCGGCACTGATCATCCATCTCCCGGCCGCCGCTCTCATGATCGCCTTCACCGCGGCCATCCTCGCACTGGAGATCACCATCAGCTATCGGCGGTACGCGAGATACCTCAAGTGGCTGACCGTATCGCTGCTTGCCTACCCGGCCACCGCGCTCCTGGTGAGCGAACCATGGCTGACCATCGCACGGGCGACCTTCATCCCGAGCCTGTCGCTGTCCGCGCCGTTCTTCTACGTGATCACCGCCGTCATCGGCACCACGATCAGCCCGTACATGTTCTTCTGGCAGGCGTCCGATGAGGTCGAGGAGAACAAGGGGCGGGCAAGACGGTCGCTGCACGACCTGCGCTCGGACAACGCGATCGGCATGATGATCTCCCAGGCCGTGGCCTGGTTCATCATCATCGTCGCCGGGACCGTGCTGCACGGCGGCGGGGTGACCACGATCAACACCGCCGCCGACGCGGCCCGCGCGCTCGAACCGCTGGTCCGGACGTTCCCGCACTCCGGTGAGATCGCCCAGGCACTGTTCGCCCTCGGCATCGTCTCCCTCGGCATGCTCGCGGTCCCGGTGCTCGCCGGCTCCACGTCCTACGCACTCAGCGAGGCCCGGGGCAAGAAGGAAGGGCTTGACCTCACGCCGAGGCAGGGCCGCTACTTCTACGGCTGCATCGCCGCGTCCATGGCGATCGGCCTGATCCTCAACTTCACCGGCGTCAACCCGATCCGCTTCCTGGTGTTCGCCGCCGTCTTCAACGGGGTCGCCGCCGTCCCGCTCATCTGGATAGTCAACCGGATCGCGGCCGACCGCGGCGTCATGGGCGAGGCCGCAAGCGGGCGGCTTTCCAAGACCGTGATGGCACTGACCCTCGCGGGCATGGCCGGCTCGGTCGCCGCCGTCGTCATCTCGTCCATAGCAGGCTGAGCCGGGTAAGGGCCGATGCAGGACACTCTCATGGCGCCCCGTGGCGCGGGCGGCCACCGGGACTGGCGTGACAATGCCGCGTGCCGGGACCACGATCCCGAGCTGTTCTTCCCTGAAGGCACGATCGGCCCAGCCCTGCGCCAGGCCGAACAGGCCAGGCGAGTCTGCCAGTCCTGCCCGGTGCGAACGCCGTGCCTGCGCTTCGCGCTGCGGCACGGCCTCGGCTTCGGCATCTGGGGAGGCGTTACCGGGGATGAACGGCGTTTCATGCGGCACCCGGTGGCCTGATCCTGTCGTGGCGGCCGCCTGAGTCAGGAAGCGGCAGGAAGCGCTGCGGCGTAGGCGGCGTCGAACAGGACCTGCTGCAGGTGGCGGGGCAGATCGCCACTCCAGGCCACGGCCGCCGTCGCGGTCAGCAGACGCTGGTCAAGGCGCACCCGGACCATGTCGTAGGTGTCTGCCGCCCGCTGCCGCACGTCTCCCGCCGCCTGGTCGCCCGCAGCGTGCAGCGGACTGGTAAGCACCGCGGTCAGCCGGTCCGCGGTCGCCGCGAACGCGAGCGCCACTGGCAGAGAATGGCGCAGCGGAGGATCGGTGAACTCAAAACGCGGGCGGACGGACCGCAGCACCTCCAGCCAGGCGTCATAAGTGCCCGGACTGGCACGGCGCGGGCCATGCACCACGTCCATGTCCGCCAGCTCAGCCAAGCCGATGACGCCGCGGTCCCCGGCCCCGGCCCTGGCCGGGGCCCACACCTCGGGCTCGAACTCACCCAGCGTCATAACATCCAGCGGATCGGGCAGCACCGCCGGGTCCGACGTCACCCAGCCCAGGGCCGCGTCGGCGCGGCGCTGGCGGATCAGCGAGAACTCGGCATCCAGCAGCGCCTCCAGCCACGTAATGTCGACGCCGGCCGCCTCGGCCACCGACCACAGCCGGGTGGCGGTACCTGCGGCGAGCCCCTCCGGCAGATGCGGGGGCAGGACGAACCGCAGCCGCAGCCGGTCCAGGCCGGCCGCCTGCCGGCTCCGGCGCACCCCGTGATCAATCAGGGACAGCACCGTCCGTGACTCCTCAAGCAGCACACTGCCCGCATCGGTAAGCTGCACGCCGTCACGCCGACGGTCCAGCAACGGCGTGCCCACCATCTCCTCCAGCCGGCGGATCTGCTGGCTCAGCGTCGGTTGCGCGACGAACATCCGCTCCGCCGCGTGCGTGAACGTGCCGGCATCGGCGACCGCCACCAGATACCGCAAATGCCGCAGCTCGACACCGTGATGCGCTTCACCCGCCGCTCCGAGCGGCCGATCCTCTCCAATGCCTTGCTTCATTACCTGTCACTCACATTCCATGGCGAGGACGGCCGCCAGGTCTTGACCGCCGTGTCGTACCCGTGCTGCCCGCATGCCAGTGGCGCACTTGCCGACCATCCCTGGTGCCGCAGTAGCTCCGCAGGCCATACTGCTTGACGGGACTGGACGGCCTCAATAGACACGTGACCAAATGAGGTAGACAGACGCCCAAGCTACGTGCGCCCCTCGCAGGGCACTGCGGGAAGGCAGTATTCGAATTCTCAAGGCGAGCGAATGAATATGCCCATGACTGACAACATGGTCGAAGCGCTCGTGCAGGCCTCCGGGGTTCCGCTCGCGGCGGTGGAACTCCCGTCCGGACGGTTCCTGGCGGTGAACCCTCCGCTGGCCAGCGCGCTGGGCTCTACCGTCGGCGCTCTTACCGGCTCATCCAGCATGGAACAGCTGTCCCCCGCCAAACGCCACCCCGCCGAACTGGGCTTCCAGGCCCTGGCCGATGGCGACCTGACCGGCTATCAGGCGATCTGCACGCTCGCCAGTTCCGGGAACCCGGGTCACGTGTTCTCCGTGTGGGTGAACGCGACCGATGTCGGCGGCACGCGCGTCGGGCTCGTCTCCGTGATCCCGCCTGCCGACAGTGACAGCGAGTTCCGCCCCCTGCCGCCGCTGCCGGGGGCGCGTGAACTTGGCGACGTAGTTCTCGGCACCGTCGACGGCGCTTGGCGGATCGATCGCATCAGCCAGGACGTGACGGCGCTGCTGGGGATCACACCCGACCAGTGTGTCGGCGTCCCGGTTCTGGGGGCCATCCATCCGCTGGACGCGCCCGGCTTCCTCGCGGCCGTGGCACACGCCCGCCGGGGCGAGCGAGCGGTAGCGCTCACCGTCCGCCTGAGCGCCAGGGCACCGGAATGGCGCGAGGTTTCGGCTGTTTTCGCGGCTGTCTCGCCGGAGGTTCCTCCCCCGCTGGCCTTCGCCCTCATCCGGGGCGGGTCCGGCACCGTTCCCGCCGCCGAGGCCAGCCGCGAGACGCGGCTGGAGGCGCACATGCTGCGGATAGCGGATGAGCTGCACGCGGCAGGGCTGCTTCCCCGGCTCGGGCAGCTGCCCGCCCTTTCCAGCAACGCACGGCTTGGCCTGCTAACCAGCCGTGAGTGGGCGGTGCTTACCCGCCTGCTCGACGGCCAGCGTGCCGGTGCCATCGCCGCCGACCTCCTCGTCAGCCAGAGCACGGTCCGCAATCACCTGTCCTCCATCTACGCCAAGCTGCGGGTAAACGGCCAGGTTGACCTGATCCGGACACTGCGCCGGGAGGCGAAACGGTCCGGCGGCGAGCGCCAATAGCCAGCATCGATAGCTCGCTAGGCAATGGTTCTTGGCCTCGGGGCGAGACCGACGGTGGACTGAGTACCGGACCATGAACGCCGAGAGGCCGTGATGATCGATTCCCTCAGCCACTTCATCGCATCGGTACTCCTCCTGATCGTTCCGCAGACGTGACGGCTCACCGGTCCGCTCAGCACCCCGGCCAGGAACACGCCGCTGGCCAGGCCGCTCCGGTCGCGGCGAAGGCCGCCGCGATTGCCGCCGCTCCATCGATGACCTGGAAGGCCGTCGTCAAACGGGCCGTGGTCGTCGCGGTCACCGGCGCGGCTATCTACCTCGTGCTGCCGAAGCTCGCCTCGGTGCTTGGTTCCTGGCCGCGGCTGTCGACGCTGAACCCGATCTGGTTCGCCGTCGCTCTCGCCGCCGAGCTGGCATCGTTCACCTGCAACTTCGCCTTGCAGCGGCTGGCGCTGCGGACCAGCGGCTGGTTCGCCGTCGTAACCGCCGGCCTGGCAGGGAACGCGGTCACCAACAGCCTGCCCGGCGGCGACGCGGCAGGCGCGGCCGCCCAGTTCGGCATGCTCACCACCGCGGGGTTCGACACCGGCACCGCCGTCGGTGGCCTCACCGCGTTTTCGCTGCTCGGAGTCGGCGGCCTGCTCGCGCTGCCCGTTTTCGCACTGCCCGCCATCCTGGCCGGCGTGCCGGCCAGTCCTGGCCTCGTCCACACCGCCCTGCTTGGCATCGCCGGGTTCGCCGGGTTCGCCGGGTTCGGCGTGCTCATCCTGCGCGCCGACTGGCCGCTTGCCGCGGCCGGGCGCGCGGTGCAGCGCCTGCGGAACTGGGTCACCCGCGGCCGTCGGCCGCCGCTGGCCGGCCTGGACAAGCTCCTGCTCACCCAGCGCGACGCGGTCCGGGGGGTGCTGGGAAGGAAATGGTGGCAGGCGGTCCTGCTGACCACCGGCCGGCTCGGCTTCGACTACGGCTGCCTGCTTGCCGCCCTGCGCGCCACCGGCGCCAACCCGCAGCCGTCCCTGGTGCTGCTTGCTTACTCCGCCGCCGGCATCGTGGCGCTAATCCCGCTCACCCCGGGCGGGCTGGGGATCGTGGAGGCGAGCCTGAGCGGTCTGCTGATCCTGGCCGGCGTACCCGCCAGTTACGCCCTGCTGGCCACCCTCGCCTACCGGCTCGCCTCCTACTGGCTACCCCTCCTCACCGGGCCGCCTGCCTACCTCCTGTTCCGCCACCGCTACGGACGCCCCGCTTCCCGGCTCGCCGCACCCGGCGAGCCGGGAAGCGGGGCACAATAGCCTGACCGCCGATGACCCGGCCGACCTCATCAAGGACCTCGACCTGCACGACGCGGTGCTCATCGGCCTGCTCACGGACCGGTCGCAGTTCCACCAGGACCAGCCCGCCCCGTTCCACGGCGCCAACCAGCCGGACCCACCGTGTCCCAGAGCCTGCGGAACTCATTCCGGCGGCTCAGCATGCAGGCCGGGTTCAAAGGCGCCCCGACTGCGTCAAGGCGCTCTCCGAGACCGATATGACCGAAGACCCCAAGAAAATCGACGGCTCCGGGCGTTGCAGACCCAGCCGGATTCCGTGCACCGGGAGCCGACAGCACCCAGTTAGTTCCAGGTACGATCAACCCAGTTGCGAACGCGAGGTATGGAATACATCCTGGCAACTAGACTTGCTGTGAGAAGGCAGGATTTTCGTGCCGATTACACTCTTGGACACATCGGCCCTGGTCCCGCAGGAGCGAGATGCCGCCACTCGCGAGTTCTTGGAAACGATTACGGAACTCGACGTGGTGGGGCATGGCTGCCCGCCTACATCCATCCACACCCGGGTACGCGTGTGGGACCTGCACAAGTTCCAGCTGTGCGTTGCAGACAGTCCATGGCTTCGCCTGGGTCTCAACCACCGCGTGACGACAGAGGTCGTTTCTATCGCAGTGCAAGTTAGTGGGCAGACAGCCAAGAGCCACGGTGAGCACCGCCAGACCTTCGCGCCTGGCGAGATCAGCCTCACCGACTTGTCAAGCCCGTTCCAGTGGTGGTCAGCCGAGGCCTCGACCAGCATGTCGTTCCGGTTCAGCTACGCGGAACTTTGCCTGCCTGCCGCAGCGATACGGTCGGCGGCCGGCGGCCTGGCGACGAGTCCGCTCTACGAGCTATTCCAGACCCACCTTCTGCAGCTTTACCGCTTTCTCGAGGAGGACGTCCCGGCATCAGCGGCCGAGTCGCTCGGTTCCGCGACGCTGGAGCTTGCCAGGGCTGTCATCGCGACCGCCGGCCAGGGTGGCCTGGCAAGGAACGACATCGCCAACGAGGCGCTGGTCACCCGCATCGAAGCCTATGCACAACAGCGCCTCGCCGATCCCGCGCTGAGCCCGGAAAGCATCGCTCACGCCCACCACATCTCCGTCCGTCAGCTTTACAAACTGTGGTCGGCCAGAAGGCTTGGCCTGGCCGAGTGGATCATGCGAGGACGGCTTGAGGGTGCCAGGTACGACATAGCGAAGGACGGATCCCTCGGGATCGCGGCAGTCGCCCGCCGGTGGGGCTTTACCGACGCCACGCACTTCGCCCGCCGGTTCCGTGCCGCCTACGGCCTCTCCCCCCGGGAGTGGAGGCAGGTTCAAGACCATCAAGAGCGTGCCCGCGCCGCGGCCAGTTAGGAAAGATCATGCTGCTGCTTGACACGTCGCACTACCCGGTCGAAGACCGGGCTGAGCTGCTACGCGGCGGTTTCGCTGATCTAGCCGGGGTCGACCTCGCGCCCGTTGACGGAGACTCTCTGATGAAGGTGCGGTTCCGGGCGTGGGACATGGGAGACGGCTGCAGCCTCCTCAACGCGGAGGGCAGCGGCTTCCATTTTCGTCGGCTTCCGTCACAGGTCTCCTCCGCTGGATCACCCGTCATCGGCTTCAGCATGGTGCCCTCTGGTAGCGCCCGGTTCAGCCAGCACGACCGACACGAGATAGTGCCCGGTGGAGGCATGTTCATCGCCGAGATGCATGAGGTGTTTACCTGCCAGCTTGGCGGAGGCAGCGAAGGCACCAATCTCCAGATTCCGCTTGAGGTGCTGGACGTCCCGCTACACGACGTTCGACGTGCGGCACAGTGGCTGCCCCGGAGCCCCATTTATGGGCTGGCCTGTCAGCACCTCCTAGCCCTCTCGCGTTACACCAGGGAGTTCGACGCCCCGCAGCCAGCGGCCCAGCAGGCCGCGCTCCACGTGCTGCGGGCGCTGATAAATTCCTTCAGCACTGATTGAATGCGAGCGTCCAACCGTGGCAGTGCTTCTCGACACCTCCGATCTTCCGCCGGGCCGCCGGACCGACGCTGTAGCTGAGATCATTCAGTTCTCCGGTGCCCCGACCCGCATCGTGCACACCTGCTCCGCCGATGAGGTGTCGGCTCGGCTCGAGTACTTCACCTTCGGTGGGACACACGTCCTGAAAGCTCAGAATTCAGCCCAGGGCCTTATCACGACGCCTGCTCTCTTGAAAGGCGCCGACACCGATCTGCTCGTCGCAACCCTGAAGACGACAGGGACGGCGACCAGCACGCAATCCCCCAGGCGGCTGCTGCGCTCGGGAGATCTCTTCGTAACGAATCTGTGGCAACCCTATGAGTACTTCGACGACGGCGGCGAGACCGCCGCGTTTCATATTCCCCTTGATCGTCTCGGGCTGCCGCGCGATTACGCCACGCGCGCCAGCGAGGTTATCCATACCAGCCCGCTTGCCGCGCAACTCCAGCAGCACCTCCAGATCCTGTTCAGGGACGCCGACGCCGTCTCCCAGAGCCCGGCCGCGTCCATGGTCGCACAGGCGACCACGGACCTCGTGCGGGCGGCGCTCATATCAGCCGTCGACGAGGAGCCATGCCGCCGGGACGACTGGGACCAGAACCTGACCACCGTGGTCAAAAGCTACATCGCCCAGCATCTCGCCGACCCGGACCTCGGCGTGGAGCGGATAGCGCGGGCGATGTTCATCTCGGTCAGGCAGGTGTACAAGCTCTGGGAGACCGAACCCGGCCCCCTGGGCCAGTGGATCCTGGAGCGCAGGCTCGAAGCGGCCCGCCACGATCTGACGAGCCTGCGCGGACGCAACCAGACCATCGCCGCGATAGCCGGACGCTGGGGCTTCGCCGACTCCACGCACTTCAGCCGCCGGTTCCGCCAGGCCTACGGCATGTCGCCTCGCGAATGGCGACATGCCTCCCGCGGTTCAGCGAGCCTGACGGGCACATCCGGGTCCGGCGACGGATCCGTGCACGCGTAGCCGGTAATCCAGCGCAGCCAGCATCAACCCGCTGACCCTTTTCTGCCACTGTGATTCATGGCCCGCGCCACGGCACACGGGCAACGTGCAGGGAAGGATACAAGTGGAGACTCGCAGCGATCGTGGCGTCATGCTGCTCATCCACGGCCTGTGGTTTCGCCCCGACGTATGGACTCCGTGGCTGCAGGAGCTAGACGAGGCCGGCTACGACACCGTGGTGCTGTCCTGGAGTAGCGAGGATCGGCCGTCAGACGATAGGCCCCCCGCAGTAGACCCCGACTTCAACGCGCTCTTGCGTGCCGCCAGGAGACACGTCGAGACCTTCAGGTCCCGGCCGATCGTCATCGGGCACGGCGCGGGAGGAGCGGTCGCGGAGAGGCTGCTCAACGACGGTGACGCCGCGGCTGCCATCTCCCTGGCACCGGTGCCAGTTGGCTGCCCAGCCATCCCGACGGTCGCCGGCCTGCTCCGCCGCAGGATGCGGCTCGCGCTGCTCAGCCTGCACGGTAGCGCCGTCGTGCCGACGTTCCCTCAATTCCGGCGGGCAATCGCCAGCATGGGCAGCAGCGCAGAAGCCCGGCACTTCTACGAGAAGTACGTCGCCGCCGGCAAGCCCCGACACATTTTGCTCCATGCATTGCGGCACCGCGCCCCAACAAGGAGCAGGCAGTCGCGTCGCGGCCCGCTGCTGCTGGCGATTGGCGGTAAGGACGAGCTGATCCGGGAAATGAGTATCGCCTTGTTGCACAGGAGCTACCGGCGGCACCAACCCGATGCCATCACCGATTACAAGGTCTTCCCTGGCTTGGATCACACCCTGGGTCTAGGGACCCAGGGTGTGGCCGTTCTCTTCCACTGCCTCGACTGGCTTACGGCACAAAATATGTAAGGGGCCATCCTCCGATGATGGCTGTGGGTACCGTGTGGGTGCCGAAAACCTGTGCCACCTGGGCATATACCGAGCGGAACGCGGCCGGTATCGGTTAATAAGGCGTTCTGCGTCGGCCGGGCTAGTGTGGGATGATCTTCGGCTCGTGGGCTTGAAGCTGATCTTCCTGGTCGTGTCCCGTGTCATGTCGCTGATCAGGCTGTCGCACCGGGAGTCGTGGTGGAAGGATGCCGAGATCTTGATGCTGCGCCATCAGCTCGCTGTCGCGCAGCGGCAGCGGCAGCGGGTGCATGCGCGGCTGACGTGGGCGGACCGGGCGTGGCTGGCGCTGCTGGCCGGGACGCTGCCCATGGAGCGACTGGCCGGGACGCGGCTGATCGTGACTCCGGGCACCATCATTCGCTGGCGTCGCGGCATCGTCCGCCGCCGCTGGGCTCGGTTGCCGCGCCAGGGCCGGCCCGGCCGCCCGGCGACGCACCGTCATGTCCGGTCAGCGGTGCTGCGGCTGGCCCGGGAGAACGAGTCGCGGGGATACCGCCGGATCCACGGCGAGCTGGCCGGGCTCGGCATCAGCGCGGCGCCGTCAACGGTGTGGCGGATACTCAAGAGCGCCGAGATCGAGCCGGCGCCCCGCCGGGACGGCCCGGGCTGGGCGGAGTTCCTGCGCTCCCAGGCGTAGGGGATCCTCGCGCTGGACTTCTTCACCGCTGACCTGCTCAACGGAAAGACGGTCTACGTCCTGGCTGCGATTGAGCACGGCACCCGCCGGATCAGGGCGCCGGGCGCCACCGGGCATCCGGTCCAGGCCTGGGTAGCGCAGCAGGCCAGGAACCTGCTGATGGACCTGGAGGATGCAGGGACGAGCGTGAAGTTCGTCCTGCATGACCGGGACGCCAGCTTCACGGCCGCGTTCGACGCCGTCTTCCAGGCCGCTGGCGTCAGGGTTGTCCGCTCTGCCGTTCAGGCACCGCGGATGAACTCAGTCATGGAACGCCGGATCGGCAGCTGCCGGCGTGAGCTGCTGGACCGGACGCTGATCTGGAACCAGCGGCACCTGATGACCCTGCTGCGCGAGTACAAGGACTCCTACAACGCGCACCGGCCGCACCGCGCCCTGAACCAGGCCGCGCCCCTGCGCCCGCTGCCAGATAGTGTCACCGACTTGGACCACTTCCGTATCCAGCGCCGCGACCGCGCCAGCGGCGTGATTCATGAATATCGCCTGGTGGCATAGGTTATCGGCACCCACAGGCAAAATCCCGGTTCAAGATACGAGACCGAGTTTCCGAGTGGGACACGCGCAGCATCGCCAGGTAGACGAATCGCAGTGACACAAGTACCGAGGGCACCGAAGGCTTACGTGGGACTGTAGATGTCAGAGGGTGTCACGAGGCGCACCTCCGGCTCGGTAGCGGAGTAGGTCATCAGCCGCTCGCTGAAGCCGCTGCGCGAGAACAGATACCGGCGAGCCGTCCCAGTGAACCCCTCGATGTGCGGGGCAATCCTGTCGAGCAAGTTCAACTCATCGAAGTCGACTTCGTTCGACGTCCACTTGCACATGCCCAGGACTACCGGGTTTCTGTTGCCGTCCACCCCGACCACGTCCACTTCGCGTTCTTCGCTTCGGGGGCCAGTGCCGACAGGCACTTGTCCCCACCAGCGGCCGACCGCCAAGACAGCGTCCTCCCGGTGGAGCACGTATTGCTGACAGATCTGCTCCCATGAGCGTGAAGCGTGGTGGTCCAGGTCAGGCAGGACGTGGTCGTTGAGGTACGCCGTCGCCAGAGTCGTGGTCCTGAGCTGCGACCTCGCCGACTCCACGAACCGGTAGTGGAACCGCAGGAACTGGTCGGTGATCTCATAAGTAGTCTTCTTGGCGCGCTGCGATGCCGTAACCGGCCGGAGCACGGCGGCCAGACCGAGGCGCTCAAGGGTCGTGAGGATCTTGGTGACATGCGCGGGAGCTAGGTCAGTGCGCTGCACGATCTCGTTATTCCGGTTAAAGCCGTGAGCGATCGACCGCAAGACGGCTATGTAGTTCTCCGGATCGGCGATCGACTGACGCAGCATGAGTTCAGCCTCGTCGTGCAGCAGGCCGGTCCGTTCGAAGACTTCGACGAGAAGATGCTCCGCAAGCGGACGGTCGTCGTTAAA
>Ga0116134_1000985_pt1 | contig 14598 bp, 11 predicted proteins | sample June2015DPH_19_5_FD_89737 | JGI IMG/M metagenome (GOLD analysis project Ga0116134, IMG submission 89737) | Peatland microbial communities from SPRUCE experiment site at the Marcell Experimental Forest, Minnesota, USA - June2015DPH_19_40 | ecosystem: Environmental > Terrestrial > Soil > Wetlands...
CTCCTGCAGCAACTGCTGCTCGAAGGGACCTAGCTGAGGCTTGGAACCTGACCCGAAAATTGAAAACGCTTTCGTCATCAAGAAAGGTGCGACCGGCGCAAGGTCGCGCGTCCGAAAAGAATACCATTCGGAGGACGTGCCTTGCATCCACCAAATGAAGAAAAAGCAGAGCTAATTCGCCGAAGAAAGTCGCGAGGTTGCACAAATTGTGCAGGAACGGGGGCTAAGTCTAGGGTTGACGTTTGTCGCCGCGCCGCATCCTGTTCTCATGGGCGGACTTTGTTGGCCGTGAACTCTACATAGGTGGCGAAGTCGTTCGGTTTGCCCGGAGGGGCAATCTCGAACTTCTCCGTGACGGTATCCGCACCAGCTCGAGCGTAGGTCATGCGGCATCTTGTGCCGCCCGGCGCCGCATCGCTTAAAAACTCGATGGAATTGCCACCGGACGCCACCGTTGCCGCGTAGCGGATGACGTGCCCTTCACCGTCAAAGAAAATGGCGCGCACCGAGTTGTCCTGGGGATCGTGGTACACATAGATAAGATCGTCATGGCCGAAAGCAGCCCGCTCCTTCGTCGCCGGATAGTCCAGGTGGGTTTTTCGGACCAGTACCGTTCCATTCATTTCAGGCCGAAAGGTGGACACACCCTTCCCCTGTCCCGGCCGCCCTCCGCCGACCCATGTCCACTCACCAATTAAAAAATCGAAATCCTTCCATTCGTTTGTGGGCTGAGGTTGTTGGGCTTGCAGCGACAAGAACGGGGCAAGGGTCAGCACAACGAGCATTACGCGCCAGTTCATTTCGTGCCTCCTCACACGACATGTTCTTTTCAACAAGCTCGACTTATCGTGACGCAGCCGCCGGCAGTATCTCTTCCACATCCACCTTAGTAGGATACTTTCCCGTGTAACAAGCGGAGCAGTAAGTGGTTTTCTCCCCGTCTCCGCAAGCTTTTTTAAGACCTTCGAGCGAGAGATAGGAAAGTGAGTCGGCGACGATGAAGTCGCGAATCGACTCGATCGTCTTGTTGGCGGCGATGAGTTCCTTCTTGGAAGGCGTATCCACTCCGTAGAAGCAGGGCGAAATGGTCGGTGGGCAGGAAATCCGCATGTGGACTTCCTTCGCGCCAGCGTTACGAATCATGCGAACGATCTTCTTGCTGGTGGTTCCACGCACGATGGAGTCGTCGACCAGAATCACCCGCTTGCCCTCGAGCAGGCTGCGAACCGCGTTCAGTTTGAGCTTCACGCCAAAGTCGCGGACCGACTGTTGGGGCTCGATGAAAGTACGCCCAATGTAGTGGTTGCGGATGAGGGCGAGGCGAAATGGAATGCCGCTTTCGGCGGCGTATCCGATGGCCGCGGTATTGCCGGAATCGGGAACCGGAACGACGATGTCGGCGTCCACCGGAGCTTCGCGGGCGAGCTGGCGTCCCATGGCGTCGCGGCTTTGATCGACCGAGCGGCCAAACACCAGGCTATCGGGACGAGAAAAATAAACGTGCTCAAAGATGCAGCTCGACTGCGCCGGAGACGGCGAGTAAAAACGCGAGCTGATGCCTTCGGGCCCAACGATGACCAGTTCGCCGGGTTTGACGTCGCGTTCGTAGGTGGCGCCGAGCAAATCAAAAGCGCATGTCTCCGAGGCAAAGACGATCGTGTCTTTCTTCTCACTGGTCAATGCCGGGATGCGGCCCATAGCCAGCGGTCGGAAGCCGCGCGGATCGCGGGCGGCAAAGATACGGTCGCGGCTGATCATGACCAGCGAAAATGCGCCTTCCACGCGACGAAGCGCGTCGGCGATGGCATCGGGCAGAGTCTGCTCGCGGGAAAGCGCAATCAGGTGAACCAGCACCTCCGTGTCGCTGTTGGTCTGGAAAATCGAACCCTGCCCCTCCAGCTTGGCACGAATCGCGAGCGCGTTCACCAGATTGCCGTTATGAGCAATCGCGATCGTGCCTTTATTGGACTGCACCATGATGGGCTGGGCGTTCAACAAAGCCGAATCGCCAGCGGTGGAATAGCGGGTGTGGCCGATGGCGAGAACACCGCGTAGAGAAGCCAGTACTTCATGGCTGAAGATATCGGCGACCAGACCCATGGCCTTGTGCTGGCGCAGGCGTTCGCCGTCAGAGGTGACGATGCCCGCCGATTCCTGTCCGCGATGCTGGAGGGCGTGCAGCCCGAGATAGGCAAGCTTCTCCGCCTCGGGGTGGGCGTGGATGGCGACTACGCCGCATTCATCGCGAAATTTGTCGGAAGTCAGCATTTAGCAGTTAGCCTTTAGCTCGTGTGGTGACGGGCGTCTCGCTTCGTGCGGCACGGCGAATCCCGGCAACCTCAGTCCGCTGCAACAACACTTGGTTCTGTCCGCAACGCCCTTTCCAGCGCGCCCTCGTACGCTTCCCGCAACTCGGCGACGCTGGCGGAAATTACCGCGTTACCATCCACCGCAATCTCTACTCTGTCCGAGCCCGTTTCCCCCACCACATCCGCGAATACGCCGTACTCCTGAGCTATCTGTTGGATTCGCGGCAGGCTGATGGGGTCACAGCTTATTACGACGCGGCTGGCGTCTTCTCCGAAGAGCAGGAACTCGAACGGCAGTTTCTGCTCGGGCAATCTGATGTTCAGACCGACTCCGGCCGGCAGCGCCGACTCTATCAGCGCCACGGCTAACCCGCCGTCAGCGCAGTCGTGAGCCGACTCGACTAGCCCCGCCTGAATCAGGGCCACCAGAGCACGTTGCAGCGTGGCCTCTTTTTCGAGATCCAACTCCGGGGGATAGCCCCACACTGCTCCAAGAATCTCTTTTGCGTACTCGGACGATCCAAACTCCAACTCGGCATCGACAGCGTCGCCGACTTCATTCGCGCGCAGCAGAACGATTTTCCTCCCCGTTTGCGCGAAGTGCATCTTCGCCGTTTTGTGGACGTCTTCGAGGATTCCGACCACTCCGATCACAGGAGTCGGGTAAATTCCCTCGCCGAGAGTTTCGTTATAGAAGCTGACATTGCCGCCGGTAATCGGCGTATCCAGTTCTTCGCAAGCCTTGGTGATGCCGTCAATCACCTGCGAAAACTGCCACATGATGTGCGGCTTTTCGGGGTTGCCGAAATTGAGGCAGTTGGTGGCGCCGATCGGAGTCGCTCCCGCGCAAGCCACTTTCCGGGCAGCTTCGGCAACGGCGTGCATAGCGCCGAGACGAGGATCGAGATAGCACCAGCGGCTGTTGCCGTCGAGCGCCATGGCGAGTCCACGATTGGAGCCTTTGATGCGGATGACGCCAGCGTCGCCCGCTCCGGGCGCTTCGACGGTGTTGGTCTGCACCATGTGGTCGTACTGCTGCCATACCCAGCGCTTCGAGCAAATGTTGGGGCTCGCCAGCAACCGCTTGAGCTGGGAAGAGAAATCTTTACTTTCGGCGAAGCGGATGCGCTCCGGCATTTCCCGATCGACCGGCGGTTCCCAGCGCGCCAGCGGACGTTTGTACACCGGCGCGTTATCGGTAAGGGCAGCGTTGGGAATTTCAGCGACCACTACGCCGTGTTCGAGGACGCGCATCTTCGCATCGTCGGTGACGCGGCCGATTTCCACCGCATCCAATCCCCACTTCTGGAAGATGCGGAAGACTTCTTCTTCGCGGCCTTTCTGCGCGATCAGCAACATGCGCTCCTGCGATTCGCTGAGCATGATCTCGTAAGGCGTCATGCCGGTTTCACGCTGCGGGACTCGGTCGAGTTCGATTTCGACGCCAGTGCCACCACGCGCGCCCATCTCGCAGGTCGAGCAGGTGAGCCCAGCGGCGCCCATGTCTTGTATTCCAACGATCACGCCGGTTTGCATCGCTTCCAGGCAGGCTTCCAGCAGCAGCTTTTCGAGGAACGGATCTCCCACCTGAACGTTGGGCCGCTTCGCTTCCGAGCCTTCGCTGAACTCCTCGCTCGCCATGGTGGCGCCATGGATACCGTCACGTCCGGTCTTAGAGCCCACATAAATTACGGGGTTCCCCACGCCCGATGCGCGTCCATAGAAAATCTGGTCGCGGCGGACCAGGCCGAGAGCGAACGCGTTCACCAGCGGGTTGCCGGAGTAGCAGAGCTCAAACTTCACCTCGCCGCCAAGGTTCGGGACGCCGAAGCAGTTGCCGTAAGAAGCGACGCCTGAGACAACGCCTTCCATGACTGAATGGTTCTTGTGAATCTCCGCCTGTGTGGCGCGGGTGTCCCGGCCCGCGTTCGTGGCAGTCAGAATCGGGCCGAAGCGAAGCGAGTCCATCACCGCCACGGGCCGCGCGCCCATGGTGAAAATGTCGCGCAAAATTCCGCCGACGCCGGTGGCCGCTCCCTGAAATGGTTCGATAAACGACGGATGATTGTGCGACTCGATTTTGAACGCGCAGGCCCAGCCATCGCCAATGTCAACGATGCCGGCATTTTCCCCCGGCCCCTGCACCACCAGCTTGCTGCGCGTGGGCAGACGCTTCAGATGAACGCGTGATGATTTATAGGAGCAGTGCTCGCTCCACATCACGCTGAAGATGCCGAGTTCGGTCCGCGTGGGCTCGCGTCCGCCGAGCAGTTGCTTGATTTTTTCGAATTCTTCCGGAGTGAGGCCGTGCTCCCGGATCATCTCCGGCGTAAGGGCAGCAATCGCAGAGGTGGTCATCGGGGAATCTTTATTGTCGCATCTCCGCCGATTTTTCGCATGTGGAATCGTGCCGGGTTGCCGGACTTGTGTCCAATGTTCTCACCACGGAGTCACCGAGACACAGAGAAAATTCCCAACCTGCAAGAGACCAAAAACCAGAAGGTTCCACCAAGCCGTTGGGTTTCTCCGTGTCTCTGTGACTCCGTGGTGAAACACCCGTCTATACTGTCGCAGATGAAGTCCGTCATCGTCGGCACGGCCGGACATATCGATCACGGCAAGACAGCGCTGGTGAAAGCCCTGACTGGCATTGATGCCGACCGTCTCGAAGAAGAGAAGCGGCGCGGCATAACGATTGACATCGGGTTTGCCCACTTCGAACTTCCCGCACCCGATGGCAGCAGAATTCGGGTGGGATTCGTCGATGTCCCCGGCCACGAGCGCTTTGTGCGCAACATGCTTGCCGGCATTGGCGGCATCGACCTGGTGCTGCTCGTAATCGCCGCCGATGAAGGAATCAAGCCGCAGACTCGCGAACACTTCGACATCTGCCGCCTGCTTGCCATCCGCCGCGGCATCACCGTGCTCACGAAATCCGACGCAGTAGATGCGGAGACGCTCGAAGTGGTGCGGCTGGAAGTGGAAGATTTTGTGCGCGGGTCATTTCTCGATAAGACTCTCGATCCGTCGCAATCGCCGATAGTCGCTGTGAGCTCTTTGACGGGCGCAGGTTTGGACGAATTGAAATCCGCGCTCGCCCGAGTCGCATCTGAAGTTGCCGCGAAAAACTCGGCAGCGCTGGCGCGCCTTCCCATCGATCGCGTGTTCACCATGAAAGGCTTCGGCACGGTCGTCACTGGAACTCTGGTCGCAGGAACAATCCGCAAATCCGACGAGGAAGAGCTCGAAGTCTTTCCCGCCGGCAGACGTGTGCGAGTGCGAGGCGTGCAGGTTCACGGCTCGCCCGCCGAAACCGCCGTCGCGGGGCAGCGCACCGCACTGAACCTCGCAGGACTCTCCACCGAGGACCTGGCGCGCGGCATGACGCTCGCGACCGCGCACACTTTTCATGCCACGTCGCGAGTCGATGCGCTCCTCTCCCTTCTTCGCTCAGCCAAGCCGTTCAAGGACGGCGCGCGTGTGCACTTTCACGCCTACACCACGGAAACGATTGCGGAAGCTCGGTTGTATGGAACGAAACAATTGAAACCGGGTGACGAATCGTTTGTACAACTGCGATTCGCGGAACCCATGCTGCTTCTGCCCGGCGATCGTTTCATCGTGCGTCAATTTTCCCCGGTCGCGACCATTGGCGGAGGCGTTGTGCTGGATGCATCGCCTCTGAGGCGCAAGCAACGGATAGAAGAAACCGCCGCGTTTCTCAAGATCATGCACGATGGTTCTCCAGAGCAAGTGCTGGCAGCGCGCGTGGCACGACGAGGGGCGATCGGCTTGCGCCTTGACGAGATCCCCGGAGAAATGAACGTCCGGCGGGAAGAAGCGACGAGACTAGCCGCACAGGCCGGATTAGTGTGGTGTAACCCAGTGCTGGTTGCGCCGGCGGTATTTGTGAAACTGAAAACTGGCGTACTTCAAGCCCTCAAGAAATTCCACGATGCCAATCCTCTTGTGGCGGGCATGAGCAAGGAAGAGCTGCGCGATCGGCTCAACCTCGGCCCCGATGTGTTCTACGGCGTTCTGGAAAAATTGACGGAAGAAACAAAGTTGGAAGTTGCCGGCGAACTCGTGCATCTGCCCGGCCGCGGCGTGGTCATGAAAGATGAAGAAGCCGAATCCAAGAGGATCATCGAGCAGGCGTTTGCTTCCGCCGGATTGAAAGTTCCGTCGCTGAAAGAAACGCTCGCGGGGCTCAAGGTAGATAAAATCCGCGCCCAGAAGATTGTCACTCTGCTTTTGCGCGACAAAGTTCTGATCAAGATTTCCGAAGAGCTGGTCTTCCACCAGAGCGCGCTCACGAATCTTCGCCAGAAGGTCGCCGCGCTCAAGAATGCGGCACCGAAAATGGATGTAGCTCGCTTCAAAGATATGACCGGAGTCAGCCGCAAGTACGCGATCCCGCTGCTCGAATATCTCGATCGCGAGCGCGTTACGCGGCGGGCAGGGGATGAACGCGTGATTCTGTAATTGGAGTCTTGACCGCGTTTCGTCCTTTACGAATCCGTGATTTTGGAAGGATTGTAATGGAAATGAAAGCGCATCCTGAGATGGTCCCCCTTCGTTGTGCTCGGCAAGGCGGAAAGCGGGCCTGCTTGGCGGACAGCATTCAATGCCGCCTCGTCAAGATCGCTATACCCGGAAGTAGAATCGACTTTCTGGTCCGTGATGGCCCCATCTCGTTGTACCGAAAACTGAATCGTCACACTCCCCTGCCTGAATTCGGGTGCGCGCGCAGACTTCGGAACTAGCTGGTGCCATTTCTGACTCACCCGCTGTTTCAACGTTTCTAGATACGGTTTCAGCTCTGCAGTGACTGGCTGATTCAGCACCTCCAAGTCGTCACAGACGTGCGAGCCTCGATCGCTTACTTCGAGTATGACAAACCCTTGTTTTGTACGAATGACATCGGAAACATCGCCCGCTTTCATTTGAAAGACCGCATCTTCTAGTAGTCGAGAAAGATTACCGCGAATGAAACATCCGAGGTCGCCTCCTTGCGCCGCGCTGGGACCTTGGGAGGTAGCTCTCGCAATGTCCGCGAAGATGCCGCCATGGCGAATGGCATCACGCGCCTCCTCGGCCTTGTGCCGCGCCTCAGCAACCTGATTCGGGTCGTAAGGTTGTGGTGTACTAATCAGGATTTCGCTCAGTCGAACTTGCTCGGTCGAAGCCCCCGAATCTAGATCGGTTGGGGCGCCTGCTGCCGTTTGAGCGAAACCGAAACACGGATGCGCCAATAGCAGCCAAAAGAGCACGAATTGATCTCCTAGATTTGGCGTAGTATCCCGACTGACCGCAAGATAAAATTTTAGAGTAGATATTGCGGAAATCGCGCTTATCTAGATCTTTTCTTCCGGAAATTCGACTGCCAACGCCAGCGGCCCAGTCACTCGGTTGGTCAGGTTCGCCAGGGCAATCAGCATGTGCAGGTCGACAATCTGCTCGTCGGAAAAATGTTTCTTGAGTTCAGCGAAGTCGGCGTCGCTGGCGCCGTCGGGAGTGTGCGTGAGCTTTTCGGCGTAGCGCAATGCGGCCTGCTCGGTCGCGCTAAATCCCGAGTAGTTCCCCTCTTTCAGAGCCTCCATCTGCTCTGCTGTGAATCCAACGCGTTTGGCGCCTTGAATGTGATGCTGCGTACAGTAATGACATCCGTTGATCAGCGAGACTCGGAGATACACGGCCTCGTACAGCTTGCGGTCGAGCGCACGTCCCACGCTGGCATAGAACCCCAGGAAGTTGCCTAGCATCGCGGGACGATGCGCCAGCGCTTTCTGAATACTGCCGGGCTTGCCTTTCAGCTTGCCATCGTAAATCTCCTTAACTTCCGGGCTGGCTTGCGCAGGTTCAATCAGACTAATACGGGCCATGAAATTCCCTCCTGAGTATCGCGCCCTATAATAAACAGATTCGTCAAAGTGTGCTGGAGTCGCGTGAAGCTGGAGTCGGATGAAATTCGATTTGCATAATGATTTGAATAGAAAAGTTCGCATCATCGGCGCCGGCCTGGCAGGGTCGGAAGCGGCGTGGCAGTGTGCGCGGCGTGGCGTCGATGTTGAATTATTCGAAATGCGGCCGGCGCGCACGACTCCCGCCCACCAGACGGACAATTTCGCGGAACTGGTCTGCTCCAACTCTCTGAAATCCGAAAGCGAGAACAGCGCGCCCTGGCTGCTGAAAGAAGAAATGCGGCGAGCGGGTTCTCGGCTGCTGGAGATCGCGCGGGAAACGGCGGTGCCCGCCGGGCACGCTCTGGCGGTGGACCGGGCCGAGTTTTCGCGAAAGGTGACGGAGGCGATTTCCCGCGATCCGCTGATCACAATTCGCCGCGAAGAGGTGACACAGATCGAAGAAGACCCGCTCACGATCACCATCATTGCCTCTGGTCCGCTGACGTCGGACGCGCTCTCGCGGGAGATTGTGCGGTTGAGCTCAGCGAACTCCGGCAGCAACAATCTATATTTTTACGACTCGATCAGCCCCATCGTCGAGGCTGATTCCATCGATATGAGCAAGGTGTACCTGGCGGCCCGCTATGACAAAGGTTCCGCCGACTACATCAATTGCCCCATGTCGAAAGATGAATACGACCGTTTCTACGACGCGCTGCTCGCGGCGCAATCGGTCGAGCAGAAAGATTGGGAGAACCTGAACTACTTCGAGAGCTGCCTGCCGATCGAAGAAATCGCCAGGCGCGGACGCGATACGCTCCGCTTCGGGCCGATGAAGCCGGTCGGTCTCAAGGACCCTCGCACCGGCAGAATGCCGTATGCCGTGGTGCAATTGCGGCAGGAAAATCTGCGCGCCGATTCTTACAATCTTGTCGGATTCCAGAATCATCTGAAGTTTGGCGAGCAGGCGCGCGTCCTGAGTCTGATTCCGGGATTGGAAGGCGCGCGGTTCCTGCGCTATGGACAGATTCACCGCAACACGTATATCAACGCGCCAATGCTGTTGAACCCGACGTTACAAATGAAGGCGCATGCCCACGTGCTGTTCGCGGGACAAATCTGCGGCGTCGAAGGCTATGTTGAATCGATTGCTACAGGCCTGATGGCGGGAATGAATGCGGCAATGCTGGCCACCGGCGGCGAGCCCACGCCTCCACCGCGAGCGACGGCGTTTGGCTCGCTTGTCCACTACATCACGAAGGCCGAGAGCAAGAACTTTCAGCCGGCGAATATCACCTTTGATCTCTTGCCCGCGCTCGACATACGCGTACGCGACCGCAAGGAGCGTCACCGCCAGCAGTGTGAATTGGCATTGCGCGAGTTCGACGCATGGTACAGCAAGTGCATCGGGCAAACTGCAGATCCCGCGGTCCGCACGGGATGACAAGATCTTACAGTTTGCAGACAGGTTCTTATTGTTTTTTCAGACGATACGCTTTAGGGTGCTGATGTAAGAGTGAGGTCCGTTCCGTGCCGGTTTCTGCCGTTGATTGCGTACAACCCGCCCTGCAGCACGCGCGCGCGCAACTCTTCACCGGTTTCCGCTTCGGGCAATGGTCTCGCCTGGCGCTGGTTGGAATTCTGGCGGCGGAACTGCATGTCGGCGGGTGCAATTTCGGAAACCTCGGGAGCAGTTGGCCTCGGTTCCCACGAAAAACTCATAGTGGGCTTGTGCCGTCTTCGAGCCTGCCGTCTGATTGGCCTCCCTTCAACTCCGCGCATATTTCCGAGCACATCGCGCCGTTCATCGGACTAATCGCGATCGGAATCTTCGCCGCAATCGTGCTGGCGTTTGTGTTCCTGTACATCAGCAGCGTGTTCCGATTCATCCTGTTCGACTCGGTTCTGCGGCGAGAATGTTCGATTGGTGAGGGATGGCAAAAGTGGCGTCGCGCCGGCGGACGATTCTTTTTGTGGCAGATCGTATTCCAGATTGCCGCCTGGCTCTTTCTGCTGGTTCTGATTGGCGTCCCTTTCGCCCTGGCTTTGGCTGCGGGCTGGGCAACACATCTGCGTGAACACATCGGGCGGTTGATTGTCGGCGCGATTCTGCTCGTAGGCCTGTTGCTGGTGTTCGTGCTGACGGCCGCTGTGGTGCAGGTGCTGGCGAAAGACTTCCTGGTACCGATTATGGCTCTCGAAGACCTCGATTTTGCCGACGGCTGGCACCGTTTGCTGGCGATGATGGGGCGAGAGAAGGGACGATACGCTGTTTACCTGCTGCTCAAGTTGGTGCTTTCGATTGCGGCGGGAATCCTGTTCGGCATCATTGCGCTCATTCCGGGGCTGTTCATCTTCGTCCCGGCTGCCGTTGCCGTGATAGCGGGGCACGAAGCGGGGATGGGATGGAGCGTGACGACGATCAGTCTGGCGATCATCTTCGGAACGCTGCTCCTGCTCGTCCTGATTTACCTGATCGCTCTGGTGAGCGTGCCGGCTACCGTTTTCTTTCCCGCATACGCGATCTATTTTTTTGCTGCTCGATATCCGAATCTCGACGCGCTGCTGAATCCGGCCCCTACGCCTCCGGCGCCAGTCCCGCAGTCTCCGCCGCCATTTGAAGCGCCGCCGCTTCCGCCGTCGGCGGAGCCTATCTAACACCATCTAACAAATTAGCGCAGTGCCATGGAACTCTCTTTGTCGTCCGGGTGTCCAATCTTTCAAGACACGCGCGTGCCTGAGAGGGGAAATTCGCATGGCATTCTCCACGGCAGGCGGTGGTCCGTTTTCTACAGGCCCAAAGATGAACGTCACTCCTCTGATTGACGTTCTGCTGGTGCTCATCATCGTTTTCATGGTGGTAGTGATCGAGCAGCGGCCAACTGGTTTACAGACAGAGCTTCCCCAGCAGTCGAATCCAAACGACCACTTTATCCCGCCACCAAATCGGACGATTGTGATTCAGATCCATCACGTGAAGCCGGGTGCCGAGCATCCACAGGTGATGGTGAATGAAGAAGCGGTGGAATGGGATCGCTTGCGCGAACGCCTGCGGGATATTTTCGCCATTCGCGTAGAAGGGATTGCCTACGTCGAAGCCGATGACGACATTGATTTCCAGGACGTAGCGGATGTGATAGCAATTGCCCGGATTGCCGGCGTCGACCGCGTGGGGCTGCTCACTGAAGACGGGAGCCCTAGTCCCGCGCCCGGTTCTTAATCCAGATAGGCGAGCCAACAAACCCAAACGCAGCCCGAATCTGGTTTTCAAGAAAGCGCTGATAGGAGAAGTGCAGCTTCACGGGGCGGTCGGTGAAGAGCACGAACGTCGGAGGTGCCACTCCTGCTTGCGTCATGTAGTAGATTTTCACGCGCTTGCTTACGGGAACAGAGGCGCGGTCGAAGTCAACCGTCTTCAGGAAACGGTTCATCTCGCCAGTCGTGATGCGCTTGCGGCGTTCGGCGGCGACCTTCTCGATCAGCGGAAGAATTTTTTCCGTGCCCTTGCCAGTGTGCGCGGAGAGAAACAGCACCGGCGCGTAGCTCAGGAATTTAAGTCCGTAGCGCAGGCGCTCTTCGTAGAGAGCGCGGTCTTGCGGGCGCTTGGCGTCCTGGATGCGGGCTGTCTTCGACTGGCTAATGGCGCGCTTCTGGCCGCTGGCCACGAGATCCCATTTATTGACCAGGATAATCACCGAGCGTCCGCTCTCGTGGGCATAGCCGGCGATGTTCGCGTCTAGGCCGCTGGCGCCTTCGGTGGCATCGACCATGAAGAGCACGATGTCGGCGTCCTCGATATTCTTGCGCGCCATGACCACCGAAAGCTTCTCGGCCATCAGCCGCGTCTTGCCTTTGCGGCGGATGCCCGCCGTATCAATGAAGCGAATCTTGCGTCCTTTGTACTGGATGACTTGGTCGATGGAATCGCGCGTGGTGCCGGCAACAGGCGAGACGATAGCGCGGTCAGTTCCGGTAAGTTGATTCAGCAGCGTCGACTTGCCAACGTTCGGATGCCCGATGATCGCCACTTTGATTTCATGCGGCTCTTGTGGGGTTGGTAAACCTTCCTCTGTGCCTTCCCCTGCGACCTCAGGGACCTCTGTGATTGTTTTTTTGGCGGCGGGCAGCACAACTAAGATGGCGTCAAGCAGATCGTCGATGCCGCGTCCATGCTCCGCCGAAACCGGAAACACATTCCGCATTCCGAGCGAATGAAATTCACCGAGCAGCGAATCCTGCTTGTCGCTGTCCATCTTATTAACAGCGAGAAAGAGCGGCTTGCCAGTGCGGGCGAGCAGTCTCGCCAGTTCGCGATCAGGCCCTGCGATCTCGGTACGGGCATCGACGACCATAACGATGGCCGCCGCTTCCTCGAAGGCGACCTTGGCCTGACGGAAGATCTCCGACGGTATGAAGTCTTTGTCGTCGGGAACGATGCCGCCCGTATCCACCACTCGAAACTCGCGGCCGCGCCATTCAACCTCGCCATAGAGGCGGTCGCGCGTGATGCCAGGCTCGTCTCCGACAATGGCGCGCCGCGATCCGGTCAGATGGTTGAAAAGCGTCGATTTACCGACGTTCGGGCGTCCGACGATGGCGACGAGTGGGGATTGCTTTTTCTTGCTCAAGATCTTCTTGATAAGGGTCGAGGATGAGTTCCCATGTCTATCCCGCTATTATAGAGACTTCGTGCCTTCCTCATCCCAACCCGTGTCCGCTTCAGACACTCGGCCTGCGGGATTCTCGCTTTACCAGTTCTTCGCGCCGGGAGGCGTGCTCGCGAAGACGCACCCCGCCTACGAGTTTCGTCGCGGGCAATTGCAGATGGCTCAGGCGGTGGAAGAGGCGCTCGAAGAAAAGCGCCACCTGATCGTCGAGGCCGGCACTGGTACTGGCAAGACGCTGGCTTATCTGCTGCCGGTGATCCGCTCGGGCAAACGCGTCATCATCTCAACCGGAACGAAGAATCTGCAAGAACAGCTTTTCTTTAAAGATGTCCCAGCCTTGGAGCGGGCGCTGTTCCCTGAAGGCGATCGCAAGCTGAGCGTCTGCTACATGAAGGGACGGAACAATTATCTCTGCCGCAAGAAGCTCTTTGATCTCACCGACCAGCCCGTGCTCAGCGGACTGGAAGAGATCGAGCATTACCGCGCCATCGCCGCATGGGAAAAGACGACGCAGACCGGCGACCGCGCGGAGCTAACGGAACTGCCCGAGGCGAGCGCTCTTTGGCACAAACTCGACGCCCGGGCCGATACCTGCCTTGGCCAGAAATGCAAGGAATGGGAGCGGTGCTTCATCACCGAAATGCGGCGGCGCGCGGCGGAGAGCGACATCATCATCGTCAATCACCATCTGTTTTTTGCCGATCTTTCCATCAAACTCGCCATCAAACTCGAAGCCGAGGGCGCGCCCGACGCGGGAGTGCTCCCAGAGTGCGGAGCGGTCATCTTCGACGAAGCGCACGAACTGGAAGAAGTCGCCGGCAACTACTTTGGGATTTCGGTCAGCAACCTGCGCATGGACGAATTAACGCGCGACGTCGAACACCTGCTGCAGCGCGAGCACCTCTACACGCCGCAAATGTCGGGAGCGATTCAGTCGGTTCGGGAACGTTCGCAGTTGTTTTTTTCGCTGCTGCCCGCGAATGAGGGACGCTTTGCTTTCGACTCTCGCCGCGAGTTCCTCGAGGAAAACGGCGAGGAATTTCTTGCTCTCAATCAGGCGCTATATCGGCTGGGCGCAGAACTGGAGCAGATTCCGCAGAAGCCGGAAGAAGTCTTCACGCTGGTGCGGCGCGCGCAGCAGTTGCAGGTGCAACTTCAATTTGTGATGGAGAACGAGGATCCCAACACTGTCTTCTGGATCGAGCGAAGAGGATTTCGTGGGGCGTCGGGCGTCCCCGCCTGGCGGAAATCATCCGACGAAAAACACCTAGGCGGTCGCACGAACGTTTTCCTGCAGGCCACTCCGATCGAGGTGGGACAGATCCTGCGCGAGTGCCTGTGGTCGAAGCTGGAGACGTCGGTGCTGACCTCGGCAACGCTGGCGGTCGGCGGCGGTTTCGACTACATACGGCAGCGGCTTGGGCTCGACCACGCGCGCGAATTGATCGTTGCCTCGCACTTCGATTATGAAAGCCAGGCGATCCTTTACGTCCCGCCCGATCTGCCCGATCCGCGCACACCGCAATTCGCCGCCGAGGCTGCCGGCGTTATCCGGCGTCTGCTGGAGATTACCCGCGGCCGCGCCTTCGTGCTCTTCACCAGTTACGCGCAGATGAACGAAATCTACGAGCGCCTTCTTGGCCAGTTGGAATTTCCGATGTTCAAGCAGGGCGACGCTCCGAAATCGGCGCTGCTTGAGCAGTTTCGGCTCACGCC
>Ga0116134_1000986_pt1 | contig 14592 bp, 10 predicted proteins | sample June2015DPH_19_5_FD_89737 | JGI IMG/M metagenome (GOLD analysis project Ga0116134, IMG submission 89737) | Peatland microbial communities from SPRUCE experiment site at the Marcell Experimental Forest, Minnesota, USA - June2015DPH_19_40 | ecosystem: Environmental > Terrestrial > Soil > Wetlands...
CTGGCCGAACGTCTCGTGCGGTCCGCTGTGCACGAACACGTCCAGGCTGGCGTAGGTCCGCGCGAGCTGCTCGCCGCGCTGCTCGCCGAGGAAGGCGGCCGACGGCATCCGTTCACGCAGCGCGGCCGCGGCCGGTCCTCCGCCCACCACGACCAGGCGTACGCCGGGCAGTTCGGCCACGGGGGCCAGCAGGTCGACCCGCTTCTCGGTGGCCAGGCGGCCCACGTAGCCAGCGAGGACCTCACCCCCGGTGGCCAGTTGGCGCCGCAGCACGGCGCACCGCCGGCCGGGGCTGAAACGAGCCAGGTCGACCCCGCGCCCCCACAGCCACGTCCGCTCGAACCCGTGCGCCCGGAGCTGGGTCATGACCGCGGTGGACGGGACCAGGGTGCGTTCGGCCGCGTTATGGATGCGGCGGAGCCAGCGCCAGGCGGCCGCCTCGCCCGCGCCGTGCCAGCCGTACGCGCGGGCGTAGGCGGGAATGTCGGTCTGGTAGACGGCGATCGCCGGCAGGCCGAGATGACGGGCGACCGCGCTTCCGGTCGCACCCAGGAAGACGGGGCTCGCCAGGTGCACCAGGTCCGTGCCGTGGCGGGCCAGGGCGCTCCGGACCGCCCGGCTCGGCAGACCGAGACGAAAGCCGGGGTAACCGGGCAGCGACATGGACGGCACCCGCTCCACCGGGTAGGGGAACGGGCCGGCCGGCTGGCTCCCACCGGGCTCGGGAGCGACGATGAGGGGCTGATGGCCACGCCGGACAAGGTGTTCGGCCATGTGCAGGACACAGTTGGCCACGCCGTTAAGGTCGGGTGCGAACGATTCTGTGATGATCGCGATCCGCATGCTCACAACGTGAAACACGTGCATGCCACAACCGGTCACTACGCCCTTACGGGCGCGCGAACTGTAGATGACATCTCGGCCGGGCCGCGCACCCCCGCGAGGCCGGCCGTCGCGCCGGGCGCGAGCGAGATGACCGGAGAGGCCGTCGGGGTGGGCTTAATTGGCTCTTCCGGGAACAACCGATGACCGGCCGGTACCGGGCGCGGCATATATCTGTGTCAGCTGGGCGTCAGCCCCGCGACCCGCGCGTACAACCGGGTCAGTCCGTGCAGCGCGTCCGTAGCCGGGGACGGCACGCCCACGGCGGCGCCGATCTCGCGCACGGCGCCGACGAGCGCGTCCAGTTCCAGTGGCCGGCCGGCGACGGCGTCCTGGAGCATCGAGGTCCGGGCGGCACCGAGTTTCCTGGTGAGCTTGTTCCGGTCCCCGGGACTTTCTGCGATGGGGCACCCGATACGCGCGCCGATCTCCTGGGCCTCCCGCATCGCCGCCTCGCAGAAGGCGCGAACGAGGTCGTCGCCGACGATCAGGTCGGCCGTGGCCCCCGTCAGTACCGATACCGGGTTGACGGTCATGTTGCCCCAGAGCTTGTACCAGACATCGGCGTGAATCCTGGCCGACACGCTGACCTCGAATCCGCCGGCTTCCAGGACGCCGGCCAGGGCGCGAACGCGCGCCGAGTCGCTGTGGTCCGGCTCGCCGACGATCAGCCCGGTGCCGTGGTGATGCCGGATCACGCCGGGCTCGAGGACGCTGCAATTGACGTGCACGACCCCGCCGATGACGTGGCGGACCGGGATCGCGGCCGCGATCACCCCGCCGGGGTCCACGCTGTCCAGGTGACGCCCCTGGCACGGACCGCCGAAACCGTCGAAGAACCACCACGGGACACCGTTCATCGCGGTGAGCAGCATCGTCTGCGACCCCAGCAGTGGCCCGATCACCGAAGCCACGGACGGCATGGAGTGCGCCTTGACCGCCAGGATCACCAGATCCTGCTCCCCGAGCTCGGCGGGGTCGGCGGAGGCCCGGACCGTGGCGGTGATCAGGCGGTCCCCGGACTCCGCCCGCCAACCGTGAGCGCGCAGGGCCGCCAGCGTGGCCCCGCGGGCCAGAGCCGACGTTTCCACGCCCGCGGCGGCCAGCCGGGTCCCGATCAAACCGCCGATGGCCCCGGCGCCGAGCACGCACACGCGCATCAGCCTTCCTCCCGCCACGACCCTACTGCGCGGGGGCGGGCGGGTCGCGCCGGGTGAGCCCCGCGCTCTGAGCCGTTCAGCCGCCCGCGTGCGCCGTCCCTAGCGCCGCCGGCCGAAAAGGAAGTACGAGAGCGGCGCGCCCCCGGCGGAATTGACCAGTATCACCACCACGGCCCACAGCCATTTCGGCCCCCGGATCTGGCTTGCGGGCCGGCGCTTGATGTCGATCAGCGCCGCCGCCTTGAGACCGGCCTCGACGGTCGCCGCGGCCATGATCAGTCTGCGGCTGCGCGGGCTGAAGTCGCTCCACTGGCGTCTGGCCGCCATGGTGTCCTCCATGACTATCGGCAGGGATCCTCGTTAGCCTGAACCCTACATCGCGGCGTTATCCGGCTCTCCGGACGGATTCGGGGGAACCGGGCGGGCGACATCCAGCGGCCCCCCTTGCGCGGAACGATGAGCCAAGTAAGGTTTACCTTGCCTAACTCTTTTGTCCGCCGACATACCGTCTGGAGCCCATCGATGCTGGCCACGCTCGTCATCTTCCTGCGTGAGGGCATCGAGGCCAGCATGATCGTGGCGATCTTGCTGGCCTACCTCAACCGTATTGGGCATCGCGAGCACTTCCGTGACGTGTTCCTCGGGGTCGGTGCCGCGCTGATCCTCGCCACCGCGGGCGGGGCGGCGGCCTATCTGACCATCCGCAGCTACGACGGATCGCGCGTGCAGACGATCTTCGAGACCGCCACCTTCCTGGTGGCCGCAACCGTGCTGACCTACATGACGTTCTGGATGCGCAAGCACGCCCGGTCCCTGTCCAAGGAGCTTCGGGCCCGGGCCGACGCGGCGCTGGACGGCCGGGCCCGGTGGGGACTGGGTTTGCTGGCCTTTCAGGCGGTCGGCCGTGAAGGGCTGGAAACCGTCGTCTTCACCCTGGCGATCATCTTTTCCACCTCCACGGCCGGCGCACTCAGCGGAGCGGCGATCGGGCTGGCCGGCGCGCTGGCTGTCGCGTTCGTGATCTACCGACTGGGCCACCGGCTCAATCTGGCCAGGTTTTTCACGGTCATCGGCCTGCTGCTGATGATCTTCGCCGCGGGGCTGCTGGCCGACACCGTCGAAAACCTTCAGCAGCTCGGCTGGCTGCCGGTGCTCAGCACACCGATGTGGCACTCCGGGCGCGTGCTGTCGGAGGGCAGTTCCATCGGAGATGTACTGCACAGTTTCTTCGGCTACAGCGATGCCCCAACGCCGTTGCAGCTTCTGATCTACGTCGGTTATCTGGTCATCGTGATCGTGACGTTCCTGGGCGTGCGAGCCAGGCTGGAAGCCCGGGCGGATCGTTCGCAGGCCGCCGCGCACTGACCGGCGCGCGACGCTCGCGGACGGACTACGGTTCTGAACCCGCCCGGCAAGAGCCCGCCCGCCTGGCAATAGCCGGGCGCGGAAAAACGCTGGCCGCCCGGCCGCACGGGCAGGACGGCCAGCGTCAGGAGAATCTGGTGCACCGCTGTCACCAGCGGCGTCATTCCCGCGCGGTCGCGGCGGCGGCGTTATGGCGCGCTACTTCTGCTCGTATATGGCGGTGATCGAACCGCGCGCGAGCGTATGGCCCAGCAGGTTGAACATGAGGAACGCCGGGGTGGCGCCCGGGTCGACATCCAGTCGTTCCACGTCGAGCGCATGCACGATGAACGTGTACCGGTGCGGCCCGTGACCCGGCGGAGGTGCCGCGCCCAGGTACTGCGCGAGGCCAGCGTCGTTGCGGAGGGTTACTGCCCCGCTCGGCAGGCCGCCGCCATCCGCGCCGCCGGATCCGGCCGGGAGGTCGGTCACCGAAGCGGGGATGTTGAACACCACCCAGTGCCAGAATCCGCTGAGCGTCGGGGCGTCCGGGTCGTAGCAGGTGACCACGAAGCTCTTCGTCTCCGCTGGAAAGCCGCTCCAGGCCAGATGCGGGGAAAGGTCCTCACCACCCGCGCCGAAGATGCCGCTCACCTGCGGCGTGGGAAGCGTCTCTCCGTGGGTGAAGTCGGAGCTGGTCACGGTGAAAACGGGAGCGTCAGGGAGCCCCGCGAAGGGGGCGGACAAGTCCGTCATTTGAACCTTCCTGTGTCTTTCGATCAGGGTCACATCGTCGCGCGCGCCGGCCGGTCGGCGCTAGTAAACGCCCTCAAGGCCGCGCGGCAAACGTCAGGGCTGCGCCACGATGTTAGGCCTCTGCCCCCACGGGCAGGTGAAAGATGTCACACGAGAAGTGGTGATCAACATGTGGTGGATCTACATCGTGATGCCGGTCCTGTTCGCTGCCGGGATCTATGGCTTCCTTTCGTGGGTCGGCGTCCAGAAACGCTTTCTTACCCGGAAGACGGACCGTACCGCCGAGGGCATGTATGACGAGTTTGCCGACCCGCCGGGGGATCGTCCTCGGGGGTCTTAACTCGGCCCCGCTTTTCCCTGTCCTTCTGATAGATGCCGGGTCTTGCCGGCTGACAGGTCCGGGTCTTTACCGGGGAAGATCAGAGTCCAGGGCGGCGCTTACGCCATCGCCAGCGTCACCACGCGCAAAGGATGAGGAGCTCCTCGCAGCGCACCTGCCGCCGGGCCGCGCCGTATCCCGCCGAACGGAAGCACGAAATTATCCTATGTGCTGACAAATGTCAGAGGTACCCACGTCATTCCGGCGGCAACGGGGATCCCGACTCCGTAATGGCCGATCGATCGCCGGGCTGATTTTATGCAGGGGCTAGCTGCTGCATATTAACGACGGGGTTTCTGTACCGCCCCGGCCGGTCGCTGACTTCGGCGGTGGCCTGTGGGACCCGCTGGCCGGGGGCGATCAGCGCCCCAACTGAGCCGATCGAGTTCGGCGACGAACCCGCTGCGGTCAGGCCGCGCAAACAGCCTGAAAGCCGCTCTTGCGGCGGAGTCACGCTTCAGGGAAACTCGCCTGATGGGGGGAATCCTCTTAATCGGTGCCATCGTGGGCGTGTTCGCTGGCTGAAGATGGAAGCTGGCGCATCGGGCGTGGCGTGACTGGCGTACCGCCGTGGCGGCTGTCCCGCGGCTCCGCGGCGGCTTCTTCCTGCATGGACGCTGGAGCTCCGTGTGGGTCATAGGGACGCTCATCGCCTTGTGGCTGATCGTGCGGTGACCCGGACTGCCGGACCCGCTTACGCTCATCCTGACCGCCGACCCCGGCAGGAAACGCGGGCTCAGCGCCGGTGGCGCGTCGACGTCGCCGTCAGCATTCCCGCGGGCACCGGGCGCTTACCGCATCGCTGAGCTCGCGGCGGCTACCTAATGGCGGGGCCGGGGGCGGCCGCATGGTCCGCCTGCCCGGCGCTGGCCGCCAGACGGCTCGCCAGGATAGGAGCGAAGCGCTCCAGGACGGGACTGGCCGCCGGCGGGACCGTGTGATCGAGGACCGGGTCATTGAGGAGCACGGCGGCGCTCACGCCGTGCCGGATGATGACGAGCACGTTCCCGGCCAGCATGGCGCCTTGCCCGAGACGGCCGCCGTGCTCGGGCCGCCCCGTCTTGTGCGCCATGGCGACGAGCTGCCCGAGCAGGGTCCTCGCACCGAGGCCGGACCCGGCGAACACGTCGACCGAGCCGCTCCCACCCGCTGCCCCCGCCCACCGGCACGCGACGAGCACCGCATTCCGGGTCAGGGGGTTACCGGCCGCGCCCGGGATCTGTTCGAGCGGATTCAGCGCCTGCGCGGCGCTCACCGGCACGCCTAGCAGCCCGGCAGCGTCCTCCGCGGTGACCAGCGTGGCCAGGCTCAGCCCTGGGGTGAGCCCGTCAGGCAAGGCCGGGGCTCCGGCCAGCACGGCCCGGCGGCGGGCCGCTCCGTCCTCCTCGCGCTGCCAGGCCGGCAGCGATGCCTCCACGTCCACCTGCGGGCGGTGGCTGATCAGCTGAAGGCCGGAGACATGGCGGAAGATCCGGGTGACCTGCACCCGGATGACGTCGCCCTCGTTGACCTGCCGGTAGATGGAGGCGCCGACCCGCCACGCGCGCACGGTGGAGCCGGTGCCGTCGTCGACCGCGATCCAGAAGGCATCGCCTTGCGACCGGCCCTGCTGGCTGCGCCCGCGTACGACCGGCCTGGCCCGCACGACTTCGCCTTCGACCTGGCTAGCCCCGGCCATGTCGGCGACGGCCCGGGCCGCGCCGGCCAGCGCCAGGGCCACGATCGCCAGGGCGACCCAGCCGATCGCCGGCAATCCCGGTATCACGGCGAAGAACAGCCAGGCCACTCCGGCGGCCGGCGCCGCACCGAGCAGCCGCGAGGTCAGCATCCGCCGAGGGTCTGTGCCCCAGCTCAGGCGCCGTGAGTAGCTGATGTCCACCTTGTGCCACTGTCCGGTGCCATAGGTCGACCAGCCGATCCGCGGGTTGGCCGGGGCGCCGATCGGCAGGCTCTTGGTGGCGGTCCGCGCGAGGCCGAGCGCGGCAGCGTAGGCGAGGGAGCGCCCGTAGGTGGTCACGGCCGCGGGTGGCTCGCCGGCGATGGCCTGGTCGGCGGGCAGGTGCGCGCGGACGCCGAGCCAGTGGCCGGCCGCGGCCGCGCCGGCCGCGGTGAGGCGGTCGGTGTTGAGCCGCCTGACCAGGGCGACGCCGCCCACGGCGGCCACGATGGTGCCGCCCACGATTCCTCTGCTGCCGAGGGTGGGGGACGCGCCGGTGACGCTGACGAGCCAGATCAGCAGGCCCGCGGCGGGCAGGGCGGCAGGCAGGCCCAGGACCGTCACCAGGAACGGGGTCCACCGCGGCCGGGACAGGCCACGGGCCCGGGCGTCGGCGACGACCTCACCGGCGCAGTTTCCGCCACCACGCGGCCGGCCTGGTCACGCCCTCGGCCAGGGCCGGCGCCGGCACCACGCCACCAGCGGCCAGCGCGTCCAGGTAGCTGAGGATGCGCCGCTCGTAGGGGGCGAGGCCCGCGCCGCCGGGCTGGCGAATCCGGCACAGTGACAACTGCGGGTTGACCTCCTCCAGGTCGACGACGTGCCGGGCGGCGAGATCAAGCAGGGTCGCGGCCGCGACCTCGTCACCGACGTGGCCACCGTGGCAGAGCATCCCTGCGACGGCCGGCGACTCCGGCCCAAGATCGCCGGTTTCCGGCTGGGCCCGCACGTGCCGCTGCCGGCTCGCCGTGCTCACCAGCCACAGCATGAGGGACCAGCCACCGGCCAGACCGACGGATACCACCAGCAGCGCAGCCTGCCAGGAAGTCAGGTGGACGTGCGGCATGGCTGCCTCTCCTACCTATATGCCCCTATTACCGCCAGATGGGCGGCGCCCGAAAACTATCACTCAACGGCGGAACGCCCGGGGATCGCGAACGAAAATACATACTTTTACCCCCATACTGACCGGCGAGAATGCGGCTGATTCCGGCGTCTTTGGCGAGAGATCGCACAATGGGCAAGGATGCCTATCCGGTGTTCGGCGAACGAAGAACCGTACCCATGTCTTGCGTGGCACAGTGGTTGCGGATAGATGGTTCCCCGGCTCCGGGCGTATCCGCCCTACTAACGGGCCACCGGCCTCTGGCCATAGGTCCGACGGGAGTCCACGAAAGTCTGCCGCCGGAACGCCTCCGAGCCCATACGCCGCGTTAGCAGGACCGGCAGCCATGATCCCCTGTCCGCAAAATTCGCTCAGATCGTCCCGTATCGTCCATGACCAGGGCTTACTGCTTCTACTGTCTGCTGAATTCCGCCGAGATCTGGGCTGGCTGGTGTCAGCTGCGGGTGTCAGCCTCTCGGTGGCCGGTTCGCTGCCGGCTGGACCCCATCTCGAACCAAACGCTATAAGCAGGCCGCCAATGACCAAGAAAATTCCAGCCAGAAGCCAATCCCCCGGACTCGCTTAGCCCTGCCACAGAAGGCTCGAGTACCTGAAGGCTCAGGCGGTCGGCGAGCGGGCACTGGCAGAGGTGATCGCGCGTCGTATCGGCGCCGCAGAAAGCGATCTCGAACCGCTGCTGCTGGCCGCCGTGGTCACTGCCGCCGAGCGAGCCGGCGTCCTGCACTGGTTCCGCCAGGCCGGACTGTCCACGTCGCTGGCCGATGTCGTTCGCATCGCGGTCGCCATGGCCGTCAGAGGCATGACCGGCCCGAGCGTCACCCTCTCCTGACCACTATCCAACCCGCCACAATCAGAAAAGGAACGCTCCCGTGCCGTTTTTCTTCCGAGGTCACTACGGTCCCGCCGTTCGCGCCATCGCCGGGGCACTGCTGCTCGTGGCTGGGATCGCCATCCATGTCGGGGCGATCTTCGCCGGAATCGGCGCGGTCCTGCTGGTCTGGGGCGGGATCGGGGCGTTCAGCTCCCTGCGGACCCGCCGTTTCAGGGTGCACCGAAAAATACTGCCCCACCTCCGCAGAACCGTGGACATCGTCTTTCCCGGACCGAAGGTGGCAGTGGATGTCCGCGGTTGCTTCTGGCACGCCTGTCCGGAACATCGTTCGCTTCCGCGCTCCAATGCTGCATGGTGGGAGGCAAAGCTTGCGCGGAACGTTGAGCGTGATCACGAGACGGAGGCCGAGCTGAGATCCGCAGGATGGCGTGTAGTAGTCGTCTGGGAGCATGAAGACGCGCAGGTTGCCGCTGAGCGGATAGAAGCGTTCATCCGCGACCGTCAAGGGCGGAGTTCCGGCACTCGGCCCGGTCAACCGAGGAGCTAGAGACGATTGTCTCCCGCCAACCTCGACCGCACTGCCTCAGCATCTGAGCCAGGCAATGCTTCATTGTCCATCAAAACCTCGCACTCCCTGCGCCACATGAAGACCAAACGCGTGGTCGCCACCGCTGATCTCAGGTGCCGCGTTCCATGGCCTACCGACCGAACACGTGCGCATGCTCCCTGAACTGATCGCGGACTTGTTCGGAGATAAATACGTACAGGGCAACCCGGGCGCGTGAGGCTCCCACGTACACGGAGGTCAGCCCCTCGCCCGAGGAGAGATCATCAACGTCGGTAAGCAGTGCTACCTCCGCCTCCAGACCTTTGAAGGACGAGACGGTGGAGAACGCGACCGCATCACCCGCAGAACCAAGTCCCCCGCACGAGATGTCCTTTAGCCTCCGCTATTCAGCGCTGAAGGTGAGCTGAGCGGCCAGTGGCATTCTGGTGGCCGTGAGCTGGGGTTTCCCGTCATAGCGGGCGGGGAGGCGGCGCACCTTATGGGTGCGAGGCGATCTGCGGGAGCGGGGGAAACGATGAGGACGGCCGCGGAGCGGCCGTCCTGCTGGTTTTTACAGCGAAGAGCGCTCTGGTCCTGGGAGATTACGGGTTACCACACGCCTTAATCCCCTGAACTGGAGCGCTCTTCGCCATGCAGCATAACGGGTGGGATCATGCCCTGAAGGTCGCCGCCGACGGGACGGGCCTGGTCGGCCACGCCGGGGCGGTCCTGCTCCGCAAGGCCGCCGACCAGGCTGGACTGACCGGCCAGCTCAGCGCAGCGCTGCGGAGGAAGGGCACGTCGCCGCTGCTGGACCGGGGCATCGTGCTGGTCTCGCTGGCGGCCGCGATCGCGCTCGGGGCCACCAGCATGAGCGACATCGCGCTGCTGGCCCACCTGGCCCCCGTGCTGGGGGACGCGCCGAGCGGGCCGACGGTGCGCCGCGCCCTGGACCTGGCCGGCACGCCGGCCATGCTGGACCGGATCGCCCGCGCCCGCGCGAAGGCCCGCGCGCACGTGTGGGGCCTGATCGAGGGCACGCCAGCCGGGTTCCCCTGGCTGGCCATCGCCGGGAAGGCCCTGACCGGGTGGCTGGTCATCGATATGGACGCCACTCTGGTCACCGCCAGCTCGACAAGGAAGGCGCGGCTCCCACCTGGAAAAAAGGCTACGGCTTCCACCCGCTCGGGGCCTGGCTCGCGAACACCCGCGAACCCCTGGCGATGCTGCTGCGGCCCGGCAACGCCGGGTCCAACACCTTCACCGACCACAAGGAGGTGCTGGCCGCCGCCCTCCGGCAGATCCCCGCCCGGTTCCGGCGGCAGATCCTCGTCCGCGTCGACGGGGCCGGCGCCAGCCATGAGCTCGTGAACCACCTGCTGTCCCTGTCGTCCGCGCGGCGGACCGTGCTGTTCACCTGCGGCTGGATGATCACCGCCGCCGGCGAGGCCGCGATCATGCAGGTCCCCGCGGGCGCATGGGAACCTGGGACCTGCCAGGACGGCGTGGCCGAGGAAGACAAGGACGTCGCGGAGATCACCGGCCTGATGAGCCGCGCCGGCCACTGGCCTGGCGGCCTGCGGTGGATCGCCCGCCGCGTGAAGCCGTCCCGCCGCCACCTGCGCAACCTGACGGACTACGAGAAGAAGACCGGCTGGAAGTACTCGATCACCTGCACGAACATCCCCGATACCGGGATCGCCGGCGTCCCGGGCAGCCACCATCCCCAGTACATCGACACCGTGCACCGCGAGCACGCCGCCGTCGAGACCGCCGGCGTCCGCACCGCCAAGGCCATGGGCCTGCGCAACCTCCGTCACCAACCTGCGCATGCACCTGGCCCCAATCGATGCCTCACGCTATGAGGAACTCACGGGCGGTCCTGTGCCTCACGATGGCTTCATTGGTCCAGCCGTCTTCGACTCCAACTACGGGCCGACCAAGCAGTACTTCACAGATCACGCCGCGTCGGCCGTTGCCGCGCGGACTATCGACAGACTTCCCCAGCAGCCTGGGGTGGTCCCTCAGTCCGTCGACGGTCTCGTCCTTAGCATGTGCGGCCTCGGCATCCTCATCTACCGTGGCCCTTTGTTGGTGATCCAGAAAGTACGCTTCGAGCCGAACGTTGTCCGCCCCGCGGTAGAGGAAGCTACAAGTGTCGACCATGGAATCTTCGTCGATCAGCTCGCCAATTCCATCCTGTACGACCAGTCGGTGGACCGACGGCTGCCGTGGCCGACGATAGGCTCGCTCGCTTCATCGAGGACTATCTCGTGGAGACCGCCACCGAACACGCAGGTTACGGACAACTCCTCGACACGGGCCTCACCTGCTTGATCCGATCCGGCGCACTGGGCAACGACGTGTCGCCGGACGTGCTGACACGGAGACAACAGTATTGTCTGCGAAATCTTCAAATTAAGGAGCGGCAAGGCCAACGCCTTGGCGCGCGGCAATGACCGCCGTGATCTTGCCTGCCGGGCCGTGGCCGAACAGAGAACGGCGGGAAAAACTCTTGGTAACCGCGCACTGGGCGGCCGTTAAGACCGGCTTCGGTCAGTTCGGCAATCGAGCGCAAGGAGACAGCTGCCTGCACTGCACAAAACCGAACGATCAGCGGCGCCTACAGACTGCACTCTGGGTTCCACTACTGTTTCCCGGTTGGCACCTGCAGGCGTTTGATACTTGCCGCTGGGGAGTCGGTCGAATTCCCACGAGGCAAGCAGCCTCAGAAGTTCTTTGGACGCGATCCCGTATTGTCAGCTTGGGAATCTGTAGCATCCAACGCCGTATGTGGCTCGCTGTATGCCGTGACATCGCCCCGCCACCCTGCCGGGAGAATCGGCTAATGCGAAGGGTTCAAACATCGTCAACCCGTCAACCGCTCGTAATTTGGAATAATGCCCAGGAATCCTTCTCTTCGGCGTCTACAACCCGCAGACGCAATTCAGCTTTAATTACTAGTGTGCTGCGCCTTAAGTTCCATTGGTTATTCTTGCCTGTTTATGGGCTGGGCCGTTCCGAGCTTGGTGAGGTAGGCGGCGAGAGAGCTCAAGATCTCATCGGCGGTCTTGGTCCAGGTGAAGGGCCGGGGGTTGTCGTTCCAGGTGGCGATCCAGTCCCTGATGTCGTTCTCCAGGGCCGGGACCGAGGTGTGGACGCCGCGGCGGATCAGCTTGTCGGTCAGCAGACCGAACCATCGTTCGACCTGGTTCATCCAGGACGAGCCGGTCGGGGTGAAGTGGACGTGGAAGCGCGGGTGGCGGGCCAGCCACGTCTTGATCTCGGCGGTGTTGTGGGTGGCGTAGTTGTCGCAGACCAGGTGCACGTCAAGGCCGGCGGGCACGGCCTTGTCGATGGCGGTCAGGAACTTCCTGAACTCGACCGCCCGGTGGCGGCGGTGCAGTTCGCTGATGACCGTGCCGTCGGCGATGTTGAACGCGGCGAACAAGCTGGTGATGCCGTGCCGCAGATAGTCATGCGTGCGCCGCTCGGGCATGCCCGGCATCATCGGCAGCACCGGCTGGGACCGGTCCAGCGCCTGGATCTGGCTCTTCTCATCCACGCACAGCACCACGGTGCGCTCGGGCGGGTTGTGGTAGAGCCCGGCGACGTCGACGACTTTCTCCACGAAGAACGGGTCGGTGGACAGCTTGAAGGAGTCCTGCAGGTGCGGCTTGAGGTCGAATTTCTTCCAGATCCGCCCGACGGTCGACTTCGACAGCCCCGTGCGCCTGGCCATCGAGGCCCGCGACCAGTGCGTGTCCTTGCCCGGGGTGGTTTCCAGGGTGGCCACGATCACGTCCTCGACCCGGTCCAGCAGGACCGACGGCGGCCGTCCCGGCCGCGGCTCATCATGCAGGCCGTCCAGGCGCCCGGCGATGAACCGGGCCCGCCACCGGTCCACCGTCGACTCATCCACTCCCAGGTCGGCGGCGGCCTGCTTATTCGTCCCGCCCTCCGCACAGCGCAGCACGATCTTCGCCCGCAGCGCCAGGAACTGAGCCGTCTTCGCGCGCCGGGCCCACCGGGTCAGCTGGGCCCGCTCCGCCTCCGTCAAGACCAGCTCAGCTTTCTGCCGGCCGACCGGCGCGGCATCTTCCAGCCCCGCCAGGCGGTCCGCGGCGAACTGGCGCCGCCACTTGGACACCGACTTGACCGCCACCCCCAGCGCCTGCGCAGCCCCGGCATTCGACATCCCCTCGGCACACGCCAAAATGATCCGGGCCCGGTCAGCCCGCCAGCGCCCCGGCAACCCCGCCCGGCGCACCAGCTCAGCCCGCTCATCTTCAGACAGCACGATCTGCACGGCAGAAGGACCCGAATGCGGCATGTCCGCAGACTAGCAGAAATAACCCTCAGAACTTCTGACGCAGCACACTAGTAGTACTTTGTTAGGTTGGGGTGAGGGCTGCGGCGAGCCGGCCGGGGGTGACGGGCTGGCGGCAGAGGGGGCAGGCGCCGAGGATGAGGGCGAGCACGATCTGCAGTTCGTGCAGGACCTGGTAGAGGGTCATCCCGGCGCAGCCGCTTTTGGGCCGGTGCGGATCATGGTGATGAAGGCCTGGGCGAGGACAGCCAGGGTGACGTGCCGGTGCCAGCCGGTGAATGAGCGGCCCTCGAAGTGGTCCAGGCCGAGGCCGGTTTTGAGCTCGCGGTAGTCGTGCTCGATCCGCCAGCGGATCTTGGCCAGCCGCACGAGCTCGGCGAGGGGGGTGTCCCCGGGCAGGTCTGACAGCCAGTAGCCGGTGGGCCCGCTGGCCTGGGGCGGCCAATCGGCCAGCAGCCAGCACGCTGGCAGGCGGCCGTCGGCGGCGAGGGGGATGCGGCGGCTGGCGGGCCGGACCCGGAGGGCCAGGAACTGGCTGGTCATTGATGCGGCGGGGTTGCCTGGGGTGGCCCTGGTGCCGTGCCGCCAGGTCACCGGGCGGGCCTGGCCGGCGTGGGCGATGGCGAGCTGGCGCAGGTTGACCGGGGGCCCGGGATAGGCGGGCTTGGGCGGGCGGCCCGGCCCGCTGCGCCGGGCCGGTGTCACCGGCTCCGCATCGCCGGCATAGGCGCTGGTGGTGCCCTTGACGGCCAGCACGTACCGCCAGCCCCGATCGGCCAGCTCCAGCCGGAAGCCCGCGCTCTCGCCGTAGCCGGCATCAGCCACCGCCACCGGCCGGGCTCCGCCGCCCGCGGTGATCTGCTCCAGCACCCCCCAGCCGCCGTCCCCGGTCATCTCATCGATCATCTCCAGCGCCAGCCGCCACTTCTCCACGTGCCGCACGTCATCGGGGATGCCGGCCCGCTCCCGGCGCCGCCGGGCGCGGGCCGCCGCGACCGGGTCACCGAGCTTGGCATCGTCCCAGGATTCCGGGCAGAACAGCCGCCAGTCCGCCGCGCACGAGGCACCCTCGTTCACCAGGTGCACGCTGACACCGATCTGGCAGTTGCCGACCTTGCCCAAAGTGCCGGAATACTGCCGGGCCACACACGGCGACGCCGTCCCGTCCTTAACGAACCCGGTGTCATCGATCACCAGCGCCCCCACCGGCTGGTGACCGGCGAACCAGCGTGCGGCATTCCGCCGCACCGCCACATAATCCCAGGTCGAGGACGTGATGAACTGCTGCAGCCGCTGATGATCGACCCCCAGCCGCGCCGCCATCGGCTGCATCGACTTACGCCGCCCATCGGTCAGCAGCCCGCGCACATACAGCTCCCCGGCCGCCCGCTGATCGCTGCGCGCCAGCCCGCCCAGCATCCCGGCCGTGAACTCCACCAGCCGGGGCCGGACCTCCGCGATCTGCTCAGGGGTCATCCCGGCACGACAGTACGAGGAACCGCGTAACCGCGGAAGACAA
>Ga0116134_1000987_pt1 | contig 14581 bp, 11 predicted proteins | sample June2015DPH_19_5_FD_89737 | JGI IMG/M metagenome (GOLD analysis project Ga0116134, IMG submission 89737) | Peatland microbial communities from SPRUCE experiment site at the Marcell Experimental Forest, Minnesota, USA - June2015DPH_19_40 | ecosystem: Environmental > Terrestrial > Soil > Wetlands...
GCTGAGCGCCGTGATCACCGAGGCGTCCCTGCTGTACCGCTGGGGCACCCATGGCGACCGCAAGGATCAGATCCTCCACCTTGTCGACATGGCGGGCCGGCGCAACGTCGAGCTGCGCGTCCAGCGCTTCGACGACGGGCCGCCGAGCGGCGCGCACTCCATGGTCAACATCTTTGGCTTCGGCAGCGAGGACCCGAGCCTCGTCTTTGTGGAAACCGATTATGTGATTGAGGAGGTGAGCAAGCGGGAGTTGGTGCACGGTTACGTGCAATCGTTCGACCGTGCCTGCGATGGGGCGCTCGACCCGCGTGACACGGTGGCTTATCTCGAGCGCATCGCTGATCGACTGGAGTGAGCAATGACTGATCTGTCTCAGGCAATCTGGCGGAAGGCCCGCCGTAGTTCCCACAACGGCGGCTGCGTGGAGATTGCGGGCAACCTCCCTGACGTGACAGCGGTTAGGGACAGCAAGCACCCGGAAGGTGGCGCGCACATCATCGGCCGGGCCGCGTTCGCCAGATTTCTGGCGGATGTGAAGGGGGGGCGCTACGACATCGAGATGTCGTAGCTGGGGGCGGGTGAATCCCCCGGGGCGCAATCCCGGGGGATTCACCCATTTTTAGTGACCCTGTCTCAAGGCCTGGCGGTCCACGATGTGGTTGCCACCGCCTGTGAATGTAACACGGGCAGAAAAGCTTTTGTACGTGTGCGATTCACCACCATAGCCGCGCGAAGCGGTCGGCCCCGCTCATATTCCCGCCCCCTCTGCCGCGGCCCTGCTAAAGGCCGGCGGCAGGCCGGGCGTTCGCGGTCATGGACGCGGCCACGTTCCCGTACGCCGCGATCACGCGGTCCCAGAATCCGCGGACATCGATGGCCGTGGCGACCAGAGCGTTCCGTTCGCTGCCCGGCGCGCGGAAGTCGGTGACCGTCATGCCCGAGGTCCAGCGGCCGACGGTCTCCACCTCCACCCGGGCAGGCAGGCAGCCCAGCAGGCCGTGGTCGGCCACGTAGGCCACCGCGCACACGTCATGCACCGCGGGGTCGGGCCCGAGCGGCTCGAGCGCCTCGTCGTCCTGGCCGTTCCCGCCGTGGCCGGGCCACGCGGACAGCGGGTCCTCGTCCGAGGCGTAGTGCTCCAGGCCGGGCAGCAGCAGCTCACTGGCCAGCGCGCCCAGGCCCCGCATTCTGTCCCGTACCGCCGCGGTCGCCCGCGCCTGCCGGGTCACGTCCAGCCCGACCATGGTGACCGTCCAGCCCGCGCGGAAGACGATGGCCGCGGCCTCCGGGTCGACGGCGATGTTGAACTCGGCGGCGGGCGTGACGTTGCCCCGGCCGGCCGAGCCGCCCATGATCACAAAGTCCTTGACCTGGCTGACCAGTTGCGGCTGGCGGTGGACGGCCAGCGCGATGTTGGTCAGCGGGCCGGTGGCGACGAGGGTGATCTCACCCGGGGCGGCGCCGATCGTCTCGATCAGGAAGTCAATGGCGTGGCCGCCCGACGGCCGTGTTTCCGGCGGCGGCAGCTGCGCACCGCCGAGACCGGTGTCTCCGTGCACGTGCCGGGCATCGAACGGCGGCCGCAGCAGCGGTGCGGGGCTGCCCGGGGTAACGGGGACGCCCGCGGCGCCGACGAACTGACTCACCCGCTGCGCGTTGGACGTGGTGAGGTCCAGGCCCACGTTGCCGGCCACGGTCGTAATGCCGCGCAGATCAAGGTCCGGGCTGCCGACGGCGAAGGCGATGGCCAGCGCGTCGTCGATACCTGGATCACAGTCCAGAATGATCTTCTCAGCCACCCGGGGTTCCTTCCCTGCGACGTGCCGGCCAGTCCAGCCACGACGCTACCGGACCCACGCCCGGGTGCGGCGAGCCTGCCGGCCCCTCCCCGGGGCTGCCGGCCCCTCCCCGCGGGCTGCGGCCCCTCCCCGCGGACGGCGGCCGCTTGTAGCCTCGTGCCGAGGAGGTTTCGATATGCACCAGCCGCCCATCCCGCACGTGACCCGCACCGACCCGGAGATCGCCAGCCTGATCGAGCACGAGGCCCGCAGGGAGTTCGAGAAGATCCGGCTGATCCCGTCGGAGAACTACGTGTCCGTGGCCGTGCTCGAAGCGTCGGGCTCGGTCCTGACCAACAAGTATTCGGAGGGGTACCCGGGCCGCCGTTACTACGAGGGCCAGCAGTTCGTCGACGTCATCGAGACCATGGCCGTGCAGCGCGCGCAGGCGCTGTTCGGCGTTGAGCACGCCAACGTCCAGCCGTACTCGGGTTCGCCGGCCAACCTGGCCGTCTACCTCGCCTTCGCTCAGCCGGGCGACACGATCATGGGCATGTCGCTGCCGATGGGCGGGCACCTGACCCACGGCTGGCCGGTCTCGGTGACGGGCAAGTGGTTCCGCAGCGTGCAGTACGGCGTCCGGGCCGATACCGGCCGCCTGGACCTGGACGAGGTGCGTGACCTGGCCCGCCGGGAACGCCCGAAGCTCATCTTCTGCGGCGGGACGGCGATCCCGCGGACCATCGACTTCCCGGCGTTCGCGGAGATCGCCTCCGAAGTCGGGGCGGTGCTCGTGGCCGACATCGCGCACATCGCCGGGCTGATCGCGGGAGGTGCTCACCCTTCGCCGGCCGGCCACGCCGGCGTGATCACCACGACCACGCACAAGACCCTGCGCGGTCCGCGCGGCGCGATGATCATGTCGACTGCGGAGCACGCGAAGGCCCTGGACAAGGCGGTGTTCCCCGGGCTGCAGGGCGGGCCGCACGACCACACCACCGCCGCGATCGCGGTGGCCCTGCACGAGGCGGCCCAGCCCGGGTTCCGCGACTATGCGCACCAGGTGGTCGCCAACGCGCGGGCCCTGGCCGGGGCGCTGACCGCGCGCGGGTACGACCTCGTGTCCGGTGGCACCGACAACCACCTGATCCTGGTCGACCTGACCCGGCAGGGGATCGGCGGCAAGCCCGCCGCGCGGGCCCTGGACCGGGCCGGCATCGAACTGAACTACAACACCGTGCCCTACGACCCGCGCAAGCCGTTCGACCCGTCCGGTATCCGGCTCGGCACGCCCGCGATCACCACGCGCGGTCTCGGCGAGGAGCACATGCCGGCTATCGCGGCCTGGATGGATGACGCGATCGCCGCCGCGGCCAAGGAGGACGAGGCCGCCCTGGACCGGATCGCCCACGAGGTCCGCGACCTGATGGCCGCCTTCCCCATGGCCGGATGGACCACCGCCTGACGCCTACCGCCTACCGCCTACCGCGGCCCATCACCGCCGGACGTGCATCCCGGCGGGCCCTGCCCGCCGGGAACCGTCTGCCGGTCGCCTCCTCGCGACGCGGCACCCCGCAACCTGGGCCGCCGCGCGACTATCTCACTATGCGGAACGGTTTTAGTCTAATTATGAGATGGCGCTATCGTCTGGCCCATGGCAGGTGATCGTCGCAGGTGGTGGATGCTCGCTCTCGGCATGGGCGCGCAGGCGGCCAGTTGCGTGTTCCTGTACGGCCTCCCGTATCTCGTGCCGGACCTGCGTCACCAGTTCGGGCTGTCGCTGACCGCCGCGAGCACGCTGGTGGCCGCGCCGCTGATCGGCGTCATCGTCGCGCTGGTGGCCTGGGGAGCCCTCGCCGACCGGTACGGCGAGCGGCTGGTCATCACCGCCGGGCTAGCTATCGCCGGCGGCGCCCTCATCGCCGCCAGCCGGGTCTCCGGTGCCGTGAGCGTCGGCCTCCTGCTCGGCTGCGCGGGCGCGGGGGGAGCCTCGGTCAACGCGGCCAGCGGCCGCCTCGTTCTCGGCTGGTTCGGGGCGGCCGAACGCGGCCTGGCCATGGGCGCCCGGCAGACCGCCCAGCCGCTCGGGACCATGCTCGCGGCGGCCACGTTGCCGGCCATCGCCGCGCGCTCCGGCCTGGCCGGAGCGCTGGGCGCGTGCGGGCTCCTGTGCCTGGTGGCCGCGGCCGTGGTGGCGATCTTCGCGGCGGACCCGCCGCGCCCGTCCCGCGCGGGCGCCGGTCCAGCGGCCAACCCGTACCGGGCGCCCACGCTCTGGCGCATCCACGCGGCCAGCATGCTGCTCGTGGTGCCGCAGTTCGCGACGACGGGTTTCGCGCTGGAGTACCTGGTGACCGGGCGCGGCTGGAGCGCGGTGGACGCGGGCCGTGTCATTGCGATCGCGAACCTGGCCGGCGCGCTCACCCGGCTCCTGGCCGGCAAGTGGTCCGACCGGGCCATGAGCAGGCTCCGGCCGATGCGCTGGCTGGCCTGCGCCGTGGCGGTCGTCATGGGCGCGTGCGCGCTCGGGATGTGGTGGCGCTCACCGCTGGCCGTCGGCGCGCTGCTCGCTGCGATCGCGGTATCCGTCAGCACGAACGGCCTGGCGTTCACGGCGGTCGCGGAGATCGCGGGCATGTCGTGGGCCGGCCGGGCGCTCGGCGTGCAGAACACCGGGCAGAACGTAGCTGCGGCCGCGACCCCGCCGGTCATGGCCCAGCTCATCGAACTGGCCGGCTACGGCGGGGCGTTCGGCCTCGGGGTCCTCTTCCCCATCGTGGCGATCTTCGCGATCCCGGTCCGCGCCGAGCCCCCACCGCTGCGCCCCCCGAGGCCCCGGTCAGGCCGGCTCCGGTCAGGAACGGCTGTGACTGATGCGCCCCCTGGGCCCCCCTCGTCTCTCAGTCAGGCCTCGTCGCTGGGGGTGCCCCCCTCGTCCCGGGCGGCCTGGACCCGGACCACCTTCTCCTGGCCGGACGCTTCCGCGGGCGCGTCCCGGTGCGGCGCCACGCTCCGCCCGTCACCGAGGTGACTTCCGCCCTGCACGGCACCGGTCCACGGTGGCACCGAGGCCGGCCCGGTCCGGCGCGGCGCGCGGCCGGCCAGCATGGCCGGGATCAGCAGTGCGGCGGCCAGGAACACGGAACAGACCGATAGGACGATCAGGCCGCTTTCCGGCATGTTGGTAATGCTGGTTTCAACTCCCGGCGGGTTTACTGCGAAAAACGTCATCGGCCGATACCTCCCAGTGCGTAGCCCAACCCCGAAGAATGCCTCCGGTATCTATAGTCCCTTACTGGCCTCGGGCACAACGAGGACGGGACATGGCGCGTGGCACAGCACGTACTGGCTGACCGCACGTACTGGCTGAGCGCACGCAGCCGGGCCGCGTGTTCTCCGCGGGTGGCCAGCACGACCATCATGGCATTCAGGGTCCGCGCCGTCTCCACCAGCACCGTCCCGGGGCCCCGGGAACCGTCCGCTGCTCAGCCATCTCCGCCTCGGCGCCGATGGCTCCGTGGAAGAGCGATCCGCCGGCCTTCCGTGAAAGAGCGCTGCTCTTATTCGTGCCTATCGCTCTGCTAAGGTCGAAAGGTGCCAGCACGCAGGACGGCGAGGGAGCGGGTCCGCGCGGAGATCACCCGCGAGATCACGAACATCGCCCGCGCCCAGCTTGCCTCGGATGGGGCCGCCGCCCTGTCGCTCCGGGCCGTGGCCCGGGACATGGGCATGGTGTCTTCCGGGATCTACCGTTACTTCGCCAGCCGCGACGAACTGCTGACCGCGCTGATCATCGATGGCTACAACGCCATCGGCGAGGCCGTGGAGAACGCCGACGCCGCGTGCCGCCGCGACGACTACCCGGGCCGGTGGCGGGCGGCCTGCCGCGCCGCCCGGGCCTGGGCGGTCGCGCACCCGCACGAGTACGCGCTGATCTACGGCTCACCCGTGCCCGGGTACCAGGCGCCACCGGACACCATCGGCCCGGCGGCCCGCTCCGCCGCCGTCTTCGGCCGGCTCATCAGCGACGCCTTCGCGGCGGGCGGGCTCATCCCGCTGCCCGCCAGATCACCGGTACCGAACGGACTTGCCGAGGACGCCGGCCGGCTCCGGGACAGCGTCCTGCCCGGAGTCCCCGACGAGGTCGCGATCGGGACGCTGACCGCTTTGTCCGGCGTGTTCGGGATGATCAGCTTCGAACTGTTCGGCCAGTTCAACAACGTTGTCACCGACACTGCCGCGTATTACGACCGTGGCGCAGCCGACCTGGCCCGCCTGATCGGCCTCACCGCGTAGGGCCACGCTCCGGCGGGCACGCACCCCGTCACCCGCCCAGCCCCGCAACGCAGAACCGGGCGCTGGGCGGCATTGCCGCCCAGCGCCCGGTCACCAGATGCCGCCGAAGCCAACGCCCGGGAGCCGGCTCCTCGCAAGAGCGCCGCCGCGCCGTCGTCAGGGGGTGGCGGTGGGGGTGCGCCAGTTGACGGTGGGCAGGAGGGCTTCGGGGCGGACGCGGTGGGCGTAGCGTTTGGTGATTTCGAAGAGGGAGTCGATGAGGGTGTCGGATAGCAGGTGGGGCTGCAGGCCGAGTTCGATGAGCTTGGTGTGGGTGACGTTGTAGTAGTGCTCGGCGAGTTCGACGCGGGGGTTGGGCAGGTAGTCGATGTGGACATCTTCGGGGGAGGCGGATTTGATGGCCTCGGCGATCTGCTGGACGCTCATCCATTCGGTGATCTGGTTGAAGACCCGGAACTCGCCCCGGTCGGCGGGGTTTTCGCAGGCGAGCTGGATGCAGCGGACGGTGTCGCGGATGTCGATCATGCCGCGGGTCTGGCCGCCGGTGCCGTAGACGGTCAGCGGGTGGCCGATGACGGCCTGGATGACGAACCGGTTCAGCACGGTGCCGAACACCGCGTCGTAGTCGAACCGGGTGGCGAGCCGCTCGTCGCGGGCGGTTTCGGGGGTCTGCTGGCCGTAGACGACGCCCTGGTTCAGGTCGGTGGCGCGCAGGTTCCAGATCCGGCACGCGAACTCGATGTTGTGGCTGTCGTGGACCTTGGACAGGTGGTAAAACGAGCCGGGCCGCTTGGGGTACAGCATCTTGTCGGTGCGGCCGTTGTGCTCGATTTCCAGCCACCCCTCCTCGATGTCGATGTTCGGGGTGCCGTACTCCCCCATCGTGCCCAGCTTGACCAGGTGGATCTCCGGGTTGATCTCGGCGATCGCGAACAGCAGGTTCAAGTTCCCGATCACGTTGTTCTGCTGGGTGTACACCGCGTGGCTGCGGTCGATCATCGAATACGGCGCCGCCCGCTGCTCCGCGAAATGCACCACCGCGTCCGGGGCGAACTCCGTGATGATCCGGTACGCGAACATCGCATCGGTCAGATCCCCGATGTAACACCCGATCTGCTGCCCGGTCAGCTCCTTCCACACCGCGATCCGGGTCTGCAGCGGCTCGATCGGCACCAGGGACTCCACCCCGAGCTCATTGTCATAACCACGGCGCGCGAAATTATCCGCCACCGCCACCTCATGTCCCTGCCCGGACAAATGAAGCGCCGTCGGCCAGCCGAGGTACCCATCCCCGCCCAACACCAAAATCTTCATGCTCCGTCTTCCTGCCCTTGGTCGTAGTGTCGCTTTCGTTGGTTTTCCTGCCTCGGCCGGTCATTCGTACCGGGTGGTGAGCTTTGCTTCGCCTTCAGCGTTTTCCCAGCTCATCCGCAGGTTGCATTGGCTGCGCGCGCTGTGGCGACACGGTAGCGTGCTGCCGTGCGCCGGGGAGGCCGGTCGTGAGAACACACGGCCACCCGGGACGCTGTGGCCTGCAGCGCCGGCGCATCACACGCTTTCCGGGCCTCGTCGATAGCCCCTTATCGCCGGCCACGTAACCTAGGACATCAATGGCAATCGCATCGAGCCGGGTCGGCGCCGCGCTGATCCGCAAGGCACGCACCAACGTCGGTGTCCGTTTCACGCGGTTCACTCTTGTGGCCGTAGCTTCCGTAATAGCCAGCCAGGTAGCGCTGAGCATCTTCATCGGCCCGGCGAACATGACGGCAGGCATCTCAGGCGGCCTGGCGGCGATCATCGGCGCCGGTGTGAGCTACGTGCTGAGCCGCTGGGCGTGGGAACGCAAGGGGAAGCCGCGACTGCTGAAGGAAACCCTGCCATTCTGGCTGGTCTCCGTGGGCGCGTGGGTCATCCTGGGCCTGGCCGCCAAGCTGGGCGTGGCCCTGGCCGAGGATGTCGAGGTCGGCGGCATCCAGCGGGTGCTCATCACCGACGGCACCTACTTCGCCGCCAACTGCCTGACCTTCCTGGGGCGCTTCTTTATCTTCCACTACATCCTCTTCGCCGACCGGAAGCCGCCGCGTGACTCAGCCCCGCGTGAGTCCGCGCCGCCCATCACCTCATCCAGTGCGGTGGCCGAGGTCCCGCCCGACGATGCCGACCCGTTCGCCATGGCCGCTGACCCGCCGGAGCCCGCCGTGCCTGCCGTTCCCAGCCGCGCCGACCGGGGCGACGGCAACGTGCGCCCCGACCGCCGCTGACGCTCGCGCCACCAGGTCCCGAAGACCACGCGGCTGAAGCGCAGCCCGTAGAAGAGGTTGTTCACGCCGGGGATGTGCAGGTGATAGAAGGGGTTCTGGCCCTTCTTGCTCTCCCCGACCCGGCGCCGGTGGATCGTGGCGGGCACTTCGGCCACCTTGTAGCCGTGGATGATCACGCCGATCAGCAGCTCTGACGCCTGATACTGCGGCTGGGACAGCTGAACCGCCCCGGTGACCTCCGCCCGCATGGCCCGCAGCCCGAACGTGGTGTCGGAGATCTTCTGGCCGGTCAGCAGGCTGATGGCCGCGGCGAAGAACCGGACCCCCGCCCGGCGGATCGGGTCCTTGCTCTCCGCGCTGCCCAGCCGCCGGGAGCCGGTCACGAAGTCGGCCTTCCCGGCCACGACCAGCGCGAGCATTCCCCCGATCTCGGCCGGGTTGTACTGGCCGTCGGCGTCCGTGGTCACGATGTACTGCGCGCCGCCGTCCCGGGCGATCCGGTAACCGAGTCGCAGCGCGGCCCCCTGGCCCCGGTTGACCGGGACATCCGCGACCAGCGCCCCGGCCGCGTCCGCCTCCTTGGCGGTGGCGTCCGCGCAGCCGTCCGCCACCACGATCGTCGCGGTGTCCAGCCCGCACACCTGCGCGGGAAGGTTCCGCACGACCGTCCCGACCGCGCCCTCCTCGTTGTAGGCGGCGATCACCAGCGCGACCGGCGGAAGGCGCCGCACCCGGTCGCCGTACTGGGCGATCATGACGTCGATCGCGGCGTCATCGACCGCCCGGTCACTGGCGGACCCGGTGTATCCTCCCGCGTACTCCGCCGGCCTGCCCGGGCTCATCGTGCCCCCTCCGCCGCCAGAGCCGCCCCGGCCAGAGCCGACCCAGCCAGAGCCGACCCAGCCGGAGTCGGCGCATCCAGGGCCCTCGCGGTCAGCGCGCCCTCGGGCGCGAAGTCGGGCCACACCGTGGCCATGCCCGACTCCAGGTCGTAGGTCGGCACGTAGCCGAGCCCGCGCGCGATGGAGATGTCGAGCTTGACGGCGGGCATCTCACCCTGGGCGATCGGGGCGTTCTCGGCCGGGATGTCCACGCCGGTCACCCGGCGCGCGGTCGCCACCATCTCGTTCACCGTGACGGCCTGCCCGGAGCCGAGGATGACCGGTCCGGTGTGGTCGGAGCGCCATGCGGCGAAGATCCCGCTGAGCACGTCGTCGACCTGGATGACGTCACGGATCATGGTGCCGTCGCCGCGGACCTTGACACCCGTGCCGTCGCGGGCGGCGCGCATCAGCCGCGGGATAAAGCTGTCCTTGTGCTGCATCCCGGGCCCGTAGACGTTGGAGAACCGGAGCGGGACGCCGCGGACCCCGTAAGCGGCCGCGTAGGAACTGATCAGCATCTCCGAGGCGGCCTTGGTCGCTCCGTACGGGGTGAGCGGCCGCAGCGGGGCCTGCTCCGTGATGATCGCCCCGCCGACGTTGCCGACGACGGCGTTGGTGGAGGCGAACAGGAAGGTCCGCACGCCGCGCCGCCGGGCCACCTCCAGGAGGCCGGCGGTGACCGCGACGTTGTTCCGGTAGGTGGTCTCCGGGTCCTTGACCGACTCCAGGACCGAGGTCCGCGCCGCGAGGTGGATGATCGTGTCCGTCCCGGGCGCAACCGCCTGATCCGCGACGTCCGGGTCGTAAAGGTCACCCACGACGGCCTCTACCGAGCCGGAATCGGCTGGAAAGGGCCTGAGATCGGCTACTGTCACCTTTGTGCCGGCGGTCACCAGAGCGGCCACGAGCCGTTTGCCGATGAACCCCGAACCGCCCGTGACCAGTACGCGACCCTCCGTTATAGGTATCCGGGAGCGAAGATCGTTCCCCATACAGGCTCCATTCGCATGTCAGTCATCTTCAGGCTCACTTGTAACGCGGGCACGTTACCGCCGCAGCCTGGGGATTAGCTGGGGGACGCTCCGGACCGGAGCCCGCTGAGCCGGTCTCATCCGTGCGGTGGGTTCGGCCAACCGCGGTGTTGACGGGCAAGATGTGCCTGGTCAGTGTATCCGTGCTTGCGGACTGGGTCCCGCTACCTCGGCAAATGTGTCATGCTGAGCGCAGGGCGGTATGCGGAGGAACTCCGGTGCGAATCCGGGGCTGTCGCGCAACTGTAACCGGGGAGTAACCCCTCATTAAGGCCACCGTCGCCATCGCGGCGGGAAGGCGAGGGGAAACTGTGATCCGGGAGCCAGGAGACTCTGGCCGCCGCTATGACCGGCTACGGGCGCGAAGACCCGGGAAGGACGGCCCCGCATGACGGCTAGCGACGTGACCTCCGGCGACGAGCGGAACGCGGTGCCCACCAGCTCTCATGCTCCGCTGTATCCCTTCGCCGCGATCGTCGGCATGCCGGATCTGAAGCTCGCGCTGCTGCTCAACGCGGTTTCGCCCGCGATCGGCGGGGTCCTGGTGCGCGGGGAGAAGGGCACCGCGAAGTCCACCGTCGTCCGCGGCCTCGGCGAGCTGCTGCCCCCGGTCCGTGTCGTCCGCGGCTGCCGGTTCTCCTGTGACCCGGCCGATCCCGACCCCGCCTGCCCGGACGGCCCGCATGCGCCCGGTGGCCCGGAGCACGCCCGGCCGGCCACGCTCGCCGAGCTGCCGGTGGGCGCCACCGAGGACCGCCTCGTCGGCTCGCTGGACATCGAGCGCGCGCTGTCCGAGGGCGTCACCGCCTACGAGCCCGGCGTGCTCGCCGCCGCGCACCGCGGCCTGCTGTACGTGGACGAGGTCAACCTGCTGCACGATCATCTCGTCGACCTGCTGCTCGACGCGGCGGCGCTCGGGGTCAGCTATGTCGAGCGGGAGGGGATCTCGGTCCGGCACGCCGCGCGCTTCCTGCTCGTCGGCACGATGAATCCGGAGGAAGGCGAGCTGCGGCCGCAGCTGCTCGACCGGTTCGGGCTGACCGTCGAGGTAGCGGCCAGCCGCGATCCGGACGAGCGCGCCGAGGTGGTCCGCCGCCGGCTCGCCTATGAGGCGGACCCGGCCGGTTTCGCGGCCCGCTTCGCCGCTGATTCCCGCCGGGTCGCGGCCGATGTGGCCGCCGCGCGCGCCCGGCTGCCGCACGTCGTGCTGCCCGACGCCGCGCTGCGGCAGATCTGCGCCGTGTGCGGCCGGTTCGGGGTGGACGGCATGCGCGCCGACCTGGTGACGGCGCGCGCGGCGATCGCGCTGGCGGCCTGGCACGGCCGCGGCGAGGTGACCGTGGACGACATCCGCCAGGCGGCGCGGCTGGCGCTCCCGCACCGTCGCCGCCGTGACCCGTTCGACGCCCCGGGCCTGGATGAGCAGGAGCTGGAGGACGCGCTCAGCCAGCCGCCCCCGGGCCCGCCGGAGCCGCCCGAGCCCCCGGGCCCGCCGGAGCCGCCCGAGCCCCCGGAACCGTCCAGCCCGTCCCGTGACGACGGCCCGGGCGGGCCGGACTCGCAGCGGCCCGGCGCTGATGGTCAGGGCCTCCACGGCGGGGGCCCCGTGCCGGATCCCGCTGCAGGCCGGGAAGCCGCCGTGGGCCAGCAGAGGGCCGCAGATCATGATGCCGAACGGACGCCGGCCGGGAGCCCTCCGCCCTCAGGCGCGGATCCCGTCCCGGCGCCCCCGCCGTTCCGGGCCCGGCTGCTGACCGTTCCCGGGATGGGGGCCGGGGCGCTCGGCCGCCGGTCGCCCGCGTACACCCCGACCGGCCGGACGGTCGGCGCGCGCCAGCCGTCCGGGAGGATCACCGCGCTGCACCTTCCGGCCACGCTCCGCGCCGCGGCCCCCGCCCAGCCGGAACGCAAGCGGCGAGCCGGCTCCGCGGCGCAGCCGGGCTTCATCCTGGCCCCGAACGACCTGCGCGAGGCCGTCCACGTCGGCCGCGAGGGCAACCTGGTGCTGTTCACCGTCGACGCCAGCGGCTCGATGGCGGCGCGGCCGAGGATGCGCGCCGCCAAGGGCGCGGTGCTGTCGCTGCTGCTCGACGCGTACCAGCGCCGGGACAAGGTCGGGCTGGTCACGTTCCGCGGGGACGGCGCCGAACTGGTGCTGCCGCCCACGTCGTCGGTGGAGGCGGGCGCCCGCCGGCTGGCCACGCTGGCCACCGGCGGCCGGACCCCGCTGGCGGCGGGGCTGGCCCGGTCCGCCGAGGTGCTGGCGGCCGAGAAGATCCGCGACCCCGCCCGGCGCCCGTTGCTGGTGATCGTCACCGACGGCCGGGCTACCCGGGGCGGCGACGCCGACCTGGCCCGCGCCACCGCCATGCTGGCCGGGGTGGCGGCCGTGGTGGTGGATTGTGAGACCGGGCCGATCCGGCTGGGCCTGGCCGTGGCGCTCGCGGCCCGCCTGGGCGCGGCGCTGGTCAGCCTGGAGGACCTGCCCTCGGCCGGGGCCGGGACGCTCGCCGGGGTCGTGCGCGCCGCCCGGGGAATGGCTGCCTGATGCCCAGGGGACAGCCGGCCAGCGTGCCGGACGACGGGCTCACGACGCGCGCGCGGCGCAACCGGCCACTGGTCGTCGTGCACACCGGGACGGGCAAGGGCAAGTCCACCGCCGCGTTCGGCATGGCGCTGCGGGCCTGGAACCAGGGCTGGCCGGTCGGGGTCTTCCAGTTCGTGAAGTCGGCCAAGTGGCGGGTGGGGGAGGAGCACGCGCTGCGGACGCTCGGCGCCAGCGGCGAGGGCGGCCCGGTCACCTGGCACAAGATGGGCGAGGGCTGGTCCTGGATTCAGCGGGAGACGGGCGGCCACGCGGAGCAGGCGGCCGAGGGCTGGGCCCAGGTGGCGCGGGACCTGGCCGCGCAGACCTACCGTCTCTATGTCCTGGACGAGTTCACCTACCCGATCAAGTGGGGCTGGGTCGACGTGGCCGAGGTGATCTCCGTGCTGGACGCGCGGCCGGGGCAGCAGCACGTGGTCATTACCGGCCGCGACGCGCACCCGGATCTGGTCGCCTACGCCGATCTGGTCACGGACATGACGAAGGTCAAGCACCCGATGGACCAGGGCCAGAAGGGGCAGAAGGGCGTCGAATGGTAGCGGTCCCCCGGCTCGTGATCGCGGCCCCGGCCTCGGGCAGCGGGAAGACCACGGTCGCCTGCGGGCTGATGGCCGCGCTGCGGTCGGCCGGGCTCGCCGTCTCCGGCCACAAAACCGGCCCGGACTACATTGACCCCGGCTACCACGCGCTGGCCACCGGGCGCCCGGCCCGGAACCTGGACCCGTTCCTGTGCGGCGGGGACCGGATCGTCCCGCTGTTCACCCACGCGGCCCGGGGCGCGGACGTCGCCGTGGTCGAGGGCGTGATGGGCCTGTTCGACGGCACCGACCCGGGGACCGGAGAGGGGGCGGGAGATCCGGGCTACGGCTCGACAGCACACGTCGCGCGGCTGCTCGGCGCGCCCGTCGTCCTGATCATTGACGCCGCCTCGATGGGGCGCTCGGTCGCCGCCGTCGCGGGAGGTTTCGCCCGGTTCGATCCGCGGACGACGGTCGCCGGGGTGATCCTCAACCGGGTGGCGTCGGACCGGCACGAGCGACTGCTCCGCGACGCCCTGGCCGCGGCCGGGATCGCGGTCTACGGTGCGATCCGCCGCTCGCCCGAGGTGGCCGCGCCGTCCCGGCACCTGGGCCTGGTCCCCGCCGCCGAGCGTTCCCGGTCCGCCACGGACGCCGTGGCCCGGCTCGCCGCCCTGATCAAGGAGTCCTGCGACCTGGAGAGCCTGCTCGCGCTGGCCCGTAGTGCCTGCCCTCTCCCCAGCCCGGCCTGGGACCCGGCCACGGCCCTCGCGCTGGATGCGCCGGCCGCCACAGAAGCCGGGGGCCCCGTCGTCGCGATCGCGGGGGGTGCCGCGTTCACGTTCAGCTACACCGAGCACGCCGAACTGCTCGCCGCGGCCGGCCTGGACGTCGTGGTGTTCGACCCGCTGCGCGATGAGCACTTGCCCGAGGGCACGGCCGGGGTCGTCCTGGGCGGGGGCTTCCCGGAGGTCCACGCGGCCGAACTGTCCGCCAACGAGCAGCTGCGCCGGGACGTGTCCGCGGCCGCCGCCCGGGGCGTACCGACCGCCGCCGAGTGCGCGGGGCTGCTCTACCTGGCGAGGTCCCTGGACGGCCAGCCCATGTGCGGCGTCCTCCCGGTCGAGGCGGCCATGACGGGGAGGCTGGTGCTCGGTTACCGGCAGGCCCGCGCCGGGACCGATTCCGTCCTCGCGGCCGCCGGCGAC
>Ga0116134_1000988_pt1 | contig 14573 bp, 7 predicted proteins | sample June2015DPH_19_5_FD_89737 | JGI IMG/M metagenome (GOLD analysis project Ga0116134, IMG submission 89737) | Peatland microbial communities from SPRUCE experiment site at the Marcell Experimental Forest, Minnesota, USA - June2015DPH_19_40 | ecosystem: Environmental > Terrestrial > Soil > Wetlands >...
CGCAGCTTGCGACCATGCTTGTGTACTTGTTCACCGATGCCGGTGCGAGTGCGCGGGAGCTGCAGGCTCTTCTGCGCGAGGCGTGCGCCCAGTCGCTAAATTGCATGTCCATTGACGGCGATACCTCCACCAATGACACCGTGTTGCTGCTCGCCAGCGGCGCCCGGGTGAGGGATATTCGCATCCGGAAGAAGTTGTCCGTGGCTCTGACAGAAGTGTGCCAGTCCCTTGCCGAGCAGATTGTCAGTGACGGTGAAGGCGTGCAGCACGTGATCCGTCTGTTCGTCGAACAGGCGCGCAGCAGGGAAGAGGCGTTGCTGGTGGCGCGGACGATTGCTCACTCGATGCTCGTCAAGACCTCGTGGGCTGGGGCTGATCCGAATTGGGGACGCATTCTTGCGGCAGTGGGCAGGTGCGGCCTGGCCATTGATCCATCTCGTGTGCAGATTTTGATTGGCAGTCAGAAGGTATGCCGTAACGGAACCGCCTGCACGTTCAACGAGCGGCAGGCGCACCGCAGTCTCGCGCAGCCGGCCTGCGACATTCGCGTGCAGCTTGGGCGCGGCCAGCACTCGGTGCGATTTCTTACCACCGACCTGACCGCCGAGTATGTGCGGATCAACGCCGATTATTCGACTTAGCGCGTGCGCTAGAAGCTGAATAGCGCCTGCAATTCAATTTTGCGATTTGCCGCCGGGCTTGAGAACGCGCCCCCTGCCAGAGCGACCGACCTTCCGAAGTCTGGTGAAGTCACTACCCCGATCGGCGGCGCCGGGTTCACGCGGTTCAAAACGTTCCGCGCATTCACGCTGAATGTCAAGTTGTAACGTCGATTGGATCCCGGTCCCAGGTTAAATGGGCCGCCACCACCTCCTGGGCGTCCGAAGCCTCCGCCACCACCCCCGCCACCACCACGCGGACTGCCTCCTCCCCCACCGCCGCCGCCTGCTGGCGTTGCGCTCTTGCCGCCCACCTCCGGACCGAAGCCGAACGTCTTTGCCAGCCGCAGGTTCAGCGTGAACAGCGACGGGCCAGTCAGATAGTTGATGGGAATCGGAGTGTAGGGGACTGTCGGAATCATGAATTGGCAAGCGGCTCTCGTCGGAAACAGGCACGGGCCTGAAGGGTTGGTGTTGAATGCGGGTCGGTCATTGAAAAGCGAATTGTTACTCAAGTCCTGGGCCCCCACGGTGACGTTGTAGGGCGAGCCGGAATTGAAAACCATAAACGGACTTAGGCGAAACCCACGCGGCAGCCCGATCGTACCCCCCACGAACACCCGATCGTGGATCGCAAAGGAAGCTCGCCCGTAGTCCACCTTCAAACCGTACTGGTTTGATGGAAAGCTCGTGGTAAACGCTGCCGCGTTCGTTGCTCCTGAGCCGAAGCTGCCGATGGGATCGCTGTTGGCGTAATTCAGCGAGTAGTAACCGAACAGAGATAGTTTCGCGCCGGCCCGGATGTTGAAATTTGCTATCAACTGGTTCTGCCAGAAAACGCCATCGGAGGCGTATTGGTAAATTGGGCCCACCGCAGGATTTGGAATGTTCGATGTCGGCGAGTAGGGCGTGCCCGGCAGCGGGGCGTTGACGTTCAGCGACAGCAACTGGTGGACGCCGCGTGAATTCAAGTAGGTAAGCGTAGCGTTGGCGATCTTTGTGACCTGTCGCTCCATGCTAAACGCACTCTGGATGATGTAGGGCGTGTGCAGAGTCGGATTGATCTGGTAGGTCGTCTGTGTATTCGTCGGCAACGTGCCCGGCGACGGAAGCACCGGGTAGCCAGCGGGATCGTCGACAATGTACTGCTGCTGCGTCACGCCGTTCAAACGCTCGGAATTGAGCACTATATCCTGGGTAACGCGATTGTAAAACAGGCCAAAACCACCGCGCAGCACGGTTTTCGGCGCGCTCTTTCCCCCGCCGCCAAGGCCCCACGCAAAACTCAGGCGAGGCGCCCAGTCCGCATGATCGTGGATTGCGTTCTGCGTTTCAAAGCGCAGCCCGCCACTCAGCGTGATGTTAGGACGCACCTTCCAGTCATCCTGTACGTACAATCCGGCATCCACTACGGTGGCCACCACGCTAGGCACCACGCCGCTATGGGTTGCATCGAAGGAAAGCTGGCTGGGGTTGCAACCGCTGCTGCCGGGCAGGCACGGAAAGGTGTAGGTGCCGTTGAAACCAGCGCCGGACGTATTGTCTTCGTGCACAGCCCGCAACCGGCCGCCAAATTTTATGAAGTGATTGCCCTGCGATATGGATGTGTAATTCTGCAGCTCGTAATGATCCTGGTAATCGGTCAGCGATCCGGAGGCGGCGCCTCCGCCCGTGTAGGCGCCGATCACATTGAGAGATGGATCCGTGCTCACCGGGGTCTGATTGCTGCTGTCGCGCAAATACTGAAAGCGCGTCTCATTGATGGCCTTCGTACTGAGCACTTGCGTATCGGTAATCTGCACCGTGTGCTCCGTGGACAAGGTGTTGTAGCCAGCCTCCGGCAGCACTAATCCGCCGACACCGTTGTTCTCCCAGGTATCACGGTAATACTGGTAGCGCACGGTGAGTGTATTGCTGGGGGTGATTTGGTAGTCGATACGCGGGCCGATGTTGGTGCGGGTGCGCGGGTTAGGGACGCTCTCGGGTGGTCCAAACTGGGGCGCATCCACGATTGCAATTTCGTCGATGTCACGCCGCTGCACGTCGAGGAAGAATGACGCCTTCTTGTTGATCGGGCCACCGATGTTTCCCATGTAGATTACGGAGTGATACGGCGACTGCTCAGCGTCGCCAAGAAAGGGATTGCGCGTGTTTAATCCCGCGTCGTTCCCAATGACCTGGAACTGTCCATGCAACTTGTCCGTACCCGGCTTGGTGAAGATTTCGATTCGTCCGTAGCCGAGCTTGTCGTATTCGGCTGAAAAGGGATTCTGATTGATGCGAATCTCGCGAATCGATGATTTCGGCGGGAGCTGTCCGGCAGTGAACCCATCGATGTATAGCTGCCCGCCGTTGGGGCCGGCCGAAGGTCCGGCCAGCGCTTCCAGGTCAGACTGCAATTCATCGGGATCGTCGGGAAGCGCTTCCAGGTCCTTGCCGCTGAGTACGATCTGACTGGCATTATTGGCGGGGTTGACGTCGACTTGAGGATTTTCTCCCTCTCCCTGGACGTTGACTTTTTCCTCCTGCACGTTGATATCGAGCGCGATGTTGAATTGCGCGACTTGACCCGCCGCCACGTCTACGTCGTTTTGCACAAAGACGGCGAATCCCTGGGCATTGGCTGTGACTGTGTACTTGCCCGGCGGCAGATTTCCGATTTCGTAACCGCCGGTCTTGCTGGTGGTGGCCGAATGCGTTTGTCCGCCGGATACGAGGACCGCAACCGTGGCGTTCGTCACCACCGCTCCGGATGGATCGGTCACTTGCCCGCGTAGGGCTCCCGTCGTTCCTGTTGACTGGGCGGGTGACTGGGCGGATGACTGGGCCGGCGACTGCGCCCATGCAGGCGCAGCCAGCCCGACCAGCGTCACCGGAATCAGAATCGCCAAAGTGAGATTTGCCAGAACGAAGACTGATAAAAGCTTCAAACGCACACCCTTTCTTTCCAGGCAGATCACATTGATAGAGAACATGGGTTGAGCTTTGTTGGCTACTGGGCGGCTTCACCTTCTCCGCCGGGCGCGCCCAGCGCCCACGGGGAAAGCAGCGAGGAAGCGCTGCGACTTGGCGCCGCCGTCAGGATGGGCTCCACTCCAGCCAGCAGCTTGCTCGCTGTAACCGCGTCCGATTTTCCGCCCGCTGACGTCAGGATCACCACGGCGTCGCCCTTCTGCAGATCCGCCAGCTTGATGCTGGGGGAGCGGCTCAGAATGCGCTGCAGATTCGACGGACTATTTCCGCCTGCTGCGCCGCCCGGCCCGTGCCCGGTTTGCGATTCTGTTCCTGGCCGCGCCCCACCAGCGCCGGGCGCAGCGCCCTGGCCGCTGCGCATGCTTTGGCCTTGGCCTTGGCCGTTGGCGCCGGGTTGATCACCGCTCGCGCCGCTTGCCCCGCCTTTCAAGAAAATCGCGATGCGTTGCGCCACTTCCGCCGGCAGCTTCCACATTTGCGAATCGGGAGACACCCTCACCACCACCGCGCTCTTGGCGATCACATCCTGCACCGTCATCGTATTGTTGGCGGAGTCGATGGCGTTGATGGTCCCCTCAATATAGCGAAATGTGCCGGTGACAACTTCCTCTGCCTTCACTTCACTGCCGTCCGGGTTGCGAGTTCCTCGCGCGTTCAATTGATCTCCCGCCTTGATTTGATCGATGGGCGCCGGTTTCGCATCTTCGAACTTCACCGAGTCGGGCGCGTAGCGCCGCAGGATCGTATCCTTGGCAACGTGGATGGCGATACTCCGATTCGCGCCCATTGCACCGGGCTTGATGGTGATGACGTCCGTGGCCGCGTCCACATTGGTGACGATCCCGTCAACGCCCCGTTTTTGCCAGTCCTCGCGGTCGTGCTGCTGTTTGGCCGCCAAATCAGCCGGCTTCAGCACAAGCACTTCCAACGCGTCGATGATGTGTGCATCCGCCGCTACCCATCCGCGAACCCGTACCGCATCTCCTGGCTGCAAGTCTTGCGGTTGGAGAGTGGTCGCGTTCTTCAGGTCCTTTTCTCCCGGTAGCACGCGCAAAATTTTTGTCGAGGGCAGCAACCGTGCCGTTACTTCGCCACCGGGCTCAGCCACCGTAATCGAATTCGCCTGGATGCTCTTGATCGTCCCGACGGCCTTGGCTACTTGTGCGCTGCCGGGAGTGGGAGTTGGTTTGTCCTGCGCCAGAAGGTAGCTCGGCTGCGCCAGAAGCAGAGCTGCCAACGCTGCGAGCAGACAGGTCGCAAGAACGCAAGTCTTTAGAAGGCACACGAGAAGGCACACGCGCACGGGTCTCTGCCGGGAACATCGCATGATCTAACTTTAGCATCGCCAAATGCGCGATATGTGGCGTTTACGAAATTTTACCCGGCATTGACGTTGCTTTTACAGGATGTTTGGCAACTGCAACTCCGTCGCCGCGCATCAAGTCATAAGCGTTCGTCACCAGTAGAACTTTGCTTCCGTGCCAAGTGTTTCCTGTGATCTGACGCCTGAGGACTGTCTTCCCATGTCCGCCGATAAATTCAGCACCGAAACGAAGTCTCGTCGGGTCGCGGCAGGCCTCCTATACCGGTTGATGATCGCCTTCCCGAGTTGGGCGGGCGCGATCCTCGCGGTGTATTCTATTTTCCTGTGCAGATTCAGCGCTCTTAAGATTCGTCTGAGATAAACGATAACGGAGCATGACAAAACGGAGGACCTGCGGTGAGTTCATCAAGGCGCGCATCCTCATCCTGGTGGAAGCCGGTGGCCTTTGCGCCGATCGTCTATACGATGATCGTCTACACGATGGTCGTCGCGTTGATCGCTCTTCCCGGCGTCGGCCCATCGATGCGGGCTCAGGAACCCGCTGCCACTGTCGCCGTTGACGTCAAGGTGGTCACGTTGCCTGTCACCGTTCGCGACAAACATGGCAAGATCATCCGCGACCTCACTAAAGACGATTTCACGCTGCAGGAAGACGGGCGCCCGGAGACCATCAAGTATTTTTCGCGGGAGACAAATCTCGCGCTTACCCTCGGTCTGCTCGTCGATACAAGCCGCAGTCAAGACAACGTGCTCGACTCGGAGCGCAACGCGAGCCGCAGTTTTATCGATCAAATGCTGGTGCAGCCCAAGGACAAAGCCTTCCTTATTCACTTCGATCGGGAAGTAGAACTGCTGCAGGACTTGACTGCATCCCGTGAAAAGCTGCAATCGGCGCTCGAATTGCTCAAGACATCATCGGACCGCGGGAGTTCGAACGATCCGAACGATCCTTCTAATTCTCCCTCAGGCTCGGGCTCGCATCGTGGCGGCGGTACGCAACTTTACGACGCCGTTTATCTGGCGTCGAACGAATTAATGAAAAAGCAGCAGGGACGGAAGGCTATCGTCATTCTCTCGGACGGCGTCGATCACGGCAGCAAGACTTATCTGGAAAGCGCGATCGAGGCCGCCCAGCGTGCTGACACGGTGATCTATTCCATCTATTTCGCGGATTCTCACCACGACCAAGGTCAAAGGCCAGGGGGAATGAGCCGAGGAGGCGGTGGTTGGCCCCCAGGTGGTGGTTGGCCCCCAGGAACAGGTAGCGGCGGTGGCGGCCGTCGCGGCGGAGGCCAACGACCTTCTGAGGAACCGCGCACCGACGGCAAGAAGATTCTTGAGCGGATTTCCAAAGAAACCGGTGGACGTTTCTTTGAAGTTTCTAAAAAAGAATCCGTCGGCGATATCTACACCAGCATTGTCGAGGAACTGCGAACCCAGTACAGCATGGGTTATACACCCGACAAAGACAGCGCCGCCTCCGGCTATCATCACGTCCAGTTAGCGGTGAAGAAGAAAGACATGAGCGTTCAAACCAGAGACGGATATTACGCAGATCGCTAGTTTTATGTGGAGCGGACACTCTTGTCCGCTGCCGTTGACGTTGGTTTTTCGCTGACTCGGAAGGTCAAAATCAACCCCAAGGTCAAGAGCGGCGGACAGGAGTGTCCGCCCCACACGAGGAGCTACTTTGCAGCCAGTTCTTCCCTCAGCGCCTGGCCCAGCGCCTGGCCCAGCGCCGCTTGCCGATCGGCGCTCAACTTGGCCCCGCCTGAGGTCAGATACAGGACGTCAATCGCCATCTGCCCCTCGGTTTCGATCAGCGCAATTTCGATGTTGCACTCATGCTTCGAGACCAGCGAGCACATCCGGTAAAGCAGTCCCGGACGATCCTGGGTCAGAACCTGCATCATCGTGCTCTGCGCCGAGCAGCTGTCGTCGAATTCAATCTGCGTCGCGATCTTTACCTTCGTGCCGTTCGCCTTCTCCGATTTCAAGCGGTCGCTCAGCATGCGCGCCACATCGGCTTCGCCTTTGACCACGGCCGCAATGCTCTTTTTCAAACGCTCCCATTCCTGCACATTCATCTCCAGGGTTCGAAAGCGATCCGTGAAATAGAAGGTGTCCACTACCGTGCCTGCGGCATTCGAGAATGCGTTCGCTTTCACAATGTTCATTCCCCACGCGGCCAGCGCCCCGGAAACCGAAGCGAACAGGAAGGGCCGGTCGGTGGTAATCAACGTCAGCTCATACCAGTGACGAACCTGCTTCAAATTCAATTGGACGCCGTCCTGTCCCAGCCGGGCGGCCATATCGGCATGCGCCAGAACGTCGCTGGCGCCATGGATCCGCAGATACCTTTGCGGCAATCCTTCCAGAAGAATGTTGACTTTTTTCCCCGCCACCGAGGCCAGCGATCGCAGATGCGCCAGATTTGACGGTGCAAGGCCGGGGCCGTCGTCGTTATCGCTCGTGTGCACGCGCTCATCGGCGCTTCGGCTCAAGTAATTCGCGCACGCAATATAAAGTTGCCATAAGTTGTCCGCTTTCCACGGCGTCATGGCCTCCGGGTTCACGGCTTTGATGTCGGCATAAGTCATCAGGCATAGCATCTTCAGCCGTTCCGGCGTTCCCACTTTTTCCGCGAACGATTTTACATTCGCGGGATCGAATACGTCCCGCCGCATTGCCGCCGACATTTCCAGATGGCTGGCCACCAGATAGCGCACCGTCTCGCGATCCACCGGATCAAGATCCAGCCGCTCCGTACAGCTGTCAGTCAGTTGCAGGCTGCCCTCAACGTGACTCTCGCCCGGCATGGCTTTGCCGGAATCATGCAGCAGCAGCGACAGGTAAAGCAGTTCCGGCTGCTCGAGTTCGCCCAGTAACTCGGCAAAGCGCTGGTCCCATTCCGATTTCGATTCCTTCAAACGATGCAGATGTTCGATCGCCAAGAACGAGTGCTCATCCACCGTGTAGCGATGGTAAAAGTCACGCACCACCAGCGCCTCAATCCCCTTCAGTTCCGGCAGCAGAAGCGCGAGCAGGCGCAGCGCGTTCATGGAGCGCAGAGCGTCGGCCGCATGCGGTTGCACCAGTGTTTCCTGGAGGTAAAGCCACAACTCGGCGCCCCGCGGCGGCGTCGCCGCCAGCGCCGGCAGCGCCTGCTCGACTTTATATTCGGTGGTCGTACTCAGCTTCAGGCCATGTTCCGCCATGAAATGAAAGAGCCGCAGAAGCATTTCCGGATCGCGCAGTCCGTCCTGTTGCTGCGGTTGCTTGAGGAAGATCAGTCCATCCACCACCGAGAAGTCGGCACTCGAGACCTTCGACCGCCAGCCCTGGAATTGGCGGTACAACGACGACCAAGCCGCGGGAATTTCCTCCAGCAATTGGTTGCAGACCCGGTGCACGCTGCGCACGTGGCCAAAGTAGACGCGCATCCAGTCTGCCGCGTTGGTGATTTCGGCGTCGTTCAAGCCAATGCCGGCGCCGATCTTTCTTGCCGCCGCTTCGTCCTGCGCCTCCCAGGTGAGCGTGTTGTCGTGACGCCCGTGGCGGAAGTGCAGAAAGCAGCGCACGGACATTTGGAAATCCAGCGCCTCATCGAACGACCTACGGGAAGAAACCGGCAGCAGCGTTTTCGTGTCCGGCCACACCTTCAACTTTTCCATGGCGGATATCAGCGCCAGCCAGTTGGCGACGTTGTAGTCGCGCAGACCGCCGGGCCCATCCTTCACGTTCGGTTCCAGGTGAAAGACGGTATTGCCAAACTTGTGATGACGCGCGCGCGTGATGTCGGCCAGGTTCTGTATCAGGATCTGGCAATCCCTCCCCACCAGACGAGGAACAGCTTTTTCGCGGAGTTTCGAGAAGAGCTCGCGATCGCCAGCCAGGTACCGGCAGTCGAGCAGCGAGATGGCGAATTCCACATTGTTGGGATCCAAGCGTTCGCACTCCGACAGATTTCGCGTGGTGGGACTGAGCTTCAGACGCAGGTCCCACAACTCCTGCGAAAAGCGCCGGACGGAATCTTTGAAATTGCTCTCGGAGTCACTACCGGCGTGCAGAAACAGCAGATCAATGTCGGAGTGGGGGAAAAGCCAGCCGCGCCCGAATCCGCCGGTTGCTACCAGCGCGAAATTCTTCGGGCCACCAGGCTCGGCATAGTTAGAACTGACGATGAGTTCGTGCCAGAGCCGCTGAACGATAGTATCGACCAGGGCCGTGCGCCGTGCGACCGCCGTGCGCCCATCACCGGTAGCGGAGAATTCCTGCTCGATGGCAGCGGATTCCCGAACGTACAGGTCCCATAACTCACTGCGGACGGTGGCACCGGTGGTCATTTCGATGACACCTCCCCACGAAGTATTTAGCCCCTGCTCCGGCCTTTATTCCGCTCTGCTTACAAGTAAGCAGAAAAGGGGGATGTCGATCTCTGCTGGTCGATCTGCCGGTCGATCCGCCGTACTGAAATTTGTGCGCTTACAGCACGCTCTCGCCACGTTCGTCGTTGCGAATCCGAATCGCTTCATCTACGCGCGAAAGAAAAATCTTCCCGTCACCGATCTTGCCCGTACGTGCCGCAGCGCTGATCGCTTGCACGACTTTCTCCACCATCTCGTCCGCCACCACGATCTCGAGTTTCACCTTCGGGATCAAGTCCACGGTGTATTCGCGTCCCCGATAAAACTCGGTGTGTCCCTTTTGCCGACCATGTCCTCTGGCTTCAAAAACGGTCATGCCCTCGACGTCAACCTCGTGCAATGCGTCTTTTACTGCATCCAGCTTTGAGACCTGAATAATTGCTTCGACCTTAGTCATTGTCGTCCGTTCCCGGACACCATCGTCCGTCCTAAGTCAATCACGCTGATTATAGCCGGATCGGACAACCGCATTACAACAATAGCCGCTGGGTATAATTTGCGGAAATTTAAACTATTTATGTGCGTGATTGGAAATCCTTATGTTCGCAGTATGCTCGCAGTTCGGTCTTCAGCCCCGCGGCTCCAGCAGCAGAGGAAGCCGCCGTCCAATTGACGGCGGAGGGCTTTGTGCGGTTGGATGGAAGCTGCGTGGCACTTGCAGCTCCCATTCTCGATCCCGACTCCCGACGGCTTAGCCGCCTGGACGCGGCCTGGCTTACGATCTGGCTCCTCTTCCTCATCGGACTGGCGGTGCTCCCTCCACAACTCGAATGGCACAAGCAGTTAATTCTCCTCGCCATCGGCATTGTGCAACTGCTGGAAACAAAGTTGATATCCCGCTTCCCCAAGCGAGGAGTCTTCTACGTCATCCTGCTCAAGATTTTGCTGGCAACCCTGCTTATCGATCACACCGGCGAAGTCGGGATCAACAGCAGTTACTATCCCATCTATTATCTGCCGGTCGTCACCGCGGCACTTTACTGTGGCACGTGGCTGACGCTGCTCTGGACCCTGTTTGCATCCGCCGCCTACTGCTCGTATCTCTATCCCGCGATGCAGGAATACGAATTGACTCCCGAGGCATTCGGCTACCTCGCGCTGCGCATCCTGTTTTTCTTTCTTGCCGCCATGGTCGTCAACCGCTTCGCCGAGCAGAGCCGGCATCAAACCCAGTTGTATCGCGATCTCGCCGAACGCCTGGCCGAAACCAATCGCCGCCTCGAGCACGCTCAGGCCGAGGCGCGGCGCTCGGAACGGCTGGCCGCTCTCGGCCAGCTCTCGGCTGGATTAGCGCATGAGATTCGCAATCCTCTGGGAGTCATCAAGGGCTCGGCTGAAATGCTGACTCAGAAATTGCAGGCCTCCGACGAACTTGCGCGCGAGTTGGCTGGCTACATTTCGACGGAAGTCAACCGGCTCAGCGCGCTGGTTACCGAGTTTCTGGACTTCGCTCGCCCGCTTCATGCCGAACCGCATCCGGCGGACCTGATCGCCCTGCTCGATCGCGTCCTGCAAATTGTCGCCGAGCGTTTTGTCGGCAAACAACTTACTGGCACACAGGAGACGCGCAAATCGGTGATGGGCAAATCGGTGCGCGTCGAGCGCCACTACGCGACCGGGTTGCCACTTGTTCCGCTGGATGAAAGCCTGTGCGAGCAAGCCTTCCTCAATCTGGTGCAGAATGCCTACGAAGCCATGGAAGACCAGGGCGGCACGCTGCGGGTGGAGGTTCGAACCACTACACTGAATGATTGTGAAGGAGTGGAACTGCGCTTGGCCGATACTGGCCCCGGCGTTCCCAACGAGTTGCGCGAAGAGATTTTCAACCCGTTTGTGACCACGAAGAAAACCGGCGTGGGGCTGGGCCTCTCCATCGTTTCGAAAATCGTAGACGGGCATCATGGGTCGATCCATGTCGAGAACGCGCCCGGGGGCGGCGCCGTATTCACGATCTTTTTTCCACTTGAAGAAACTGGCGAGCCTCAGGCAACTGCCGAGCTACGCTCGGCTTGGACGGGCGAGGGCGCCCGTCCCAACACTGGCACCAGCTAACCAAAGCAGTGGCTAACTTAATGGCTACCATCCTCATCATCGAAGACGAAGCCAAGATGCGGCGCCTCCTGGAACTTAACCTTGGCGACGACGGCTTTAAGACGCTTTCTGCCGGTGACGCTGAAACTGGTTTGAGGCTGCTCGCCTCCGAACCCGTTCACCTTGTGCTCACCGATCTCAAACTCCCCGGCATGAGCGGGCTGGAGTTTCTCCAGACCGCCAAACAGCAAAATGCCGCGTTGCCCATAGTGGTCATGACCGCGTTCGGGTCGGTTGAAACAGCGGTGGAGGCGATGAAAGCCGGCGCCAGCGACTACGTGCTCAAGCCCTTCTCGCTTACTGAAATGCGGATGGTGGTGCACAAGGAGCTCGATAACTCGCGCCTGCGCGAGGAGAATCGATCGCTTCGCGAAGCCCTGGGACAAAGATACAGCCACCCCAACATCGTCGCGATCAGTCCCAAAATGCAGGAAGTGCTGGCCACCGTCGAACGCGTTGCGCCCACCAACTCAACCGTTCTGCTGGGCGGCGAAAGCGGTGTTGGCAAAGACCTGATCGCCCGCGCCATCCACGAAAAGTCACGCCGCGCTTCCGGGCCTTTTATCAAGATCAACAGCACCGCCATTCCAGAAAATCTTTTGGAGAGCGAACTTTTCGGCTACGAGAAAGGAGCGTTCACCGGAGCCGCCGCCAGCAAGCCCGGCAAATTCGAACTCGCTGACAAAGGCACGCTCTTCCTCGATGAAATCGGAGACGTGCCACCCGCCATCCAGGTCAAACTGCTCCGCGTGCTGCAGGAGCGCGAATTCGAGCGCCTGGGCGGGACGCGCACCATCAAGGTCGACGTTCGGCTTCTGGCCGCCACCAACCGCGACCTGCGCGCCGCGCTCGAAGACGGAACGTTTCGCGAAGACCTTTATTACCGGCTCAACGTGGTCCCGATCGATATCCCGCCGCTGCGCGAACACAAAGAAGATATTCCTGGATTAGCGAACCTGTTCGTCGCGCGCTTTGCCAAGGATTCCGGGAGATCGGAAACCATCACCGGTATTTCGCCCGCTGCTATGCAGCTTCTGGTCGGGCATTATTGGCCGGGCAATGTGCGTGAACTGCAGAACGTCATCGAACGCGCTTGTGCGCTTGCTACGGGCAGCCAGTTGGACGTCGGCGACATTCAACTGGACTCGCCGCGCAATCGCGGCGGTGCTGCGTCCGATCGCTTTCTCCCCGATGGGATGACGCTTGACCAGTGGGAAGATGAAATGATTCGGGAGGCTCTGAAGCGGGCCGGCGGCAACAAGTCGCAGGCGGCGCGGCTGCTCGGGCTGTCGCGGAATGCGCTGCGGTATCGCTTGTCCAAGATTGGAATTGACGACAACGAAGGCGAGTGAAGGATCGGGTCATCTGGTGATCGGGCCATCGGGTGATCGAAAATCCTCTTTCAAATTCTCTGGGGACTTGGTTGTTCACCCCTGGCCGAAAACCACCACCTTGGTGGAACCGGGCCACCGGAGCGCCGTTAATCGCCGCATCTCCTCGCTGTTATGTCGCCCCTATCTTGCTAATGAATCAGAAGTTAGGTGAGTCGCCGCCCTCCATCCGACATTGGCACTTGGCCTGCATTGTTTTAGGCATACTTTGTCCCGAACGAGGTGGAGGTACGCATGAAATTCAAACTAATCGCCGCAATTTTAGGATTGGGAATGATGATCGCGATTCCAGGCGTCGTCATCGCGCAGAGCGCGGACGACCAGGCGCCGGATCAGGATTCGAAACCGTCGCCGAGCATCCGAATGCAAGGTCCCAATGACCAGGGTTCCACCGATCAAGGTTCGGCGGATCAAGATTCAGTGAATCCAGGTTCGATGAATCAAGGTTCGATCAATAAGGGCGGCCCAATGGAGCCCGGCCCGAACGAACCAGGCCCCGGCGGCCCGAGTTCCAGCGCGCCGGCTCCCGAGGGAAAAAATGGCGTTGCGCGTATCAGCCTGATTCATGGCGACGTCTCCACGCAGCGTGGCGACTCCAAGGATTGGTCGGCGGCTGTGCTTAATGCTCCCGTGCTTGCGGGTGACCGGGTTTCCACCGGCGACAAGGCGCGCACTGAAATTCAGCTTGACTATGCCAACATGCTGCGCCTGTCTGAGCATTCGCAGGCCAACATCACGCAGCTTACGCGCTCGCAAATTCAGGTTCAACTTGGACACGGCATGGCGAACTACTCCGTGTACAGGAACAGCGATGCGGACGCCGAGATCGACACGCCCAACGTTGCCATTCGCACCGAGCGGCGCGAAGCGAGCTTTCGCATTCTGGTTACTGCCGACGATCACACTGAAGTGCTCGTCCGCAGAGGCGAAATCGAGGTTACGACTCCGCAGGGCGGCACGCGCGTGGGGCAGAACCAGTTCATTACCATTCAGGGCAACGGCGCGGACACGCAATACAAGATTGGCGAAGCTCCGGCCCGGGATGACTTTGACCAGTGGAACACCGATCGCGACAACATGATTCGCAACTCGGTATCGCGGCAGCGCACTAACGACTATTACGTCGGAACCGAAGATCTTGACGGCCACGGCGTGTGGACAGAAGTTCCGGATTACGGTCCAGTTTGGCAGCCGACAGTGGCCCCTGGCTGGGCTCCGTATCGCGCCGGCCGCTGGGTGTATGAGCCTTATTGGGGATGGACCTGGGTTTCGTATGATCCCTGGGGCTGGGCGCCGTATCACTACGGTCGCTGGATGATGTACAACGGAGCGTGGGGCTGGTGGCCCGGTCCGGCTTACGGATACCCCTATTACCGTCCGATTTGGGCGCCGGCTTATGTTTCATTCTTCGGATTCGGCGGTGGTTTCGGATTCGGATTCGGCTTTGGTTGGGGCTCAGTCGGCTGGCTTCCGCTTGGACCGTGCGATCGTTTCCATCCCTGGTATGGCGCTTACGGCGGGCGCTACGGTGTTGCCGGTTTTGGAGCGTACAACCGCGGCGGCTTTGCTGCGCTGCACGGGGGTACGCGGTTTTCTAACGTGAACCTGGCGATGCATGATGCGAACTTCCGCGGCGCGACCTCGGCCTCCGGCAACCAGTTCGGCACCGGCCACATGAGTGCTCACGCAATGAGTCATGCGGAGATGC
>Ga0116134_1000989_pt1 | contig 14564 bp, 12 predicted proteins | sample June2015DPH_19_5_FD_89737 | JGI IMG/M metagenome (GOLD analysis project Ga0116134, IMG submission 89737) | Peatland microbial communities from SPRUCE experiment site at the Marcell Experimental Forest, Minnesota, USA - June2015DPH_19_40 | ecosystem: Environmental > Terrestrial > Soil > Wetlands...
GCGTCGCCTCAACTTTGGTCAGAATGAGTCCGCAAGCGCCGAAAGCCGTCACAAAGCACGCCAGCACTGTGGGGCTAAAGAACGAAATCCCCGGCACGCCGCTGTGGTCATAACCGGCCTCCGCGTGGCCGCCCGTCCCGACGCCTCCGCCGCCATCGTGTCCGCCAAAGAAGTGACCGGCGATCGCGCTGATGAAGGCGAACGCCAAACCCACCACCAAGCAGATCGTGTAGATAATCATAAATCCTCGCTGAATTGTTGTTGGGTTGAATAAGAACCCAACCTGCCTCCAAAGCAAGCCGGAAAAGAAACCATTGTTTCGTTGTTTTGTTTCATACGGCGCACTTATCAAACACCAGGTCTGGCAAACCTGCATCTATAATTTCGCATGAGGTTTGTAAATGCCCGGAGTCCCGCGTTCAGATGTCTGGGCCAAATCCGAAATCCGAATGCCGAAATCCGAAAGAAGCCCGAAACCCGAAATCTGAATGCAAATTGTATTCGTTTGGTGAGTTGCCGGACAATTGAACAGCCACCGAAAGCAGCCGAATTCGGCCTTCGGTATTCGGATTTCCTTCGGTATTCGGATTTCGGACTTCGGTTTTTAGGTTTGACCGACCCGCTCTGCTTTTCCATTGTCCCGCCATGCATTCCTACGAATTGTTGCGCGAGGTTTTCGACAAAAAAGCCCCCAAACAGGTCGCCGCCGACCTCGGCCTGTCGCTTTCGATGGTCTATAAATGGGCCGAGCCGCCGAACCACGCCGCCGGCAGCGGCACCAGCAACCCGCTCGACCGCATTGAGGCCCTGCTCCAAAGCACCGGCGACCACCGGCTTGTCCAATGGATTTGCCAGCGCGCCGGCGGCTTTTTCATCCTCAACCCCAAGAACACGCCGCATCCGCATTTCCTGATTCCGGCCACCAACCAGATCGTCCAGGAATTCGCCGACCTCCTCGCCGTCATCGCCACCGCCGCCGCCGACAGCCAGATCACCCAGGCAGAGTCCAAACAAATCCGCGCACGCTGGGAGGAACTGAAGACGGTCACGGAAGGTTTTGTGGCCTGCTGCGAGGAGGGAAATTTCAGCCACCTCCGAAACCACGCCGCAAAACACGCGGCGGCGAATCAGACGTAAAACAGGCAGGAACTGTTGTTCGACCGTCCTCACCCCGGCCCTCTCCTCCAGGAGAGGGTGAATCATCGTCAGTCTGTTGACGAATCGTGAGTTGTCAAAATTATCACGTCGGGTGCGAATGCTGTTCCTTCTCCTGGAGGAGAAGGTTTATTTAGGGCGAGAGTAAAAACAAACATGCGGCCGCTTGTCTCTACCTTTGCCAGAATTTCGAGGACGATTTTTTAAGGCGTTGGCTTTTTCTTCGAAATCGTGTGCGTGGCGTGGCCGTAAAATACTTCGGCGCATTCCATCAACGTCTCGGACAGCGTCGGATGCGGATGCACGGTCAGCGCGATGTCCTCGGCGGTCGCGCCCATTTCCAGCGCCAGCACCGCCTCGGCAATCAATTCGCCCGCGCCCGCGCCCACAATGCCCACGCCCAGCACCCGGTCGCTTTCGGGATCAATCAACATTTTCGTCAGGCCGTCCGTGCGGTCGAACGACATCGCCCGGCCCGAAGCCGACCAGGGGAATTTCGCCACTTCGTATTTCACGCCTTTGGCCTTCGCCTCGGCCTCGGTCAGCCCGCACCACGCCAGTTCCGGGTCGGTGAATACAACCGCCGGAATGACGATGTTTTCAAAGGTGACGTCCTCGCCGTTGATGTTCTCGACGGCAATGCGCGCTTCCTTGTGCGCCTTGTGCGCCAGCAAAATCCCGCCTGCGATGTCGCCGATGGCGTAAATGTTCGGATCGCCGGTCTGCTGGTGATGGTTGACCTTGACGAAGCCTTTTTCATCCCGCTCGACCTTGGTGTTTTCCAATCCGAGATCGGCGCTGTTCGGCACACGACCGACGGCGACGAGCACGCGGTCGTAAAGTTCGGACACCTGCTGGCCGTTGTGCTCCATCTCCACTTTGATTTGTTTGCCGGCAGTGGCCATCTTCGTGACCTTGGCCTTGAGCCGGATTTCCTTGAACATTTTCTTCGCGTTCGTCACCACGGGCCGCGCGAGGTCGGGATCAGCGCCGGCGAGAATGCTGTCGAGCGCTTCGACTAGCACGGTTTTGCTGCCGAGCGCGGCATAAATGGTGCCCAGTTCCATGCCGATGTAACCGCCGCCGACGACCAGCAGGTTTTCCGGAACATCCTCAACTTCGAGCGCCCCGGTGGAAGTCATGATGCGCGGATTGCCGAGGTCGAACACCTTGGGCATGGCCGCAATCGAACCGACGGCCAGAATCGCCTTGTCATACTCGATGAGCTGCTGCCCCTGCTCCGTCTCGACGCGCAATGTCTGTGAACCTTCAAAATATCCGCGTCCCTGGATCACCTGCACGCCGCGCATTTTGGCGAGCGTCGCGACGCCGACGCCGAGTTTTTCCAAGATGGATTCTTTCCATGCGCGGAGCTTTGACAAATCCACCGTCGGCGGCGTGAACGTGATGCCGCGATGCGCCGAATCGTGCGCGGCGGTGATCTGGTGCGTCGCGTAGAGCAACGCCTTCGACGGAATGCAGCCGCGATTCAGGCAAACGCCCCCCAGCCGCTTCTCGCGTTCAACGAGAATGACTTTCATGCCCAAGTCGGCCGCGTAAAAAGCCGCCGCGTATCCGCCCGGCCCCGCGCCAACGACCACGATTTGAGTTTTGATTGGGTCCATACTTAAATTTTCCTCCTCGTCCTCGTCCTCGTCCTCGATTTTTCCAGCTTGTAACTCACGTTCTTCCTCGCCACAGGAGCGTTCAATGGATCTGCAACCGGTTCGTCTTTCAATTGTCCCGGCACATCAAAACGATCCACCAGTCCACAAAGCATCGAAACAATTCGTACCAGCATCTTCTTTCCCTCAAGAATTCGTTCTTCAGTCGCCACTCCCTTGGCAACCAGCGCATCCAGGCAGGCCGCACATTCCGTGGCCGAACCGCGCGCGTCGTCAAAGAACTTCGCCCGTACCGGACGCTGACGTTTGCCGTTGCCTTCCGCGGTGTTGAGCAACGCTGACAGGCTGGCCCGATCCAGTTGGTCGCAAACTTCGCGAGTTTTGCCTTTCGCCGAAGCCGAAACCTCGTCCAACAAAGGCGTCACCCACGCAATAAAACGCAATTCCAATTGATAAGCATCCAACTTCTCGTGGTCGAACATGGCCGCCAACGCCTTTGGCGCCGCACCTTTTTCTGTTTGATATGAGTTCATTCGATTACGAGGACGAGGACGAGGACGAGGAGGAGGACGATTACAAATGCACCGCTTCCTCCTTGAAATCCTCCATCGCTTTCACGAGATCCACCATAAACCGCGCCGCCGCGCCGCCGTCAATCACCCGATGATCGTACGACAATCCCAGCGGCGTCATCATGCGCACCTCGACCTTGCCGTCGCGCGCAACCGGTTTCATCGCGCCGCGTCCGAGGCCAAGGATGGCCACTTCGGGTTTGTTGATGATGGGCGTGAAATGCGCGCCGCCGATGGCACCCTGATTGGTGATGGTGAACGTGCCGCCTTTCAGCTCCTCCGCTGTCACCTTGCGCTCGCGCGCCTTCTGCGCGAGCTGCTCCAGTTCCTTCGCCAAATCGAGCACGCTCTTTTTGTCCACGTCGCGGATGACCGGCACAATCAAGCCCTGTTCCGTGTCCACCGCGATGCCGATGTGGAAATATTCCTTGATGACAACTTCCTGCGCGACCTCGTCGAGGCTCGAATTGAAAATCGGGTGTTTCTTCAACGTCTCGACCAATGCCTTGAGCACCAGTGGTGTGAGTGTGAGTTTCGCGCCCTTTTTCTCGTATGCCGCCGCGAACTTCTTGCGCAACTCGTTCAGCCGCGTGAAATCCGCATCGTCGAACTGCGTTACGTGCGGGACCGCATTCCAACTCTCCCACATCCGTCGGGCGATGACCTGGCGCAACGGCGTCAGCGGTTTCTTCGTCACCGGCCCCCACTTTGAGAAATCAACCCGCTCGGCGACCGGTTTGGCCGGGGCCCCCGCCGCGGTGGGCGCCGGTTTGGCCATAGCCCTGACCAAACGCTGGATGTAGGCGCGAATGTCGCCCATGACGATGCGCCCGCCCGGTTCACTGCCCCGCACCTTGGACAAATCAATGCCCAGCTCGCGCGCGAGCCGGCGGACCGACGGCGCGGCCACCGGCGCGGCCACCGGCTTCGGAATCTCCTCCCCGGCCTCGGCTGCCGGTTCTTCAACAAGCGTTTCGGGCTCCGGCTCCGGCGCGGCCCGCTTCGCGGCGGGCGCGACGGCGGCCACCGGTTGATCACCACCACTCAATGAGAGAAGGCGCTGGCCGACGCTGATTTTGTCGCCCGATTTGACGTAAATTTTTGTGACGACACCGGCGGCCGTGGACGGGACGGAAGCCACGGCCTTTTCATTTTCCAATTCGAGGATGGCCTGGTCCCTGGCGACCTGGTCGCCTTCCTTTACGAAGACATTGACCACGACGCCTGAATCAGCGCCCTCTCCAAGTTTAGGAAGTTTAACATCCATAATTAACCGGGAGGCAGATTGGCGGAAAACCCCGCATTTTTCCAGTAATAATTGTCTCATTAACCAGAACGGTCGCCCGCACAAAAAGCGGGATGCGCCCACTCCTGCTCTTTTTCATCAACAGTGGTTGACAGAATCACCTCCAAAAACTACAAAGCCGCCGGCCCAATCTTAACTGGGTCACACCATGCGCCACGCGAATTCAATCCGGGGTGGTCCGAACCGCTGTGAGCCCGCTTGCGGCCATGCACCGGTAATGAGCAGTCATTATGGCACGTAATCCTTCCTGTCAATCATCCGCCGCTCGCGCAGAAGCCTTGCCGGAACCGCTGGCCTGGTTTGCCGGCATGATTGACCACTGCTACGATTACGCCGAAGCCGCCAAGGCGCAAGGCCGGCCGATCGTGGGAATCCTGTGCGAGTTCACGCCGCGTGAAATCATCCTCGCCGCCGGCGCGGTGCCGGTCTGCCTGTGCGGCGGCTCTGCGGCAACCATTCCGGAGGCGGAACAATATCTGCCGGCCAATCTGTGCCCGCTGATCAAGTCCACCTTCGGCTATCACGTCAAAGGCTCAAACCCGTTTCTGAACTGGTCGGATTTGGTTGTCGCCGAGACGACCTGCGACGGGAAGAAGAAGATGTTCGAGTTGATGGGGGCGACGAAGCCGATGTATGTGCTCGAACTGCCGCAGAAGGCCGACGACCCCGATGCACTGGAACGCTGGACACAAGAGGTGCGGAAACTCAAGGAACACCTGGAGCAGCGCTTCCACACGGACATCACCGACGAGAAGCTCCGCGACGCCATCCGGCTGATGAATCGTGAACGCGGATTGCGGCGGCAACTGGCCACCCTGATGATGCGTGACCCGCCGCCGCTTACGGGGCGGCAATTGATCGAGTTCAAAAGCATTATATCCGGCATCGATGCGGACCTCCGGCAGTATGAACGCGCGTTGGAAATCTTCGGCGGCGCAGATCAAAAACCACCGACGACGAACCCACTGAATAAACCACCTGTCCGTGTTCTGCTGACCGGAGTGCCGATTGTCCACGGCGCGGAACGCGTGCTGGAACTGATCGAAGACGCCGGCGCGGTCATCGTCGGCATGGAAAATTGCACCGGCCTCAAGCCCATTCTCGACGATGTGGATTTGGACGAGCCGGATCCCCTCTGCGCCATCGCCCGGAAATATTACCATCTCCCCTGCTCCGTCATGACGCTGAACACGCGGCGGCTGGACAGTCTGCGCGCGCTGGCGGCCAAGTTCCGTCCACAGTGCGTCATCGAACTCGTCTGGCAGGCGTGCCTCACCTACGACATCGAATCGTTCCATGTCCGCAAGCTGGTCGAGGAGGAACTCCATCTGCCCTACTTGAAAATCACGACGGATTATTCGCCGTCGGATTCGGCGCGCATCACCGCCCGCGTCGAAGCGCTGCTGGAAACCGTCCAAGCCCGGCCGCACAACCGTTAGTCGCGCAGTTTCATTGGACAAATCCCCGGGTTGAGCGTAAACCACGCTCACTTTATGAAATCGCAGCCTCAAATCCATTTGTCCGATGTGCAATCCGTTTATTCCGGCCCGGAAGGGCGGCTTTGGGAACTTCTCATGGGCGAGCAAATCCACATTGGCGGGCTGGCCTCCTCGATGGACCTGGCGGAACGCGCCGGCATCGCGGAAGGCTGGTCGGGCGTTGACCTTTGCTGCGCGAGCGGCGCGGGAATGCGTTTTCTGGTGCGGTTTCGCAAGGTGGCGCACATGATGGGGGTGGATGCCACCCGCGCGATGCTGGAATTGGGGTGCAAACGCTGCGCGGAGGAAGGCCTGGCGGAAAAAATTTCCTTTGTCGAAGGAAACGCCTGTGTGACCAAGCTGCCGTCCGGCCAGTTCGATTTTGTCTGGGGCGAGGACGCCTGGTGTTACATTGAGGACAAGACAAAACTGATCGCCGAAGCGGCGCGCCTCGTCAAACCCAGGGGGCTAGTTGCCTTCACGGACTGGATGGAAGGTCCGGCGGGGCTGACGGCGGATGAGGCAACGCGGTATTTGACCTTCATGAAGTTTCCCAACGTGCTCAGCCTGAACGAATATACCTCGCTGCTTCAGTCAAACGGCTGCAAAGTGCGCATCGCCCAGGACACCGGCCGGTTCGCGAAACACGTGCCGCTCTATCTCGACATGATCGAGAAACAACTGACCTATGACGCGCTCAAAATCATCGGCTTCGACATGGCGCTCGCGCAAATGCTGATTGGTGAAATGCGCTTCATGTTATCCCTGGCGGAGAAAGGGAAAATCATTCAGGGTTTGACGGTGGCGCAAAAAGGCGCGTAGGAAACGCCCGGTTCACGCCATTGCCACCCCGCTGCCATGAAAGTTTTTTACAGCAGCCCGTGGGTCCCGGTGGAGTGGATTGAGGCCCACGGCCTGCAACCGCGCGGCGTTTGGTTCGCGGAAGATTTGGGCTGGGGCGCGCTGCCGCTTTCCGCCGGAGTCTGCGCTTTTTCCGAGGCAGTGCTCCGCTTCGCCGAAACGCATCACGATGCAGCGATGATCTTCACCACCGCCTGCGATCAAATGCGCCGGAGCTTTGACGCATTCGCCGGTTCGCAGCCGGCCCGGGCTTTCCTGTTCAACCTCCCCGCCATCTGGCAGTCCCCGGTTGCCTTGCGGATTTTCCGCGCCGAGGTCGAACGTCTGGGCCACTTTCTTCAGGCGCACGGCGGTCGGGCGCCGGTCGCGGAAAAACTGGCACAAGTAGTCGAACGACGCAACCAGTCCCGGAAACAACTGCTGGAATCGGCGCCGCGCCGTTCCGCCCGGCAATATGCCGAAGCCATTGCCCGATTTCATTGGGACGGTTCAGTCCGCGTGCCCGACCATCCGCCGTCGCCGGCTTCCCGCGCCATCCCGCTCGCCATCGTCGGCGGGCCGTTGACAGCGTCGCAATGGAGTTTGCTGGACCTGATCGAAGCCGCCGGCGCGCGGATCGTGCTGAACGCCACCGAGTCCGGCGAACGGAGTTTGTTGCCGGCATTCCGGCTTGAAAATGTCAGTGACGATCCCCTCGGCGCGGTGGCGCGCGGGTATTTCGAGAACTGCGTGGACGTTTTCCAGCGGCCCAACACACGGCTTTATTCCTGGCTGGGCGAGCGTCTGACCGCCCGGGGCGTCCGCGGGATTGTGCTCCGGGCCCACACCGGCTGCGATCTCTGGCGAGCGGAAGTGCAAACCTTGCGCGAGACTTTCAGGCTGCCGGTCCTGCTGCTGGAAGCGGACGAGGTGCCGGGCGGCTCTCCGCGCGAGGCGAACCGGATTCAGGCGTTTGTGGAAACTTTGAAATGAACATCGCGCCGCGCAAACTCAGTCTGGCCGAATGGGACGATCGTTACGCGCAATTGACCCGCGCCGGGTTGAAAGAGCCGGCTTACGGCGGACCCCTGCGCCGACACATCGCCCGGGAAAGCGATCTCCGGTTGCAACACCTGCGCTTTGACAACTCGCCGGCCGCGCTCCGGCTCTGGAATTTTTTGCTGACGGAAAACGAGCGCCTGCACCAGGCCCGCGCCGGTGGCGAAAAAATTGTCGGCACGATGAAAGACCTCGGCACGGTCCCGGTCATGGCCTATTCCCTGCCCGGCGTGCGGGCGTTTTATCCCGATGGCGCATGGTGGACGCCCTGCCTCATGGAATGCAGCGACCGGTTGCTGCAACAGGCTGAGGCACTGGGCATTGACGCTTCGTTCTGCCCCGTGCGCGCCATGGTGGCCGCGTTCCAAAACGGCGAACATTTTCCGCCGCCGGACCTGTTGATTTGCAGCACCGGCGCCGTCTGCGACGATTTCTCCGCCATCGCGCAACGGCTGGCAACCCTGGGTCATTCGATTTTGTGGTGGGAAATGCCGCGCCGCCGTCAACCCGATCCCCACGAGGCTTCCTGCGCGTTGCCGGGAAACCTGTTTGCACCGCAAGTTCAGGTGGACTGGGTGCGGGAGGAATTGCAGCGGGTCGCCCAATCGCTGGGCGAACTGGCCGGACAACCTTTGGATGACCAGACGCTGGCGGACGGGATTCAAAAAGCGAACGAAGTCCGCCGTCTGCTCCAGGCGCTGCGGACGACCGTCTATTCCGCCCCCGGCGCGCCGTTGCCCGCGCTGGAAATGCTGGTCGCGGAAATGCTGGCCATCCATTTCTGTTCCGATCGCGGGGAAGCCATTGCCGTGCTCGGCGAACTGCTCGCGGAAGCCGAAAAGCGCGTTCGGCAAAAACAATTCATCATCGGCGCGGACGCGGTGCGGATTTTCTGGGTGAATCCCGTGGCGGATTTGCGGGCCATGAACCTGCTGGAAGACTGGGGCGGACGCATCTGCGGCTCGGACTACATGTTCACCCATGCGCTGGATTTGATTCCGGACAACCTGCCACCGCTGGAAGCACTGGCGCGAACCGCGCTGGCGGATCCGATGGTCGGCTCCACGACAGAACGCGCGGCGCGAATAGTGCGGGAATGCCGCGACTTTCATGCCGAAGCGGTGGTCGTATCACGCATACCCGGCGCGAGTCATTGTGCACGGGAGGGAGCCATCATCCGCGAAGTCGTGCAAAAAGCGCTCGGCCTACCGACAATCGAGCTTGAAATCCCGCCGGTATGTGATGCCATGCTGCCGACACTTGGCTCGCGGGTGCAGGCATTGATTGAAACCGCGCGCGCCAGGAGAAAATCATGATTTGTGCCGGAATTGATGCGGGATCGCGTTCGATCAAAGTCGTGCTGTTCGACACCGAACCGCCGCACATCCTTTCTACCCGCATTGGCGATCAGGGGGTGGACCAGGAGCGTCTGGGCCGGGAGCTTTTCGACCAGGCGCTGAACGATGCCGGCATCGAACGCTCGCGCGTGTCGGCCGTGGTGGCCACGGGCTACGGACGCAACACCGTCCGTTTCGCCGACACCACCATCACCGAAATCACATGCCATGCGCGCGGCGTGCATCACGTGGCCCCCGACGCGCGCACGATCATCGAAATCGGCGGCCAGGACAGCAAAATCATCCATCTCGAGGACGGCGGACGGGTCCGGGACTTCGCCATGAACGATCGCTGCGCGGCCGGCACGGGCCGGTTTCTGGAAATGGTCGCCTCCCGGCTCGGTGTGGACTGGGAGAAACTCGCGGAACTCGGCCGCACCAGTCAAAACCCGGCGCTCATTAGCAACATGTGCGTGGTGTTTGCCGAAACGGAGATCATCGGGTTGCTGGCCGAAGGCACGCCCGTGCCGGATGTCGTTGCCGGCGTGCAAAACGCGATTGCCACGCGTGTCGTGGCACTGGTCGGGCGTTCGGTCGTTCCGCCGGTATATTTTACAGGCGGCGTGGCCCTGCAACCGGGAATGACGCAGGCCCTGGCGGAAGCCCTGTCCTGCCCGCTTCGCGTCGTTCCCCATCCGCAATACACCGGCGCGCTCGGGGCAGCCATTCTCGCCGGACAATCCCGCTGACGGGGAGGATCTTGAGCGCTCAACTCACTTCGCCCCGAGTTGAACCTGTATCGGTTTGCTGATCGTTTCCATCGGCGCCAGATCGAACTGGACCTTGATCGTGACGGTTTTGCCAGCCAATTCTTCGGGCACTCGCCATGAGTGCGAACAAACGCCGCCTCAGCCAAACTCCATGTTGCCCGAGGCCACCTGTTTGCCATCGGCGGTATTGATCGCAAACGCCGGCTTCGGCGGCTGGCGCAGGTTCCCTTTGTCTTCCTTGAGGTAAAAGCTCGAATACATTTCGCCGCCGGCGCCGAACACGGAAGCCTGGATGAGTTGCTGCAACACCGGTTCGGCACCGGCGCTCCCCCCGAAAAACCAGTCCAGAAACGAACCGGATCCCGACGCGGTCGAACCACTGTTTCTGGCGTCACGCGCCGACGTGACCTTGACTTCGAGGGGCGCGCCGCACTTGAACGGCGTGGAGACGCCGGCCTCGGCTTTGATGGTGTCTTTCGGAGTGCGTTTGTATCCGCTGAGGATCAAAGTTTCACCCACGGCCGTCTTGGCCTTGAGCGTGCAGGTGTAAAGCCGGTAATTGCCGGGCGGCACCTGGGCCTTGGCGTTTTCGACGCCAGGCTGCAGCAGTTGCCATTCGCCGGGCGCGGCTTCCCACGCCACCTGAAGGCCGTTCACCTGTTCGCCATGCGGCTGCAACGCCAGTTCCGCCAGCGGCCCGGTCCATGGTTCCAGCGCGAGCGATTTGTCGTCGGCAGCCAGAACGGCCTTGTAGGGTTTCGTGCCTAGATACAGCACCGGTCCAAATGGGGCCGATACGTTGCTCCCAATGGAACTCTCGAATTTGCCGGAGCCATCGTTGTCCACGAGAAAATAATCACCGCCTTGGAAATACCAGTTGGTTTCGGTGCCATTCTGGTAAGTGGTCGGTTGATTGAAATCTCCCAGCCGGAAGTTGGAATTCCCGTCCACGACGCCGACTTTCCGCGTCACGCCGTCGAAATCCACCGTGGTTTCCAGATACCAGCCCGCCTTGAACCGCAACTGGCCGAGGTAGGAAGTGTTCCTGTTCGCAACGGCATCTGCGGGCGGCGTGTACAGGTACATCTGGGCAAAATAAATCGGCCGCCACGCGCCGATCTTTTTTCCCTCCGGCACCGGGATGGGACCAAAGAGCGCGATCTCCGTCCGGTCCGCCGCGGACGTTTGCCCGGGCTGCTCCACCCGCACGGCCATGGCATCGTCCGTCAGGTCGCCGTTTTGATTCAGGTCCACAATCAGACGATCGTAGCCCCTGCCATCGCCCTTGGATTCATCAATCCGGAACCACATCCGGTTCGTCCGGATGGACAATTCACCGTAGAGCGGATGTTTGGAAACTGCCGGGGGCGCCTTGGTAATGGCGCCAGGTTTGTCGAGCCGCAAGGATCCCGAGATGCCCGAGCCGCCGGGAAAGGCCATGACTTCCTTGGCGTTCAAGGTCTTGAATTCCAGCGGAAAATCCTTGGCGGGTGCCAGAAACGGAATGGCGGTCAGAACGGCTCCGCAAAGCAGCGTGGTTTTAATCATATGACTCTCCGGTTTGGTTGTGTACTACGTTGGCACTGATAAAAACTAATGTCAATGTCCCGGCAAATTATCATTCCTGAACATCCTGTAAAGCAACAGAGCTTCAGCCACCAGCCGGTTTTACAACTTCACTTCAACCGGCCGGCTGACCGTCTCCACCGGCGCCAGGTCGAACTGGACTTTGCGGCTCCAAGTGAAGCAGCGCCTTGAGTCGCTCACGGAACAACGCGTTGGTCCGGGAAAGAACCATGAACGGCAGCAAGGTGGCAAACATGACCGCCACCATAAACGGCCCGATCCAGATGAATAAGTCGTAATTCATCACGTTGCCGGGCGAGGCAATCCGGCACAAAGCACGGAGCAGTGCCGACACTGCAAACCAGACCGCCGGCAGGGACAGGAAAAGCCACAGGCAGAGCCACCACGGACCTCGTCGCCACCGGCAGGCCAGCCCGCACAAAGCCATGGCTGCGGCGACCACCAGGGCCAGCAGCACCGGCAGAACGAGAAACGGCAACGCAAACTCCCCCGCAACGGCGGTGGCTGAACAGTGTCGCGGGTCTAAAAGACCCATGATTGGCTCCAACCCCAGACCCCAGCCGGCGGTGGCCGCAAAACTGAAAACGGTGAAAACCATCAGGACGGCCAACGTGCCCAGGAAAGTGCGGAAGCGATGGTTGCGGCCAAGGTGGGAGGCCAGCAACCAGAGTGCGGCCAACCCAAACGCCAGAGCGACGGGAACGTCCAAAACAACCTCAAGCATCTCCTTGGGCAGATCGGTATTTGAGCTTGGCAATGCCAGTTCCAGCCAATGCCACCCGGCCGCCAGACCCGCCAGGGGCAGCCAAATCCACCACGCGGACCAGCCGTGATTGGGTTTGAGCGCCAGCAAAACCAGAATGACCAGCCACGGTAACAATGGCGACATCAGGCCCGCAGCCGTCCAATTATATGCGATCGGCGTACCTTCCGTGGCGCCCAAGCTGCCCAAGCCGCGCGAAGCAGTGATTTGGAGGTTGCCGGCCGTCGTCAAGGGTACTCGCCATGAGTACGAGCAGAAGCCGTCTCAGCCAAATTCAAACTGGCCCGACCCAATCCTTTTCCCCGACCTGCCAACGGTGAATTGGGGCGGCTTCGCGTCGCCCCCCTTCACCAGCCAGTATTTTCCACCGCCGGTGCCGATCAATTGGTAGCTGAGCAGCAGGTTCCGCCCGCGACGCGTGGCGGAGACGCAATTGGTCAATGGTCCGCCCACGGCCAGTACGGCCGGCTGCTGCTCATTCACCACGACCGCCTGCTCCGGCGGCGGCGGACCCACCACCGGCATTTGTGCCGCGGTCACGGCTTGCACTATATTCGCCTTTCCGGTTTGCGGCAGGCCATATTCGTAGTAAGCCTCCGCCTCGCCCTGCTTGAGCCAGATGCGATAGGGCTGATATCGGCCGGGCGGGACCTTGACGCTGGCCGGCGGCTGGGCCAGGACGACCACATACGGCCCGCCCGTCAGGACAAGACGCTGAATGAAGCTGCCGGTGATGCGCAATTCGCCCAGCGGGGTCTGCTGTTCGGTCAACCGCAACGCCAGTTTCTCTTCACGGCTCCGCGGCTCGGCGCTCCAATCCAATTGCCAGGCGTGTCCCTCAAAAAAGACCTTGGGCGAAAAAGCGAAGGCGTCCGATGCCCGCACCACCCAATTCTTTCCTTCCCAGCCAATTCCCCAAGTGTCCTCCGGTTTTTCGCTGGCGGCTCTGAACCGTTTGTCCCGTTCTTCCCAGGGACGCAACAGCAATTGCCCGCGCTCGAAGGAGCCCGGCCGGTCCGACAGGTTTTGCACCAACCCCACCTGCCAATCGCGTCCGGCTACGGTTACCTTGTCCTGCCAGAACGAACGCACCATCGCGCAGACCAGCGGCTGCCCGGACTCGCCGTATTGAAAGAAATCGAAGTCCACCAGCATCGGGGCGCCGGCTGACGTGGCCGGAAAAGCGAGGTGAATGTTCGTAAACATCTGTTGGATGTAACCCGGGGCCGCCCACAGTACCTGCGCCGAAAACGCCCCGGCCGGATCGCCGGTCAAATCCTGGTTGCGATTCAGATCGAGGTAGAGTTTTTTCGCGCCGGGTTGCCAGACGAAAGGAATGGCGTTGCTCGGGTTGTCGCCGAATTTCAGCACACCGCGCACGACATGACCGGGAACCGGCGCCGGTTCTTTGGGGAATGAATCCGTCCGGCGCTCGATGGGAATGTTCCGGAACAGAAATTGGTAACTCGTCTCCTGATACTCCAGCGGGACCGTGGTCACCGTTCCGGATGGGGCACCGGGCCGGGCGGAATTCTCGCTGCCCGAAACGTTGCCCGGGCAATTCACCGCGACAACCGCTGCCACCAGCAATGCGGCCCCTGGCCGCGTCCAGTCTTTCCGCGGCAGCCAAAGCATCCTGCGCTTGTTCATGATGGCCGGCATTTCTGATGTCGGAGATTTAATGTCCGTTTAGACCGTACGGCCGGGGAAACGTCACGCGTCACTTCTTTGCGCCGATGGCAGTATAACAGGTGGTTGACCTGCGTCCAAGTGCCACTGGGGCAAATCCTCTTCCTGCCAGCCGGCCTTGGCAAACCCCGTCTGGATGAGAACCAACCCTTTTGCAAGTGGTGACGCAATTTGCCATTTCGGTGGGGCGAGCGTCCTCGCGAGCCGGCTCGTCAATAGCCTCGCCCCACCAAAATGAGTCACTACCCCGTCGCAAGCAAGGTGTCAAAACTCTTTAGAAATGTCCCCTAGTTAACTCACGAGAGAATGTCCCCTTCGTTGGTTGTTGTTCGTTGCACTCTTTCCCCGGCTGGGGTTGCGGGACGCAGGGAGGCCGGAGCGTA
>Ga0116134_1000990_pt1 | contig 14558 bp, 7 predicted proteins | sample June2015DPH_19_5_FD_89737 | JGI IMG/M metagenome (GOLD analysis project Ga0116134, IMG submission 89737) | Peatland microbial communities from SPRUCE experiment site at the Marcell Experimental Forest, Minnesota, USA - June2015DPH_19_40 | ecosystem: Environmental > Terrestrial > Soil > Wetlands >...
ATACGACGCCGCAAGGTCCTCGGCGAGCTGATCCACGAGTACGAACGGGCCGCATGAAGAACTACCGGCTGATCTGGAAAACTGCACTTCAAAGGCCATGGGCGCAGTTCTGGCACCCTACAGGGACCGGCGGCCGACAGGCTACGGATCCCTTCAGCGGTGGTAAGCGTCCCGGCGATGGTCAATGTCCAGGACGGTCACCGTCTTGGCGTCGTCATCGATGGTGTACCGCACGCGGTACTCGCCGCGCCTGGCTCGCCAGTGACCCGCGAATGGGCTGCGCAGCGGTGCGCCGACCCGGCGCGGCTCCTCTGCGAGCGGCCCGTGGATGAACTCAAAGCACGCCCAGGCGACGGCTTCTGGTAGCCGGTCTTGCAGTTGCCGGGCGGCTGCTGGCGCGATCGTGACTTGATAAGTCAATTTCAGCGCTTCCCGAAACGCTCCCTCAGCGACTGCTCGACCTGATCCAGGGTCAGGCCCTCCCCGCGGGCGATCTCCTGCTGGGACTCTGCTATCCGCTGCTGCGCCGCCGGGTCGGCCAGCAGTTCGAGTGTGGCCTCAATGGACTCGAGGTCTTCAGCCGCGATCAGCACAACGTACTCACGGCCGTTGCGCGTAACGTGAACCCGCTCGTGGGTGCGGTCCACTTCTTCGGCAATCTCTGACAGCCTGGCCTTAACGTCTGACAGCGGTAGCATCACCATAGACTAAGATCTTAGTCTATGGTGCGTGTAGGTGCAAGGCAGCCGGCAACAGCATGTGGGACCCTGCTGGTTAATTCGTGTTCATGAAGCCAGGGCGAGTTCGAGTCTGGCAAGGTGGCTGGTGCAGGTCCGGTCCAGCGGGTGGCCGTTCCACCAGGCGTGCAGCCGGATCAGGTTGAGCGCGGCCGCAGCGTTTGCGTGTTCCAAAAAGCAGCAGGTCAAAGGCCATGACGAGGTTTCGGAACCCTACAGGGCCACCGAGCCGTCCTACCGTGCTCGTCTCGCGAGCAGCGGCGTAGTCACCAGAAGGCACCGCGATGACGAAGACGACGCGCATAGCTAGCACAGCGCGAGCCACCCTTCCGGCGCGCACGATCGCCCGCGAAACCGCGTGCTGAATCCGTGCTGATACCCGGCCACCCAACAGGCCACCTACCTGCGGAAACTGCCCCTAGATCCACGATCTTCACCATCTTCGAGGGCACTAGCGAAATCCAGCGGATGATCATCGGTCGCGCCGTCACCGGCCTGGACGTCAGGTAGCCTGACCTGCGATTTTACGTGTTATGACGGGATACGCGGGCGTATCTGCTGAACCTTGCAGAAGGGCGGAAAGCCGCGCCCCCCAAAGGCACCCCTGGATATAAATCCCTACGCAAAACGTCCTGACAGAAAGGGCATCCGGCGTCAGGTACCTATCTACGTTGGTTACCATTCGCCAGTGCGAAACGCTCTTTATGCTCACGCTCCCGTACGTTTACGATCTCCTCAGCCACTCCTTCTTGTGGGCCATTCTCTTGCAGCGTACCCGCAAAACTGAGCAACCTTGTGCGGGAGGCGTTTGCGGCATTATGAACAACGGAACCTGGCACCCACTGCTCGCGCCTGTCCTTGAGCTGGCCTGCAGCCTCCCTAAGCGAACCGATCGCGTCCGCTTTCCGATCCGTTAGCGCATCCTTCTGCAGTGTTGCCGCATGGTCGAGCGACTCTTTGTCAAAGTTAATATCAGCACTGGCACCGGACCTCTCGCCCTTCCCCCCGCGGCCGCCGGCGTCGACGGTGGCGAACGGGAGCAGATTCCGGAATCGGAGGTACGAGGCCGCCATGTCTTCGATGGATGTCTCGTTTTCTTCGCCTGGTTTCATCACGGCGCTGGCGGCGTCGAAGAGCTGGTGCAGCTGACCTGCCTTGAGTTGGTCGCCGGGCAGCAGCTTATCCAGTTCCATTACGCTCGACTGTAGGTCAGATCCGACGGCCTTGCGAAGCGCCTCTCTCACTCCGGCCTCGTCTTGGGTGTGGGCCACGAGAGCATTGAGCGCATCCTTCTCCACTACCCACGCGGTCGTGTGAGATCCCATGCCCTCGACCCCATGGGGGGCCGGCGGCCGCCCAGTGATGGTGAACCTCGGCGTCGCCGACGGCCCATGGGTCGCCGACGGCCCATGGTAGGTGACGAGGAGCGGGTCATTGCCCGCGTGCTTGGCCCAGGAGCTGCCGACGGCAGTCGCAGTTTTGGGCAGTGCGTTGTACGCATCGACAATACCTGTCAGCAGCGAGCCGGAATTCCCTACCTTGCCTTTGGTCGGTGGGTACTGGTCTAGCGCCTCTCGGAGTGCGGAGAGTGCGGCAGCTGGGTCTGCCAGGAAACCGGTTTTTTCCACCGATGCCGGGTAAGCGGTGGCCGTGACATGCTGGATCTTGTGCATAAGGTAGGGCAGGAGGAACTTGGCCCGCTCCGGCGCCCCCTTTGCTCGGTCTGCCACAAGTCCAGCGCCCCGTGCGGCGCTGCCCGCCGCCCCCTCCCCCGCCTCCCGCCTCTCCTCTGCCAGGTCACGTTTCCGTTTCCTAACGCTGGGGCCAGCTGACTCTATGTTTTTCGCATTGTCCCTGATCACCATGGCAGCTTCTGCGATTCCGGGGGCAGCCCTATGGATGCTTTCATTGCCTAGCGCGCTCTTATAGATCTCCTGTGCCCTTTCGTATGGGCTCTTGACGGCGCCCGCTGCTTGCGTTTTCCGTCGCGTTTTCCCCATTGTCGGGAGCTCTCCGGCGGCGACGCTATTTGCGAGGCCGACCAGCTCTTTGCTGAGCCCCGCGGCGGTCTGGGCAATGGATGGGTCCAGCGCGTACTCGATGTGCGACTCGCGCAGCGCCGCTCCCCAGTCGAACTGTGCCTGAAGATGCCCGGGCAAGACGTCGGCACCGGGCTCGCCGCGTTCGAATCCGAGCAGGTAAGAGCGGGCGGTACCTTCGCGGCCGCCGGTGGAACCGCGGTCCTTCGCCGCGGGCACCGTGGCGAACGGCAGGTAATTCAGGTACGCAAGGTGGCTCGCAATCGCCTCTTCCAGCGCGCGGCCGGCGCGATCGCGATCCGTCCCGGCCGCCGCCTCGGCGGCGCTCAGGCACTGGCGGGTATAGCTGGCTGCGTCGCGCAGGAGGGGGGCGCGTACGCCCTTCTCAGTGTCAGGCAGTAATCCGAGCAGTTTCCCGCTGGAGGCATTCGCATCCTCCTGCATTTGCCCGAGCTTGGTCACCGCATCCGGGAGGGATGAGCCGTGGAGGGAAGCGTGCACCGAATCGACAAGCGTCTGCCAGGAAACGATGTGATCACCCATGGCCGACCCGAACGGGGACGGCGTCCGGTCTTTCACCTTGATAGCGTCGATCGTCCCGTTACTGCCGAGGATGACCTGGATTCCCAGGTCCCCGGAAGGCTTCTTCCGCGTGTCACCGACATGCTGTTCGCCGGCGCTGCCAGTGTGCACGGGGACGGTGGAGAAGTCGCCGTGCAGAGCCCCGCTGAGGCCCACCGATGCAGTCAGGTCTGAGGGGGTGCTGTCGTTGCGGCTGCGCTTGGCGGGGCGGTCGGTCATCGTGGTGTTGCCCTTGGCGTATTGCTTCTTGGGACTTAGTCTTCTGGGACTGCGCATGACGGGACCTCTCTGGAGGCAGACGTTCGGGCGCGGCGAGCTATGCTTTTTCCACCCGGAGCTGGACCTCGGCGGAGCCGACCTGGATCGTGTCGCCGGGCGACAGCGTCACGGGCACTCCTTCCGCGAGCGGGTGCGCGTTGACCGTGGTGCCGTTCGCGGAGCCGAGGTCCGTGATCGTGAGCACGCCCTCCTCGAGCCGGAAGAAGGCGTGGTGGCTGGAGACGTCGGGGTGGTTGAGGGGGATGCCCACGTCGGCCGCGCGTCCGATCATCCTCCTGTCCTGTACGGAGAACACGGCTCCCGGCGCGAACGTGGACACCGACCGCAGCAGGTAGCCCACGCCCGGCGGTTTGATCACGGTCGTGTCTCCGGCCGGCGGGTTCTCGCCCTGCACCGCGGGATGACCGGGTTCCGGCGAGCCGTCGCGTTCGCCGGCCCGGTATCCGAACAGAACCCGGAGGTCGGCCGGGTCGCCCGGCGGCTGCGGCAACAGCGCCAGTGGCGCCAGATAGCGCGCAGGCCCGTCGGGGGTGATGGCCAGCGGGGCCGGCTGCGCGTCCCGCGATTGCGGCCAGAGCACGCCGCTCGTCGCGGTTCGCGCCGGGATCAGCCAGAAGTCGCCGCGCTCGTAGCGCGCCGCGGGCGCCTCGAAACGGATCTGTACGCCGTCCTCGAGCTCGAACCACTTCCGGTCGGCCTGCTGGAGCGGGATCCCATGATCGGCCGCCTGGTCGTCGGGCTGCTGGTCCCAGCGTCGCAGCAGCGGGTGGAGTCTCGCGTCGAGGTCACGGCGGCCTTCGCCGTCCCGCAGCGTCACCTGCCGCGCCGCCAGGCGGATCCCGTGCACCTGCATCAGCGCCGCCGGCCTGCCCAGCGGCGCCCAGTGATCGTCGACGAACTCCACCCAGTCGCCGACCTCGAGCCCCTGCTGGGTGTCGTACCACACTCGCTGCAGGGTCGCCGTGCGCACGCCGTCGCTGTCGGGCTCGCTCAGGCTCTCGAGCCCGAACTCGACGCTGCCGTTGTCACGCGACCACTTGAACGTCGCCTCCGCGGCGTCACCGCCACGGTGCACCTCGACCCGGTAGAGCTGATTCTCCACGCCGCGGTAACCCCACGGCGCCGGCGCGGTCGCCGGACCCGGCTCGGGTCCGCCGGCGGAGTGCGCACGGGCGCCGAGCATCGGCCGGCCGTCGGGATCGGTGTTGTATTCGTGAAACGCGCCGATGATCGACTCCGGGTCCAGCCCGGTCAGGTCGTCGTCGCGCATCGGTAGCTTGCGGCCGGCCACCGGGCGCCACCTCACCTGGCTCCGGCGGGTCGTGTCCGGCACCCCGGCGCTGAGGGCCGGATCGATGAGCTCAGGCGCCTGGATCGCGCTGACCGCCTGCTCCCAGACCACCAGGTAGACCAGGAACGGCGCTTCGTGCTCACCGAGCGCCAGCTCCTGGTCGGCCGGCTGGTCCGGAGCCGGTGCCTCGCAGCGCAGGCCGTAGACGTAATAATGCCCCCGGCCCAGTTGCACGGCGCGGTATTTGCCGTCCTGGGCCACCGGCTGGACCGTGAAGCCCGCGTGGTGGATCGGCCCGGCGAAGGGCCCGATCAGGTCGGTGGTGAGGCGGCGCAGGTAGTCGAGCAGGATCGTGTTCTGCTCGTTCAGTTCTGCGTCGAGCAGCAGCCTGCCCTGCTGCGCCAGGACGCCCGAGTACTGGCCGGACAGGCCGCCCGGGAAACGGGAGAAATCGCCGTACACAGCCGGACTCCTTTAGGTAGCGAAGCGGATGTCGATGTCGGCCCCGGCCGGAACGAACTGCCGTAGCTCCGTCCGCGAGTCGGCCACCCGGAGCGGCTGCCATAGGTCGTGATAGGCGCCGAGCTCGCCTTCGTCGTGCGCGCCGCGGGTGAGCTCGGGCGCGGCGTCGCCAGCGAGCCGCGCGTAGGCGGGCTGGCCGAACCGGACGCTGTCGAAGCGGGGAACCAGCCGCGCGGCGGCCAGCGCTTCGAGCCGGCCTCGGCCGCTCACCGGGGGCGTGCCGCGCGCGATCTCCGCCGCCACCCGGGCGAGCGCGGCGTCCGGCTGGCAGCTCGTGCGCTTCGGCGTGGTCGAGCCGGGAGCTACGTAGCAGAAGCGGACGTGCCCCGTCTGACGGCGCTCGCAATCCAGCGCCCCGGTGAGGATCGAATCCTCGGCCAGCCCGATGCTGTGGACCTCGGCTCCGCCCAGAACGGTGACACGGGACAGCGACAGGCGCACCCACGCGGGCCGGCCGCCGGCGCCGAGCACGGCGCGCTCGCGCAGGTCCGAGGCGTCGAGTACGGAGTCGCACACCCTCAGCGGCAGCGGCTCGAAGCCCGTCTCGGGGCTTTCCACGCGAACCTTCCCGATGACCGAGGAGGCGATCGAGATCGGGCTGGGCATGCCGTGCACGACCAGGCTCGGGAGGTGACGTTCCCGGTGCGGCCCGGTACCGGTCAGCCCGCCCGCCGGGACGAGCGTGCAGTGGCGCAGCCCGACGCCGGCGAAGCTGCCGTACAGGTCGAGCGGGTGGCGCGCGACCCAGACGCCGTCCAGCGCGAAGCGCGGCGGGTCCGCGGCGCGCGTATCGCTGGCGCCCCGCACGCGGAACCGGACGGGATGGCCACCGCTGGCCTCGACCGGGATGATCACGGGCCGGCGGCCCTGCGCGGCCCGGATCTCGAGCCGCTCGCCGGCGGCGAGCCTGATGTCCAGGTGCTCGCGGTAGACGCCGTCGTCGGTGATCTCGATCACCGCGGACGGTGCGCGACCTTGCTCGCCGGCCGCTCGCCAGGCCTCCAGGGCGAGGCGGATGCTCGCGTGCCCGCCCGGGCCGACGGGGTAAACGGGCGCGGCCGTGGCCGGAAGCGGGCGCTGGTAGCTGCCGCCGCCGATCGCTCCGATCCCCAGGTGCGCGCACGTCACCGAGATCTGCTCCTCGGGGGGATGCCGCGCCGGGAAGGCGATCCGGCCGAGCAGTGGATCGATGCTGACGCGTCCATCGGGCGTGCGCTCATGCCAGCGGCTGAGGTCGGCGACCACGATCTCCGAGCGGGATACGGGCCGGCCGCCGCGGTACACGCAGATGCTGCGCGCGGGGCCGTAGTAGTCCTCAAGCCGCAGCTCCAGCGCGCGGCGGGTGATCGTGGTCGCGACGTCGAGCTCCGTCGAGGGCGTGGATGGGGGCTCGCTGACCGGGATCACCGCGAGCGCGAGGTCGCGGCCGAGCTGGTCGAACGTGTAGCGGTGCTCCTCTCCGGCGCTCGCCGCCGGGGCGCGGCTCACCCGTTCGGCGGCCAGGCGCCACAGCCACACGGCCACCGCGGACGGATCGATGGTTCCGGGGGTCCGGTGCGAGGACAGGCGGCGCACGTCGGTCAGCGGCGCGGCGTCCGACAGCGGGGTCGAGAGCAGCTCGATCGTCTCCATGTCGGCCAGGCCGATCAGGCGCCGTCGCCCGGCGTCGGGCATCCGGGCCGACTGGGTCGCCAGCGCCATCCGGCGGAGCTCGATCGCCCGGGCCGGCCAGCCCGTGGCCCGGGTCGCCAGCTCCTCGAGCACCGAGAAGGAGCCCTTGCGGCTGCGGTCGGCGATCGCGTCGGCGACCTGGGTGCGGCGCCAGATGGCGCCGGCACCGGAGCGCGGCGCATCGGCGCTGGCCGGCCGCGGCGGCCCGAGGGAGAGCCCGACCAGCTCGGCGAAGTACGGCAGGAGGTCGTCGTCGCAGGTCTCGATGAACCAGTTGTCGTAGAGCTGGCCGATGTCGGCGGCGAACTCGCCGGCCTGGCCGGCGATCGCGCGCAGCAGGGTGCGCAGCGGGAAGCCCGGCTGGAGGGCGTCGCGCATCCGGTAGACCGCCGGCAGGAGGTTGTAGAGCGTGTCGTCCGGGCTCTGCTCCGCGCCGGTGCTCACCGTGACTGCTCGCTGAGGATCAGCGTGCCGGGAGCCGCATCCGACGTGTAGGCGACGGCGGCTGGCACGGGGGTTCTGGCCGTGGGCGCGAGCTTCCATTCGGACGGCACGGCGGCGAGCGTTGCCACCGGCGCCACCGGGCCGGTGAGCAGGGCTGGCAGCGTGGTGGTGAGCGCGGAGGCGGATGCCGCCGCCGGCACCAGGGCCAGGCCGGTGACCCTGAAAGACAGCACGCCGGGAGCCGCGTGCGCCGCGGCGAGCAGATCGCTCACCGCGACGTCCTGGCCGAGGTCGCGCTGCGCATAGCCAAAGCTCGCAAGCAGCGCCGCATGCACCGCGGCGACGGTCGCATCCCAGGTCACGAGCGGATCGCGGACCACGTCCGCCGTCAGCGCGATCAGGTACAGGCTGGCCGGCGCGACCTGCACCGGCAGCGCCGGGTCGGCAACCGCGGCGATGGCGGCGGCGACGCCGGCGCACAGGCTGTCGCCGGGGTCTAGCTGCACCGGATCTGTCCCGGCAATGGTGACGGCAACCCCCGCGCCTGGGGTCAGGACGGCGCTGGCTTTGCCTACTCCGGCGATCGAGCTCGCCAGGCCGGCGTAGTCGCTCACGGTGACGACCCTCCCGAGCCCGCTCAGGCTGGCCGGAACCGCGGTGCGGACCGATTCCTGATCGTCGCCGCCACTGCCGCCGGTCGCGGGCAGCGGGTTGGTGACGGATCTGAGGCTCGCCGGACGGCCGAGGAGCTGCGTGATCTGGGCCGCCTGCAGGTTCCCCTGACTGCCGTTCCCGGCCCGGTAGGAGGCGCTGATGTTCCCGGTTCCCGCGGGAAGCGGTGCGGGGAACGCGATCGTGGTCTGACCTGACGCGTTGGTGCCGGCCAGGAACGATCGCGGGGAAGTGGTGCTGTCGAAGCGGTTGACCTGCGCGTAGCCGACACCGTCGACGGCCACCTTCAGGGCTGTCTCGGAGCCCGATCCGGTCGGGGCCGGGTCGGCCAGCAGCGGCCCGCTCGACAGCGTGAAGCTCTGCGGTGCCTGCGCCGGCTGGCCGCTGCCGAGCACCTGGCTGATCGTCGCGCCCTGGTGGGCGGAGACGACGTTGCCGTAGATCTGCACCGTGGCTCGCTGATAGCTGAAGGTCAGTGGCGCCGCCAGGTTCAGCGTGCTGCAGGTCGTATCGCCGCCGTCTGCGCCCGTGGAGACCGAGGCGACCATCGCGATCTCGCCGGACTGAACGGTCGCCCCGGCCGGCAGGCCGGTGCGCGTGCCCGTCACCGCGATCAGGCGACCCGGGTCCATGCCGGCGATGAGCCCGTCGAGGTCGATCGAGCGGCCGGCCACATCGGCGCTGACCGGTGCGGGCCGCAGCGGAAGGGGGGCCGGCTGGGCGTGGACGGTCAGCGGCCGCAGCGCAGACTGGAGCACCGCGCTCCCGCCGATCCACGCCTCGCTCAGGGTCAATTGGGTGACCTTCCTGGTGATCCCGTAGCCACTCGCCGCGACCGTGGCCGCCGAGCCGACCTTGGCGATGACCGGATACTGGACGCCGGACGTGGAGCTGGCCGGGTCGGCGCTGTCGATCACGACAGAGCTGCCGGACGTGATCCCGGCATAAGTCCCGTCGAGGAGCAGCACCGTCCGCTCCGCCTGCGGCATCGGCAGCGGCAGCGTAACCGAGAGGGTGAGCGCGGCCTTGCCGCCGGGAGATGTTGCCCAGGCGATCGCCACCTGCATGTCGCCGACCTGGCCGCGCAACGGCGTGCGCACGTTGGGATCCCAGGTCAGGGTGCCCGGGCTGGCCTGAGGGGTGGCGGGGTTGACGAACTCCAGCGTGACGGCGTCCGTGCCGGGGCTGAAGCTGGCATTCACCTGCAGCGGGGGGGTTGACGGCGGGGTAGACGGCGGGGATGGTGCCGGCGACGTGGCGGGAGCCGTCGTGGCGGGGGCGTCGTACCCGGCGTATGACAGCTCCGCGGTGGTCCCGGTCTCGCAGTGCAGTTCGACCTCGCCGAAACCCTGCGGCGCCGGCGAGGCGGTGGCCGGCAGGCTGCTGACGTCGATCGTCGCCTGGCTCGTGAACGTCGCGGCGCTCCACTGCACGTCGATCACCGGATGCGCGGCCGCTTCCGGGTCCGCGTCGACCAGACGCCGCAGCCAGTCGGGGATCGTCCCCGCCTGCGCCGCCTGGACCGCCATCTGCAGCACTCGCAGGACCTCCGCCGCGGTGAGGCTCAGTTGCAGCGTGAACGTGTCCCCGATAGGCCAGTCCCGGCTGCCGGCCGGCTGTCCGCCGGCGCTGAACGCCGGCTGGGGCAGGGCTGCGGCGCCGAACGGAGCCGCCGTGACCTGCATGACACAAGCGCCCGTCACCGGCGGTGAGCCGACCGCCGTCGTGCCGAGCGCTGCGTACAGCGTCGAGGCGACGTCGGGCTGCAGCGCCGAGATGAGCCGCGGCACGGCGTCCGAGCCCGCGCCGAACACCGACTTCGCGGTCTGCGGCTGGCTGGCCGACCCGGGCACGGGCGCCGGACGCTTGCCGAGACCACCCGTCAGCAGATCGTCGATCGCGGTCGTGACGCTCTGGGGCTGCGAACTCGCCGGCGGCGCGGCCGGAGCCGCCGGCGGGGCCACCGCGGGCGCCTGCAGCGTCACGTCGGTGACCTTGGCGGAGTAGTCCACGGTCGCGGAGCCGACGACGACGCGGTGCTGGGTGCCGGCGCCGGCGCCCGAGGCGTCGGCCACCTCCAGCAGGATCACGTCGCTGGGCGCCAGCTTCGCGGTCGTGCTGTCGACGACGAGTGACGTCGTGCTCGCCTGAAGCGGCTGCGTGGACTTCGGTGCCAGCAGATTCCAGCTCGGCCGCGCGGCAAGCGCCGCGGCCGACTCGAACGTCTGCGGCTGCTGACCGGGACCGGGCACCGACTGGAACAGGAGCCCCGGGCTGAACTGGACCGCCCCGTCGGCCGGATCGGGGGCCAGCGCGTAGGCCAGGTAGACCTGCGCCGCCACGCCGGGCGCCGGCTGATAACCGACGAGGCTGGCCAGCGCCAGGATCGAACCGGGCTGGGTGGCGGTGGTCAGGTATCCCTCGTCGGCGATCCGGTCGAGATAGAAGCCGAGCACGTCGCCGACCGTCGCCCACGCGTCGAGCAGGGCGATCGTGGGGTCGTCCGGGGCGCGGGTCCGGATGGGCAGCGCGTCTGTCCCGGCAGAAGTCAGAGCGACGATCAGCCGCTCGAGCAGCGCCGCCCGCCGGGACGAGCTGTGCGGGGGGACGAAAGTGCCACTCACCGGCCGCCCTCCAATGACATCAGCGCGTAGCCGTGCTCGGGCTGGGTGGGGTTGTTGTCGAGGCGCGCCAGCTCGAGCGCCGCGACGCGCAGCTCCGAACCGGCCGCGGTGGAGCCGGCCGCCGCGGGCTGATCGAGGAAGCCGAAGCGGGTGAGCGTCACCGAATCGACGCCGGCGACGGCGTGGACGGCGGCGATGACCGGGCTGGAGTACACCGGCGTGGCGAAGGCGAGGTTCGCCGGGTTGAACAGCGCCTGCGTACCGTCGGGCAGCCAGCCGCTCGACAGCAGCCGCGCGAGGTGATGCGCGACCTCGCGGCGGATCGCGGCGGGGCTGAGGGTGACGTCGAGCGCCACGACGAGCGGCCGGTAACGCGGCGGCAGCACGCGCACCAGCTGGCCGATCTTGCGTACCGCCGCCAGTGACCGCCGCACCTCCGCGAGCAGCTCACCGGCGGGATCCTCGCCGAGTTCCGGCTGGATCGCCACGTCGACAACGGGCAGCGAACCGGTGAATCGTAGCTCCGCGGCGGCGCGGCGAACCCCGGGAACGGCCGCGGCGAGCGCCGCGTAGTCCTCCGCGGCAAGCGCCCGCTGCTGGCCGGCCGTGAACGCGCCGGGGATCGCGAGCTTGGCCGCGGAGACGGTCTCGGCATCGATCCCGCCGGTGGCCGCGAGCGGATTGCGGACCAGCGAGATGCCGCGCGGCGGGGAGGGGCTGGCGTCCCCTCCGGAAGCGGGAGCCGTGCCCGCGCCGGGCGTCCACACGAGCGCGTTGATCGCTTCTATTTCGGCGTTGCCGGCCGCGCCGTTGCCGACCCAGTAGGACGCGGACAGCGTCGCCGCAGCGGGCGGGTCGTTGATCCGCAGCCCGGCGATCCCCTGATCGTTCACCTCGGCGACGAAAACCTGGTCGGTGGGCGCGGCGCCGATCAGGTCCAGCGCCGGCGCCCAGGTGCCGCCCGCGCCGTCGGCGAGCTGAAGTACCGGCAGCGCGGCACGCGGATCCTGCCTGATCGCGATCGCGGCCGGGCCCCACGAGCCGGGCTGCCCGGCCGCGAGCGGCGCCGTCAGCTCCTGACCCCAGTCCTCGGCGAGCTCCCCGATCAGAACATCCCCGAGCGGGCCGGTGCCCTCCGCGAGCCGCGCCAGGAACTCCAGCCGCCGGCGCCGGGCCGCGAGCAGGCGGCCGGCGCGCGCGAGCAGCTCCGCCAGCGCATCGGCCTCGAACCCGGCCCGTGCGGCCCTGCGGAGCCCCCGGCGCCGGCCGGGCAGCCCCAGGCGCTCGAGTTCCCGGATGCCAACCTGGCGGCGAAGGGTCCCGAGCTGAGCCTCGGACAGCGGGGCGCCGCCGCCGGCCTGCGAGCGCCACTCCGAGACCTGCTCCCGCCACTCGTGGTAGAGCGAGCGCAGCCTGCGCGCCTGATGGCGAGCGACGGCCCGCCGGTCAGGAAACGGTGTCGCGTACCCGAGTCCGGCCCGCGTGAGCGCCGGCGCGGAAACGTCGATCGTGTCCGTCTCGGCGGCTCCGTGCGCCACCAGCACCACGTTTCCCGATGCCTGGCTGCATCGGTTACCCCCCGCCGTCACGGCCAGATTGAAGGCGAGCGCGTCCTCGGGGGCCCACCGCACCTCCAGCAGCGGCTGTTCGTACAGGGGGTCGGTCAGGGGGTGCACGCTGGTGAGGCGCACGGCCTGACGCAGCGCCGGGTCCGCCGGTCCCGCGCCGGGCGTCGGCGGGTCCGCAGTCTGCTCGAGGATGAGCACGTCCCCGGCGCGCAGCGTGAGCGTCCGCTGCGGCGTGCCGTCCGTGCCGTCCGGCGGTGCGCCGTCCGTCAGCACGGCGCTGGTCGCGCCCGAGACGAGGTGGCTGTCGCGCTCGCCCCAGCTCCACAGCTCGATCGCGTTGTGGGCCGGCAGCAGTTGCACGGCCGGCTCCAGGCCGTGCGCGCCGGGCTGGACCGACAGCGGGGTGTACTGCTGGAGGGAGGCCAGAGTGCCGGCCGGGAACGTGCTCGCGTTGAGCACCGGCGGCCCCTCGCCGGCCCAGGCGCCCGCCGCCGCGAAGCGGACATCCCCGAGCGGCAAGGAGACCGGCGAGGTCACGTTCACGCACACCCAGGCCCGGGCGTTGCAGCCTTCGTGCAGGCGATAGCCGACGAGACGGGCGTGGCGGCGGACCGACACCCTGGTGCGCGCGGTCTGCAGGTAAGCCTCGGTCGCGACGGCGTCCTGGTAGTAGCTCAGGTCATCGCCGATGTAGGCCAGCAGCTCGACCAGCGTCATCCAGATGTCGGGCTCGTGCCGCTCGGTCCAGTCCGGCATCGTCACCGCGAGCCGGTCGAGCATCAGCTGCCGCAGCCCGGCGTAGTCCCGGTAGATGTAGGACACCGGGTCACCGGCGGCGGGCGCGCCGGCGGGCGCCCGCTGGATCGGCGGCCGCGGCGCGTCGACGTCGGCCACGAAGCGCACCTGGGCGTAACGCGGATCGATGCCGCGATACGGCCTCCAGCCCGGCGTGCCGTCCGGCCTGCGCTCGACGATCCGCAGCAGGTAGGAACCGGCCGAGCCGGGGTGGTCGAGCTCCACCATCAGGCGGTCCTCGACCTCCGGGCCGGACTCCTCCGCGCGGCGCACCTCGACCGCCCGGACGGGGCGTGCGCCGCGCGGGGCCTCGATCCTGATGTTGCCGGGGTGCAGCCCCCGCGGCGCGTGCTCGAGGAAGTACACCAGCAGCCGCCGGCCGCCTTCGCGCACCTCGACCCCGTCGAGGCCGTTGCCGTGACGCTCGCGGAGCTTGCGCCGCCGCGCATCGCCCGCGACCACCAGATCGCCCCACCGCATCTCGTTGCTCACAGCTCTCCCGGGACCGGCAGCGTCAGGTTGGCCGGCGAGCCGGTGGCGAGCACGGTGTAGCCGATGTTGACGATCAGCCGGCTCTGCTGCGCGCTCACGTCGAGCGCAGTGACGGAGAGCACGTCCCGGAGCCAGAGGCTGATCGCGGCCGCGATCGTCACGTTCAGCGCGGCCGCGATCTCCGGCGAGTTCGGCGCGAACACCTGATCCAGCAGCCCGCAGCCGAACCTGGGCTGGTTGACGCGCTCTCCCGGCCGGGTCAACAGGAGCAGCTCGAGCATCTGCTCGACGTGGTCGTCGTACGTCGCGGTGGACGTGCGGCCGCGGTCGTCCAGCGCGTACGGGAACGTGATCTCGATCGTGCTCATCAGACCGGGGCAATGAGCGGGGTGGTGGCGGTGAAGGCCGCCGCGGTGACGTCGAAGATCCCGGTTTCGATCGCCACCCCCGCCGCGGTGACGTTGAAGACCCCTGCGGTGGTGACGTTGAAGACCTCGGCGGCGGTGACGTTGAAGACCCCGGTTTCGATCGTCACCGTCGGCGCGATGACGTTGACGGTCCCTTCGGCGGTGATCGTCACGTCCGGCGCGGTGACGTTGACGGTCCCTTCGGCGGTGATCGTCACGTCCGGCGCGGTGACGTTGACGGTCCCCTCGGCGGTGATCGTCACGTCCGGCGCGGTGACGTTGACGCTCCCCTCGGCGGTGGTCGTCACGTCCGGCGCGGTGACGTTGACGCTGCCCGGCGTGAGCGCGATCGTCACCGCACCCCCACCGGCGACGATGTTGACGTTGCCCGGCGTGTCCCCGCCGGCCAGGATCGGCACGTCGCACACCGAGATG
>Ga0116134_1000992_pt1 | contig 14531 bp, 12 predicted proteins | sample June2015DPH_19_5_FD_89737 | JGI IMG/M metagenome (GOLD analysis project Ga0116134, IMG submission 89737) | Peatland microbial communities from SPRUCE experiment site at the Marcell Experimental Forest, Minnesota, USA - June2015DPH_19_40 | ecosystem: Environmental > Terrestrial > Soil > Wetlands...
ACAACGGTCGCGATGACCGTGGTGTCGCCATAGGAGGCGAGCACGGCGCCGTCGGCCTGGCGGGCTATCTTGCCGGTTTCGAGGGTGAGCGGGCGTCCGCCCCAGTCAAGTTGCACACGATGAATGTCGAACATAGCGATTGTCTCTCATGGTTGTCGCGGAAAGCGCGAACGCCATAAGCAAGACGGCGAGACGCTGTCGGCGCAGCACAGCTGCAAACCTGCCAGCGTCCGGCGATCCTGCCATGGCCTTCGAACCTTCCTATGGTTCAACGACGGGCCTTCGGCCCATCGCAATGATCGGCAGCCTTGCTGCCGCACAATAAGCGGGCGCTGGAGGCGCTCCGCGGATAAGCGCGCTGGAATGTCCCGCGCGCGAACGTATCAACGGCGGATACCCAGCCGTTCAATCAAACCCTTGTAGCGATTCTCGTCGGTGCGTCGCAGATAATCCAGGATCTGACGGCGCTGCGAAACGAGCTTAAGCAGCCCGCGGCGCGAATGGTTGTCTTTGACATGTGCTTTGAAGTGGTCGGTCAGGTTGTTGATTCGCTCTGACAGCAAGGCAACCTGGACTTCGGGCGAGCCGGTGTCGCTTGTTTTGGCACCGTACGTCTTGACCAGTTCCGCTTTACGCGCGGTCGTAATCGACATCGTCAAATACCTTCTTGTCTGGCGGCACGACCTGCGATGCCGGTCAAATTGAACACGCGCTTGGGGATGATCTCGCCGCGGTCGACCTCGGCTAAGGCGACGAGCTGCCCACTCGCCGCGACCTGAACCAGGCCGCGGAAGACGGCAGCATCCCGTCCGCGCAACAAAACGGCTTGGCCCCGGTTGAGCCTTGCCGCATCTGCCGGGCTCACGGCCAGCGCCGGGATGTCGTCCAGCGCGGTCTCGATCGGCAGGAGTGTATCGGCGAAGTTGCCTTCGCCAGCGGCGGCTCTATGACACAAAGTCTCGAGCCGTTCCAGTGAAATCATGTCGCGCTCGCCGAACGGCCCGACACGGCTGCGGCGCAACGCGGCCACATAGCCGAATGTTCCCAGCAGCCGGCCGAGATCGCGGGCCAGCGCTCGGACATAGGTTCCCTTGCCGCATTCGGCCGCCAGCACGGCATGGTCCGGATCGGGCACCTCGATGAGCTCGAGCCGGTGTATGGTTACCGGCCGTGGGGCGATTTCGACGATTTCGCCCTCGCGGGCGAGGTCGTAGGCGCGCTCGCCGGCGATCTTGATCGCGGAGTAGCGCGGCGGCACCTGTTCGATCGTGCCGGTGAAGCCCGGCAGCGCGGCTCTGATGGCCGCCGCGTCGGGGCGGATGTCGCTCCTCTCGATGACGCGGCCTTCGGCGTCGTCGGTGTCGCGCTCCTCGCCCCAGCGCACGGTGAAGACGTACGTTTTGCGGCTGTCAACCACGAACGGCACGGTCTTGGTCGCTTCGCCGAGCGCGATCGGCAGCGAGCCCGACGCCAACGGATCGAGCGTGCCGGCGTGACCGGCGCGCTTGGCCGCGAACAAATGCTTGATGACCGCGACCGCGTGGGTCGATGTCATGCCGACCGGCTTGTCGAGCACGACCCAGCCATGGACGTCGCGCTTTTTTTTCTTCGCCGGTTGCGTCGGCCGGTCGCCTTCGCCCTGTGCGGGACCTGCGGCAACGGGATCCAAGATTTCCACGGACATCACTCGTCCTTTTCGCCGCCGAGATCGCGGCGGACCTCGGGTGTTCGCAAAAGCTTCTCGATCCGTTCTGCTTCGTCGAATCGTTCGTCAATGCGGAACCGAATTTCAGGAGCAAATTTTAAGTTAACGCGCCGGGCGATCTCGCCGCGCATGTAGCGCTTGTTGCGCTCGAGTGCGGCGAGCACGTCCTTTGCATCGCGGCCGCCGAGCGGCATGATGTAGATCGTCGCGAGCCGCAGGTCGGGCGACATCCGCACTTCCGGCACGGTGATCAAATGTGCCTCGAGCACCGGATCATGGATGTCGCCACGGGCGAACAAGGCGGCGAGCTCGTGGCGAATCAATTCGCCGACGCGCAACTGACGCTGCGAGTCGCCGCCGGCTTGATCGCGGTTGTGGTGACGGGGCATCTTGTTTTATTCTTTCGTCATGCCCGGGCTTCACCCGGGCATCCATTTTAGCGTCGTGGCGATCGGCTTGGCTGCATGGATTGCCGGGTCAAGCCCGGCAATGACGCCACATAGCGGCTGGTCGGCGCGGACGCGCGATCACAGCGAGCGCTGTACGCTCTCCACGCGGTAGCACTCGATGACGTCACCGGCTTTCATGTCCTGATAGTTCTCGAACGCCATGCCGCATTCCTGGCCGGCGAGGACTTCGCGGGCATCGTCCTTGAAGCGCTTGAGCTGCGACAGCTTGCCCTGATGGACGACGACGTTGTCGCGGATCAACCGGACATTGGCGCCGCGCTCGACGACGCCGTCGGTGACGCGGCAGCCGGCGACGCTGCCGACCTTCGAAACCTTGAAGATTTCGAGAATGAGCGCGTTGCCGAGCATGGTCTCGCGCAGCGTCGGCGACAGCAATCCCGACATCGCCTTTTTCACGTCGTCGACGAGCGCGTAGATGATGTCGTAATAGCGGATTTCGACGCCGGCGCGCTCGGCCGCTTCGCGCGCTTCCTTGTGGGCGCGCACGTTGAAGCCGATGATGGCGGCGCCGGACGCCTCCGCCAACGTCACGTCGGATTCGGTAATGCCGCCGGCGCCGGCGTAAATGATCCGCGCCAGGACTTCTTCGGTCGACAGCTTGTCGAGCGAACCGACGATGGCTTCGATCGAGCCCTGCACGTCGCCCTTGATCACCAGCGGGAATTCCTTGCGGCCCGAGGTCTTGAGCTGCGACATCATCTGCTCGAGCGAACCGCGGGTCCCGGTCTGCCGCGCCGCCTGAATATCGCGCTTCTGGCGCGCGCGATATTCGGTGATCTCCCGCGCGCGCGCTTCGGTGACGACGGTCGCGAGGCGATCGCTGGCTTCCGGCGTGCCGTTGAAACCCAAGACCTCGACCGGCATCGACGGGCCGGCCGCGACCACGGAATGACCGGTATCGGACACGAGCGCGCGCACACGACCCGACTCGGTGCCGGCGACGATGATGTCGCCCGGTTTGAGCGTGCCGCGCTGGACGAGGACGGTCGCCACCGGGCCGCGGCCGCGGTCGAGCCGCGCCTCGATGACCGTGCCTTCGGCGGGTCGGTTCGGATTGGCTTTCAGTTCGAGAAGTTCAGCCTGCAGCGCGATCATGTCCAAAAGCTTGTCGAGGTTGGTCTTCTGCTTGGCCGAAACTTCGATCTCGAGCACATCGCCGCCGAGCGATTCGACCTGAATCTCGTGCTGCAGCAATTCGGTGCGCACGCGTTCGGGCTTGGCGTCCGGCTTGTCGATCTTGTTGATGGCGACGATGATCGGAACCTTGGCCGCCTTGGCGTGCTGAATAGCTTCCACCGTCTGCGGCATGACGCCGTCATCGGCCGCGACCACCAGCACCACGATATCGGTGATCTTGGCGCCACGGGCGCGCATGGCGGTGAACGCGGCGTGGCCGGGCGTGTCGATGAACGTCACACGCCCGCCCGACGGCGAGGTCACCTGATAGGCGCCGATATGCTGGGTGATGCCGCCGGATTCGCCGGCCGCGACATCGGTCGAGCGAATAGCGTCGAGAAGCGACGTCTTGCCGTGGTCGACATGGCCCATGATGGTGACGACCGGCGCGCGCGGCAGCAGGCTCGCCGGATCGTCGGGCGTATCGAACATGCCCTCTTCGACGTCGGCTTCGGACACGCGGCGCACGGTGTGGCCGAGTTCCTCGGCAATGAGCTGGGCGGTGTCGGCGTCGATCGTGTCGGTGATCTTCGCCATGTGGCCCTGCTTCATCAGCAGGCGCACGACGTCGACGGCACGTTCGGCCATCCGGTTGGCCAGCTCCTGGATCGTGATCGTTTCCGGGAGCGTGACTTCGCGCGTGATCTTTTCCTTCGGCTCGTCGCGGTGCCCGGTCATGCGCTGGACCCGGCGTCGGAACGCCGCGACCGAACGCTCGCGCTCCTCGTCGGCCGACAGCGCGGTCACGACGGTGAGCCGGCCGCGACGTTTTTCCGCGCCGACGCGGGGCGTTTTGGGGGCCGGGGCCGGCCGCGCGGCGGCGGCGCCGCCACCGCGCCGGGCGGTGCGCGGGGCTTCCTCTTCGTCCGCTTCCTGGGCGGGACGTGCGGTGGGGATGCTCGGCTTTAGCGCCGTTACCGGCGCCGCCGCGTCCGGGAAGCGCTTCTTGGCGACTTCGTCGGTCTTGCGCTTGATTTCTTCGTCGTGCTTGCGGCGCTCGTCTTCCTCGCGCTTGCGCAGTTCCGCCGCCGCCCGCTCGGCGCGTTCCGCCACATCGCGGTTTTGACGGACGGCCGCCTCTTCTTCGGCATGCTTGCGTTCTTCCGCCTCGCGCAAGCGCGCGTCGGCGAGCGCAAGGGCGCGGGCGCTGCGCTCTTCTTCGGTGAGGGTGCGCAAAACGACGCCGGAGGATTTGGGCGCCGAATGACCGACTGACGGCGTGCTCGCCGGTCTGGCAGACACGACGGGACGCTTGGGCGGCGCGGCCCGCTCGACCGGCGCGACGGGCTCCGGCTTGCCGTCGCCCGGACCGCCGGCGCGGCGCTTGACCTTCTCGACGACGACGGCCTTGCTGCGACCATGGCTGAAGCTTTGGCGCACGACGCCCTGCTCGACGCCGCCGCGCTTCAAGGTCAGCGTCTTCGTCGAACTTACGCTCAGCTTCTCGCCGCTATTCTTGGTCGTCTCGGTCATACGCGTCATATCCTCGGCCGGCTCAAGTTCGGCGCAGCCTGTCCGGCCTGTTTGTGTTGATCGCCGGCCCGAAACCGTTCGAGGCGCCGGCAGCGCGCCAGGAAGGTTTCGCTCGCAGGTCCGGCGAACACTGCTGCATGTATCACATTTGGGCGGTTCAATGCCAAATCCAATTGCGCCGCCGTCAGGAATCTAATCACAGCCGGCTGGGCGCCCGCACCTCGTCGGTGCACGGCGGCGTCGATTTTGCGGACTCCATCGGGCGCCGCGTCAGCGGCGTGCAGCAGGGCAACCACATTATCGTGAGCCAGCGCCGCTTCGGTCTTGGCGAAGCCGGTCGCCACCAAACCGGCCTTGGCGGCGACGGCGAGGGCGTCGACCACGGCTCTTTCCAGCATTTGTTCGGTGCGGCCGACCAGATCGGGGGGCAGCCGCACGTCGCGCTTGAAGCCGCGCGCGAAGGCCTTGCGCTTGATCGCCTCGCCGAGCGCCTCTTGCGTCGCCGTCACCCAGACACCGCGTCCGGGCAACTTGCTTTTGAGGTCGGGCACCGCTTCGCCGTCGGGTCCGACGACGAAGCGGATCAGATCGCCGATCGGCCGCACCTCGCGCGTTGCCACGCACAGCCGCTCGGGCGCGCGGGCCTGCGGCCCGGCATCAAGCTCACCGTCGTGGATTTGATCGGTGCGCGCTGCGGCCACCATGCGTTCGGTCTGCTCCCTACTTAAGTCTGTTCGGCCGGAACGGGCGCTTCCTCGGCCGGCGCTGCCGCTGCCGCGACGAGATCGGCCTCTTCGACCCAGCCGGCGGCAAGCCGCGCCTGCATCACGATGCCCTCGGCCTCCTCGCGCGAAATGTCGAAGCCGTCGAGAATTCCGGCTTCGCGAACGGTCTCGCCGTCCTTGCGCTCGGTCCAGCCGGCGAGATCGTCGGTGGCGCAGCCCGCCAAGTCCTCGATCGTCTTGACGCCGTTCTCGCCGAACCGCACCAGCATGGCCGTGGTCACGCCCGGCACCTCTTTGACGGCATCCTCGACACCAAGCTCCTTGCGTTTGGCGTCGAGCTCGCCCTCGATCTTGTCGAGATATTCCTGCGCCCGCGTCTGCAGCTCGCTTGCGGTGTCTTCATCGAAGCCTTCGATGGCGGCGATCTCTTTGGTGTCCACCAAGGCGAGTTCCTCGACTGAGTTGAAGCCTTCCGAGGCCAACAATTGTCCGATCACTTCGTCGACATTGAGCGCGTCGATGAACATGCGGGTGCGGTTCTCGAATTCGGCCTGGCGGCGTTCCGACTCTTCCTGTTCGGTGAGAATGTCGATGTCCCAGCCGGTCAGCTGCGAGGCGAGCCGTACGTTCTGGCCGCGGCGGCCGATGGCGAGCGAAAGCTGCTGGTCGGGCACCACCACCTCGATGCGCTCACGCTCTTCGTCGAGCACCACCTTGGCCACTTCGGCCGGCGCCAGCGCGTTGACGACGAAGGTCGCGATATCGGCCGACCACGGAATGATGTCGATCTTCTCGCCTTGCAGCTCGTTGACGACGGCCTGCACGCGCGAACCGCGCATGCCGACGCACGCGCCGACCGGATCGACCGAGGAATCGCGCGATTGCACGGCGATCTTGGCGCGCGAACCCGGATCGCGCGCCACCGCCTTCACCTCGACGATGCCGTCGTAGATTTCCGGCACTTCCTGCGCGAACAGCTTGGACATGAATTGCGGATGCGTGCGCGACAGGAAGATCTGCGGTCCACGCTGCTCGCGCCGCACGTCGTAGATATAGGCGCGGATGCGGTCGCCGTTGCGGAACACCTCGCGCGGCAGCATCTCGTCGCGCCGCACGATGGCTTCGCCGCGGCCGAGATCGACCACCACATTGCCGTACTCGACCCGCTTGACCACGCCGTTGACGATGTCGCCGATGCGGTCCTTGTATTCGTCGTATTGCCGGTCGCGCTCGGCTTCGCGCACTTTCTGCACGATCACCTGTTTGGCCGATTGCGCGGCGATCCGCCCGTATTCCAGCGGCGGCAGCGGGTCGGCGATGGTGTCGCCGATCTGCGCGGCGGGATGCCGGCGGCGCGCGTCCTCGAGGCTGATCTGGGACGACGGATTGTCGACCGCCTCCACCACCAGCATGTGGCGCGACAGATGCAGTTCGCCGCTTTTCGGATCGATCTCCGCGCGCACCTCGGTCTCGCTGCCGTAGCGCGAGCGGGCCGCCTTCGCGATGGCGTCTTCCATGGCGCCGAGCACGATCTTGCGATCGATCGCCTTCTCGCGCGCGACGGCTTCGGCGATCTGCAAGAGTTCGAGTTTGTTGGCGCTAACTGTCGCCATGAGTTCAGTCTCCTTTGCGCTGGCCGGCGCGGCGCTCATGCGCTGCCGCGGCTTCCCTCGGTTGGAAATGATGAGATTTGTTTCCGCCGTTTGCGTGCTGCCCGGCGTCGCGACGGCGAGGCCGATGGTCGCGCGCTTTGTCAGTTAGCTCTTGGTCTGTTTTTTCTTGGCCCGATTCTTGGTCCGGTGTTTGGCCGTGTTTGCTGCGTCGCAATGATTCGGCAATGAGTGCGTCGGTAAGAACGAGTCGCGCTTCACCGATGTCATCCAGTCGCAATATCACCTCGGGGCGATCGGCCGCGGCCGGCTCGCCGCCGCGGATGCGCACATGCTCGCCGTCGGTGCCGATCAGTTCGCCGCGAAACCGGCGGCGGCCGTCGACGATGGCGACCATCTCGATATTCGCGACGTGGCCGGCATAGCGGTCGAAATCAGAGCGCCGCACCAGCGGCCGGTCGATCCCCGGCGAGGAAATTTCCAACCGATACGGCCCCTCGATCGGATCGGCGACATCGAGCACCGGCGACAGCGCCCGCGACACAGCTTCGCAGTCCTCGATCTTCAAGGTACCGTCGGGCCGCTCCGCCATGATCTGCACGGTGCAGCCGGCCATTCCCGAAACGCGCACGCGCACCAGGCGAAAGCCCAACTCGGTCAGTACCGGCTCGGCGAGCGTCGCGACGCGCGCCGCTCGCCCCGGCTCGATGACGAGTCGCGGCTCTTCCGCAAAGGCTTCTTGGCCAAACGTCGTCAGCCTTTCGTCCATGGCGTTCGCGGTTGCGCGTCCTGCTACATTTGCATTCTATTGGCGTCCGGCAGAGGAACCGTCGGGTCTTAGGTAACAAAAAAGAGCGGGTCCCGGGGGGCCCACTCTCAATAGCCGTTCGGATCAGCCGACCGTTATGAGGTATCCAATGACGGACCCACCGAATATAGCCTTTTTGCGGGATGTTGCAAGTAGGGATGGCGCCGGACCGTTGGGCGCGCAGGTCGCGCAATGGTAAACCGCGCGGTGGGGCGCGGCTTCCCCATCCGCATTTTCACGAAGAATTACCAAACTATCGGCATCATCGGCGACCCAGTCGTGCCGGTCTGACGGAACCAAGCATGGGCGCCGCTCTTTCACTAATTTCCGAACTCGAACAGGTCATCCAGCACGGCTCGCACGAGCGACGGTTGGAAGCGCTCGAACGCGTCACCGCTTTGTTTCTGGGCGGCGCGGACCGCTACAGCAACGAGCATGTCGATCTGTTCGACGATATTTTCGGGCTGCTCATCGAGGAGATCGAGACCAAGGCGCGGGCCGAGCTTTCCGGCCGGCTGGCGCCGGTCGACAACGCGCCGGTCAAGCTCCTGCGCACACTCGCCAATGACGACGACATCGCCGTCGCCGGGCCGGTGCTCAAACTGGCGCCGCGCCTCGCCGAGGCCGATCTGATCGGCGTCGCCCGCACCAAGAGCCAGGCGCATCTCAAGGCCATCTCGGCACGTCACGCGCTCGGCGTGGCGGTCACCGACGAACTGGTGCGCCGGGGCGACCGCGAGGTCGCCCGCCGTCTCGCCGACAATCGCGGCGCCCGTATTTCAGAAAAAAGTTTCTATCGGCTGGTCAAGCGGGCCGAGGACGACGGCATTCTCGCCGAAAAGGTCGGGCTGCGGCCTGATATTCCCTTGCCCATGTTCCGCGATCTGCTCACCAAGGCGACGGCCGTCGTGCAAAAGCGCCTGCTCGCCTCGGCGACGCCCGAAGTGCGGGCCGCGGTCTGCGACGTTCTCGTCAAAGTTTCCAAAGAGGTCGGCGCCCGCGTCGGTCCACGCGACTATCGCGCGGCGCAACGCGAGGTGCTCGCGCTGCACCGGGCCGGACAGTTGAACGAGACGACGCTCGCTTCGTTCTGCAAGCCCGACAAATACGAGCATATGGTGGTGGCGCTCGCCGCGCTCGCCAAGGTGCCGATCGAAGTGGTCGACCGGCTGATGAGCGGGGACCGGCCCGATACGGTGCTGATCCTGTGCAAAGCGGTCGGTCTGAGCTGGGCGACCGTCAAGGCCATCATCATGGCGCGTCAAGACGGCAGCGGGACCTCGAGCTACGGGCTCGACACGGCTTTCGACAATTATGGACGGCTGTCGACATCGACCGCGCACCGCGTGGTGCGCTTCTGGCAAGTGCCGAAGCATTGACGTTTCTTGGAGCATGATCTCTTTCGAAAAACCGGTATCCACTTTTCCGGATCATGCTCCAACAACAAATTTAGCCTTCCGTCAGAACCGGCGAAAAATCAGAAAACAGGTCGGCCGCTCGGCCTGCGCCGCCTTGGCGTTGTAGCGGGTGCGGGTAAAGTCCGGCCACGGCTTGCGCCAGTCGTCGGCGCATTGGGCCGTCCACTCGAAATCGGGCGATCGCAGGACGTGCTGCAAGGTCCAAGCGGCATAGTCCGCAATGTCCGACGCGAACCGGAATTCGCCGCCGTGCCGCAGCAGGCGGGCGAGTTGCTCGACCGTCGCATCCTGAACGAAGCGGCGCTTCCAATGGCGCCGCTTCGGCCAAGGGTCGGGATGAATGAGGTCGATGCCGGCCAAAGCTGCCGTCGGCAGCCATGCCATCAAATTCGCCGCATCATCGAAGTGGAGACGGATGTTTTGAAGGCCCGCGCTCTCGATCGCCGCGAGCGCCTTGGCCATGCCGTTCACGAAGGGCTCGACGCCGATAAAGCCGATCTCCGGCCGCGCCTGCGCCTGCGCCACCAACGCTTCGCCGCCGCCGAACCCGATCTCGAGGGCGACTTCCGTCACCGGCACCGGAAACAGGCTGCGCAACGCGGCGGGCGCGGGCTGCGACAGATCGAGCGCCAGACGCGGCAGCAGGGTCTGCAAAAGCTCGGCCTGCCGCTTGCGCAGCTTGTGACCTTTGCGCCGGCCGAAAAAGGCGCGCTCCGGATGCGGTTTCGGATCCATCGATGGCAATTTAATCGCCGGCTTCGCCGGATTCGGACGCACCAATGAAAACACCCCCGAGCCATACAGGCCCGGGGGTGTTTATGCCACAGATCGAAATATCGAAGCTTGAGCTTAAGTTCGCCCGCCCCACGTCAGGCGGCGGGCGGACCATCGACCTCAGCTGAAGCTGCGGCGCAGAGTGTCCGCCAGATCGGTCTGCTCCCAGGAGAAGCCGCCGTCTTTTTCCGGCGCACGGCCGAAATGACCGTAAGCGGAGGTGCGACGGTAGATCGGCCGGGTGAGCTTGAGCGTGCGGCGGATGTTGGTCGGGCGCAGCGGAAACAGCTCCGGCAACAGTTTTGCCAGTTTCGCTTCGTCCACCTTTCCGGTGCCGTGGGTGTCGACATAGAGCGACATCGGATCGGCAACGCCAATGGCGTAGGCGATCTGGATGGTGCAGCTGTCGGCGAGGCCGGCGGCGACCACGTTCTTGGCGAGATAACGCGCGGCATAGGCGGCCGAGCGGTCGACCTTGGTCGGGTCTTTGCCGGAGAAGGCACCGCCGCCGTGCGGCGCATAGCCGCCATACGTATCGACGATGATCTTACGGCCGGTGAGGCCGCAGTCGCCGTCGGGACCGCCGACGACGAAATTGCCGGTCGGGTTGACCAGGAAATCGTTCGGGCTCTTCGGCATCCAGCCTTCCGGCAGCGCCGATTCGACCGAATCCGCGATCAGCTCCTTGACGATCTCGGGCGTGTATTTCTTGCCGTTGCGGCTTTCGGCATTGTGCTGCGTCGACACCACGACCTTGGTGGCGCCGACCGGCTTGCCGTTGACGTATTGCACCGTCACCTGGCTCTTGGCGTCCGGCTGCAGGTCGAACAACGCACCGGAACGGCGCTTTTCCGACAGCACCTTGAGGATCTTGTGCGCGAAATAGATCGGGGCCGGCATGAACGAGCCCTTTTCGTAAACTTCGCTCTCGGTGCAGGCGTAGCCGAACATCATGCCCTGGTCGCCTGCGCCTTCTTCTTCGGCTGATTCCGAGTGCTTCTTGGCATCGACACCCATGGCGATGTCCGGCGACTGGCCGTGCAGCAGCACCTCGACGTCGGCGCCGTAGAACGAGAAGCCGTCCTGGTCGTAGCCGATATCCTTGACGACTTGCCGCGCCGTTTCCGCGATCAGTTCGCGATTGATGACGGCCTTGTCGCCGTGCTTGTGAAACAACGGAGCCTGCCCGCGGCCTTCGCCGGCGATGACGATCTTATTCGTCGTGCACAGCGTCTCGCAGCCAAGTCGCGTATTGACCTTGCTGTCGTCGGCGATTCCGAGCTTGACGTCATTTTCCAGAAACAGATCGAGGACCGCGTCCGAGATTTGGTCGCAAACCTTGTCCGGGTGTCCTTCCGACACCGACTCGCTGGTGAACAGATAGTTTGAACGTTGCACTGCGAAACACTCCCCTTGCCTTGTCGTTCCTTTGCCAGGCATGCCAACCTTTGCCAAGCATGCCAAGTGCTTGCTTGACAGCACACTGTCAAGCGGCACGTTTCCGCAACAGGTTGTTACAGCGTCCCCCAGCGCGGTCAAGATGTGGGCTAAAAGTGGGCGCTAGCCGCCGTGCGGCGGCGGCCGTCACTGCTTGTCGGTCGCGGCGATTTGCTCGACCAGGTCGACGATGCGCCGGCGCAATTTCGAGTCGGTAATGCGCATGAAGGCCTTGGTCAGCGCGAGACCATCAGAGGTGGCAAGAAAGTCGGAGACATAAGCCGGGGACGGGGCTTCGCTCAGGCCTTCCGTGCGCCCGCCCAACTGCACCGCCGGCGCACCGTCGAAGAAGAAAGACACCGGCACCTGCAGAATATGAGAGATTTGCTGGAGGCGGCTGGCACCGATCCGGTTGGTCCCCTTCTCGTACTTCTGTACCTGCTGAAATGTCAGGCCGAGGGCGTCCCCGAGCTTCTCCTGGCTCATCCCAAGCATCATGCGGCGCATGCGCACACGACTGCCGACATGCTTGTCGATTGGGTTCGGTGCCTTCTTGGCAATCATAGTAACCAACTCCTGTATCCCCTATTGACCGCGCCGGCTGCGCGTTTACCGTCGCGACTGCGTCGGCAGTCATAGCAAATTTGCAGCCGTTGAATACTGCAACGTGCTGATTTACACGGTTCTCACCGTGATCTTTTGGTATCACATCATCTAGAAATGTGATTATCTCCAATATTCGCGAGTATAAATCCGGCAATATTGCACGCGCGATGGTTGCACAAATAGGACATCATACAGCCGGAAGTCGGTATTCGGCATGCTTCCAGGGCGTCCCGTCCGCGAATTTGCCAATTCACATTAAGGTAGATTTATCTCCGGTCTGAGCGATCAGGTTTTTGCAAGGGTCGCGTGCATCCGTCGCCGGATCACTGCAAACAACGCCATCGCTGCGACGAGCAGGACCGGGGCATCGCCGACGCGGGCGTAGATCGGAGCGGCGACCGCTCGTGGCAGGGGCGAATCGAGCACGCCTTCGCTGCCGAGCGGCAACGCGCCGACGATCCGGCCGAGCGGGTCGATCACCGCCGAAACGCCGGTGTTCGCGGCGCGGACCAGCGGCAGCCCTTGCTCGATCGCGCGCAGCCGCGCCTGTTGCAGATGTTGATAGGGACCGCTGCTGATGCCGAACCAGCCGTCATTGGTGACATTGACGATCCAACCCGGGCGCGGCCCCTTCGGCAACAACTCGTCGGCAAAGATGGCCTCGTAACAGATCAGCGGCAGCGCCGCAGGCGTGCCCGGGATCGATATCAGTCGGCGGCGGTCGCCGGCCAGGAACCCGCCGCGTTGTTTGGTCAGCTGCTGCAGACCGAGGCTTTCGAGGAAGTGCTGGAACGGCAGATATTCCCCGAACGGCACGAGGTGGACTTTGTCGTAAAGCGACAGGATCGAACCGTCATGGTCGATCACATAGATCGAGTTGTAGGCGGCGGGGTCGACCGGATTGACCGGCTCGGCGAGCCGGATCGCGCCGGTGACGAGGATGGGGCCCTGGCGCAACAGCGCCGTGATGCGGGCGAGCGCATCGGGCTCGCGGGCGAGAAAAAACGGAAATGCCGATTCCGGCCAGATCAGATGCGTGACGTCGTGCACACCGAGCGATTGCGGTCCGGCGGCGCGATCCGACAGCGTGATGTAGCGGTCCATCACCTCCTGGCGCGCGGCGTAATTGAACTTCACGTCCTGCTGCAGGTTGGGTTGCATGATGCGAAGATGGACGCCCTCGACCCATTGCGTCGGCGTTCGCGCGAGCCGCACCGCGCCGAAGCCACCCATGGCGACGAGAACGGCGACACCGATCGCGAGCGGCAGCCATGCCCGGCGGGTCTCGGCGCGATCGTCGGTCAAGGTGGCCGGCGTCGCGAACACCACGACGGCAATGAATGTCAGGCCCCAGATGCCGATCACCGACGCGCTCTGCGCTAAGGCCAACGGGTTGGTCAGCGCATAGCCGAAAGCGTTCCAAGGAAACCCGGTCAGAACGTGGCCGCGCAGCCATTCCGCCGCGGTGAGCGAAACGCCGAACGCCAGCACGCGGAGCGCTCCCCTGATCCACAAGGCGCGGGCCAAGGCGATGCCGAATGCGGTGAAAAACGCCAGCAGCGCCGGCACGCCGATCACGGCGATCGGCAACAGCCAGCCGAAGGTCGGCGCATCGACCAGAAAGGCATAGCCAATCCAATAAAGGCCGACGAGAAAATAGCCGAAGCCGAACCACCAGCCGATGCCGGCGGCCGCGGTGATGCCGCCCCAGCGGCCGGTTCCGGCCCCGTCGATAAGCCAGACGACGGTCGGAAAAGTCAGGAACAGTATCGGCCAGAAGTTCAACGGCGCCATCGCCAGCGCCGACAGCGCGCCGGCGGCGAAGGCGATCAGCCAACGCCGCCAGCCCCAGGCCAACACGATGGCATGAATGAGCCCCTTCGGCTTCACGGCGGCGGTGGGGAAATGGAGTTGGGTCGATTGGCCTCATCGCGCGGCACCGGACGTGGCGCCGGGTTTGGCGCCGCGTTTGCCGCCGGGTTTCGCAACGCCGCCAATTCGCGGGTGTTGGCCGTGCGGCGGTCCTTGCTGCGATAGATCTTGACTCGCTTGACCCGGCGCGGGTCCGCATCGAGCACCTCGGCCTCGAAGCTCGCGGGCCCCGGCACCAGCTCGCCTCGCACCGGCACATGGCCCGCGCGCATGACGAGGTAACCTCCCACCGTGTCGACGTCTTGCGCTGCCTCGCCGACGTCGAATTCCTCGCCGATCACCGCGCGCACGTCGTCGAGGCTGGCGCGGCCGATCGCCAGGAACGAGCCGTCGGCCTGGCGCGTCACCGCCGGCATCTCGGCCTCGTCGTGTTCGTCGGCGATATCGCCGACGATCA
>Ga0116134_1000994_pt1 | contig 14510 bp, 15 predicted proteins | sample June2015DPH_19_5_FD_89737 | JGI IMG/M metagenome (GOLD analysis project Ga0116134, IMG submission 89737) | Peatland microbial communities from SPRUCE experiment site at the Marcell Experimental Forest, Minnesota, USA - June2015DPH_19_40 | ecosystem: Environmental > Terrestrial > Soil > Wetlands...
CGACTTTCAAGCAACGCCGAAAGTGCGCCCAGCACTGACCCGAGATGTGCCCGGGCAGCTGGGGAAAGAAGCTTAGGTGAGGATTGCGCCAAGCTGGCGAGGAACTCCCTCTCTGTCACTTGATCGTTCGAGCAGGACGCCACCACGTCTTTGAGCAGCACAGCCAAAGGTTTCTTCAAGACCTCGGCGAGTAGTACACGATGCGACGCGCGGATCGCGCCTTGTGCGGCCTCGCGCCCATAAACCTTCGCCAAACCCCAGTGACCGTACGTTCCATCGCCGTGATGCAATCTGCCCACGTAGGAAAGCCGGCTCAACAACCCAGGGACACCGCCTAGGGTATTAGCTTCAAAATCCTCGAGAGCGGATTTCAGTCTCATGGAATTTACGATTCCGGAAATGACACCGGAAGTGAACCGAATTCAGAAAACGCCGCTGCCGCCTGCAATGTATCACGGTGCGAATTCTTTCGCAAAGGAGTACCACCGTGAAACGACTCATGCTGGCTTTCGCTGCAATCGCTCTGTTCCTCGCAACCGCGGCACTTCCAAGTATGGCCGATGGCGATCCCATGCCCTCTTGTACCCCACAGGGCTGCACCTGGCCGCCAAACTAGGACAAGAATTGCCGCCAGGCCTCTCAGTTGAAAGGAGCAATGTCGGGCCTCTAGCGCTCTAAAATTCGACGACGAATTAGTACAGGCTAACATGTCTCGTATCCGGGCATCGCTTTAGTGATGCCCGCAAGTTCTTTGAAATCAGATGCCCCTTTTAGGGGCTGGGCATCGAAAATCATTCGTGCAGCTCTTCGCGCGCGCGATTTCGCAATCCGACTTCCACCGCATCCTGCCAGGAAGAATTGCCGCGGATTTCTCAGTTGAAAAGGAGCAATGTCGGAGCTATAGTGCTCGGCAATGCTCCCCGTGAATTGGCACACGATGCTGTTGCTTTTCCTGTGGGTCACGCCGCATTTGCTTCTCGGTATTGTTGCGGCGGTTATCTACAAGCGTCGCTTGTACCGCGAGTTTCCATGCTTTTTCGCCTATGCTCTCTACGAGATCGCGAAGACCATTCTGCTGTTCGCGTTGTATTCTCTCCGAAGCGTGAGTGTAGAGAAGTATGCCGAAGCTTTTTCCGCCACGCTGTTGTTTAGCATCGCTCTGCGTTTCGGGGTCATTGACGAGGTTTCTAAAGACTTGTTTCGCGAATCCCCGTTTCTGAAGCTGGCAGCGAGGCGATCGCTGCAATGCGTAACGGGTTTGCTGCTTGTAATCGGTGTTCTGTTCGCTGTCTATGCCCACAGTGACAATAGCGTCAGGTTGGTTGCCGTGTCCGTCGTCAACCGGGGAGCGGCTATGGTGCAATGTGGTTTGCTCCTTTCCTTGCTGCTGTTTTCGCGTTTCCTCGGTCTGTCCTGGCGTCGCCCCGCATTCGGGATCGCGCTGGGTCTTGGGGTCCTGACCAGCGTCGACCTTGCCGCCTACGCTGTTCGTGCGGAATTCACCAGCGCGGTAGGGACGGAATTTTTGAATTTGCTGACCACCGGCACCTACCTCGTTTGCGTTTTGATCTGGATCGGGTATTTGCTGGCGCCAGAAGCTGAACCTGCGTCGGTCGCGGTTCTTCCGCGTGATGAGGTGGAGACTTGGAACACGGAGTTTCAGCACTTGCTCAGGGATTGATCACTACTTGGGTTCTTGTCGCCGTTGCGTCCATCGCGCTTGCGATCCAGGTGTATGTTGCCATCCGTAGCCGAACCCGTCGGGTGGACTTGGAAAAGGCCGTCCAGGCGTTCCGGTCGCTCGACATCGAGGCCTTCAGAAACCTGGTTGACTCAGCCGAAGAAGCCTTTCTTCGCGATAATTTATCGCCGAAAAAGTTCCGCGAGATTAAGCGGCAGCGTGCGTGGGCAGCATTCATCTATGCCTGGGAAGCCGGAGGGGCCGCGACCGCGCTTGCCCGGGTCGGTCAAGCTGCGCAACGGAGTTCCAACCCAGAAGTTGCAGCCTCCGGCGTTCAGCTTTCTGAGAGTGCTTTTCGGCTTCGGTTGCAGACCATCCGGGCTTGCCTCCATCTGCTCACCGAAATCCTGTTGCCTGACTGGCAAGGCCGATCACTTCCGCCCTTACTGGATCAGTATGAGCAGGCGGCACAAACACTGTTTCGACTCGGCGGATTTTCATCGGGAAGGCCCCGTTTAATTCCCCGGTAATGTCAGTTCCCCGGAGAACAACAACGAGAGCGGTACGTATGGATTTCAAATGGCACGCGGCTGGGAGAGTAAATCCGTCGAACAGCAACAAGAAGAAATGGCGGAGCAGCGGAAAACCGTCCGCCCTCCGCTCCCGCTTGGCGAGCAGAAACGCAAACGGAAACGCGAGGGCCTGCTCCTTTCCCGGCAATGCCTCGCCCAACAGTTAGAGGCAGCCGTCAACTCCCGTCACCGCCAGATGCTGGAGCAGGCCATCGCCGAGTTAGACCGCCAACTATCATCCTTTAAATAAGTTACAGGCTCAACCGCACAAGAATGAGGGGCCAAACCCATGCTCCCTATAACGAAAACCACGGTCCGGTTCGCTGCCCCCTGACGTATAATCGTGGAGTTGATGAAAGCCTACGTTTACGTGTCGTTGAAAAAAAGCGTTCTGGATCCGCAGGGTAAAACCATCCACGGCGCTCTTACCAAAATCGGTTATAAGAATTTGCACGATGTAAGGCAAGGAAAGTACTTCGAAATTACTCTCAATGGCGGCATCTCAAAGGATGAGGCGCAAGTTGAAGTAGAGCGGATCGCGCGTGAAGTTTTGACGAACCCGGTGATTGAAGAATTTCGTTTCTCCCTGGAAGAGTAGCGGCTGCGGAAAAATAGTGCTTCGTATCGGGGCATCGCTTTAGCGATACCGCGAGTCTTCGAGATCAAACGCCCCTTTAGGGGCTGCCACTGGTCCCCCACCGAACCATTCGTCAAGGAGTCAGTTAACCAAGGAGTCACTCAAGAAATGTGCGGCATTGTTGGGTACGTGGGTAAAAAGGAGGTCGTCCCCGTCATCATCGAGGGCCTCCGAAAGCTGGAGTATCGCGGTTACGACTCGGCGGGAATCGCCGTAGCCGGAAACGGCACAGGCCTGCAGATCCGGCGAGCGGAAGGCAAACTGCGCAATCTGGAAGAAGTGATCCGTCTCAAGCCGCTCGACGGCACCTACGGCATCGGACACACTCGCTGGGCCACGCATGGCCGCCCCACCGAAGAAAACGCCCATCCGCATCGGGATTGCACCGGCAAGATCGTGGTCGTGCATAACGGTATTGTCGAAAACTATCTCTCGCTCAAGAAAAAGCTGATTGTAGAAGGACACAAGTTCACCACCGAAACCGACACCGAAATCATCGCGCACCTGATCGAGAAGTATTACCTGCCGACGGGCAACGGTCATCGTCCGGCACTGTCCCTGGAAGAAGCGGTGCGCAAAGCGGTCAAGGAACTCACCGGAGTCTTTGCCCTGGTGGTGATCGCAGTGGACGAACCGAACAAGATTGTGGCGGCGCGCAACGGACCACCCATCGTCATCGGCCTGGGCAAAGATGAATACTTCGTCGCCAGCGACGTGCCCGCACTCCTCGATCACACCCGCGATCTTTTCTTTTTGGCCGATGGCGATCTTGCCGTGATCACCGCCGACGGCGTGCGGGTCACCGATTTCGACGGCAATCCGCTGGAGCGCAAGGCGCAGCGCATTACCTGGGATCCCATCATGGCGGAGAAGGGTGGCTACAAGCACTTCATGCTCAAAGAAATTTATGAGCAGCCCCGTACCGTCCGCGACACCACGCTCGGCCGCGTCTCGCAAGATACCGGAGCTATCTTCCTCGACGAAATGCAGGTCAGCGAAGCCGAGTTCAGAGCGCTGAAGAAAATCAATATTGCCGCCTGCGGCACCAGTTGGCACGCCGGACTGGCGGGTAAGTTCATGATCGAAAACCTGGCCCGCGTTCCGGTCGAGGTCGATTATGCCAGCGAATGGCGCTATCGCGACCCGATCCTCGGGCCCGACACGATGACGCTGCTGATTTCGCAATCCGGCGAAACTGCCGACACCATCGCGGCTCAGCGTGAAGCCAAGGCCAAGGGCTCGAAGACGCTGGCCATCTGCAACGTGGTCGGCTCCATGATCACGCGCGAGGCCGTGGGAACCGTCTACACCCACGCCGGCCCGGAAATCGGCGTCGCTTCGACCAAGGCTTTCACCGGACAACTCACCGCTCTCTATTTATTCGCCTTGTATCTGGCGCAGGTGCGCGGCACCATGACACCCGAACAGTCCAAGGCCGCCGTGCAGGAGCTCATGCGCATCCCGGGCAAGCTGGAACAGATTCTCACCCACGATGGAGCTTGCGAAGAGCTGGCGAAAACGTATGTACGCGCCCAGGACTTCCTTTTCCTCGGACGCGGCATTCACTATCCCATCGCCCTCGAAGGCGCGCTCAAGCTCAAGGAAATTTCCTACATCCACGCCGAAGGTTATCCGGCGGGAGAAATGAAGCACGGTCCAAATGCGCTGATTGACGAAAATTTGCCAGTGGTCATCATCGCCACCCGAGACGTGACCAACCCGCAGTCGATGACCCGTTTCGAGAAAACGATGTCGAACCTGAAGGAAGTAAAAGCGCGTTCCGGCATAGTGATCGCGCTCGCCACCGAAGGTGACAAAGAGATCGCCGAAGAGGCAGATCACGTGCTCTTCGTTCCTGCTGCGCCCGACGAACTGTCGGCGATTCTGGAGATCGTCCCACTACAACTCCTCGCCTATCACATCGCTGTCCGCCGCGGCTGCGATGTAGATCAGCCAAGAAATCTGGCGAAGTCGGTGACGGTGGAGTAGGAAATTTTGAGGGTAAGAAGGAATCGGGTGCCCCACTCATCGCGCTCTTTGCGATGAGTGGGTCTTCCTGCGCAGCTATTTCGGCATCACCACGACTTCATCCTTCGGCATAGCGTCGAGCGTGGCCTTATCTATACCCAGGTGGGCGATCACGAGCTCCGGTGGTGTATGGGTCAGCCATTCCGAGAGCGCCAGATCCTGATAGAGACTGCTCTTGAACATCTCCAGAAATTTCAGATCGGTGTTACCCGTATTCTGAACGTAGTGCGGCAGCGTCTTCTGAACATAGCCAACGTCTCCGGCTTGAAAGTCCATGGTGCGTGCGCGGCCTCCGGTAGCGAATACGGTCATTCGTCCTGTCCCGCTCATGTAGTACTGCCATTCGTCGGCATTCGGATGCCAGTGCAGTTCGCGTATCCCGCCCGGATGAACGGTGACGATCGCGGCTGCTATCGTCGTCGACACTTTGAACTTGCTCGAATCGACTATCTTCACCTCACCGCCCTTGGTGCGCTTGGTAACCGGCATCTGCGACGTGCGAAATGCGAAATCCTGGGACGATAATCCCAGCGCGCCAGCCGTTGCCTTCAAGTCCTCAGCCAGAGGGCCGGGAACGGCTGCCTGGAAAATGAATTTTTCCCGCCGCGGCATTTTTTCCATCGCCTGCTGACTCACGCCAAAGTTCGCCGACAGCACGTCGTGAGGCGTGTGCGCCATCCAGTCGGTGAGTAGTACCGTTTCGTATTCCGAGAAGTTACCATCGTCGAAGACGAGCAGAAACTCACAACCGTCAGGACCCAGCCCTTGAATGGAATGCGGAATTCCCGTCGGAAAGTACCAAAGATCGCCTTCCGTCACGTCGCTGACGAAACTCTTGCCGTCCGCATCAAGCCCCGTGATGCGCGCGTTTCCGTACAGCATAATGGACCACTCCGCAGCCGTATGCCAGTGCAGCTCTCTTACTCCTCCTGCCGTCAACCTCATGTCCACGCCGGCAATCGACTTGGAAACCGCAAGCTCGCGGACCGTGACCTCGCGCGACCATCCCCCCTCTTGCATGCGCTTGTGAGAGAGCGCGAAAGGATATTTGAACGTCTGCACGCCGCCGGCGTCGGAGGGTGGCGGTAAGAAAGAATCGGGATTTTGGGCATCCAGCGGAGGATTGCCTGGACCAGGAGCACTAGCGCTTCGATCGTCTTTCGTGGGATATGGTTTCTGTTCTTGATCCACGGCATCAGCCGCCGAAAGCATTCCGGTAGCCGCCAGCGCCGCCGATCCCAATCTCAGAAACCCCCGCCGTGAAACTATGTCCTTCTTCGCATCGTCGCTCATGAGTCCTTCCTTCGGAATACAAGTGGAGACACTTCGTGACTCCAGCTTTCGATTTCCGCAAAACGATACGGGAGTCACCCGGCGGTGTCAATCCAGCTGCAGAATCTAGCTGCAGAACCCACAGTAGAAGACACCGCGTTACCGCTGGCTCCCGGGCACCCGGTTCATCCGCAACACATCATCCTGATCTGCATCCTTACTCCTAATTCCAACTTCATCAAGCTGACGCGCTACCGGCTGCACTTCCTGTAGAATCCGCGCCAGTGTTTGCCCAACCGCCTCCCGGTCGCTGTTATCGGCGCCGCGGCGCTCGATCACGCTCTCGAAGAAAGTCTTGGGCCGCGGATAGACCACGAGTTTGACGTCGGCGCCATCGGGAACTCCCGCCGCTTTCTTCGCCAGTTTCAGCGCCGTATCGTAGCCGCCGAGCTCATCCACCAAGCCCAGGTTCTTTGCATCCTGCCCAGTCCAGATCCGCCCTTTTGCGATCTCCAGCACTTTTTCTTTTGGCAACTTGCGGCCATCGGCAACCTTGCCTGTGAAATCGACATACACGCGGTCGAGCCACGCCTGGAATCGCGCCCACTCGGCGGGCGTGTAATCGTGCGTGCCCGTAAACATGGTGGCATTTTCGCCCTGATGCACCTCATCCCACGAGAGTCCAATTTTGTCCCACAAACCGCTGGTCAACATCTTTCCACCCAGCACTCCGATCGAGGCCGTGATGGTTCCCGGCTCGGCTACGATTTTGTCGGCTGCCATGGCCACAAAATATCCGCCCGACCCCGCCAGATTTCCCATCGAAACGATCACCGGCTTGCCCGCCTGCCGCGCCCGCACTACTTCCCGCCAGATGGTGTCGGACGCTACATAGGAACCGCCGGGACTATCAACCCGAAATAAGATCGCCTTTACGTCCCTGTCTTCCGCCGCCGCTCGAATCGCGCCCGCCACCGTATCCGAGCCCATATTCTGGTCGCCTTGCACGGGATCGTAATCGCTCTTGCCGCGGGTAACGTCGCCGACGCCGAACACCAGCGCCACCGTCTTCCCGCGATCATGCGGACGCCCGGCGCGGTACAGATATTTATCCAGGTAGAGCAACTCCGCTCCGTCGCCTCCCTTGCTCTTTACGTCGCTGTAGACTTCGTCGCGATACGCCACTGCATCCACCAGTTTCGCCGTGACTGCTTCTTTGCCCAAATATGGACCCGCGTCCACCAGTGCCTGGAACTTTTCCGGTGCGATCTGCCGCGCCTGACAGATGCCGTCCTTCATCTGGTTGAACCATGAAGTCATGATCGCGGTCATGGCTTCTTTGTATGGCCCCGTGTACTTGGTGTCGGTGTAGTAGTTGAGCGCGTTCTTATATTCGTAGCGGTGATCGCCATGAAAGGTCAGGCCCAACTTGGTCAGCGTCCCCTTGATGAATTGCGACTCCAGGATGATGCCGGTCAGTCCGACGTCGCCCGAGGGTTGCAGATAGATGTGGTCAAACGCGGTCGCCAGATAGTAAGCGCCATTGCCCGGACCAAACTCGCCAAATGTTTCCGAGTAGGCAACCGCAAATTTCTTGTGCGCACGAAATCTTTGGACGGCATCGCGAATTTCCTGGGTCTGCGCCATCCCCATCCGGGCCGCTCCGATTTTGGCAATCATGCCGACGACGCGATCATCGCCGGCTCCGCGATCGATGGCATCCACTACGTCGCGCAGCGTCTGTTTCTCGGTCAACATCAGCTGCGCTGCCGGCGTGTCGGGAACGTCCTCCAGGAACGTTTGCTCGAAGTTGGCTTCGAGAATCGTTTTGGATGGAACTTTGCCCTTCACGCCGATCACAGCCACCAGCACGATGACCATTCCGATCAGCCACAGGGCACCTAAGATGGCGAGGAAGCGGACGATTACCTTGGACATGGATTGCTCCTTTTCAGTGAGAAAGAGCAGTCTAACCCAAGTACAAGCCTCAGGCGCCGTAACAAGGTGGCGACACGTCCCTAAGTGTGTTTATCAACCACGATGGGTGGAGATACCCTGAATGCAGCGTTGATACATGACCGATCGCGTTGCGTTCATCACCTATCAGGGTAAGCAAATTCTTTTAATCGACGCCTCAGACTGCTCGGCTGCCGAGGTCGAAACGATTTTCCGAACAGCTCCCGAACTCGTGACTACATGTCCGCTTGCTTCGGTCTTGATACTCTGCGATTATACGGGCACATCCTTTGACCAGGCTGCTATTCGCGCCATGAAAGAAGCCGCCGTCTTTGACAAGGCCTATGTCAAGAAATCCGCATCCGTGGGAATAAAAAGCCTTCCTCCGGACTTCTACAAGGACGTCAAGAGTTTCTCCAGCCGCGAGTTTTCCGCGTTTAAGACTCGCGAGCAAGCTATGGCATGGCTGGTACAGGATTAAACGGCCCAGGATTGAATGGACTGGCCTTAAGAGTGTCGGCGATCTCCAGTTCCAACTTTCGCCTGAACCCGCGGTGTCAACCTCGGACGCCCTAAGTTTGTTCCAGCCTCCACAGGTTTGTAGGGAAGTTCAAAACTCGAAGTAGGCTCCAGCCCGCGTGGGATGCGCGCCGCCCGCGGTGCCGGTAGCTGGGAGCAAGCCTGCTTCTTCTTCAATGCCATGCAGGCTTTCCCATGCGGCCTCGGTCAGTGCCGGATCGGCTCCGACAATGTCGCGGATCATTTGCCACGCGGCGAGGTTGAGTGCGCCCTCCGGTGCGGGACCCATGGCCAGTGAAACCGAGCACTGCGGGCAGAAACAGATGCGCTGCGCCGAAGATTTCTGGCGCGGCCTCACTCCCACCGTTTGCGCGAACAGATACACGGCAACCGACTTTTGTCCGGCCTCGAGTTCCCGACTACAGCGAAGACAATACAAGTTGTCCAATAGGCCCGTCCCAGGTTTCCAGTAGAGACGCGGCTTGCCGCGTCTCCTTTCGCGGTAGGAGACGGGGAAAGCCCCGTCTCTACATCAAAGGCTGCTAGCCGGCGCGACTGAAGTTTACCCACGCATCCGACCGGTGCTCTGGAACGGGCTCGACTTCGCCCGCCTCCAGCAAGCCTATGACTCCACGCAGGTTCTCCCACGCCGCCTGATTCAACTCTGGGCCGGAGCTGACCAGATCGCGGATCATATCCCACGCCGCAATGTTCAGCGCGCCCTCGGGCGAGAGTCCCAGCGCCAGTGAGACCGAGCACTGCGGACAGAAAACCATCCGCTGCGCCGTGGATTTCTGCCGTGGCTTGATTCCCACCGTCTGCGCGAACATATAGATCGCGACAAATTTTCGTCCGGACTCAAGCTCCCGATTGCAGCGCAAGCAGCGTACGTTCTCCAATAGTCTTCCCCTCGGGCCAATCTTGGCCAATAAAATACAACTACTCTCTCCAAGGCGCTGCCGCTAGCACAAGTATGTAGAAGGATTCCGGCAAGCGCACTCTCATGAACCAAGCTTTGCTCTAGCCAGAAGCCGATGGCGTCCCGCATTCTACTGACATGGGGGTCGATCCAGTCGTGAAGCTTTCGCCGCCGCGGCTTCCGAGGAGACGCCTACAGGTCGCCGCTGTTTGTTACCGCATCCGCAAACGTGGCATCGAATTTCTGCTGGTTCAGAGCCGCGGCGGACGCTGGATTTTCCCCAAAGGCGGCGTCGAACCCGGCCTTACGCCTGCGCAATCCGCTGCCCTCGAGGCTTTTGAGGAGGCCGGCGTTCATGGCCGCATGGAAGAAATGCCCTTTGCCCGTTATTTCCGTCGCAACCCGGCCCCCTCAACTGCTGACCCATCCGCCCAGCCAGAGGTCGCCGTCACTGCCCACCTCTGCGAAGTGTCGCAACTCGAACCGCCGCAGGAATCAAATCGAAATCCCACCTGGTTTTCGGCTGAAAAAGCGAAGCAACGCCTGCTGAAAGACCGCACGCCCGAATTCGGCGCTGAACTCGCTCGCGTGGTCGACCGCGCCTTTTCTCGGATTCAGCGGCTGCAGGGCGCCCGCAACGCTCCGCATCGCGTCCACCGGGATGGACTGCAGGAAGTCCGATTTGAGGCTTTTCAAGAAGTGAGATTTGAGACTTCTGAAGTTAGGCGCTTACCTTACGATCTCAAGGCCGCGCTCGTCGGAATCGGACAACGCAGCTTTCTCCGCCAGCGCCGCAGCATGCCCGAGCAGATTCTCCGGCCGGTCCTGCGGCTGGGCGCCGGAATAGCTTCCCCCACTGAACCAGCTCACAACGTCACTGCGATTGACAGCGGAAACGAACGCAGACGAGCTAGAGCGAGTCGTCCTCCGCGTTAATCAGCTCGCAATCTGACGGTGGTAAACTCCTCAGCCATGCTGGTAGTGAATGGACTCACGAAGAGTTATGGAAAACTGTTGGCCGTCGCCGGCGTCAGTTTTCGGGCCGATGACGGAGAAACCATCGGCCTGCTCGGACCGAACGGCGCCGGCAAGACGACGACCGTATCCATCATTGCGGGATTGCTCGGCCCGGATTCCGGCGAAGTCCTGATCGAAGGCAGGCAGGTAAAGAGTGACACCGACCCCGTCAAGCGGAAGATCGGTCTCGTCCCGCAAGACATGGCGCTTTATGACCAGCTCACCGCCCGCGACAATTTGACTTTCTTTGCGGCGCTTTACTCGCTCGCCGGTGCGAAAGCCAAGCAGCCTATCGACGACGCTCTGAATCTCGTGGGACTATCGGATCGCGCCGGCGACAAGGTCGGAACTTTCAGCGGAGGCATGAAACGTCGTCTGAACCTGGCTGGGGCTTTACTTCACGATCCGCAGATCCTTCTGCTGGATGAGCCGACGGTCGGTGTCGATCCGCAAAGCCGCAACGCCATCTTTGACAATCTCGAGACCCTGAAGAAGCGCGGCAAAACCCTCATTTACACCACGCACTATATGGAAGAGGCTGAGCGCCTCTGCGACCGCATCGTGATCATCGATCACGGGCGGGTGGTTGCCAACGACACGTTGCAGGCACTGCACAAGCTGTTGCCGGTGACCAACGTGATTGCCATCGAACTCGACCTCGAACACGCGGACGGTTTCAAGCCGGAACAAATGCTGGCTCTACCGGAGGTAAAGTCGGCGGCGCTGGAACAGAGCACTCTGCGGGTTGGAGTTCACAATCTATCGCACGACGCGCCCGGCGTTCTGCGCTGGTTATCCGACAACGGGCATTCTTATCATCATGTCTCCAGCGTGCAGCCGAATCTTGAGACCGTCTTTCTTAGTCTCACAGGAAGGAGCCTTCGAGACTCGAAATGATTCCTTTCCTGGCTTTGGTGCGCAAAGATCTAAAGCTTTTTTTCAACGACCGCAGAGCCGTGGTCGTAGGCGTGCTGGTTCCCATCCTGTTGGCCTCCTTCTTCGGCTATCTGTTCGGCGGACAAGGTGGCAACGCGGAGACCAGCAAGGTGAACGTCCTGGTGATTGATCAGGACGGAAGCGACATTTCCCGCGGCCTCATCACTCAACTTGCCAGCGATAAGAATCTCGATGTAAAACCATCCGCGCTGGACGCTGCACGCGAGGCCGTTCGCAAAGGGAAAGTGACTGCGGCGATCGTCATCCCCAAGGATTTCGGCCGCGATGCCGGGCACGCGCTCTTTACTGGTACGAACGAGACGGGTGGGCACAAACCCGAACTGGGCGTGCTCTACGATCCTTCTCACAACGTGGAACTCGGCATGGTGAAGGGCATTCTGAGTGGCGCAGTCATGCAAGCCGTCAGCAAAGAGATGTTCAACGGTAAAAGCGGGCGCGAAACGGTGAACGAGGCCCTCGCGCAAGTGGAGAACAGTACGCAGCTCCCACCGGAAGACCGGAAAGCTCTGCGCGATCTGCTGGGCGGCGTGAGGGAGTTGAACGAACGCCGAAATGAAGAAACGGAGGGCGCGTCGGGGCAAGGAGCGTTATCCGGTGGACTGACCATGCCCTACGAAACTCGCGACGAAGCGATCACGTCCGGGCACGACGTGAAGTACAACGGATATGCACACTCGTTCGGAGGAATGGCGATTCAGTTCATCCTCTTCATGGGGCTTGATGTTGGAATCGCGCTGCTGATCCTTCGTCAGAGCGGGCTCTGGCAGCGCCTTCGAGCCGCGCCACTTTCGCGTACCACGCTGCTGGGGAGCCGGACGGTGAGCGCCTCTCTGATGGCGGGATTTATTCTGCTGGTCCTCTTCAGCTTCGCCCGGGTCGTGTTTGGAGTCCGTATCCTCGGCAGCTTCGCGGGCTTCGTGGGAATTTGCGCCGCATTCTCTTTAATGACTGCCGCTTTCGGTCTCATGGTCGCCGCCCTCGGTAAAACGGTCGAGGCCACTCGTGGCTACTCCATCATGGCGACGCTCATCATGGTAATGCTCGGCGGCGCTTGGGTTCCAACGTTCGTTTTCCCGAAGTGGATGCAGAGATTAACCGTGGTCATTCCGACGCGGTGGGCGATGGATGGCCTGGACGCCATGACCTGGCGAGGATTGGGAATCTCCTCGGCAGTTGGGCCGATCGCCGTGTTGCTGCTGTTCACGCTATTGTTCGGCGTGGTAGCGGTGATGCGATTCCGTTGGGGAACGGATTAAACCATTGAACCATTGAACCATTGAGTCATTGAATCAATGGGGTGTTGAATCATTCGTTTAATGACTCAATGACTCAATGGTTCATTCCGCGATACCATCTCTGGTGATGCTTCGCGAAGCTACCGTCGAACGTCGGCAGGAACCTCGGCTCCAACCTCGCCAGGAAATCCTGCGTACCGCCGCCCGTCTCTTTCAACAGCGGGGATACGATGCCACTTCCATGAATGATGTGGCGGCGGCGCTCAAACTCTCCAAGGGCGGCCTCTATCACCACTTTCAGTCCAAAGATGAAATCCTGTTCCACATCATGTCGCACGCCATGGAGATCACCGAGGAACGGGTCATCAATGTGGTGCGCCGTATTGACCCAGCCCGCGTTGACGTAACTCGCATTGACATAACTGAGGAACGCTTGCGCACTCTGATCCGCCTGCACATTCAGGTGGTGCTCAGTCCCGAAGACCGTGAGATTACCGTCATGCTGCACGAGAATCATCCGCTGCCGCCAGCGCTCCGGCGCAAGATCAACGCGCGCAAAAAGGATTACCTGCATTTCGTCGAGCACCTGATCGCAGATGTTCAGCGCGACGCCCAGCGCAAGCGTAATCCCTCATCGTCGGTCACGCCGCGCGCTGCCGCCCTCGCCCTCGTCGGCATGATTAACTGGATCTATCAGTGGTACAAACCCGACGGCCCGCTAACGGGCGAAGCGCTGGTGCAGCAGTACACGGATATTTTTTTTCATGGAGCTGTAGGGTAGAGACGCGGCTTACCGCGGCTTTTCTGCGAACGCACGAACGTCATGCCTCGCTTCTTCCACATTAACGATCTCTCTCGCCAGCGCGCAGAACAGAACAAACTCTACCTCGAATTCCTCCGCGTCCCCGCAATGAGCGCCGGCGTCTACGTTCTGCCGAAAGGCGCCATCGATCCGCAGAAACCCCACCGTGAAGACGAAATGTACTACGTCGTCCGCGGACGCGCCCGCATGCAAATTGGCTCTGACCATGCCGAGGTGCGCTCGGGGTCAGTCATTTTCGTTGCGGCGGAACTGGAGCATCGCTTCTACGATATTCAGGAAGAGCTCGAAGTTTTAGTTTTTTTCGCTCCCCCTGAACAGGAATGAGCCCAAGAATTGACCCCAGGAATGAGCCCAGGAATGACCCTTGGGGAGCGACCGTGCATCTCCCTCGTCCGGCCAGTCCAGTTCCCGGCCGTAAGCTCGGGCGCCGCTTTTTTACCTTCTGTTGACAATTGCAACGAGGTAAACTGCTACGCTGCTACTCTCGCGGAAGTCAATTCCCGCACCCCGAGCGGCACGGCGGGGCAGGACGGATAGGCAGAATATGGATCAACACAATATGGATCAACGGAATATGGATGGACACAATATGGACAGACAACTGATCAACACCATGCGGTCTCGCCTTATGGTTTCGACGCTCATGTTTTGGATCGGCGCCGCGATGCTGACGCTGACGCCCCGTTCCTCCGCTCAAACCGGTGATTGGCTGACGCACTCGCACGACGAGCAACACTCTGCGCTGTCAACCGTCCAATCTCAACCGCTCGACGCGATTCATTGGCATGTTCCCGTGGACCTGCATCCTCCGCAGGGCGAGATTCTCATCCACTACGGCTCGCCCCTGATCACTGCGGCGAACACCGCGATCGTACCGGTTAAAACGGGTACGAA
>Ga0116134_1000996_pt1 | contig 14498 bp, 11 predicted proteins | sample June2015DPH_19_5_FD_89737 | JGI IMG/M metagenome (GOLD analysis project Ga0116134, IMG submission 89737) | Peatland microbial communities from SPRUCE experiment site at the Marcell Experimental Forest, Minnesota, USA - June2015DPH_19_40 | ecosystem: Environmental > Terrestrial > Soil > Wetlands...
TACCATGGTGGAAGTTTGCGCTGGTCAGACCATGTAGCCAGAAGACATGACCTTCGAGCTCGCGATGGCCCAGGTCAGCGCCGCGAGTGGCGTGCCACCGCCAAGTAACTTCGGCCTAGACTCGGGCGCTATGCGCGGCACGCTGATCGTCACCAACGACTTCCCGCCCCGCCAGGGCGGCATCCAGTCGTTTGTGCACGGCCTGGCGTGCCTGCTGCCCCCGGGGCAGGTCGCGGTGTACGCCCCGGCGTGGGACGGCGCCAAGAACTTCGACGCCCGGCAGCCGTTCCCGGTGATCAGGCATCCGACATCGCTGATGCTGCCCGTTCCGTCCGTGGGCCGCCGGGCGGCCGCCGCGCTCCGTGAACACGACTTCGACACCGTGCTGTTCGGCGCCGCTGCCCCGCTGGGGCTTCTGGGGCCCGTTCTGCGGCGCGCGGGGGCTACCCGCCTGGTGGCACTCACCCACGGGCACGAGGCGGGCTGGGCCGCGCTCCCTGGCGCACGGGGCCTGCTGCGCCGGATCGGGGACAGCGTCGATGTGGTGACTTATCTCGGCGAGTACTTCCGGTCCCGGCTCGCGCGGGTGCTGTCGCCGCAGGCCGCCGCGCGGATGGTACGGCTGGCCCCCGGTGTGGACGTCGCCGCGTTCCGCCCCGGGCCGCCCCCGAGCGCAGGGCCGGCCGGGAGCGCAGGGCCGGCCGGAATCAGGCAGCGGCTGGGCCTGGCCGGCAGCCCGGTCGTGGTCTGCGTGTCCCGGCTGGTGCGCCGCAAGGGACAGGACACGCTGATCCGTTCCTGGCCTAGCGTCCGCTCGGTGATCCCCGGCGCGCGGCTGTTGCTCGTGGGCGACGGGCCGTACGGCCCCGACCTGCGGCGCCTCGCCACGGGGCTGGGCGTGGCCGATGCCGTCACCTTTACCGGCAGCGTCCCGGCGGGTGAGCTGCCGGGCTACTACGCGGCCGGGGATGTCTTCGCCATGCCCTGCCGGACCCGGCGGGGCGGCCTGGACGTGGAGGGGCTCGGCATCGTGTACCTGGAGGCGTCCGCCGCGGGGCTCCCGGTCATCGGCGGCGACTCCGGCGGTGCCCCGGACGCGATTCTGGACGGCGAGACGGGCTACGTGGTTCCCGGGCGCAGCGTGACCGGTCTCGCGGAGCGCGTCGGTGCGCTGCTGGCCGACCCGGCGCGGGCGGAGGCGATGGGCCGCCGCGGGCTCGCCTGGGTCGAGCAGGAATGGGACTGGTCCCGTGTGGCCGGCCGCCTCGACGCGATCCTGCGCGGCGCCAGCTAGCGGCCCGTGCCGCCGAGTGCATGACGACCGTCCCGGGCAGGAAAATGAGCAGCCGCATCGCCGTATCCGGATCGTTCCTCGCCAGCGGCGGTCCGGGGAATCGCTACCCACGTGAGCCTAAACCCGCCGTTACTCAGATGTAACCGGGTGAATGCGGCCGTTTAGAGCCAACCACCTAGGATGTACGTCACCTTCGTCGGGGTGGGAGGTGAGATGTGGCGGATCAGTCTCCCGGGTTAAACGGCCGCGGCGAGTTGTACGGCCGCGGCAAGGTACTCAGGTTCGTCGCCGATGGCCTAGACCGATCGCGCGATCGGGACACGCCGCCCGTCGTCCTGCTGATCGGATCCCGGGGCTCCGGCATGACCATGCTGCTCGACCGGATCGAGACCGGCCACCGCACGGGCTCGCCGACCGCACGGCTCGATTTCGGGCGCAATCCCGACGCGAATCCCGCAGCCGTCATGCTGGACATCGGATCCCTGCTTAGTCCCGGTGTGGCGCGCGTCGGCAAAGTGAAGCTCCCGTTGCTGGGAATCGGCCTCATCGCCGTTAGCCTGGATCCGGAAAACGAGGCCTCGCCCGCCGAGCAACTCGACCAGCGGCTCAGCGCCAGGGTCCGGCTGTCTGGCCGGGTGCTGGGGGATCTGGCCAAGCAGGCGGGCACCCTCCTGCCGTCGCATGAACAGCAGGCGGTTGTCGCAGAGGTCGCTACCGTTCTCGGATGGACTCTCGACGGGATCAGCCGACGGCGGGTCGGCGAGCATCTGGCCTGGTACGCGGGCACCGTCGGCCGTGGCAACGGCACGCGGCTCGGCCCGCTGCTGCGGCTTTATGAAAGGTGGCACGACGCGCTCACCCACGACGACACGGACGCCCGCCGTGACGTCTGGCAGGCGCTGTGCGCGGCGCTGCTCGCCGACCTGCGGGCCGGCTTCAACCAGTTCAGCCTGACGCATGGCCACCGGACCACGAACTGCCTGCTGCTTCTCGACAATGTGGACAGCACCGCCGGCATGGAGTTCCTGGAAACGCTGGCCGACTGCCGGCGGAGAATTACCGCAGAGACCGATCCGCTGCTGGTCGTAGCGGCGCAGCGCACCCGCCCCGAACTCCAGCCCGCGGTCGGGCCGCCGGCCATGTCGACGGAAGAAGGCATGAGCTACGCCACCTGGCTTGCGGCAGCGCGCGAGCAGGAGGACCAGCCGTCCCCCTGGTACCCAGTACTGCTGACCGACCTCAGCGTCGGCAACGTAACATCCATGGTCCATAGTCGCGTCTTGGGTAAGGCATGGCGCGATGTCGACTTCGTGCACACCGTCGGCGGCGGCCACCCGGTTGCTGTCCAGGTGCTCGCCAAACGGCTCGCCCGGGCGGCCCGCGACTTCGATCCACGGAACGTGCTGACGCGCGAAGTAGAGGACGACCTGCTCGGCAAGCTGCGCCCGGCCTGGCTCCGCGACCGGGAACTGGAAGCGATGGCGGTTTACGGTGCCGCCTTCCGGCCGCGGCTGAAAGCCGGCGCCAGCGTCTTCAGGTCCCTGCGCTGGGCGCACATCAACGAGATGGACGTCAGTGACCTGTTCCTGAGCCTGCTGTGGGCGGGCGACGAGGGCTGGCTGGTGGTCCGGCCGCTGCCCCGGCTGCTGCTCTCCCGCCTGCTGGCGCGAGACGGCGATCTATGGAACAGAACGCACGATGGGTTCCTGACCCATTACCGGACTCGGGACGCACGGGACACGGTGGCCGAGCAGTATCACCTGCTGGCGCTCACCACGTCGCTATCGGACGGGAATCTGGGTAAGGTCGCGGCCCACCTTGACCAGCAGCTCGATATACGGGGCTCGAGCGAATGGAACGACACTCTGGTGGCCATCACCGCAGCGCCGAACCGGCTCCGGCACTCCGACGACGACCGCCGGGCCGCGGGTGACGCGCCGGATTTCTGCGGCGACGCCGAAGACGTAGTGAAACGACTGGCCGACGTTACCTCGCCCGGTGAGCGGCTGCGGACCGTCACCCGGCTGGTCACCGCGCGATGGCTGTATAACGACCGGCTCTTTGACCCGGTTCACCGGCTCGCCCGCCTGCTTGCCCGCGAGTATTACGAGCTCGCGCAGCTGACCGGAGGCGCCAGCGAGGTGTGTTACCGGGAGGCGAGCTACTTCCGTAAGGTCGCGCGCGACTGGGAGGACAGATCGTGACCACGTTACGAGCGCGGTGGAACCGGCCCGTGAGGGCGAAGATGACGCTGCGCCGCAAGGTTGGTATCACCGTCTGCGTGATCATCGTCCTGGCCGGCGTGGGCATCGGCGTGGGGAGCCTGGTGCACTACCTCGGCGATGCCGGCGCGACCTGTATGAACCAGGGCGTGACCATTGTCACGCACGAGGGCGCGGCGGGGGACTGCGTCGGCATCACCGACGGCACCTACCAGTTCGATCCGGCCTTTGACGCACTGGCCCATGTCGAGAACGCGATCAGGGCGGAGGACCAGCGGGTCAGGGACACCGGTCCCGGCTATGTCAGCGTGGCGTATCTGATGCCGATATCAGCGACCGGCGGCGTGGAGCCCATCCAGACAGCGACCGAGCAGCTAGAGGGTGCCTACACGGCCCAGTATTACGCCAATCATCACAACGTCGAGGGTACGGAACCGCTCATCCAGCTGTTGATCGCGAGCAGCGGAACTCAGGCTGCCGAATACGGTACGGCGGTCCGCGATATCGAGAACGACGTGGCCAGTCAGCATCTCGTGGCGGCGGCGGGCATCGGGATCAGCCTGGACTCGACGATCGCAGAGGTCAAGGAGCTTGCTGGCGGCACCATCCCGGTCTTCGCCAGCAGCGTCACCTCCGACGCTTTCGACAACATCCCGAACATGGTCCGGGTCTCGCCCAGCAACAGCGAAGATGTCGGCGCGGTGCTGTCGTTCATCAAGCCGCGTGCGGCCACCGCGTTCCTGATCCAGGACACGAACCAGACCGATAGCTACGACACGACGATCGTCAGTGAGTTCCGCAACGGCTTTCCTGACCCCACTCATAGCATTGTCGCCATCGAGAGCTACGACACGGTCGGCGAAGTCGACCCGAACGACCCGGTCGGGCGGGCCGTCGCCAACCGGATCGGCCAGATACCCTCCGACATCTGCGACTCCCACGCCGGCGTGGTGCTGTTCGCCGGACGGGGCAGGGAGCTGGGTATCCTGCTCGCCGACCTTGCCAGCCGGCCGTGCCTGACCCAGCCCATCACGATCGTGACCGGCGACGACGTCACCGACATGACGATCACCCCGGCGATCGAGCAGGGCCTGGCCGCAAGATCTCCCGGCAAAGTTACCCTCGAGTATGCCGGCGAGGCGAGCCCTAGCGAATGGGGGCACGGCTCCGGAACCGTGTTCCAGCAGGGGCAGCAGGGATTCACCCAGTTCAGCCAGGCATTCGGCAGCCGGTTCCGCAAGGTCCCTGACGATGACGGCAACGCGATGATGGGGTACGACGCCATGCTGACCAGCATCTCCGCCATCCGCCTGGCCGGTTCGGCCCCGTCGCGCACCGCCGTGGTTGAAGAGCTGAGCGCGCTGCAGGGCTCCCGGACCGTGCTCGGCGCCAGCGGCCCGATCGACCTGTCCGCCAGCTACCAGTGCCCGGGCTGCCAGGGCAGCAACCCCGTCGGCAAGGTGATCCCGATCCTGCTCCTGTCGCCCAACGGGACGATCGACTTCGTGCAGCGCGAGCAGCCGCCCTTCTCGGCGGCTGCCAGGTCGCGCTAGGGCGACCGGGGCGCGGCATCCGGCAGAAGCGGTACCCGCCGGATGCCGCGCCCGGTTGGTTACCGGATGATCCGCAGATAGCTGGTGATCACGTTGGATGCGGCGACGGTCCCGGATGGCGGGAACGCAGTGCTGTACCCGGAGATGAAAGCAATCAGCTTGCTGCCCCCATGGCTCGGCGTGAACGGCATCGAGCAGGTACTGCCGAAGCCGCACGTAGCCAGCCGGGTACCGGTCTCGTTGAAGATCTCGATGTAGTAGGGGCTCGGCCCGACCTCGCCGTTGGCGGTGGCGGTCACGGTCTCGCTGCCGAAGGTGCCTGCAGGAGCGCTGAGCGAGACTCCCCAGCCGAGGTTTGACCAGGTGATGAAGCTGAGCAGCGACGTTTCCTGGACGCCGGGCGGCGGGTAGACGGTGCTGTTGTCCGACAGGTAGGCGATGTACTCCTGCGTGGTCGCCGCGCCCTGGCTCACCGTGGCGCGGCACGTGGTGCCGGACCCGCACAGGGCGACGTTCGTGCCGGTGGTCACGTCGAAGATCTCGATCCAGAAGGGTGACAGGCCGATGTTCTGGCTGGTGGTCGCGGTCAGCGTGGACGCGGCACCGACCGGGACGGTGGTCGGGCTCGCCGCCAGCGTCAGGTTCACGCCATGCCAGACCACTCCGACGTCGCCGGAAACCGCCTGCTCGCCAGATGGCGGATAGCCCGTCGAGGCGTAGGACACGACGGCCACGTAGTAGTGCGTCGACTGGCCCGGCTGGGTGACCGGGGTAGAGCAGGTCGTGCCCGTCGCGCAGGTCACGACGTAGTCGCCCGCCGTCCGGTCGTAGATGCGCAGGTAATACGGGGTTGGGCCGACGTCTGTGCTGTCCGTGGCGGTCAGGGTCGAGTACTGGGTCGGCCACAGCAGGTTCGGGTTGGCCGTCAGCGTCACCGTCCAGGTGCTTACCGGCGCGTTCTCGCGGAGCCCGCGCGGCTTGGCCGGGATCGCGGCGCCGGTTCTGGCACCGGGCGAGGACGATGGCTGGACCGTTGTCGGCTTTCCGGCCTGCGTGGTGGCCGCAGTCATCCGGGCCGTGCCGGCGACGGCGGTGGCGGCCACCGGGCTGGCCGTGGCGCTGGCGGCCGAGGCCATGAGCAGGCCGGGCAGGGCCAGCGCGGCCACGGCGAGCCCTGCCCGCCGGTGCCCATGCAGAAGGACGTGCGTAAATCCCATTTCTTCCCCCCAGAAAGACGACAAATCATTGCCGCACCCCGCGACGATATATACTCGCAGTGATCGAGATGCTACTAGCAGCAGTCGGCAAGGGGCGTTCTGATACACCCGGGCCTGGTCCGGCCTGCTCGCGCTGGCCAGGGTGGCCGACGCGCACCGGGCGCGAATCAGCTCACCTGTGCTGGCGCACCCGCCGTGCGGGGGAAGGCCTGCTTGCTTTCCGGACCGGGCACCCCGTGCCGTGCACGGGCAACGCCCAGGACCCACCTGTGCCCCGGGAGCCGCCTAGGAGTACAGGGCCTCGATGTCGGCGGCCCGGTCCTTGGCGACCACGTTCCTGCGCACCTTGAGCGAGGGTGTGAGCTGGCCGTTCTCCTGGGTGAAGTCACCGTCCACGATGCGGAAGCGGCGGATCGACTCGGCCCGGGAGACCATGGTGTTGGCGTCGTCCACCGCCGCCTGGATTTCGGCCACGAGATCGGGGTCGTTGGACAGGCCGGCGGCGGTCGCGTCGGCGGCCTTGTTGTGCTTTGCCTTCCAGGCCGGGAACGCTTCCTCGTCGATCGTCACCAATGCCGCCACGTACGGCTTACCGTCGCCGATGACCATGCTCTGGCTGACCAGGAAGTGCGCGCGGATCCGGTCCTCCAGCGGTGCCGGGGCGACGTTCTTGCCGCCCGCGGTGACGATGATCTCCTTCTTGCGACCGGTGATTCGCAGATACCCCTCGTCGTCCAGTTCGCCGAGGTCGCCCGTGCGCATCCAGCCGTCCTCGGTCAGTGCCTCGGCGGTGCTCGCGCCGTTGCCCCAGTAGCTGGTGAACACGGTCGATCCCTTGATGAGGACCTCGCCGTCGTCGGCGATCTTCAGCGCGTCACCGGGAACGGGCGGCCCTACGGTGCCGATCTTGTTATTGCTCGGGCGGTTCACGGTCGCCGCCGCGGTGGTCTCGGTAAGCCCGTAGCCCTCCAGGATCGTGATCCCCGCGCCGCGGAAGAAATGGCCCAGCCGCTCGCCCAGAGCGGAGCCGCCGGACACCGCGTACTGCACCTGGCCGCCGACCGCCGCCCGGAGTTTGGTGTAGACGAGGCGGTCGAAGACCGCGTGGGCGATCCGCAGGCCGGGGCCCGGGCCACCGTCACCACGGGCCCGGCTGTCCAGGGCCCGGCTGTAGGCGATGGCCGTGCGCGCCGCCCGCCGGAAGATCGCGCCCTTGCCCTCGGACACCGCCCTCTGCTCGGCGCCGTTATAGACCTTCTCGAACACACGCGGGACGGCGAGCAGGAACGTCGGCCGGAAAGAGCCGAGGTCGGGCAGCAGGTCGGTCACATCCGGGCTGTGCCCGAGGATGATGCCGTCCTCGATGCAGCCGACCTGGATGACTCGCGCCAGCACGTGGGCGAGCGGCAGGAACAGCAGGGTCGAACCACCGCGCGCGCTGAAGATCTCCGGCGCGGCCGCGCTCGCGTTGCGCACCTCGGACAGCAGGTTGCGGTGAGTCAGCTCGCAGCCTTTGGGCCGCCCCGTGGTCCCGGAGGTGTAGATGATCGTGGCCAGGTCGGCGGCGTTGGCGGCCGAGGCGCGCTCGTTCAGCACGTCGGCGGCTACGGACGCGCCGTCAGCGGCCAGTGCCTCCAGGCTGGGAGCCTTGTCGCCGGTCTCCCCGGCGGCCTGCGCGGCTCCTGGCCCGGAGACGGGGGGGCCATCAATCCGCCAGACGTGCTCCAGAGCGCTCAGCCGGTCGCGCAGCCCGGCGACGATCGCCTCGTGCGCCGCGGTCTCCACGAACACCGCCTTGGCGCCCGAGTCGCTCATGATCCATTCGACCTGCTCGGCCGAGGACGTCTCGTAGACCGGCACGCAGACGGCACCGGCCGTCCAGATCGCGTAGTCGAGGACGGTCCACTCGTACCGCGTGCGGGACATCAGGCCCACCCGGTCACCGGGGGCGATCCCGGCCACGATCAGCCCCTTGGCCAGGGCCGTTACCTCATCACGGAATTCGCTGGCCGTGACGTCCTGCCAGGTCCCGGCGGTGTTGCGGCGCAGCGCTACCTGCTGCGGATGGTCGGCTGCGCGCCTGGACACGACCTCGGCGAGGTTCGCCGAGTCAGGGATCTGCACGAGTGCCGGGATACTGTGCTGGCGCACGACGCTGTCTCCTTACAGGATGCCCTTGCCACCGCGCTCACGCTATCGCGTAAAGCTACTGGCCGGTAGTGCGAAAATCCGTTCACCGTCGGGTCCCCCCCGCGGCGCGAAACCCACGTGATCAGGCTATCCGGGTCCGGCTTAGCGTTGTCTCATGCGGATTCACGTGGTGAGCGACGTGCACGGGCGGGCCGACGCGCTGCCCGCGGCGGCCCGGGACGCGGACGCGCTCATCTGCCTCGGTGACCTGCTTCTGTTCATGGACTACGCCGATCATCGCCGCGGCATCTTCGCAGACCTGTACGGCGCGGAGCAGGCCCGCACATTCATGGAACTCCGGCGCACCCAGCGGTTCGACGAGGCGCGGGCGATGTCGGCCCGACTGGCTGCGAGCCTCCCGGATGGGTCGGTGCGCGTGGCCATCGAGAAAGCGGCCGCCCGCCAGTACGCCGAACTGTTCGCGGCGCTGCCCGAGCCCGCGTACCTCACCTACGGCAATGTCGACATCCCGCGCATGTGGGCCGGCCACCTGAAGCCCGGCCACCAGGTGTTCGACGGCGCGCGGGCGCGACTGGACGGCTGGACGTTCGGCTTCGTCGGCGGCGGCCTGATCTCCCGGTACCGGACGCCCAACGAGATTGACGAAGACGCCTACGCCGTCAAGATCGAGGAGGTCGGCGCGGTGGACGTGCTCTGCACCCATATCCCGCCCGCCGTGCCCGAACTGCTGTACGACACCGTGGCACGGCGGATGGAACGCGGCAGTGAGGCGCTGCTGGCCGCGATCCGGCGGACTCAGCCCCGGTTCGCGCTCTTCGGGCACGTGCACCAGCCGCTGGCGCGCCGGGTGCGGATCGGCGTCACCGAGTGCATCAATGTCGGGCACTTCCGCGCCACTGGGCTGCCCTTTGTCCTCCAGTGGTAGAGGTACGCTGCAAGCAGAGAGCATGAAAGCGGAGGTGCCACGTGGCCGAGCGGGACAGCCAGCCAGGCGGGGATCCGATTGGTGACCTCCAGCGGTGGCTGATGCGCTCGGGTGCGCGCAGTCTCACCAAGGACCTCACCGCCCCCGTTCGCCGGGCCCTGGGCCAGGAACCCTCTGGAAAGCGCGCCGACGTGTGGGACACCGCCACGACGCGCCCTCTCCGCGACGAGGAGGCGCCCGAGTGCGCCTGGTGCCCGGTCTGCCGGGCCGCGCGCAAGCTTCGAGAGTCCCGCCAGGGCGGCCAGGGCTCGCCCCTGGCGGGGGCCGGTGACGCGCTGGCGTCCGTGGTCCAGGAGGCCTATTCGGCCTTTGAGGCGGTCATGAAGCCGCAGCACCCCCGCCCGCAGGACCGGCCGTCCGCGCCGTCCACCGGACCCTCCGCGTCCACCGGACCCTCCGCGTCCACCGGACCCTCCGCGTCCACCGGGCGTTCCGGGTCCTCCGCAAGCTCCTGGTCAGAGGCGACCGATCCTCCCGGAGAGGCTGGTCGTGCGCCTGACGATCGGCATTGACGTCGGGGGTACCAAGGCTGCGGCCGGCGTCGTCGACGACAAAGGCCGGATCATCGAGAAGCTGAAGCGGTCCACGCCGGCGGCTAGCCCGCCCGAGACCGAGCAGGTCATCGCGGATGTGGTGACCGAGCTGGCCTCCCGGCACGAAGTGGCCGCGGTCGGCATCGGTGCCGCCGGCTTCATCGACGGGACACGTTCCTTCGTCCTGTTCGCGCCCAACCTCGCCTGGCGGGGCGAGCCGCTGCGCACGTCGGTGCAGGAAAAGATCGGGCTGCCCGTCATCGTAGAGAACGACGCGAACGCGAGTCTCTGGGCTGAGGCCCGGTTCGGCGCCGCCCGCGGCTACCAGGAGGTGTTCCTGATCGCCGTGGGCACCGGCATCGGGGCGAGCCTGCTGATTGGCGGGGACATCTACCGCGGCCGCTTCGGCATCGCCGGCGAGCCCGGCCACTACCGGGTCGTGCCCGACGGGCGGCTCTGCGGCTGTGGCAACCGTGGCTGCTGGGAACAGTACGCCAGCGGCAGCGCGCTGGTCGCCGAGGCGCGTGACTTCGCGCGGCGCAGCCCCGAGGGGGCCATGCGCCTCCTGCAGCTGGGTGGGGGAACCCCCGAGGGCATCTCGGGCCCTCAGGTGACCCAGGCGGCGCGGGAAGGTGATCCTGCCGCTTTGCGCTGCTTCCAGATCGTCGGCAACTGGCTGGGCCAGGGCATGGCCGATCTGGCCGCGATCATCGACCCGGGCTGCTTCATCATCGGCGGCGGGGTGTCCGAAGCGGGCAGCCTGCTCATCGATCCGGCCCGGTGGGCGTACGAGCGGTCGCTGCCCGGCCGCGGCTATCGTGAGTTCGCCGACATCCGGCTCGCGGAGCTGGGCGCCGACGCGGGCGTGGTGGGCGCCGCGGACCTCGCGCGCCGTTTCGTCGCGGCTCAGGCCTAGACGCGGCTCGGGCTCGACGCACCGGGCAATTTCAGGCGCAGGACGCTAGACGACGGCGCCGTCGTCGGGACCGGAACCGTTCCGCGGTTCGTCCCCCATCCGCAGCACCAGGACGGCGAAGCCCCCCACGAACGCGCCGATGGCAAGGAACGCCGCCACGGCGGGCACGGTCCAGCCCACCGCCGTCGCGATCAGCAGGTACGCGGGACCGCCGAACAGCGCGACCCACGCGCCCTTACTGACCGGATCAAGTTTGGGCAGCGGCGGGGGCGGGGGCGGGAAGTAATGCTCCTCCTGCGAGCCCGGTCCGCGTGCGGCCCGCCGATGCCCGGGGGCCGCCCGACCCGGAAGTGACGCGTCGCCGGGCGCGAGGCCGCCAGCGCCGTTCCGGCGGCCGGGGCCGGGGCCGGGCTCCTGGGCCGGACCGCCCAGTTCGCCCGGACCGCCCAGTTCGCCGGCGCCGTCCAGTGTGGGTGGACCGCTCAGCCTTCCGGGGCCGCTCCGCCCGCCGGGGGCGCCAGGGCGGCCGCGGCTGCCGGGGCGCGGCTGGTCCGGGTCGCGTACCGGGTCGGCCGGGGCCGTGGGGCGGATGCCCGGAGGTGCTTCGCCCATCGGGAACGGCCCAGTTGCCTGCGGGGATTCAGGGACTTGAGGGGATCGTGTGACCTGAGAGGCGCCAGGGATAGGTGCGTTATCCGGCTCCGAGAGGTTTTCCCGCTCGGGCCAGAGAATGCCGCCCGCGATGTCCGCAGGCGCGTCGTAATTCGCGATCAGGTCGAGCCAGGCCGCGTCTTCGTCGTTCTCGCCGCTGGTCACGTCCTTGTCTCGCACCTCCCTCCCTGGCTACGTGGTTTCCGGCGCGGTGCCGTGCCGCCGGCGGACCAGGTCTCGTCCCGGCAGTGGTCCCGGACAAACTGTAGGCTTCCGGTAAAAATAGCCGGCGCGTCATTGTCCATTGTCGCCACGTGATAACTATCGCTGCAGGTCCGGACGGTCAGCAGACCGGGTACCAGGCCGGCCTCCAGCGCCCGCATGCTGGACGGCCCGACTACGTGGTCCTCGCTGCTCCGGTACACCAGCACGGGCTGGGTGACGCTGGCCAGATCGCGGGTGGTCTGCCGCCAGATCTGCGGCAGCGACGCGGCTGCACGGACCGGAACCCGGTCGTAGGAGAGTTCCGCCGTGCCCGGCTTCTTGATGTCGCTGCCGATGCCGGGCAGCGACGGCAGAACGTGCTTCAGCACCGGGGCCAGCAGGAAAAGTTTCGTGTCCGGAGCCAGCGACGGGTTGACCAGGACCAGGCCGCTGACGTCCGGTCCGTGGCTTTCGGCGAGCCGCAGCGCGAGGCAGCCGCCCAGTGACAGGCCCATCACGAATACTTCGGAGCACTGCGCGCGCAGTCCGGCCAGCGCCCGTTCTACCTCGGCGTACCAGTCCGCAGCGGTCGTCCGCGCCATGTCCTGCCAGGTCGTGCCGTGCCCGGGCAGCAGGGGCAGGGAGACGGCCACGCCGTGGTCGGCCAGGTATTCAGCCCAGGGGCGCAGCGATTGCGGGCTCCCGGTAAACCCGTGGCAGAGCAGCACGCCGACGGCACTGCCCGCGCGGGAAAACGGTTCTGCACCTGGCAAAAGATCGGCCATGAAGTGCCGCTCCCTCCCCCCCGTAGTCAACCGGCCGGTGCCAAGCATCGTCGCATGCGGACGGCCAGATCGCATCCCGCGTGACGTTAAAAACACCACCGAACGTGCGAATATTTGGGCGTGTACTACAAACTGGCGCAGCTCACCCTCGGCGTAATGCTCAAGATCGTTTTCCGTCCCTGGGCGGAGGGCGCGCGGAACGTTCCGCGGCACGGCGCGGCCATCATGGCGAGCAACCACCTGTCGTTCGCTGATCATTTTTTCGGCCCGCTCCCGCTGCGCCGGCAAGTGATCTTCCTGGCCAAGTCGGAGTACTTCACTGGACGCGGGATTAAGGGCCTGCTCAGCAAGGCCTTCTTCAGTGCCCTCGGCCAGATCCCCATCGACCGGGGCGGCGGTGCGGCCAGCGAGCGCGCGATCCGGACGGGCCTGCGCGTGCTCGCCGAGGGCAAGCTGCTCGGCATCTACCCCGAGGGCACCCGCAGCCCGGACGGCCGGCTCTACCGTGGCAAGACCGGCGTCGCGCGGCTGGCCCTGGAGGCGCAGGTCCCGGTGATCCCGTGCGCGATGGTGGGCACGTTCGAGTTCATGCCCACGGGCCAGACCCGGCCGAGCTTCCGGATCCGGCCCGGCGTACGGTTCGGCGAACCGCTGGACTTCTCCCGGTTCTACGGGATGGCATCGGACCGGCGCGTGCTGCGGGAGGTCACCGACGAGGTGATGCGGACCATTGAGAAGCTCTCCGGCCAGGAATACGTGGACATGTACGCCCAGCAGGCCAAGGACAAGCTGGCCGCCGATGCCCAGCAACCGGCCGCCGCCGGGCCGCCGGAAACCGCGCCCCCGTCTCAGGAAGGGGCTCAGGGCCAGGGAGAGGCTCAGGGCCGGAGAAACGAGGCTCAGGGCCGGGGAGAGGCTCGGGGAGAGCCTCCGGCAGCGCTCCCCGAAACGCCCAGGGAAACCGGGTCTTAGGGGCCGGCCGGCGCCCCCCCGCCGGCGCCCCCGGGCACGGGCTAAGGTGGGCCCCATGAGAGTGGGAGTCCTTACCGGTGGCGGCGACTGCCCCGGCCTAAATGCCGTGATCCGCGCTGTGGTCCGCAAGGGCGTGCAGGAGTACGGATACGAGTTCGTCGGTTTCCGCGATGGCTGGCGCGGTCCATTGGAGGGGGACACCGTCCCCCTGGACGTGCAGGCCGTCCGGGGCATTCTGCCCCGCGGCGGGACGATCCTGGGCACGTCGCGTACCAATCCCTTCGCCGACCAGGGCGGCGAGCGCTCGGGTGTCGAGCGCATCAAGGACAACCTCGACGGCCTCGGGGTTGACGCCCTCATTGCGATCGGCGGTGAGGACACGCTCGGTGCGGCCACCCGCCTGTACGCCGACGGAGTCAACGTCGTCGGCGTGCCCAAGACCATCGACAACGACCTGGGCGCCACCGACTACACGTTCGGGTTCGACACCGCCGTGAACGTCGCGATGGAGGCCATCGACCGCCTGCACACGACGGCGGAGAGCCACCACCGCGCGCTGATCGTCGAGGTGATGGGCCGGCACGCCGGCTGGATCGCGCTGCACGCGGGCCTCGCTGGCGGCGCCAACGTGATCCTCATCCCCGAGCGGCCATTCGACATCGAGCGGGTCTGCGCCTACGTGCAGCACCGGTTCCAGACCAGGTACTCGCCGATCGTGGTCGTCTCCGAGGGAGCCCACCCGGTGAGCGAGCAACTCGCCACTAGCACCGAGCAGCTGGACTCGTTCGGGCACGTGCGGCTGGGTGGAGTCGGGCAGATGCTGGCCGAGGAGATCGAGAAGCGGACCGGCAAGGAGGCCCGCTACACGGTGCTCGGCCACGTCCAGCGCGGCGGTACGCCGACCGCCTACGACCGCGTGCTGGCCACCCGGTTCGGCGTCAACGCCGCCGACGCCGCGCACGCCGGCGAGTACGGACAGATGGTGTCGCTTCGCGGCCAGGACATCGGCCGGGTA
>Ga0116134_1000999_pt1 | contig 14492 bp, 16 predicted proteins | sample June2015DPH_19_5_FD_89737 | JGI IMG/M metagenome (GOLD analysis project Ga0116134, IMG submission 89737) | Peatland microbial communities from SPRUCE experiment site at the Marcell Experimental Forest, Minnesota, USA - June2015DPH_19_40 | ecosystem: Environmental > Terrestrial > Soil > Wetlands...
GCTGATCGCGGCCGAACACGGCCAGCAGCCCTCCGGCGCCAGGGCATGCTCACCGCCCCGCTCGCCTCTGCGTTTATCTGTGGGATTCTTGTGGGGGCCGCTACCGGTCTCCGGACTTGTGGGGTTTTTTGCGGGCACCTGCGAGCCCTAGCCGGAGCCCGCTTCGTGGCTGATAAGTGGCGTGCGAGCGAGGCAGGCTAGACGAATGAGTGGCCGCCGCGGCGAACATCCCGGTTTACCTTGATGGCTTGCTGAAGCAGGGACGGGTCGTCCGCATCGCCCTGGGTGAATACAGCGTGCCAGACCGAACCGCGCTGTGGTCCAGCGGCCGCCCGTCTCGCGGTAGCCGCCGATCGTGGATCTCCCTGTGCGCGGCCCACCACGAGGCATCACTGCGCGGGCGTGAACCGAAGACCGATCCCCCTGCCGCCAGGCTGGTCTTATCAGCGATGAGGCTGGCACAGCACAGCGGCCATCGCACAGAGTAAGCGCATTCAGTTGTCACCGTGCCACCAGTTCGCTGCCGAATATTTCCAGCTGGAGCTCGGGCGCCACGGCACACCAGCTGCACGCAGATGTTCCAGTTCTGTAGGTTCTCGCCGCCGAGCCGTGTCGCTCTCATCGCGGCAAAATGAGCACGTTTCCCAGGTTCTCCAGCGCAGTGGCGATGCATTATGCAAGCTGACCTCCCGCTTCTCATCTCGTCGAGTCCGGGTTGCAGGACAGCCGACAGGTGAAAGCGCCTGCCCTCCGCTCACGTAGTGGTTCTACGCGGCCGAGGCCGTCTCGGTGCTTCCTCCGCCCAGCTTGCGGATCACGTTGATCGGCGCGTATCGGTGTGCCGCAGGTACGATACAGCTGCCCGCGAGTCCGGCCGGACTCTGACTACCCGGCCGGAAAGGATCGCCTCATATTGCCGGCAGTGTCTGGTGGGAATTGCTTACTTTCCCATGCATGGGTGACGCCGCAGTGCTAATCGTAAAGGCTAAGTTGCAGCGATCCCGCCTGTCGCATTTCCTGGGCCGCAAGTAATCTTGGTGGATGCCGCGGGATCTCCCACAGGATGCGGAGTTTCTGGTTGGCCTGGCGGAGGAGGAGGTACAACAGCTCCGCCAGCAGGCCGGAACCGATCCGTCTTCCCTGAGAAGTCTGGCCGATGCGCTGCATAATCTCGGCGTCAGGTATAGCTGGGCGGGCCGGCCGCGGGAGGCGGTGGCCCCGGCCGAGGAGGCCGCGCGGCTGTACCGGCAGCTGGCTGCGAAAGACCCGGCCTCGGTCTCGGACCTGGCGATGGAGCTGACCCATCTCGGGATCAGGTACAGCGAGCTGGGCCGGTGGCAGGAGGCGGTGGCCCCGGCCGAGGAGGCCGTGCGGCTGTACCGCGAGCACGTCTCGTCCGATCCCAAGCTGGTGCCCGATCTCGCGGCCGCGCTGAGCAATCTGGGAGTCAGGTATGTCGAGGTGGGGCGGCGGGATGACGCGGTGGCCGTCACCGAAGAGGCCGTGCGGCTGCGGCGGCAGCTCGCCGCCAGCGATCCGGAGTTCACCGCTGACCTGGCCGCGGGGCTGGATAACCTCGGCAGCGATTACGCCAAGGTGGGCCGTCGGGACGAGGCAGTGACCGTCACCGAGGAGGCAGTGCGGCTGTACCAGGATCTGGCCAGGCAAAACCCGGCGCTGGAAGCGGACCTGGCCATAGCGCTGAACAACCTCGGCAGCCGGTACCGGGAGGTGGGCCGCGCGAGAGAGGCGGTGGCCCCGGCCGAGCAGTGCGTGCAGCTGCGCCGGCAGCTGGCCGCTGCCAACCCAGCCTTCGCGCCCGGCCTGGCCAGTGCCCTTGACAACCTCGCCGGCCATTACAGCGAGGTCGGACGGCTGCAGGACGCGGTAGCCCGGACAGAAGAGGCGGTGCAGTTGTACCAGCAGCTGGCCGCGGGAAACCCGGCCTTCGCGCCGGAGCTAGCCAAGGCCCTGAGTAACCTCGGCGTCCACTACAGCCACGCCGGGCGGGAAGAGGAGGCGACAGCCCCGGCCGAGCTGTCCGCCCGCCTGTACCGGCAGCTCGCCGTGGGCAACCCGGCCTTCCGGACCGATCTGGCCGGGGCACTGACCAACCTCAGCGCCCTCTACGCGGCGAAGCGGCCGCAGGACGCGGTGCCGCCGGCGGAGGAGGCGATGCGCCTGTACCGGCAGCTGGCCGCGGACCGGCCGGTCTTCGTGCCGGATCTGGCTTTGGCGCTGGCCAACCTGGGCAACGCGTATGGCCGAGCCGGACGCGCGCAGGATGCGATCGCCCCAGTTGAGGAGGCCGTGCGGCTGCGCCGGCAGCTGGCCGAGGCCGACTTCGACGTCCTCCCCGACCTGGTACGAGCGCTGGACAACCTGGGCCGCCAGTACCAGGAGGCGGGCATGCCGGACCGTGCGGATAGGGCCTGGCGCGAGGTCATGAACGGTATGCCGCCGGACGGGGCTGCGCTGCTCTTGATCGGTCGGGCAGGCCTGGCCCGGGACGGGGACCCCGACGCAGCTGGCTGGCTGGTCCATGTCCTGACCCTGGTTCCCGGCTCACGCGAGGTGGAAGCCCTGGTGCACCAGATCGCCCGCCGTCACCGCGATCCGGATCCTGCCTTGTTCGACCGTCAATGGCAGCGACTGTCTCGTCAGCGACCCCCCGCGTGGCTAACCGTGGATCCCGTGCTGCTGCGCACGGCGACAGAATGGGTGGCCACCGACACCTACAGCGCTGAGCAGGCTCACCTGGCCGCACATCCCGAGTTGCTCGATCCCGCCGCCGACACCGCGGTCGACGAGGCGCTCTTGGATCTCGATCCGCAGGAAGCGAGCCGTTACCGAGCGCTTCGTCAGCAGGCACGGCAGGAGCGCCGCTAACTCTGCCCGGCGTCCGCGGCCATCGGCCGGGCCCGGCGGGCCAGGCGCCGCGGCTAGGAAGCCATTCCGTGCCCGGCCAGCTCAGCGGCCAGCTCGGCTTGCCAGTCGGCCTCTCTCGGATCGATCTCGGGCTTGAACGCCAGCCAGGCCTCGTACGCCCGGCCCGCCTCACGCAGATCCTCGGTGCTGCCCGTCAGTTGATACCGCAGGAACAGGCACCGGCACCGATCACCGAAGGCGCCGACCACCTGGGTATCGGTCCGGCCCGTGCCCTGATAGTCGTTCACCACCTGTGTGAAGCGCTGGATGGCCTGATCCAGGGCTTCCCGCGACTGTTCACGGCTGGCCTGGTCCCGCCAGCCGATTCCGGCGTTGATGAGACACGTCAGGCGCAGCCCAGAAGCCAGCGGAAGCTGGCTGGCGAGGGCATCCAAGGTCCTGATGGCGTTGTCCGAGTCCGCCTGGCGATGCATGACCCGGTATCTTTTCAGATAGGCGATCGAACGAAAGACGGCAAAGTCCGTGCGAACGAGCCACGGGGCGTTGGCGTCGGCGGCTGCCTTTTCGGCGTGATCCCAGCTCAGTACGGCATTTTCCAGCGCCTGCACGGAACGCGTCCGGGAGTAATCCTTCTCGGCATTCAGCGCCTCTGACCGGATCCGCCGCAGCGCGTCGGCGGCCTGTGTTTCAGCGGCCTCCCAAGCAAAATCGTCAAACGCCGCGTCTATACCATAGTCGCGGCAGTCCTCTCGTAGCTGGACGTACACGCCGAACAGCGCGGCCTGGCGGGTCTCCTCGGCGTCCTTCACGCTCTGGAGCACGGCTTTGAACGTCTGGTCCAGGACCGGATCGAGCAGGTAGGGGTGCGCTTTGACCCAGGCGCGAAGTTCCGCGCCGCCATAGGCACCCAGGCTGGGGGCCACGTCTATGTACACGAGCGCGTCCGCGATCGAGGCGAACGGCCCCCCCTCGGCCTTGATCGGGTTGTCGGTCATTATCGTGACTCCTCGGCCACGTGACCTCTGCCTGGTTACGGCTTCGGCGCTTACCCTCAGTATGAGATGCGTCCGGCCGCGGCGGAACCCGCGTTTACCGGGAGGGACGTCCGATGCACTCGACGGATGAGCCGCTGCAGCAATGCGTGACAGAAGCTATGCAGGCGAAGGCCGATTTTGAGGCATCGAAAGACCCGGGAACTTATCGCCGGGCGGTCGACGCCTGGCACAGGCTGGCGAGCCACCCCGAAATCGTCGCCGATGCGCAGGCCCGTAGCGAGGCACTGGCCAATCTCGGGGGAATCTACCTGAAACGCTCGGCCGACGACCCGGCCGCGCTGGAGGAGGCGATCGGCTGTCTGACCAGCTCACTGCGGGCCAGGGAGGTTCCGATCGTCGCCCTTGAATTGGGAGATGCGCTGGCCAAGCGGTACCGGCAGCGCGGCGATCGAGAGGATCTCGATGCCGCGGTTGGCTGGCTGCGGCAGGCCGTCTCGGCGGAGGATCAGCCGCAGCGGGACTATTACCTCGGTGTGCTCGGACTCATGTTCATCGAGCGTTATCGCCGCTCCGGCAACCTCGCCCACCTGACCGCGGCGATCCGGACCTTCTCCGAGGCGGTGCGGGCCGCAACAGGTGGGTCTGTCGGCCAGTTCGAGCACCTGGGCAATCTCGGCCGCGCGCTGATTGAGCGCGGCGACCGGATGGGCGAGATCACCGACTTGCGTCGGGCGGTGGACGTTCTTACGCAGGCACGCTCACTGGTCCTGACCGGTTCGGCAGAGGAGTCGAGCATCCTGATGGATCTGGGCTCCGCGTACCGGGCGCTCGGGAGACGAACCGGCCAGCGCACCGATCTTGACGCCGCCGTGCAGATGATCGAGGCCGCGGCGGTCATCTCCCTGCCTGGCCCGGAAAACTCTAGGTTCCTCGCCAACCTTGGGGCCGCGTTGTCCGAGCGCTACGAGCAGAACAGGGACCCCGCTGACCTGGATCGCGCGATCGTGTCGTTGGATCGGTCACTGAAGCACGCATTCCCGGGCACCCGATCACACGCCACTCGGTTGGATGGCCTGGCCACGGTGCTGGCCAATCGCGCCGAGAGCCGCGCAGACCGGGCCGAGGCCCTGGCCGACTGGCGCCGTGCCGCGGAGTACTTCCGGGCCAGCATCGCGAGCGCCCGCAGCGGGGCGCCTGACCTCCTGCTGTCGATCGCCCAGCATTGGCTGATCCGGGCGGCCCACCAGCAAGATTGGCAGAAAGCGGCCGAAGCGGCCGTCGTGGCCGTCGGGGAGATGCGGCTCGCCGTGCTGGCCCAGGGCTCTGCGGACAACCAGCAGACGGAAATCGTAACGCTTGCGAACATGCCCGCGATCGCGGCCTTCGCGCTGGCCCAGGCGGGACGGACCGAAGACGCGGCCACCGCCCTGGATCAGGGCCGGGCCCGGCTGCTGACCGCGGCGCTTGATCGCGATCGGGCCGACGTGGCGCGCCTCACCGCGCTGGGACACGCCGACCTCGCCGGAGAGTATCGGCGGCTGGCGGCCGAGATCGCCGCGGAACAGGAGCGGGATCTGCCGCTCACCCTTATCGGCGCCACGGACCGGTCCGCCCGGCAGGAGCAGCTGCGCGCCGAAGTGGCAAGCGTATTGAGCCGTATCCGTCTCGTCCCCGGATATGAGCGGTTCCAGGCGGCGGTCGGCTACCCCAATATCTCTGCAGCGGCGGAGCCCGCGCCGCTGGCCTATCTCTTCACCACCAGGTTCGGCGGGATGGCGTTGCTGGTCCGGCCGGGGCGGGAATCGCCGGTGGCGGTCCCAGTGCCCGAGCTGGGCCGGGACGAGTCCGCAAAGCAGCTCCGCTCCTTTTTCCTGGCGCATAAGAACCGGAACGAGCAGCCGCAGGAGTGGTCACGCGCCACCGATTCCGTCACCCGCTGGGCCTTCGAGGTCATCGCCCCGGTGCTGGACCACCTGACCGCACCCCGGCTGGTGCTTATCCCGTGTGGGCCGCTGGCGCTCGCGCCGCTGCACGGCGCGTGGCGGCCCGACCCTGACCAGCCCGGCGGCAGGCGCTATCTGCTCGACGACATCACGATCACGTACGCCGCCAACGCCAGGTCGCTCACTGAGGCGGGTCGGTTCGCGGGCGGCGGCGAGGCCAGCCGGATCCTCGTGGTGGACGACCCGAAGCCGACCCGGCTGCCGCCGCTCCCGGCCGCCGCCTACGAGGCCGCCGCGGCACTGGCGCGCTTCCCCGAGCGCCGCCGACGGCACCTGCGCGGCGAGGGCGCCACCCGCCAGGCAGTGACCTCGTCGCTCGGGGAGGCGGCCGTCTGGCATTTCGCCTGCCACGCGATCAGCAGGCCGGACGAGCCGCTCAAGAGCGGGGTTCTGCTGGCCGGTCACGACTGGTTCACGGTGGACGACATCATGAAGCTCCACCGCGCCGAGGCCAGCTCCAGGCTCGCCGTGCTGTCGGCCTGCGACACAGGCGTATACGGCCTGCAGATGCCGGACGAGGTGGTCGGCCTGCCGACCGCGCTGCTGCAGGCGGGGGTGGCCGGGGTCGTGGCTTCACTATGGCCGGTCGCGGACCGCCTGGCCGCGTTGCTGTCCGCTGAGTTCTACGCCCGATGGCGAGGCGGTGACCAACACCCGGCCGCCGCGTTGCGGGCGGCCCAGACGTGGCTCCGCGACGCAGGGCTGGCTGAGCTGCACGACCGCTATCCGGACCTCGTCCCCGCGCCCCCTCGGCGGTCGGGAGCAGCGTCCCGCTTGCTCGCCACGGCCCCGGGGCCCTATGCCGACCCGGTGCACTGGGCGGCATTTACATTCTGGGGCGTCTGAGGCTACGTTCTGGACGCACGGGGCGCGTTGGGAGGCCGACGTGGATGAGGACATCGTGAACGTGGCACGGATGATCCGGCCGTATCTGCCCGCGCTCGTGGGCGATGAAGCGGACGAGTACGACCGGGAGATCGCCGGCCTGCTCGCCCGGGCCCACAACGGGGAGGATGTCAGCGACCGGCTGCTCGCCGTGCTGACCCGGTCAAAGGCCACCCATGGCTGGGCGGCACGGGTGCTGGAGAGCGACCGGCAGCTACCGCCGGAGATCTCGCAGCCGCTGGAACGCGGGTACCAGCAACTTCCCGGAGATGACGGAGTGATCGATGCCGAGAGGTTCGAATGTCCCCACGGGGACTATGTTTGGTACCGGATCTCGGTCGGGGTTGTGGCCCCACCCTGCCCGACCCATCCCGAGTGCCCGCTCGTAGCCGCCTGACGGACGGCGGACACCGTGGCGGACTTCTGGGGCTCGGTTAGCGAGAAGCTCGCCGATCGATGGGCCTCGGTCTCGGTGTCCGCACTGGTGTTCTGGCTGGGCGGCCTGCTCGCCTGGATGATCGGCCACGGCGGGTTCAGGGCCCTGAAGGCCCCGGCCGGCTGGCTCGCGAAACAGCCGACGTCCACCCAGCTGGCCTGCATCCTGGCTGTCCTGCTCGGCGTGGCGGCCTCCGGAGTCGCCGTCACCCGCCTGACCCTGCCCGTGCTGAGGCTGATGGAGGGATACTGGCCACGGTTTCTTGATGCCGTGCGCAAGCCGCTCGTAGAACGCGCATGTCGCCGCGCTGAATCGATTAAGAGCGAGTTCCAGTCGGTCGCGGGCCTGGTCCTCGGGGGGAACCCGCCCCCGACCCAACAGCAGCAGGCTCGTTTCATCGAGCTCAGCCGACGCTGGCGAAGGTACCCGGGGGACGGCCGTTACCAGCCAACCCGGGTGGGAAACACGCTGCGCGCGGGAGAGAGCCGCCCGGCCGATAAATACGGCCTGGACGCCGTCGCCCTATGGCCTCACCTCTGGCTATTGTTGCCTGACACTACCCGGGACGAGCTCACGGCCGCCCGCAGCGCCCTCGACTCGGCTGTTGGTGCCTTTACCTGGGGGATAGTGTTCCTGGTCTTCACGGTGTGGACGCCGTGGGCGGCGGTGGCCGGACTTGTCGTCGCGGTGACGGCTCACCAGTTCTGGGTCCCGAACCGGGCCGAGGTCTTCGCTGACCTTGTGGAGGCGGCATTCGATCTGCACCGGCTCGCGCTGTACCGCCAGCTGCGCTGGCCGCTTCCGGAGAATCCGCAAGACGAGTGCGTGAAGGGGCGGCGGCTGACCGCCTACCTGATGCGAGGAGCCAGCGGTACGAGCCCATCATTCACTTCGCCGGACGCAGAGGAACATTGACCCAGTCCACGGTCGCCCGCGGCGAGGCCTTTACCGGATTGACCGTTTTGCGATACTGATTGTTACGCTCGTCTGGCGGGGAGGCGGAGATGGCCCGGCCCAGCAAAGATGTCCTGCTCGAATTCTTGCATAGCCCAACGTGGTCCAACTCGCGCGATCTGCTCAAGCTGCACCCGGAGCTGCTGGACCCGGCGCTGGATGAGCTCTTCGAGCGCATGATCGGCTTTGCGCGCGACGAAAAAAACGATCTGGGTCGTCGCGAGCTCGAGCAGCAGCTGGGTCTGCTGCGACGTTCCCGCCAGGCCGGCGCCGATATTGCCTTCGCCGAGCTATCCGGCCAGCCCAGGTCCAGCGTGGTTGAGGAAGATCAGGACATGGTCCGCCAGCAGGCAGAGGACGCCCAGCGGTATTACGAGCGGACCGGCGACCACGATGCTCTTACCCTGGCGCTGAACCTGTGGCTAAAGATCTACATGGAGCTCGAGGATCCTGCCGCACTCCGGCGGGTAATCACAGCCTTGAAGGAAGGCATCCGTCTCGCGCCGCCAGACTCGACGCTCCAATTCATACGCATTGGGGCGCTCGGCTTCGCCAGCTTCCGTCTCTTTGCCCTGACGCAGGAGACCGGTGAGTTCAAGCGCAGCCTGCCTGCGGTGAAGCGCAGCATCCCGGCCATCGGACGCAGGCTCAGCGCCTTGGATAGCTCCCGGGAGGGCGAGGAGATGCTGCGTCAGCTCCATGACATGTTCGGGCATCTGGTTGGCCTTTCCAACCAGTACCTCGGGGAATGACAGAGGCGGCTGGATAACCACTCTTGACCGGGGCCGATGGTGTACTTACAGCATAACTATTTTCGAATACAGTATCGTTGAGCGGGAGGCATTCGGGGCCAATGCGCCGCCACTGCTCAGCTCTGCTGAACCGATCCAGTACTGAACGTTTGTCATCCTGATGCCGGTAGATCTGTCACGGTCTGGTGACAGCCCGGCATGTCGGCTCGGGGCGCGGCAGAGCCCCTGGTAAACGAGGCGGTCGACCAAGATCCAGCCAGATACCAGGGGCTCCAGTTGCTGGGCAGATCAGAGGCGGAAATGACGCTTTTAAGAACGCTGGTCTCATAATCCGCCGGTCTTGGGGGATGCAGCACCGAACGCCATGCCCAGCTGGTCAGCTCATCGTGGTTTGGCCGCATATTTGCCACGATCAGGCTTCGGACGTGCACCATGGCAGCCCAAGTCCCACTCTGAAGGACCTTGGTCCCCCTGGCATGCGCCCACTGCCCCTATAAGGACATGGATGTCAGGGATCTCATGGAAAATAAGGGATGTCTTGAACAAAGGGGGACGATTACGATGGCGAATACTGATCTTTATGCTGAGTATCTCCGAAGTGAAGGATACCGCCCGGAAGTCGCCGACGATCTGGTCTGGTTCAAGCACGAAGGTGGCAATTTTGCCATATGCATCGATGATGACGACCCCGAGTATTTCCAATTAACCTACCCCAACTTCTGGAAGATCGAGAGCGAGGCGGAGCGCCAAGCCGCTATCCGGTCTGCTGACGACGTCACCAGGCGGTGCAAGGTGGCCAAAGTTTACGTCCGCACCGATGGAGAAAACGTCTTCGCCGATGTCGAAGAATTCCTGGGACGTCGCGAGGACTTTCAGGCGATCTTTCCTCGAGCTGTTTCAGCGCTACACCTTGCGACACGCCTCTTTGTGGAGGACATGAAGAAGTGGAGGACATGAAGAAGAAGAGATGAGCTAGTGTCCCGCGCCTAACGATCTTTAAAGGCGGAGGTGACGGCTTGCGCGCTGCGGTTAGGTAACCGGCACGCGGTGGGCGGCCATGCGAGTTCCGGCGACTTGCGAGCGGTGGGATCTGGCCGGTTGTTCAGGCCGCGCCGGGGTCAAGACCGTCAGCATATGCTGGCACGAAGACGGATGTCAGCATATGCTGACGTGTATGGAACCTGCACTCGATATCGCCCGGAGCGCCGCCAGCACCGATCCTGATGTCGGGCTCCGCGCCGTGGCGTCCCTGCGAGCGCTCACCGAGCGGCTGGAGATCGTCCAGGTCGAGAACGCGCGGAAGCTCGGGTGGTCCTGGCAGGACATCGCCGGGCGGCTCGGCGTCACCAGGCAGACCGTGCACCGCAAGCACGGCAAGCGGATCGGGAGCCGGTAATGCCCGGGCACCTGACCCGGGACACCCGCACCTCTGCCGCCCGCGTCCTGGGACGCGCATGCAGGCTCACCCGTCGCTACGTCAGCGGTGAGTATCTCATGACCATCCTCGCCGTCCTCGTCTCCGCTCTTCACCCAGAACCCGGCTCGCGACCGGCGCGCGCCGTCCTGCACAAGTACGGTGCCACGCTGGAAGACGTCGAGGAGGAGATCGCCCGTCGTGCCGGACCGGGAGCGGTCCTGTTCGGCGGCCTGGACCGGGACGCGCTGGCCGCTATCGGGATCGATCTCGACGCCGTGCGCGCCAGGATCGAGTCGTCTTCCGGCCCGGAAGCCCTAACCCAGGTCGTCCACCGGGAGCCCCGCCCGTCCGGGCTGAAAGGCGGCGCAAGCCCGCTAATGCTGCTCGCGCGCGCTCACCCGGACATCTTCGAGGATGCGCTACGGGCAGTGATCAGCAAGGCAAAGGAGCGGAAATCATGAACGCCGCCGAGGCCGGCCGACGATCTCAACTGCGGAGGTTACGGAAGGGTGTGAGGCCGGGCCTGGTGCCGGCGAGGAAGCCGCCGGGGAGACCGGGCCGGTACTGCATCCGCCTGAGCCGGGTCTTCACCAGCGCGGCCAGCTGGCTGATGTCGCGTTTAGCCAGGTTGGCCAGGGATCTCTTCAGGTGCGACCACACTGACTCGACCGGGTTGAGCTCGTGCGCATACGGCGGGAGCCGGAACACCGTCAGCCAGTCCCGGGCGGCGGCCAGATCGGCCATCGCACGGCTGAGGTGGGTGCTCGGGCCGTCCCGCACCACCACGAGCGGCCCGCCGAGCTGCTGGTGCGCATCATCGGGCAGCCGGGCGTAACCGGCCCCGGTGAACCCCTTGCGCCGGTCATCGCGGGAGCGGCGGCCGTGGTGCACCCGGTAGATCAGCCGGGGCCGGCAGCCCGGCCAAGGCCCGGCTGTCGGCGAGTGGCGTGAGGCGGTTCCGGCGGCGCTTGAGAGGCCATTGCGGCAATGGGTGATGGAAGCGGTTGGCGGGGCTCCTGTGGGTTCCCTCTATGTCGTAGAGCCCCTGCTCTTGCGGCTTGATCTCGTAGTCCCCGATCGTGATCATGCCGGCGAAGATGATGCCTTCAACTGGGACCAGGCGGATGTGGCCGGGGCTCGTTTCCTGGCGGACGGCACGCCCGTTGACGTACTTGTTGATGTGGTAGACGCGGTTCTTGACCTGATGCCAGTCCCTCCTGGTTCTCCTGATTTCGCTGTGAACCCCCCGGCCGGGCGGCCTCGCCCGACCGGGTGGGAGCTTGGCCCCCGTCCCAGGCCGTTCGTGGATCGTCGATCAGACGAGTACCTGACTGAGCTGCGGGGGGAGCTTGCGCGGCTGCTGTGTGATGCGCTGTCGGCGCTGCGGGTGCGGGCAGATGGCCGCGGGCTGGAGCGCCGGTCGGGCATCGGCACGGAGGAAGCGTTCCGGGAGGCGGTGAAAAGCGCGGCGGCTGTGGCTGATGCCGGTTCGGCAGCGGCGCACTTGCGAGAGGCGTGGGGGTGTGCGTACGCGCTGCACCCTGATCCGGGAAAGACGTACGGGGAGGCGATCAAGGCGGTGGAAGCTGCCGCGCATGCGGTGCTGCTGCCGGCTGATGCGATAGCGACACTAGGTAAGACGCGGGGGGATCTCCGGGCAAACCGCGACAAGTTTGCTTTGATGATCGGGGGGCCTGATGGCCGGGGTGATGTGAGTCCGCTGCTTGACTGCATTTCGTTGTTGTGGGATGGGCAGACTTCGCGGCACGGGTCGCGCAGGCCGACATAGTTGGAGACCAGGGCCCCGGCAAAGTCGCGTAGTACTGCATGATCGTCCGGAGGGGATCGGCTGGGCTATTGTGGCCCGCGCCGGTGACCCGCAGCGCATGACGCTCAGCGGCCGGGCACTGGCGATGACTTCGGGCCCGGCGGATCGTCCTGACTGGGGGCGGCACGCGGCAATGGTCCCGCTCGCCGTGAAGCAACGTGTCAGGAGGTCACTGTGCCGCAGGTCCGGGTGCACAACTTCTCAGTGTCGCTGGATGGGTTCGGCACCGGCGAGGGGCAAAGCCGGGACGCCCCGTTCGGGCACGCGGGAACCCGGCTGCACGAGTGGTTTTTCGCGACCCGCACGTTCCGCGCCATGCAAGGCCAGCCCGGCGGCGGCACCGGCGTCGACGACGCCTTTGCCAGCGCCTGGTGCCCGGGCATCGGCGCCGAGATCATGGGCCGGGGCAAGTTCGGCCCCTACCACGGCCCCTGGCCGGACCAGGAGTGGAACGGATGGTGGGGAGACGACCCGCCGTTCCGCACCCCGGTCTTTGTCCTCACCCACCATCTGCGGCCCTCAGTCGAGATGAACGGCGGCACCACGTTTCACTTCCTCGGCGCCAGCCCCGCCCAGGCGCTTACGCAGGCGCGCCGGGCCGCCGCTGGCCGGGACATCCGCATCGGTGGCGGCCCGTCCACTATCCGCGAGTTCCTGGCCGCCGGCCTGATCGACTACCTGCACATCGTCGTGGTGCCCATCGTGCTGGGCCGCGGGGAGCGGCTCTGGGATGGGCTGGAGACGCTCGAAGACCGCTTCCGCATTGAGGCCGCCAGCAGCCCCAGCGGCGTCACCCACGTCACCCTCAGCCGGCGGTAACAGGCGGCAGCACGGCGGGCATGCTAGCCGGGGGCCGGCGAAGCCGGTCAGCACTTCATGATCGTTTGGAGTGGGCGGCTGGGCCGGCGGGCGTGGTAACGCAGCGCGGCAGCGATGCCGGCGGCTCCGGCCAGCCGCAATATGGTGATCACGAGGTTGCGCCCACGCCGGCCTGGCCCAGCACCGCGCCGTGAGCGTGGTCAAGCGCAGCGAGCAGGTGCGGGGCATCCTGGCCGCCGCGACCGGAGCCGCGTAAAGTCTTGCCGTCCACCGCGGCAACCCGGCGCCTGCCCGTCACGGGCGCGGTGCGCTGAGCCGCCCACGCCCCCGCCAGCTTGTCAAACGCATCCACATCCAGCCGCTGCAGCACCCGCCGGATCGTGGACTCCGCAGGCACCTTCCCCGCCACACCCAGCCGCGCCAGGGTCTCCTCATCCGTGTCCGCCGCCCATTCGGCGATCGCGGTGAACGACCGCGCCCCGGCCAGCACCGCACACACAGCCAGAGCGAGGATCGCCACCAGCCGGTGGCGCACTCCCCGCCGGTGCCGCGGATCCTCCATCTTCGCCAGCAGCGCCAGCAGGCCCGGCGCCGCCTCACCAGCAAGCCCAGCGAGGCGGCCGATAACAGGGACAGTCTGTGATGACCGGGCCGCGGGCATAGTCCCCGGGAAGTGATCAGGCCAGGGCGAGAACCGCCATGATCACCCCAAAAGCCGCGCCCGCACTGCTGCACCCCCTCACCGGCGTGTCGCGATCTTGCCTGTCACCCGTCAGAAATGACTTTGCCGACCCCCTGGGCAGGTACCCGGCTCAGCCTGGCTTCGGCCATGCGACTGGCCAACGCTGGGAATTTACCAACATGCCCATCCGATAGCTGCTGACTCTTCCGGACGATGATCCGAAAGCCAACGACGCGCGCTGCCGGCAAGTCGACGGTAAAGGGTAACTTCAGAAATCATTACGTCGAGTCACCAGATCGAGGTACTTGCTGACTCTCGCGTGCCACAGATCGTATTCAATTCGTCCCCAGTTCATGTGCTGGTTGATGCGTTTGAACGGCTCGCGGAAGCTGAGCAGCGCGAGTTCAACATCCCGGTACAGGTCACTCCCGCGGAGCTGCCAGGACAGGAGTGTTTTTCCGTCGGGCTGGACGCTCGGTGTCATGAAATTCATCAGCCCGTAAAGCTGGCCGTGGAGTACAGCTGAATATGTGTGGTAGAAGACCCTGGTCTCAGTGAGGCTCGGATAGCATGGCTGCGGTTAGCTTGGTTGCTTCCGGGAACTTCTCGCCTTCGATGGCGGGGCTGAACCGTTTTCCGTTTGGCGGGAGTATGGCGAGGTCCCTTATCAGGTCCGTTACCTGCTTTTCCCTGTCCTGCACGTCCCTGACCCTGATGATTCATGGGGGCGGAAGGCTGGGCTGGGACGGCGGCTGAGCCGCTGAACGGTTCGTGATTTTAGGGTCGGGGTATGACGGTGGCCCGGCTGGCGGGCCGGTGGCCGGGGGTTCCA
>Ga0116134_1001000_pt1 | contig 14489 bp, 7 predicted proteins | sample June2015DPH_19_5_FD_89737 | JGI IMG/M metagenome (GOLD analysis project Ga0116134, IMG submission 89737) | Peatland microbial communities from SPRUCE experiment site at the Marcell Experimental Forest, Minnesota, USA - June2015DPH_19_40 | ecosystem: Environmental > Terrestrial > Soil > Wetlands >...
GGTGCCAAGGCAGTCGGCGCCGGTATCGCCGCCTCCGATGATGACTACGCGCTTGCCGGTCGCCAAAATTCCTGTTTCGGTCTCGATGGTGTCGCCCAGACATCGCCGGTTCGACTGCGGCAAGAACTCCATCGCGAAATGGATTCCCTTCAGCTCGCGTCCCGGAACGGTCAGATCGCGCGGCTGCTCGGCTCCGCCGGCGAGCACAATCGCATCGAACTCTCGCTGCAGGTCTTCGACCGCGACATTTTTGCCTACCTCCGCGCCGGTAACGAATTTCACACCCTCCGCAGACATCTGTTCCAGGCGGCGATCGACGATGTGCTTCTCTAACTTGAATTCCGGGATGCCATAACGCAGCAAACCACCGATGCGATCGGCTTTTTCGTAGACGGTTACGGCGTGTCCGGCGCGGCACAACTGCTGGGCCGCGGCCAATCCCGCGGGGCCTGAACCGACGATCGCCACTTTCTTTCCGGTGTGGACTTTGGGCAGCTCGGGATGAATCCAGCCTTCGTGAAATCCTCGCTCCACGATATTTTTTTCGATCTGCTTGATTGTGACCGGGGGCTGATTGATGCCCAACACACAAGACGCTTCGCACGGCGCGGGACAAATCCGGCCGGTGAATTCGGGGAAGTTGTTGGTCGCGTGCAGTTGGCGAACCGCTTCTTTCCAGCGTCCGTGATAAACCAGATCGTTCCAATCGGGAATCAGGTTGTTGACGGGACATCCCGTCTGGCAAAAGGGCACGCCACAATCCATGCAGCGCGCGCCCTGGGTGCGAAGATTCGCTTCAGGAAAATCGAGATAGATTTCGAACCAGTCGTTGACGCGCTGCGTCACTGGACGGCGCGGGGCAAGCTCGCGCGAGTATTCCAGGAATCCCGTGTCCTTACCCATGTTGCACCTGCTCGGCCGGGGGCATCGCGGCAAGTGGCGCACCCGGGATATAAGGCTGGCGCCTGCGGCTCACTCCGAGCACTCGCTTGTGCTCGTGCGGGAACACTTTGATGAACCGGGACCGCGCCTCAGACCAGTTGTCCAAAATCCAAGCGGCACGCGGGCTGCCGGTAAGTCCGAGATGGCGCGTGACGAGCTTCTTGACAAGCTTTGCTTCGGCAAGCCGGACGTTGGCGAGCTGCGCATCTTCGGTTTCGAAGGCTGGCGTTTCGAAAACGGGCTCGAGATCGACCGAGTCCAGATTGCAGCGCTTTTCGGTGAAGTCTCCGCGCTCGTCAAAAACGTAAGCGACGCCACCGCTCATGCCGGCAGCAAAATTTCTGCCGCACGCACCGAGCACCAGGACCAAGCCTTTGGTCATATATTCGCAGCCGTGATCGCCGACGCCTTCGACCACCGCGGTCGCTCCCGAGTTGCGAACGGCAAAGCGCTCGCCTGCGACGCCGTTGAAAAACGCTTCGCCGCTGGTCGCACCGTAAAGAGCAACGTTGCCAATCAGAATATTGTTTTCGGGCGCGAATCTGGATCGTCGTGGCGGAAAGGCGACCAAACGTCCTCCCGACAGGCCCTTGCCAACGTAATCGTTAGCGTCGCCTTCGAGTGTGAGAGTGACTCCTTTGGCCAGAAACGCTCCCAGACTCTGTCCCGCCGAACCATCGAGGTGAATACGAATCGTATCGTCGGGCAGCCCGGTTGATCCGTAGCGGCGGGCAATCGCTCCGCTCAGCATGGTTCCCACGGAGCGATGAACGTTGCGCACTGGCAGTCTCATCACAACGGGCGTAAGGGTTTCGAGCGCATTCTGCGATCGGGCGAGAAGCTGATGATCGAGTGCCTGCTCCAAGCCGTGGTCCTGCGCCTGCACACAGTGGCGGGCCACGCGCGACGGCATGGACGGATCGTAGAGAATGGCCGACAAGTCGAGACCACGCCCCTTCCAATGATTCACGGCTGGCTCGACGTCGAGCATGTCGACGCGGCCGATCATCTCGTCCATGTGGCGGAAGCCCAGGTCGGCCATGTACTGCCGCACCTGCTCGGCCAGGAAGAAGAAAAAGTTGATGACGTGCTCGGGCTGCCCTTGAAACTGCTTGCGCAGCACGGGATCCTGCGTGGCGATGCCGACCGAGCAGGTGTTGAGATGGCACTTGCGCATCATCACGCAACCCATCGCAATCAGCGGCGTGGTAGCGAACCCAAATTCTTCGGCGCCAAGCAACGCGGCAATGACGACGTCGCGTCCGGTCTGCAGCTTGCCGTCGGTCTGCACGCGGATTCGACTGCGCAGGTCGTTGAGCAAGAGCACCTGCTGCGTCTCCGCTAAGCCAAGCTCCCAGGGAATGCCGGCGTGTTTGATGGAACTCAGCGGTGAAGCTCCGGTGCCTCCGCTGTCGCCGCTGATGAGGACGACATCAGCGTGTGCTTTGGCAACGCCCGCAGCCACTGTGCCTACTCCCACTTCCGCGACTAACTTCACCGCGATGCGGGCTTGCGGGTTCACATTTTTCAGGTCGTAAATCAGTTGCGCTAGATCTTCGATGGAATAAATGTCGTGGTGAGGCGGCGGCGAGATTAGACCCACGCCAGGGATGGAATGACGCAGGCGCGCGATGACCTCATCCACTTTGTGCCCGGGAAGTTGGCCGCCTTCGCCGGGTTTTGCGCCTTGCGCCATTTTGATCTGTAACTCGTCGGCATTGACGAGATAGTTTGCGGTGACTCCAAAGCGCGCCGACGCAACCTGCTTTACGGCGCTGCGGCGCAGGTCTCCGTTCGCATCGGGCTTGAAGCGCTCTTCATCCTCGCCACCTTCGCCGGTATTCGACTTTCCCCCGATGCGATTCATGGCGATGGCCAGCGTCTCGTGCGCTTCTTTGCTGATCGAACCGAATGACATCGCTCCCGTGTTGAAGCGCTTCACGATTTCCTTGGCTGGCTCGACTTCTTCGATCGGCACTGGCGTGGCGCTCTTCTTCAATTTCATCAAACTGCGCAACGTGGCCATGTTGCTGCTTTGGTTGTCGATGAGGTCGGTGTATTCCCGGAAGGTCTGGTAGCTTCCCTGCCGTACTGCCAGCTGCAGCTTGCTTATAGTTAGCGGGTTCAGCAGATGATACTCGCCGTTGACGCGCTGGTGGTAAGTTCCCCCCACCGCGAGCTCGGTCTCGGACTCGGTCAGGGGGCGGAATGCGTGTTCGTGCTTCAGCTGCGCTTCGCGAGCGACCACATCGAGGCCGATGCCTTCCAAACGCGACACCGTGCCTGCGAAATAGGAGCCCACTAACTCCTTGCTCAGGCCGATGGCTTCGAAAACCTGTGCTCCCTGATAGCTCTGTAACGTCGAGATACCCATCTTGGCGAAGGTCTTCAGTAAACCCTTATTCACCGATTTGATGAAGTGCTTCACGGCAAGTTCGGGAGTTACTCCCTCGGCCAGTTCGGCGCGCCGCGCCAGGCTTTCAACGCTCTCCAGTGCCAGATACGGATTGATGGCGCTCGCTCCATAGCCGCTGAGAAGCGCAAAGTGCATCACCTCGCGAGGTTCGCCCGATTCCGTAATCAGAGCGACCTGGGTTCGCGTCTCCTCCTGGACTAGCAGGTTATGCACGGCGGCCAGCGCCAGCAGGCTGGGGATGGGAGCGTAATCCTTGTTCACGCCGCGATCGGAAAGAATCAGAAGCGTGTAACCGGCTTTTCCTGCGAGCGAGGCGCGCTGGCACAATTCGTCGAGCGCTCGCTTCAGTCCCGCTTCTCCTTCACTGGCGCGGAACAGTGCGGGCAGCGTGATGGCCAGCAGATCTCCGGTTGAGACGCGGCGCAGTTTCTCCAGTTCGATGTTGGTCAACAGGGGGTGAGCCAGCTTCAGCATGTGGCAGTTTTCGGGCTCTTCCGCAAGAATGTTGCGCTCGGCCCCGATGTAACTGATGAGCGACATCACGATCTCTTCGCGAATCGGATCAATAGGCGGATTCGTGACCTGCGCGAAGAGCTGCTTGAAGTAGTTGAACAGCGACTGGGGCCGGTCCGAGAGACACGCGAGCGGCGTATCCGTCCCCATCGAGCCAATTGGCTCCTCGCCCTTCGAAGCCATGGGGCCGAGGATCATGCGCAAGTCCTCATCGCTGTAACCGAACGCACGCTGGCGGCGAAGCAGGGTTTCCGCATCCGGGTGGTGCATGCGCGAGGGCTTCGGCAGCTGATCGATGGTGATCTGATTGTCCTTGAGCCACTGCGCGTAGGGCTGTCGTGAGGCCAGCCGGTGTTTGATTTCCTTGTCGGGGACGATGCGGCCTTCAACTGTATCCACCAGGAACATCTTCCCCGGCTGCAGGCGGCCTTTCATCTTTACCTGTTCCGGTTCGATGTCGAGCACACCGGCTTCGGAGGCCATGATGACGAGATCGTCATTCGTGACTACGTACCGGCCGGGCCGCAGGCCGTTGCGGTCGAGGATGGCGCCAATCACTCTGCCGTCGGTGAAAGCTATAGCGGCCGGGCCATCCCACGGCTCCATCAAGCACGCGTGATACTCGTAAAATGCGCGCTTCTCCGGCTTCATGTGCGAATTTCCAGCCCAGGCTTCCGGAATCAGCATGGCCATCGCGTGCGGCAGGCTGCGGCCCGACTGCAACAGAAGTTCGACGGCGTTGTCGAAATTCGCGGAATCGCTGCCATCGGGCGCAATGATGGGAAAGAGCTTCTTGATGTCGTCGCCAAACAGCGGAGACTGAAGCAGCGATTGGCGCGCGTGCATCCAGTTGACGTTCCCCTTCAGCGTGTTGATCTCGCCATTGTGCGCGATGTAGCGATAGGGGTGCGCTCGCTGCCAACTCGGAAACGTGTTGGTGGAGAAACGCTGGTGCACCAGGCACAACGCGCTGGTCACGTCGGGATCGGAAAGCTCCTTGTAGAAATTGGTGATCTGCGGGGCGAGCAGAAGACCTTTGTAGACAATGGTGCGGCAGGAAAGCGAAGGGATGTGGAATACACTCGCATCCTCGATGCCGGACGCGGCCATCTCACTTTCGGCACGCTTGCGCACCACATACAGCCTTCGCTCAAAGGCGTCTTCGTCGGTGAACGCGCCACAACCCACAAAAATCTGCTGGATGTAAGGTTGCGAACCTCGCGCCACGCGGCCAATGGCGGAAGCGAAGCAGGGTGTATCGCGCCAGCCTAATACCGTCAGGCCCTCCTCGCGAATAATGCGCTCCAGAATTCCTTCGCATTGCAAGCGCTGGTGTTTCTCCACCGGTAAAAATGTCATGCCCACGCCATAAGCGCCGGGCAAAGGCAGTTCGAAACCCAACTTGCCGCATTCCCGCACAAAGAACTGGTGTGGGATCTGGAGCAGAATGCCGGCGCCGTCGCCGGTCTCGGGATCGCATCCGCAGGCCCCGCGGTGCGCCAGGTTGAGCAGTACCTTGATTCCCTTGCTTATAATTTCGTGACTCTTCTGGCCGCGAACGTTGGCCACGAATCCGATGCCGCAGGCGTCGTGCTCCTGCGCAGGATGGTAGAGACCCTGGGCAGGTGGAGGGCCAGTCGTTTTTTGGCCAGTCGGTTTTTTCAGACGCGTCGTCGTCATTATGGGCACGTTTGCAGCATTAGCACTGTTGCGGCACCTTGGCCGCTTCCGAATCAGTTGTTCTTGAGTTGGGACTACGCCCGCCAAAGGCGACGGGGCTGTCGCACACTTCGGCTCAGGAACACAAAGCTCGTAATCTCTTAGTTACCGTCAGTCGGGTCGGAAAGTACAATTCAGAATTTGGATACCATGGATGCAATTTTTGGGGTTTCGCTGATTCCAGAGCAGAATCTGCCTGATTTACCGCGAGACTGCGCAGTCCGTTATAATGCCCGGCATATAAACTCAATGGATTTCGATCAGCTCATCACGTTTCTGGAAGTTGCCAAACAGGGCAGCTTTTCTCGCGCTGGAGAAAAGGTCTTCCGGTCGCAATCAGCGGTCAGCGCACAAATCCGCCAGTTGGAGCAGGAGTATGGCGACCGGCTGCTCGACCGCTCGGGCAAAACGGTGAAGCTGACCCCGGCCGGACAAGTGCTCTTTGACTATGCCGAACGGCTGAAAAAGTTGCGCGAGGAATCGCTGGTCGCGGTGGCAGACCATAGCGGCACGCCCCGCGGCACGCTTCGTGTCGGCGCCAACGAGGCGACCTGCCTATACGTCCTGCCGGAGGTGTTTGCGGAATACTGCCGGCGCTACCCGCCCGTTCAGATCAACATTTACCGGAACTTCAGCTACAAGATCACAGAGAAGCTGGAGAATGGATCCATCGAAGTCGGCATTCTCACTTTGCCCATCCAGTCTCCGAGTCTCGAGATCCAGCCTATCTTCCGCGACAAGCTGATGCTGATGGTGAGCCCCAAAAATCCACTGGCCAAGCACAAAACGGCAGCCGTCCGCGATATCGTCAAACATCCCGTGATCCTCCCCAAGACAGGGCACACCCGAAGGATCATGGACAAGCTGTTCCGGCCACACCGCGACGAACTGCAAGTCCGAATGGAGTTACCCAGCATCGGCATGATCAAGAGCTTTGTGGCCGCCAACCTCGGAGTGTCCATCATCAGCGACTCGTTCGCTCGTGACGACGTGGCGTCCGGGAGAGTCAAACTGATCGAACTGGAGGATGTGGAACTTTTCCGCGAGCTGGGGCTGGCCTACCGCCGCGATCGAACGCTGTCCTGCGCCACCACTGCATTTATCGATATCTTGCGCCAATGGGCCATGTCAGCGAAGACAAAGCACGCTCCGCTTCAGGCGTGAATCACCCTTGCTTGTGTAAGTGCGAAGCCCGCCCAGCCATACTTCCATCCTGCTGGCTCCAATTGAATCAGTGAGGTCTCGTTGCGGATCGTAAAAGCCGAATCGCCCCAATGCGGGATTTCCGCACTGGAGCGATAGAGGTCATACCGATCGAATCACTCGCCCGCGCTACGGCAAATAGTAGCGGAACGACGTATAGAATATGTTGTCGATTCCGTGTGGCGAGACCGAGGTGACGGGCGTCGTCGAAGTGTTGGTGCCCGCGTATGCGTTTCGGCTTACGTAGGAATACTGCGGGCCAAACTGAAATCGGCCCTTGGGACCGTTGTACGGTTTGATCCAGAAGCCAAACGTACCTTCGATGACGCTTTGGGTTTGACCACTACAGCTACCGACCCCGCCAAAATTGTAGCCGCTCGGGCTCGACGCCGAAGGCAAGGTCTCGGTGTAGCATCCCCCGTCAGCGTATGACGGTGCTCCATACCCGACCGTCTTGCCAGTGCCAAGGGTGTCAACCTCATAGTGGTGCCCCACATAGTCCTCGCCGCCATAGAAGTACACATCCAACTTGGGATAGTGAAATTCCAGCGTGGCCAGACCCTGATAGGTGCGCAGCGGAACCAGCCTGCCAAGGGGATCGACGGTGGCATCCGGCAAACCCGACGCGGCGTAACGGCCTAGACCGTTCCCGTAGAGGGCGTGAATTCCGAAGTCAACGTGCTTATTCATCACAGAGAAACGGGCGTTCCCTCCCACTCCACCGCCGTTCGCGGTGTAGTTATTGGCCCCCACCACGGAATTGACGATGGCACCGCCGGCACCGGTGTCGCACAATGTCGGGTTTTGCGTGCCTACCGCACAAGGATAGACGCGGTCGCGGAACCGGCTCAAGACACCGAAGACTTCATAATGGCCGAACCCGGGTTCAGCGGCCGCCTTGACGATGATGTCCGGCATCGCGTTGAAGGAATAGTTGGACGCGTTGGTACAGGTGGTGGTGGAAATGGGGTTGCCGCCCGTGGTGGGATTGTTGACGGTGGTGGTGCTGCAAGCGGTGATGCCGGGATTGTAGAGTCCGGCGCCCACACCGTCGCTGCCTAATGCGAAGTTCGCGTTAGCGTTGGTCGCTGTGAAGGTTGTCTGAGGATTCTCCAACGAGGCAGCCAGCCAGAGGTGATTGTTGAAGTTCTTGACCACCCGGAAGCCATATTGCCGCGCAAAACTGAAGCCGACATTATAGTTCGGGTCAATGGTCATCGGCCTGGCTGTACTCAGGTTGTCGATTCCTTTTCTGTTCTCGTTCAAAAGGGTCCACATTTGACCGCCCGTGAAGGTCCAGCCATTGTTGAGGGTAGCTGCGGCCCAAGCCTGCCTTTGACGCAAGACGTAGCTGTTGGTCTGGTTATTGTTTGAAGTCGTGCCCGCCGCGAGAAAGTCAGCTTCGTAATAGCCACTCAGCTTGACGTCGCTGAGCTTGCCCTCAGCCAGCATGGTGATTTGAGACTGGCGGCCGGAACCAAAGAATTCGGAAACCGCGTTCGCACCGCTTCCGGGCATAAAAATGCTGTTAAAGGCAGTAGCATCCCCCCCCGTCGCATGATTGCGATAAACTGATTCACCCGCCAGGAAGCCGCCGGGAGTAATCGTGATTCCCTTGTAGCGGATACCTACCGGGTTCTCCAGCTCCGATTTGATGCTCTTCTGCGTCTCCTGCAGAGTCAGCGCGGAGTTCGTGGCGGTGGTCTTCAAGTCGGTGACGTCACTCTTGAGCGCCATGACCGCTTGCTGTTGCGCTGCGGTTTGAGCCACCGCAGTATCCGCGTTGGTCTGCGCCTGCGTGGCCGCAGCCTGGCTCTGATCGAGCCGCTGTTCCAATGTCTGAATCTTCTGATCGCGGCTTTGAATTAAATCGGTCAGCTGCTTGATCTGCTGCTGCTGGGCATCGATCGCCTGTTTCATCTCCCCGAGTTGATCGGAAACAGTCGGTTCCGTCTTCTTGGCAACTTTCTTAGTGCTCTTCGTCGTCTTTGCAGGGGCTGTCTCTTGCTGGGCCTGCGCAGCGATCGCGCTCCCCATGAGCGCCATCGACAACACTACAGCCATGGTTCTTTTCATTGTTCCGTCTCCTGAGAAATAGAAGTTCCAGATTGCACAGCACACCATGACAAAGCGGCATTCTCCGCTCGCAGTCATTTTGGTGAACCCCCAGCCTAGTCCGCCGGTTGTTAAGAATTGGTTACAGTTTGTTGAATATTCGGTGAATCGGCGGATCGACTCGAGTGTGGAATTGCCCAAGTGAATTTGTCGCCGCTTTCGAAAACGTCAGGAACGGCCGGGGAAAGGGTGGTGGGGGCAGGTAGCTTTACAGCGGCCGCGAAGTCATAATTGAAGTGTCATTCATGACTAGTCCCATGGATTTCTAAGGCTATTGAAAGTTGAGTACCACAGATGTCTTCACCGCCAACATTCGATATTTCAAATGGCACTCGGTTATCAGGGCTCTCGCAGCTGGTTGGAAATACGCCACTGCTGGAGATCCTCTTCGAGTTTCGCGGCAAGCAACGCGCGATCTATGCCAAGTCTGAGCAGTTGAACCTGACGGGCAGCATCAAGGACCGCATGGCGCTGCATATCCTGAAGCGGGCGTATCGCAGCGGGCAACTCCATCCCGGCGATACGATTGCGGAGGCCACCAGCGGCAACACAGGAATATCGTTTGCTGCCATCGGCCGCGCTCTCGGCCACCCCGTCAATATCTTCATGCCCGACTGGATGAGTCGCGAGCGCAAGGATCTGATCGCGAGCTATGGAGCTGAGATCGTACCGGTCAGCCACGAGCAAGGCGGATTTCTGGGCAGCATCCAACTGGCGGAGAAATTCGCGGCCAGCCATCGAGATGTGTTCCTGCCCTGCCAGTTTTCGAACGATGCCAACGCCGAAGCGCACCAAACGACGACCGGGCCGGAGATCTGGCTGCAACTGGAAGCAGCCGGACGCGTGCCCGACGCTTTTGTCGCTGGAGTTGGTACTGGCGGTACGGTTATGGGCGTGGGACGATTTCTCCGCGGCAAGAATGCCAAGATCAGCGTCCATCCCGTCGAACCTTCGGAGTCCCCGACGCTATCCTTGGGGCACAAAGTAGGCAAGCATCGCATCCAGGGGATTTCGGACGAGTTCATTCCACCTATCGTTGACCTGGCGGCCCTGGATGGAATCATTGCTATCTCTGACGGGGATTCGATCCTCATGGCGCAGAAGCTCGCATCGACGCTGGGCTTAGGAGTTGGAATCTCGTCCGGCTGTAATTTTTTGGCGGCGGTAAAGGTGCAGGAGATGCTGGGCGATGCCATGGTTGTGACGGTATTTCCGGACTCCAACAAAAAGTACTTAAGCACCGACCTGATAAGGGATGAACCGATTCAGGACGATTACCTCGCACCCGGTGTCGAACTGAAGAGTCTGTCGGCTCTACCCCGCGTCTGCGCCCTTTGCGGGCGCGGACAGTGACATTTTCTTATTATGTGAGTGAGCGCGGCAGCGCCACGCCTTCTTTGGACTTGACCGGAAGGCGAGACAGTGGCTGTTCTACGCCTTCATCATTGCTTCCGTTGCTGAAAGCAGATATTTCAACAGTCATCGCCACCCTGAGGGAGATTAATCGTTTGTGGAGCCGCTCGGCCAGACGTCCGACCGCAAGCAGGATTCCATGCAGAAGAGCTTGTGGCCTGGGTGGACAACCAGGAATGTAAACATCCACCGGAAGCACATGATCGACGCCTCCAATCGACGCGTAGTTCACGCCGAAAATACCGCCGCTAATACCGCAAGCGCCTACCGCGACGACTACCTTGGGTTCCGCCATTGCCCGGTGCGTCTTCAACAGCGCAAGTTCCATGTTCCGCGTGACCGGACCGGTGACCAGGAGCATGTCGGCATGACGAGGAGAGGCAACAAACTGGATTCCGAAGCGTTCGATGTCGTGGACCGGGTTGTTCAGCGCGACGATCTCCAGTTCGCAACCGTTGCATGATCCCGCATCGACTTCACGGATGGCGAGAGACCGTCCCAGGATTTTCTGGATGGTTTCTCGCGCTTTCTGCCCAAGGCTCTCGACGTCCGTTTCGGCATTCACTAGCTGGCGATCAACTTTGCGCAACGTGTGGTGCGTGCGGTCGGCATTCAGCGTGTATTCCGCGGTAAGAACCAGGTTACGGCGGTCCGGCGTCGCCAATTCAAATTCCTGAGTGATGCGCACCGCCTGATTGGACGATGCGTCGGCGCACAAGCCGCAGAAGACACAGAGCCCGTAATCGACAGTGACTTTTCGGGAATCACCTTTGTCAGACAGGGAAATCGCGCCGGTTGGACATACCTCAACCGCGGGTCGCGCGTCCGTCCATTTGTTGAAGTCGAAGTTTGGACGTCCGCGAAAGCGCTCGGAGATCTTAGCGGGCCCGGCCGGATAGTCTGCGGTTACTGTTCCCGTGCTGACCGTCTTTTGAAGAATCTTGAACATCGCTTACCTGTCCGTCCCCGAGTAGGAAAGATTGAAACTCTTGTTGATCACCGGAAAATCGGCAATGATGTTTCCCTGGACCGCTTCCACCAGAGCTGGCCAGTTGTTGAGCGATGGGTCTTTGATCTTGCAGCGTTGCAGATGATTGTCAGGCCCGGTGCGAATCCAATGGATGATTTCCCCGCGCCAGCCTTCAACCGCGCTCAGCGCACAGCGGTCTGACGGGATGGCCGGCACGGGCACACGGAATTCCCTCCGTAGACCATCGGTCATCGCCTTCCGGACGATACCAATGGATTCCTTCACTTCATCGATGCGGACCTGCATCCGGTGCCAGACGTCTCCGGCCTGGTAAACCGGGACACGGAAGGAGTAACGGGAATATGCGGCGTAGGGGTGATCGCGCCGCACGTCCAGATCAACCCCGGAGGCGCGTCCTCCCACGCCCACAATGCCCAGATCCCGTGCCTTGTCGGGCCGCAAGACTCCTGTCTGTTCCAGCCGGTCGCGGGTGGATTCGGACCTGTCAATCAGACTGATCAGGTCCTGGAATTCGTGAGCAAAGGAGTCCAGGGTATCGCGCAAAGTGTTCAGTTGCGCATGGTCCCACCCCCTGCGCACTCCACCGATGCAGACCATGCCGCGCAAGAGGCGGCTGCCGGTCAACTGCTCGTTCAGGGTGACCATCGTCTCCTTCAAGCGGCTGGCGTGGGCATTCGCAATGACGAAGCCGACATCGGTCGCAATGGCACCGATGTCGGCGACATGATTGCAGAGACGTTCCAGCTCCAGCAGGATGGTCCGCATTACCAGACCGCGCAGCGGTACTTCAATGCTGGCCACGCGTTCGATGGCCTGACAGAAAGCGGTGCCGTGGGAAAAACTCGAATCTCCCGAAATACTCTCCGCCAGAAAAACAGCTTTATGTATCGGCAGCTTCTCAAATAGCTTTTCGGTGCCCTTGTGGGTATAGAACATTCGGAGCTGCAGATAGAGAATGGGTTCGCCCGCAACCGCGAAATTGAAGTGGCCCGGCTCGATGATTCCGGCATGGACCGGGCCTACGGGCACTTGCAGAACACCTTCACCGAAAGCTGGCCGGTAGATGTGGCGTTCTCCCTCGAAGGGAGGTAACACGGTTTCGAGGGGAAAGTCTTTGCGCAAGGGATAAACGTCGGGCCAATTGTCATGCAAGGCAACTCGCCGGGGATTCGGGTGTCCCACGGCCTTCAGACCAAACCAATCCTGAACTTCGCGCTCTTGCCAGTTCACTGCGGGCAGTTCGGCGGAGAGCGAAGGAAATTCAAGACGGCCAGAGCGCACTGGCGCCTGCACGATCAGATACAGAGCGCTACCTTTTTGTTCGAAGACATAGTAGTTGAAGAAAACACTTTCCACTGAGCGGCGGTCTTCAGCGAACACCGCAACCAGCCTGGCCCCGAACTCGCCTCGCAGGTGTTCTGTGATGGGCCGAATGTCGGGATCGCCGAGGAGAACATAGATTTCATCCTCGCGTTCCGCACGCACAGATTGGACCTGCGGGCCGAACTTCTGCCGCAAAGATTCGAACATTTCTGATGCTGCTGCGGAAATTGCTTGCGTCATCATCCACCCACCACGATGCCCACTGCGCCCTGAATCAGCGTGAACAATGGAGCGGGTATCCAAAAGCCCATCACGACAATTACCAGAGCCAAACCCGCGACCGAGTATTTTTTCCAGCCGCACGCGTCGGCCCGAGGCAGGCCCGGGTCCTCACCGAGGACCAGATCGGCGATGTGCACGAGGAAGCCAGAGAAAATCAACACGAGAAAGGAAACGAAAAAGATCGTCAGCACCAAATGGCCGCCATTGAACCCGGCCCGCAGAATGGTGAACTCGCTCTGGAAAAAGCTGAAGGGAGGCGAGCCGGTGACCGCAAGGGTGACCATGAGAAATGCGGCGCCGGTCAGTGGCATCGAATGGATCAATCCCCCTTTCGCCTTCCGGAACAGATCGGTGTTCAGATGTTGCTGGACATTTCCGGCGCAAAAGAACAGTAGGGGTTTGGTCACAGAATGAAAGGTCATGTGCAGAAGCATGCCCAGGATACCCAGAGGTCCTCCGAAGCCCAGCGCCAGCACCATGATCCCGCTGTGGTCAATGCTCGAATAGGCCAGCAGGCGCCGGAAGTTCTTCTGCACGATGATAAAGGGCACGGCCACTCCCATGGAGAGCAGTCCGAACAGAATCAGAAGCTGCGAGCCAAAATGCGGCCCCAGGCATTTCGAAGTCAGTATGTAGAACCGTATCAGGCCGTAGAGAGCGCAGTTGAGAACCCCGGTCGCGAGCATTGCCGCTCCCGGGATCGGCGCTTCACTATAGGCATCCGGCTTCCAGGTGTGCATGGGAGCGACGCCGGCCTTGGTTCCATACCCGAGAAGAATAAGGATGAAGGCCAGCCGCATGGTCGGCTTGTCAAACTGGGCGGCGTTTCCGGCGAGGACCGACCAGTTCAGACGCGCAAGCGCGTCCGTACCCAGGGCGCCATAGGCGGAGTAGTAGGTCAGAATCGTGCCGAACAACGCCATGGAGAGGCCAACGCCCCCGATGATGGCATACTTCCATGCGGCCTCAAGAGAGGTGTCGCGTCCATAAAACATGACCAGGAACACCGACGCCAGGGTGGTTCCCTCAATCGCCACCCAGAGAATTCCCAGGTTATTGGCGAGCGCGACCAGCATCATGGCGAAAACCAGGAGAGGCATAAGAGCGTAGTATTCGCGCAGCATATTGACGGCAAACCGGCCGCCCACTTCCTCGGCCTCCTGCAGAACTCCGCTTCTTTCCTCGTGACGAAAATAGCCCACCGCATAGATGGAACAGACTAGGGACACAAAAGCTGACAAGAGCACGACCAACGCGCTAAGAGCATCGGCGTATAAGAACCCATCCCACAATGAAACCGGGCCGCTGCGAAGCACCTGAGCCGCTAACCCGGCGGCCAGGCCAAGCAGAATGGCGAAGGCCACAAGGTTGACCACCTCCATCATGCGCCGTCTTCGAAGGAAGAGGGCCAAAGGGCCGGCGGCCAGAGGAACAATAAGGAGTCCGAGCAGAATCATAGGGTCGCTTACTCTCTCAACTTCCGCAGCTTGCTGACATCCATCGAGTCGAAAGTCTCGCCGATACGGAAAACGAGAATGCCGAGGACCATGACCGCGACCAGAACATCAAAAA
>Ga0116134_1001003_pt1 | contig 14480 bp, 7 predicted proteins | sample June2015DPH_19_5_FD_89737 | JGI IMG/M metagenome (GOLD analysis project Ga0116134, IMG submission 89737) | Peatland microbial communities from SPRUCE experiment site at the Marcell Experimental Forest, Minnesota, USA - June2015DPH_19_40 | ecosystem: Environmental > Terrestrial > Soil > Wetlands >...
GGCCAGCCCGAGCAGCTCCGCGACCTCGGCCAGCCATGTCGCCCGCAGCCGGGAGGTGTCCAGCCGGGGCAGCCCAGTTCCCCCGTCCAGAGCGCTGATCAGCGGGTTCGTCAGGTTCCGGCGGCCGGGATCAGCTGCTCCCAGCGCCTGGGTGATCTCGTTGCCGGGCTGGAGCCGGCCGGCGAGGCCGGGGCGGTGCGGCTGCTCGGGCCGGCGCGCCGGCCATGATCCCGCTGGCCGCGTTCGAGGAGATCATCGATGCCTCTGGCGTCGCGCCACGGATCGAGGCGATGCTGCCTACCGGGGTGCGCGCCCGGCAGCTGAAGGCCCGGACCCTGCTGGCCGGGATGTGCCTGGCCCAGGCCGATCACCGGCCCGCGCACCTGACCCGGGTGCACCAGGCGCTTGTCAGCTTGCCCGAGGACCAGCAGCGGCGGCTGGGCGTGATCGCGGACTGGAAGCACGGCCCGCACCTGCTGACCTACCGGCAGACCGAACGGAGCTCCGGCCTCGTGGCGGACGCCCTCGCCAGGGACGAACCCGGCGGGCTGCCCTCCGGTCCGCTGCAGGGCATCTGCGATGACCTGCTCGAGGCGTCCATCCCGGAGAAGTTCAAGGACGCCAGCACGTCGCTGGCCGTGGACTGGACGGACATGGAGTCCTTCTCCCGGCCCCCGCCCGGCAAAGGCGGCCCCTGCGCAGACCCCGGGGCGTCCTGGGGGCACCGCAAGAACAACCTGCTGCGCAGCGAAGACGAGCTGTTCTACGGCTACTACCTGTCGGCCGGCATCATGATGCGCGAGGAGAACGGCCCCGCCATCCCCGAACTGGCCCGCCGCGCCACGCTGTCGTCCTGCCGCCACGACCCCGTCCGCGCCCTGGCCCCAGTCCTGACCGCGATGCCCGCAGACGGGATCCCGCTCGGCGATATCCTCGCCGGCTCCGGCTACGCCCACCGCGACGCCGGCGCCTGGGCGCTGCCGCTCCGCCGGGCCGGGGCGCAGCTCGTGCAGGACCTGCACCCGCACAGCGGCCCCAAAGGCACCCACGACGGCGCCATCATCGCCAACGGCAACCTGTACTGCCCCAAGACGCCGCGCGCGCTGCTGGAACTCGGGCCGCTGGCCCGCAGCGCCACCGGCGAAGACGCCGCCGCGCACGACACCCGCACCGCTGAGCTCGCCCGCTACAAGCTCGGCCGCCTCACCGCCGACGACGCCGACGGCTACCACCGCGCCGCCTGCCCGGCCGCCACGGGCAAGATCCGCTGCCCCCTCCGCCCCGCCTCGATGACCCTGGACCGGGACTGAGGCCCGAGATCCTCACCCCGCCGGAAAACCCCCAGGCCTGCTGCACCCAGCAGACCATCACCGTCCCGGCGGACGTGCTCGCCAAGACCGCGCAGAAACACGACTACCCATCAAAAGCACACCGGCGCTCCTACGCCCGCCGCACCGGCGCCGAACGCGGCTTCGCCACCGCCAAGGACCCCGCCACCAACGACATCAGCCGCGGCTGGTGCCGCCTCATGGGCCTGACCCCGCTGACGCTGTTCACCGTCACCCTGCTCATCGTCCGCAACCAGCGCATCCTCACCGCCTGGGACGCCCGGCAGGCCGACAACGCGCGGCGAGCCGCCGCCGGGCTCCCCCCGAAAACCCGCAAGCGCCGCCGCAAGACCCTCGCCAGCCTCACCACAGCACCGCCATAGCCCCGCCACGCACCCGGCACCACGATCACCAGGCAGGCAGCGCAAGCATGCCCGCAAACAGGCACCCCAGACAGAAAGCAACTAGCCAGGCACACAATGTGCCCAGCGCGGCCGGCGCCCACGCCGGAACCACAGGCACGTCTGGAATGTCAGACCCAAACGTGAAAATTATCCCCACTGAAACGTGAAGACCTCTGGGTGGGGCGCCAGGGGGTCGAACCCTGAACCCACGGGTTAAAAGTTCGATGTCAAGGAGGTCGTAGGGGTTCAGGACGGTCCTGACCTGCGGATGCGGACCGCACTGGTATGGCGTGAACACCCCCGAACTGCAACCAAAACTGCAACCAGGATGCCAGCGCCCGTCCATGAATGCAGATGAAAGGTCTTGATCAGGATGCGGAACAGAGCCCGAGCTGTGCCGGGTGTCAGTGCGGGAGGTTCCTCGGGCAGGATGACCGTTACCGGATCGCACTCGGGTAGTCGCGGATCGAGCAGCTAGGCCGGCGGACCGACGTCAGTCGCCTCCTCGTCGAGCAGTCGGAGGCTGTCGAGCATAATGGCCTGGCTGCGGCGCAGCGCGGACGCCGAGGCGATGACCTCGCGGACCGTTTCCAGTGCCCGCTCAGTGTCGTGGTAGCCCTGTCGCCGGAGCGCGGTGGCGCGCCCTGACGTGAAGTCGAGCATCGCGCCAACACCGCCGAGTACGCCATCGGCGCTGAGGCTCTTTTCGGGCCGGATCTCCAGGATCTGGCCTGGTGCGTAATCCCGCGCGTCCCAGAGAATGCCGCGGGTCAGGTGCACGACGATGAACAAGTCGCAGGGAGCGTGCGCCAGCAGAGCGCGTATGGGCGTGTTGTCGGCAATGCCGCCGTCGCGGTAACGGACGCCGCCGACGGTCCGCGGCGGCATGATAAACGGCAACGCTGCGCTCGCGCATAGCGCCTCATGCATCTCTTCCTGCGGCAGCGAATTGACATGCAGCCATTGGCAGCGCGCGCTCGCGTCGACCAGCACGGCATCGACGAACCAGCCGGCGTCCGGAAGCCCGGCGGGTGGTCGCGGCGACGGGTACACAGACACCCACAGGGGCAGGCCAGCGCGAAGCTCGGCCAGATCCACGTGACGGCGCAACAGCCGCTCAAGGAACTCCGGACGCGTCACGGGGTTCGCCGTGAGCAGGTCACCGATCCCTGGACTCACCGCGCCGGCCGCGCGTCCGGTCTCGTCCCAGACTGCCGCAAGGCGTGCCGTCGCCGCGGCCAGGTCGGGTGCCGCGGCGACGACAGAGGCGTTCAGGGCGCCAATGCTCGCGCCCGCGACAGCAGCTAGGCGCACGCCCGCCTCGGCCAGGTACTCAAGCACGCCAACCTGGTAGGCGCCCTTAGCGCCGCCTCCGGCCAGTACCAGCCCTACCCGCGCCCGCGGCGCGGTCCCCGCCACAACCAGACTGCTCGCCACCAGCGGGTCGCTCACGGCGACCGCCTCTCGACCTGGCCCCATACGGTGCTGGCCGCGTCCAGTTGCTCGTTTACCGCCCGCTCGACGAACCTCGGGAACGTGGCGCTGCCGTCGATCCTGCCTTGCCTGCGCCGACCGAGCGACATGGCACTGCGACCTGGTGAGGAAGGGCGGGCGTCCTCGGGGAGCGCGGCCAACTCCATCGTCGTCCCGGCGACCGATGCCAGCGGGCAGCTGGGCAACGCCAACGAGCCATCCAAGCCGATGCCGAGGACCTCGGCGACCAGCCATCGCTGCTCTGTACGCAGCTCTGGCCAGCTCTCGTCAAGCACCTCGGCGACTGCGAAGCCGCGCTCGCCCACTGTCGCGCGCAGTCGTGCGACGATGCCGTCGGTGATCCTCAACCGGTACCGATCGTCGCCAGTCAGCGGTTCCAGCCGTCCGCATGCGCCTGCGGCGAGTTCCCGCGCAATCAGGATCACCTGATAAGGCCAGGGCAGCGCCGCGTAGGTCCGGCCAGCATCCCAAGCGGTCAGGCTGGCATTGAGCGCATGCTCCGCTGCGCTCAATGCATCCGCCCTCGCCCGCGACTCCTCAAGTATCCGCAACCGGGTACCAAGCACCTCGCCCAGTTCGGTGGCCATGTCCCGCGCCGATTCGGCCATGCTCAGCGAGAGGCGCAGATGGTCGGCGATACGCGCGACGGTCAGGTTAGTGATCGCGCCACGGTCGCAAATCTCAGTCACCCAGCACATGAGCGCCCGCTGGCCGTCGATGAGCGCCTGCAGGGTGAGCAACTCGCCGCTACGGTCCCGGCCGAGGATCTGGGTGACAATCCGGGCGACGGGCCCGAGTTCGCGGCGGTCTGCGGTAATCGCCTGCGCCACGGTTAGCCCGTTGACCAATTCGAGTAGCGTCCGGTCTTCGACCGCGGGAATCTGCCGCGCCAGCGCAGCCACGTCGCCGGTCACGCAGCGGCTCCCGTCGGCGCCTGGCGTGCCGCGCCGAGTGCCCACCGCAGCCCGGTCACTGAGCGCTCCAGTTGCCGCCCCTTCCCTGCTCCGGCCGCCGCGAGGCGCTCTACCGCCGACTCGACCGCGAGCTGCGCGCCGCGCCGGGCGATGTCTTCCGATACGGCAGTGCGGAGTGCGCCGAGCCCGGACTTGGTGGTGGCCGACCGGATGAGCCGCTCCTCGTCCAGTAGCCGCCGTCGGCGCGAGCCGTGCGGATCGGCCAGCGTTCGCAACGAGCCGAAGCGTTCCGGGTCTGATGACCGGTGGCAGCCGACCACGGTGAGCGCGAGTTCGGCCCAGGTCTCGACAACCGGCACCCGGCCGCTCGAGGGACCGAGCAGCCGGCCGACGGTGCCGCGGACCCCGCCCTCGTCGAGGTCGTCACTCGATCGCCGCTGGTCGATCCGGTTGACCGTCACCCACACGGCTGAGCCGGTACGGCTCCCGAAGCGCTTCGCCACCTGGGCCGCCAGGGCGGCGGTCGCCTCGCTGTTCAGCTGGGTGTAGTCCATGACAAGGACACACCCGTCCGCCTGCTCGAGAGCCCGCGCGACGACGGCGGGCAGCAGTTCCGGCCCCATCGTCTCCCCGAGGCCCGGCGTGTCCACCAGCGTGACGCGCAGCTGGGGACCAGCCGCGCCGCGCGCCTTGCCGGCGTCCGGCACAAGCACTTCGGGCACCCACTCGGCCAGTGCCTGGATCTCCTCAGCCGGGAGGACGAGCATGGCTACCCGCGCAAGGTCGTTCACAAACGCCAGCGCGTCGAGGACCGCCTGGGTGCCGCGGCAGGATTCCGGCAGAAGATCTGGCTCGCGGCCCAGCCGTGCGGCGAACCTGGCGAGGTGGGGATAGGCCGCCAGCCGCGGCTCGTTGTCCGGCAGGCGCTCCCGTAGCCGGGCCAGCATGCCTCCGTAGCCCGACGCGACAGCGTCGCCGATCAGGAGTTCGGGCTCCACGGCGGCATCCGTAAGCACGTACCTGGTCGCCACCGTGGTCATGGTGTGCGCCCGCCGAGGAGCGACCTCCAGCCCGAGCAGCACCCCGAGCGTGGTTGACTTGCCGGCCTTCATGGTCGCCACGATAGGCACGCACACGTCGATGTCACCGGCAGCGGACAACGCGGCGAGGCGGTCCCGGAGCACCGGATCACGAACGGCGCCGCTGGCTGCCTCATTTACCTCGGCCAGGGCGGCACGCACCGCGGGCGTGAGGCCGGCGCCGTCGGCGGCATGCCAAGCGTCCCGCTTGCCGCAGAGCCTGTTCAGCATCGCGCTGGCCTCTTGGACCTCCTCGACCAGCGCGGTAGCGCGGGCGAGGCCGTCGCCAGCGCGTCCGCCTACGTCGGCGATCTGTTGCCGCCAGCTTGTCAGCAACTCGTCCCGCCCGGTCAGGTACGGCGCGAGCAGCTTATGAAACGTCCCAGAGAGCCAGGCGGCCAGGGCATCGTTGAACATGCGCAGCCATGCCTCCCACGCCGAAGATCCCTCGCCCGCCGGGCGCGGCACGTCACCTGGACGGGGAACGCGCCAGTCGATCGCTGGGACCCCTGGCACGGCCACTCGCGGGGGGCCGATCCTGATGCCCTTGCCGTACAGGATCCGCCGCTCTTCCACGAGCGTGCGCTGCTGCCTCGCCAGGTCGTCGAAGTAGGCCCGGATGGCCCGTACGAAGGCCCGCCTGGCCTGCTGGGCCGCCGCAGCGGCGTCGGTGGCGTCGGGTGCCGCTAGGCCGCGAAGCTCTGCGAGCACCGGTCCGGCGATGGCGGTGAACCGTTGGGCCATACCGGCCGTGTCTTCCAGCTCACGCCACTCCCGCTCATACCGGGCCAGATACGCGAGCCCGCGTACCTGGCCCGCCGCCCGGGCACGCCTGCCGTCCGCCCGCGCCCGCATCGCGGCGAGCGCGAGGCCGAACTGATCGACCTGCGCAAAAAAGACATCGTCGAGCCACCGCAGCCGGCGGACGGGTTCCCCGGCCGTCCCGGGATTGCGGATCGCGGCGTGTCCCGAGACGAACAGGTCGGCGTCGCGGCCGCCAAGGCCGGGCTGCGCCTCGAGCAGCGCGGTGCACCGGCTAGTGAACTTTTCCGTCGCGGCCGTTAGATCGGCCGCGGAACCGAGCCCGGCATCAGCTGATCGCATTGCCGTACTCAGCGAGCTGCGCACTGTAATCGTCGAGCGTACGTGACTCATCCGTCAGGTTCTTGGCCAGGGCAGCGAGCTTGGCCAGCCGCTCCTGCTTCTCCTTCTCGTCCTGCGCGCTCGCATCCTGCGACCGGTTCAGCGCGCTGTGATACCGCTGGAGATACTGGTCGGTGCGGTCGTAGTAGTCGGCGAGCCTGGCGTCGAGCTCACCGGCCAGGTAGCCCATCAGCGCCTGCCTGATCTCGCGGACGCGGCCGTTAAAGACGGTAGTGATCCGGGTCTGGACGTCGGCCTTGGATACCAGGTAGGTGGTTGTCGACCAAGAGCTGTACTTCTTGACCTCGACCGGGCTCTTGACTATCCACAGCCTGCGGAACGTTCGCTTGTATTCGGTCTCCGTGTACTCGCGTGTGCCGCTGGTCGTCCGCGTCGCCGGCCGGTCAAGGGAAACCTCGACCGCGGTGTCAACCGCTACCTTGGGCACCGTGAGCTTGACGTCGAACGCGGTCTTCAGCGTCTGCGCGGCCCGCTCGAGCACCGTGCTGACCTGAGCTTCCTGCTCGGCAACTACCGTGGCGGCCAGCTTCTCGATCCGCCGGTTGGCTTCCGACCGTCCCCAGTCAAGCAGCGGATTGAGCTCCGTCACGACCGAGCTGCCCATGCGGTCCATGAACGCCTCGGCCTCGGTCAGGGTATTGAACTCGCGGGTCTCCTGCGCCTCGCTGTCGCGCCAGACGGCCTTCTTCACCTTCCGCAGCGTCGACCGCACCATGCCCTGAACCTGATCGGGCAGGGACTGGTCAGCCGGCTCCTTCGCGTCCAGGGTGGCGATTATCTGCTCGCCGCCGTGGCGCAGCATCGTGATGAGCTCATCGATGTCTCCGCTGAACCGCCTCTGCAGCGCCTCCGGGGCTGGCCTCGCGGCGCGCATGGCGGCCAGGAGCGCGATCTCCTTGTCCAGGTTCGCTAGCTGCTCGCGAACAACAGTCTGGCCGTGCTCCGCCCCGCTGCGCTCAAGCTCCAGTACCTCGCGCAGGTCACTCTGGGCCGCGCTATAACGGTCAAGGGCGACCGCCATTACCGTTGGCGCAGCGCCCTCGCGCAGCCTGCTGATTGCGCTGTCCACGACGTCCGCGACGCCGCTGCGATTCAGCAGTTTGCGAGCTTCCCGCTCGACCCGGCCCACCGAGGTCTCGCGAAGTTCGGCGGCGATGTCTCCGGCATCGTCGAGGGGGCGCAGTTCCTTCCAGAGCGCGAGCACCGCCTTGCTGGCGGCCGGATCGTAGTCCTTCGGCGGGCTGGCCAGTTCGGCGACAACGTGGGAGCCGATGACGCCCCAGTGCGCGACAGTTTCGAAGATGCGGCCCTCGGCCTGCTCGCTCGTAAGGTTCAGGCTGTTCCTGGCATTCTCGTAGGTGTCCTCCCTACTGAGGTCGCTGGGGCTCTTTCGGGCGTCTACCTTGTTCACAACAGCGAACAGCCGTTTCGGGCCGATGATCGCCAGGTGGCGGCTGAGCCGGTCACGGATGTCCTGGGCGGCGTCACTGCCCATCTGTGTGTAGTCGAGCACCACGAGGACCACATGGCTGTTCGCTAGCTGTCGCTCAAGGACCTGGCTGAGCCGCGCGGCGATCGCATTCTCGTTCGGCCCGGGGGTGTCGATGATGACCAATCGGCCAGCCTTGATATCGCCAGCCTGATAGCTGTGGAGCGATCCGGTACGGAGAACAGGCAGGTCCTCGACCTCATTGAGCAGGTCAAGGTCGGGATCGGCGAACGCCAGCATGCGCATCTGGTCATTGAGCCGGGCGAGGATGGAATGGACAGCGCTGATCCCGGCGTGCGTCCGCTTGAGCGGCCCGAGACGCTGATTGGCGATGTCCATCGCGAGATTGTTGAGGTAGGAATGACCATCCGGCAGCTTCCAGCCGCCCTGGATCGCCTTGTATATCGCCTCCTCGGCCAGGGTGTAGAGATTCTGCAGCGAGGCGGGAATCTCAAGCTCGGGCTGGTCAAGGTCCATCCCGTCAACGAGAACGATCTTCGTTGGCAGTGTCGTCATCGGGTTCGCGCGGGCCGGCAGCAACTGGTATCCGACAATCGCGTTAATGAGAGACGACTTGCCTGCCTTCATGGGGGCGACGACCGGCATCACGAGTTCGAGTTCGCGTACGTGCGCGAGATGCTGCGAGAGGCTGTCAAGCTCGGCCTGGACACCCTGGGGGTTCTTTGACCAGTTATCAACGAGACCGCTTGCCCCTATTAGCAACGGATGAATGCGCTCGAATGCAGCGATAACATCTTCGTGAAGCACCTGCAAGTGCTTCTCGTTATCGTTTCCCATTAATCCTCTCCCCGGGGCTGTCCCGCTATTCGCGGCTTCAGGGCACCATCCCGATGGTCGCCAGATCCTCGTCGCTGCACAACGGGACGCCCGCTACTTTTCGCTCAACCGGCACCATTATGCTCGGCGAACCGCGGGCAATGCCCTCCTGATACGGGATTTACGGGAATCTCATGTGGTGTTATTGCGGAGACGGAGAGGATGGCGTGGCGTAGTACCGAATGTTGGGCATGCCGCGTGATGTCAGAAAATTAATATTCGCCCCACGACCTCGAAGGATATGGCTCAGGTGACGGATTCGGGGGATCTGCTCGCGGTCGCGCGCGCTCACCTGTCGCGGATCGAGGCGACAGGTGACCCGTCGCTGACCCTCGATCCCGAGGTCGCGGCGGACATCGATCGTCTGCACGCTTACACCATCACTCCCGACGGCGCGGCCGATCTGGACGCGCTGTACGTGCACGGCTGGCTGCGCTGGCACCGCCACGTGGCCGATCCGCATACGGCTGACGGCGTTGTTGGCTACATGGCCGCCTGGATGGACCTAACGTACTGCTTCGTCGTCCGCATGGCGCCGTTGCCCGAACCCCTGCTCGCAGAGTTCGCGAGCAGGGCACGCTGGGGCGAGGACGAACTGCGGGAGCGTGCGGAGAAACTCTCGGAAAGGGCGCGAGCCGCAGGCGACCGTGAGCGGATAGACGCCGCCATCTGCCTGTGGCGGCGGATGATCGCACCAGAGGACCCCGTGCATCCCGAGGACCTGCCGATGTCCTGGTCGAACCTCGGTGTCCTGCTGCTCGCCCGGTACGAGCTTGACGGCAGTGCGGGGGACCTGAACGAGGCGATCGGCGCGTACCGGCAGGCACTGGACCTTGAGTCGCCTGGCCACCCCGAGCGGGCACGGTACCAGAGCAACCTCAGCGCCGCGTTGTACCAACGGGCAATGATCACCGGCAGCACACGGGACCGGGAGGAGGCGCTTGCCCTCGGCCGCGTCTCGTCGGAATTAATCGGGCCCGATGACACCGACCGGGTGAAGCACCTCTCCAACTTCGGCGTCAGCCTGCTGCGCGGCTATGAACAGTCCGGCACGGAAGGCGATCTGTCGGCCGCGATCAACGCCTTCGAAGAGGCGCGCAGCGCCTGCGGACCGGATGACCCAGACCGGGCCGGCATCCTGTCCAATCTGGGCAACGCACTGCTGCGCCGGTCCGAGGTAACCGGGTCTGCCGCCGACCTCGAGGTGTCTGTGCGCGCTCACCGCGATGCGGTCAGCGCGACCACCGCAGGGGATCCCAACCGGGCCAAGCGCCTGTCCAACCTGAGCACAGCCTTGCGCACCAGTTTCATCCGCCTGACCAGGGACGCGGACCTGGACGAGGCCATTGAGACGGCGTCGGAGGCCCTCGCGCTGCTCGGGCCGGGCAGCCCCGACCGCCCGGGGGCACTGTTCGGTCTTGGCGGCGCTCTGCAGGCTAGGTTCATGCGCAGCGGCACCCTTTCCGACCTGGACGAGGGGATCCGGTTTCTCCGGGAGGCCGCGGGTGAAGCGTCATCGTCGCATGCCGACCACGCCATGCTCATCGGTAACCTTGGCGCCTTCCTCATGGTGCGCTATGAGTGGACGGGAGCGGTCGCCGACCTGGACGCGGCGATAGAGATGGGGCGATCCGCTGTCGACACGGCAGTCGCGGGCTACGTCCACCGTCCGGCGCTGCTGTCGTTCCTCGGGTCCGCGCTTTCCGACCGCGCCGGGCTGCCGGATCCGCCGCCGGGTCTATCTCGTAAGGACTTGCTCGATCAGGCGGTGGCGGCCGGGGAAGAGGCGCTCGCAACGACGCCTCCGGGCCACCACGAACTGGCCAGGTACCGGAACGCCCTGGCGGCCAGCCTGCATGAGCGGGCGGAGCTGACCGGGGCCGAAGCGGACCTTAACGATGCCGTCGACCTGGCCGAACAGGCGGCGCAGGCCGGGCAGCCAACTGTGGCTGACAGCCACGACGCCGAGCGCGCGGGACGGCTGTCCAATCTCGCGACCTTCCTGCGCCACCGCGCCGATCGCACTGGAAGCACTGCGGACCTGGACCGGGCACTCACGGTCAGCTATCTCGCTATCAACGCCATACCGCCCGATCATCACACCAGGGCGATGCTGCTGATGAACACCGGCCACTGCATGCGGGACGACTTCCGCCGTCGCGGCGACCGCAAGGCGCTGGTCCTGGCCAGGCAGATGTACCTGCTGGCCGCCGACACCGAGACGGCCACGCCGACGGTACGCATCCACGCGCTCCGGGAGGCGGCGTCACTGACCACGATGCAGCTGAACTTGGCGTCTATCTCCGCGCGCAAGAGAACCAGGGACACCGCCGCACTGCTTGAGCACGCGGTCCTGCTGCTCCCAGAGGTCGCTCCCCGCCAGCTTGCCCGCACCGATCAGCAGCGCCACATCAGCGGATTCGCCGGACTGGCTTCGGACGCCGCCGCGTACGCACTCGCGGATGAGCGCCGCGGGCAGAGCCGCGCGCAGCGTGCCGCCCGCGCGATCTCCCTGCTCGAGCAGGGCAGGGGCATCATACTGAGTCAGGCCCTGGACACCCGCAGCGACCTGACCGATCTCCGGCGCTTGCGCCCGGACCTCGCGGAACGGTATGAGCGGCTGCGTGACCTGCTGGACCGGCCGCCGGCCGACAGGTCCGCCAACCTGCCGCCCGGCGAGGTCGCCTGGGCCGTCCCGGCGGCCGGTCCGGATCGCGTTCAGCTGGCCAGGGACTTCGCAGCAACGGTGGGCGAGATCCGCCGCGTGGACGGCCTCGCCGGCTTCATGTCCCCGCCATCGCTGCCGGAGCTCGCCAATGCCGCGGGCAGCGGCGCCGTCGTCTTCAATGTCGGCTCACTCCGCAGCGACGCCATCCTCCTCAAGTCTTCAGGCGATATCGACTATGTCCGGCTGCCGCTGCTGACGCTTGACTCCCTGACGGAGAAGATCGAACTGTTCCGTGCGGCACAGGAACGGCGGATGGGCCGCCCGGCCGGCCAGAACGAAGGACGCGACGCCGAACGGACGCTGCTCGAGATCCTGGAGTGGCTCTGGGACGCCGCGGCACGGCCGGCCCTCGACGCGCTCGGCTTCGACGGCAGGCCGAACCCGTGGGGCCTGTACGAGGTGAAATGGGTTCCCGGCGGCCTCTTGGGCCAGTTGCCCATCCACGCGGCGGGCCGCCACCGCTCCGCCGTGAACGCCGACGGCAGTGTCGTCGTTAGCCCCGACGGCAGGCAGCCGCCCACGGTGATGGACCGGGTGATCTCCTCCTATGCCCCGACCATCCGTGCCCTGCACAACGCCCATAGCCAGTCAATGGCAGCATGGCGAGAGCGGCCCGCGCGCACTCTCATCGTGGCAATGCCCGTGACCCCCGGCGCGGGGGCTCTCCCCGGCGCGGCCGAAGCAGCCCGCCAGTTGCACGCCACCCTTCCCGGCGCGACCGTGCTGATGCCGTCTCCGTACCCGGACGGGATCGACGCCGCGCTGGTATCGGGTGAGCCTAGCCGGGCCGAAGTCCGGGACCGGCTGAATAATTGCGAGATCGCGCACTTCCTGTGCCACGGCGTCACCGACCCGGTGGATCCGTCACGCTCCAGGCTGCTGCTCAGCGCCCATCGGCACAGCGACCCGCTGACCGTCACTGAACTCGCACCGGTCCGGCTGGACGCGGCCAGGCTGGCCTATCTGTCGGCGTGCAGCACCGCACGCAACGAGGTGGCCGAACTGGCCGACGAGGCCATCCACCTGGCTTCGGCATTCCAGCTCGCGGGATTCCCCCACGTCATCGCCGCGTTCTGGGAAGTGGACGCTGACGTGGCCGGAGCCGTCGCCAGCGAGTTCTACCAGCGGATCTCCGCTGACCGGGGATTTCCCGACGTGAACCACGCGGCCACCGTTCTGCACGGCATCATCCGTGACCTGCGCAGGGGCGATCCGGAAACTCCTTTCGCCTGGGCCGGATATCTGCACGTAGGCACCTGACGGCTGGAACCTCCGCAATCCCCTGCCGTGATCGCTGTCTTAGCGCGGCTGGCTCGGTTAGCTGCTAATCGTATGGACCGCTGATCCCGACGGTAATCCGTTCCAGATCCTCCGGCCGTTGGCGGCTTCCGCCACGAGCCTGTCCTGGGGAGGCCGTGATCACTAGCCGAGTCCGAAGAGCTCGAATGCCGCTACCGTGTTGAGCAAAACGGCGCGGCGGACGACCGGAGTACCGGCATCGTCCAGGAAGCGATGCCTCGCGATGTTCACGGCGCGGGCGCGGAGATCGCCGCGTTCCCGCTCCTCCGGATGCGCGCTGAGTGCCAGGTAGCTGGCGACGACCTCATGCGCGAAAGCGATAGCCTGGTCCGTCAGTACTGGCCAGCGGCAGGCGAGTACTGCTCGCGCCCGGTTCAGCGCGAGCAGCGCGCACATCCCGGCCACATCCCCGTCTCCCGCCTGCCTGAGCCTGCCCATCGAACAACTTGGCAGCAGCAGGAAGTTAACCGAGCGCAAGTCGCAGCCGGCGCCGCGCCACAACCCGTCCTGGAGCCTGATGCCCCAACGCGCACTGTCTTCCCCAGGTCGGCTCGGTAGGTCTTCATCAATGAAACCGTGGCCGCAGACGGTCACGGTCTGGAAGCCCGGCCCCGACTGCAGCGCCGCCTGCAGTGCGCCGATGCTGCCCGGCGGGACCACGGCGGCATTGAGGCAAGTGAACTGGCCGTCAGGTGACTCCCGGGCCAGCCACCGGTGTCCGTAATGCAGCAACCGCACGATCGTGCCGGACACATCTTGCTCGGCGAAATAGGACACCGCCAGCATTCGGCGCGCGTCAGTGGCGAACTGCCGTTCGGCGCGTGATTGCATGATCGTTACGAGCACAGACAGCGATACCCGCGTCGAACGGACCAGCGAGTACAGCGGGGTGTCACCCTCGAATGGGTAATGCGCCATCGGCACCTGCTGCAGGGCGTCCTCCATCTGGAACACTACGTTGGTGTCGCGATCGAGGTGGTTCGCCAGTGAACCAAGCGGCCACATCTCCGCCACCTCAGCCAGATAGGCGCGTGTCACCTCGTCGACTTCGTCAGGCACGCCGGCCGCGCCGGTCACCGCCCGCAGATGCCGCTGCGCCGCATCGCGAAGCCTGCCGAGCCCGGCCCGGGCGAAGCACACCCAGGCCTGCTGCTCTTCTGGCTTTTGCGGCAGCGGCAGCAGTTCGCTGATGCGGCTGCCGATGTGCCCGCGGAAGGCGATCGATGATCGTCCGGAGTCGAGCACGGCAAGATGCCCGGCGATGGTCTCAACCCAGTCACCGGTACCCCAGCCAGCGGCTATCACCTCGTCGAGTACTTCCGTCACGTTGGCCAGGGTCTCGGCCAGGACGGCGGCGAGCCGATCGCCCTGGGACTCGGCGCGGACGCCGAGGTGATCGCGCGGAAGGTCACCCTCGGGTTTCTCGGCCTTTACGGCCGTGGCCATCTGCAGGCCGAGATCGTGACGGAGTGACGCCCAGCGCGCTCGTACCTGGTCACCTTGTGCGCCGATGTCGGCCGCGATTACCCGCACCCGCCCGTCATCGCCCGCCCGCAGCGACGCCCAGACCAGCGCGCCGTCGCCAGGCCGGAAACCAGCCCGGATTAGCATCGCGCCTCGGCCGAATGTCTCGGCGAGCAGTTCTTCGGTCACGCCCTGCCGCACGATCTGCTCGGCGTCACGCAGCCACGCCTCCTTTGTCCAGTCGGCGGCATACGACGCGGCGTCATCGGCGTTGGCGGCC